>Ga0316189_10005695_pt1 | contig 11955 bp, 9 predicted proteins | sample LowCovwburrow_MG_FD_204930 | JGI IMG/M metagenome (GOLD analysis project Ga0316189, IMG submission 204930) | Coastal sediment microbial communities from Maine, United States - Lowes Cove worm burrow | ecosystem: Environmental > Aquatic > Marine > Coastal > Sediment | place: USA: Maine... | reverse complement strand
CATCACCGAAGACGTCACCGATATACCGCGTTGTTTTTCCAGCTCCATCCAGTCGGATGTGGCATGTCTTGCCGCCTTACGCCCCTTCACTGTACCCGCCAGCTGGATAGCACCACCGTATAACAGCAACTTCTCAGTGAGCGTGGTTTTACCCGCATCAGGGTGTGAAATGATGGCGAAAGTCCGCCTGCGATTGACTTCTTCTAGGTATGACATGGGCGCCGCATTATACATGGTATTTAACGCAAAGACCGCAGAGACGCAGAGGGCGCAAAGTTTATCGACGTTTTTACGTAGGTTCACTTAAGCCGCGAATGTAATTAGTTCATATTTCTGATCATATTTTTCTTGTTGGCTGTCAGAATGTTTTCTTGAATAATTATCACGTGTAACTAAACATTGGTTTCGCTCCTGCTAGAGCGAGTTACTTTCTTTACTCGTATAAAGAAAGTAACCAAAGAAATACGCCCCGGTACGGTTTATAAACATAGGTAACACTTTAGTCCAAGGACATAGGTAACAGATTGAGTAATCTGTTGGCACCGACAAGAGGAGGTGCCTATGCCCTGGAAAGAGGTGAAACCAATGCAGCAAAAAGTCCTATTTATTGCCGACTACCTGCGCGAGGTATCGAGCATGTCCGAGCTGTGTGCACACTATGGCATCAGCCGTAAAACCGGTTACAAGTGGGTGCGACGTTTTCAGGCACAAGGGTTGGACGGGCTGAACGAACAAAACCGTAAGCCCACTACATGCCCGGCTCGAGTCCCTTACCGCATTCAACAGGCCATCATCGAGCTGCGCCAGCAGTTTCAGACACGGCCCGGCGCCAAGAAGCTGCAGGTACTGCTGGCACAGCGTTATCCCCATGAAGCCATCCCCTCAAAGAGCACGATCTACAACATTCTGTCCCGTGCGGGCCTGGTGCACTCGCGCCGGCGCAGACGGCAGGTTATGCCGTATCCGCAACCCTTTGCACCGGTGAAGCAGGTCAATGAGGTGTGGAGTGTCGATTACAAAGGGCAATTCAAACTGGGTAACGGACAGTGGTGTTATCCACTCACCGTGATGGACCACCAAAGCCGCTATCTGTGTGGCTGCGACGCCCTCAAAGGGCCACGTCTAAAAGACACCCGGGCAGCCTTCATCCGGCTGTTTCGGCACTACGGCCTGCCTGAGCGCATACGTTCTGACAACGGCACGCCCTTTGCCAGCACCGCCTGCGCAGGTTTGTCACGACTGTCACTGTGGTGGATCAGGCTGGGCATCCTGCCCGAGCGCATTGAGCCGGGCAAGCCGCAACAGAATGGTCGTCATGAGCGTATGCACCGTACGCTTAAGCAAGCGGTTACCCGGCCACCATCGGCGAACATGAAAGCCCAGCAACATCGCTTCGATGCCTTCCGAGCTGAGTACAATGAGCAGCGACCACATGAGGCCTTGGGTCAACAGACGCCGTCCTCGCAGTACACGCCGTCGCCCCGACCTTACCCGGAACATCTACCCGAGCTGCACTATCCGGACTATTTTGAGGTGCGCAAAGTCAGCAGTAATGGCGTGGTGTACTGGCAAAACAAGCTGGTCTATGTGTCACACCTGTTGAAAGGTGAACAGGTTGGGCTGGAAGAAATCGATGTGGGGATCTGGCAGGTATATTTTGGGCCAGTGACACTCGGACGATTTGATGAAAGAAACATTAAGGGTAAAACCGTGCCCTATATCACGGTGAAAGTGTAACCCATGTCCTTGGACTCTTTTGTTACCTATGTCCTTGACTTGTACACCCCGGGCGCTCGTGCTTCGCATGCCCGTAGCCTGGATGAAGCGCAGTGTAATCCGGGAATTACGCGCGGCCCTGAACATCCCCGGATTCCACTTCGTTACATCCGGGCTACGATCCAACGGGTCGTCTTGACTCGCCGTCCGGGCTCGACAAGACTCGATTGACCGTCCCTGGTCAATCGACCCTATCAGTGAAGCCGTCCGCTTCGGCAGGCTCAGGACAGGCTTCGGCGAGCTTGACGGGAGGGACAGCTCCCCGTGAAGTTTGCCGAGCCATTCAACTTTGGTAGGGAAAATCCGACATGGAAGTCGGATTTAGCCTTGTCGAGCCCGGACGGCGAGTCAAGGCGACCCGTCGGCAAAGTTGAATGGTGAGGGGACCCGAAGGGCAAACTGATCGGGGTGTCTTTTCTTTTGGTTACTTTTCTTTGGACAAGCAAAGAAAAGTAACTCGCCTTCAAGGCGAAATAAAATGCTTATAGACAAGATATGAACATGTTCGCAACTTAAATGATCCTACGTAAAAACATCGATAATCTTTGCGGCCTCTGCGTTTATCGAGCAGCTAAGCAAGCTAGATGCCAAGCATCGGGTCATATTCAGTGATCAGGCTTTTAGCCAGGATGATCGCATCTTCTCGACCATCATGATCAGGATAATATCCGCTGCGTACGCCCAGTTCATGAAAATCGGCTGAAATGTATAGCTGCATAGCAATAATATTGGATTGTCGCACTTCAAGCAGGATAGTGTCTGCGCCTGAATCCCTTGAAGTTTGAGTGAGATGATTCAGCATTGAACGGCCGATACCCCGACGCTGATAGTCAGGATGCACACATAGATTCAGCACATGCGCCTCTGCACCACTGAGCATGACAATCCCATGCGCAACAACAGTGCCGCTATCTTCATATACCCAACAGCTATAACCAACTCTCAGGCAATCCCGAAAAATACCCGCTGTCCAGGGATGTTCATAAGCCGCAACTTCTACATCAATGACACTACCCAGGTCATCGTTAGTCATCTCGCGAATATTATTACTGCGAGCAAGTTGCGCATTTAGACTGTCAGGTTGGACTGCCATCACTGTTTAATAAATATTTAATCCGTTTCAGGTCCTGCCATGACTTGCGCTTGTCAACGGGTTTACGCAGCAGGTATGCAGGATGATAACTAACAATTAAGGGAATACCTGCATAATTGTACTGTTTACCGCGTAGCGCACCAAGACTTTGATCGGTATTTAACAGCTTATGAGCTGCTATGCGCCCAAGCGCAAGAATAACACCGGGCTGAATCAGCTCTATTTGCTGCCGTAACCATGAATCGCAGGCCTCTGCTTCTTCAGGCTTCGGATCTCGATTATTGGGTGGACGGCACTTCAGTATATTGGCGATATAGACCTGATCACGCTGAAAACCGATAGCCGCGAGCATCGCATTTAGCAGCTGTCCGGCACGCCCGACAAAAGGCTCGCCCTGCAAATCCTCGTCCCTGCCGGGCGCTTCACCAATAATCAGCAAATCAGCGTTTTTATTGCCCACACCAAACACCGTTTGCGTCCGCGATGCATGCAGCTCACATTTTGTACAGTCCGATACTGCCTGCTCGAGTTGCTGCCAGATTACATCCTGGTTTACGGACGCTTCAGTTTCCATGTCATCAGGCTGCTGTTCGAGCGACTGCCATACCTGTATCCCCATTGTGTCCAGGTAATAGCGACGTACGTCCTCCGCCAGCATGCAACCTGCGAGACTGTTTTCACTGGTTGCCATCAAATCACTGCCTTAGCCGCATATTGCACAAAAGTTTGGCATAGATGGTTCATACATCGCCATGCTGTGGGTGTTCACGATCTTCAGACTGCATTAGCTTGTTGAGCGCATTGATATAAGCATTTGTAGAAGCAATCACGATGTCGGTATCCGCGCCCTGCCCGTTAACAATACGTCCTGATTTTTCCAGTCTTACTGTCACTTCACCCTGGGCATCAGTACCGCTGGTAATATTATTGACCGAATACAACTGCAAACTTGATTCGCTGTGTACGACTGATTCGATCGCCCTGAAAGCCGCATCCACCGGCCCGCTGCCATCAGCAGCCGCCTTGACTTCCGTGCCATCAATTTCGAGCACGAGTGTCGCATTTGGCGTTTCACCGGTTTCCGAGCACACATGAAGACTTACCAGATGGAAGCGCTCATTTTCAATCGCCCAGTTGCTGTCAGCCACCAGCGCCTGCAGGTCCTCGTCATAGACTTCATGCTTTTTATCCGCCAGATCCTTGAAGCGCGAGAATGCGGCATTGAGATCATTTTCCGAGTTGAATTCGATATTGAGCTCAAGCAAACGCGTCTTGAATGCGTTTCTACCTGAATGCTTACCCAGCACAATTCGATTGGCTGCCCAGCCAACATCCTGTGCACGCATGATTTCATAGGTTTCCCTGCTCTTGAGCACGCCATCCTGGTGAATACCTGACTCATGCGCGAACGCATTGGCACCGACTATCGCCTTGTTGGGCTGTACCGGGAAGCCGGTGATTCCGGCAACAAGACGCGAACACGGCACGATCTGGGTAGCATCGAGCGAGCTATCGCACTTGAAAATATCCTGTCGGGTGCGCACTGCCATGACGACTTCTTCCAGCGATGCATTACCCGCGCGTTCGCCAAGCCCGTTAATCGTGCATTCGACCTGGCGCGCACCATTGAGTACGGCGGCCAATGAATTGCCGACAGCAAGACCAAGATCGTTATGGCAATGCACGGAGAAGATCGCCTTGTCAGCATTCGGTATGCGTTCGATCAGTGTTTTGATCAACTCTCCGAACTGGTGCGGAATGTTATAGCCAACGGTATCCGGAATATTGATGGTACTGGCACCGGCATCGATGACCGCCTCGATAATCCTGCACAGGAAGTCTGTCTCGGACCGCCCGGCATCTTCCGGAGAGAATTCGACATTGTCGGTAAATGTACGGGCCAGCTTGACCGACTTCACCGCCTGTTCGACAACCTGGTCGGGCTGCATACGCAGCTTCTTCTCCATGTGTATGGGCGAAGTGGCAATAAACGTATGGATTCGTGCTGAATTGGCATGTTGCAGCGCCTCGCCCGCACGATTGATGTCCTTGTCCAGTGCACGCGCAAGACCACACACCGTGCTGTCCTTGATGGTTTTGGCAACAGCCTCGACTGATTCGAAATCACCCTGGCTGGCAATAGGAAATCCGGCTTCAATGACATCAACGCGCATGCGCTCAAGCGCCTTGGCGATGCGCACTTTCTCATCTTTCGTCATGGAAGCGCCGGGGCTTTGCTCTCCATCACGAAGTGTTGTATCAAATATGATAAGTTTGTCGTTACTCATGACCTGCTCCGCAGTATGTTGCGATTTTAATAGTGTAGTGGGTGCGTATCGCCTCGCCAGGGCTTTCTATTCTGCCTTACGGCAGTAGCAGGAAAACAAGCAGGAAGACAGGCAGGGATGCGAAGGCAAACAACGCTGCTTTGACAGACAAAGCATCATAATGGTGTGAAACAGCTTGCTGTGTTGAACCATTCATTCGATGTTTTTTGCGGTTAATTCACCTATGGTAGTAAATATAACGACTCTATTTCAAAGAAACAAGTGGTTAAGCCTCATTCTGCTCTTTGCGAGCGTTTACGAAGTCGACGCATGACCGCAATCACGGGGCCCGAGAGGGCGTATAAAAAGAAGCCGCTAAACAGCACAACCGGCGGGTCAATCGCCAAAAACACAAAAACCAGCACTACAACCAGTATCACAAAGAACGGAACCCTGTTCTGAAAGTCGACATCCTTGAAGCTGTAGTAGGATATTTTGCTGACCATCAAGGCGCCGGTGATGACGGTCAGCGGCCATGCCAGATGCGCAACAGCCGCGCCCTCGATACCCGCGTCAAAACACACCCAGACCATACCGACGATTACTGCCGCCGCTGATGGACTGGGCAGACCCTGGAAGTAGCGCTTGTCAGTACTGCTGGCCTTGGTGTTGAACCGCGCCAGGCGCAGGGCTGCTGCTACAGCAAAAATGAAAGCCGCAAGCCAGCCCAGTTTGCCCAGCTGCCAGCTGACATCGCGCATGGATGACAACGACCACTCATACATAACCAGCGCAGGCGCCAGGCCGAATGATGCCAGATCCGCAAGACTGTCGTATTCAGCGCCGAATTCGCTCTGGGTATTCGTCATGCGGGCGACACGGCCATCCAGTCCATCCAGGACCATGGCGATAAATACCGCTACCGCTGCCTGTTCGAACTTGTCGTTGGTCGCAGCCACAATGGCATAAAAACCGGAAAAAAATGCAGCCGTGGTGAACAGATTCGGCAGCAGGTAGATGCCGCGCTTTTTTCGTGATTGAGTCTTGTCTTCCATAACTGAAGAATAGCCTATTTAATCCACGACTGAAATACAAAAGGTCACTGGAACCGTTGCATTATTCCTCGAAAGCACTGCCGGGAGGTAACGCAAAGGCCGCTGAGGCGCAGAGGACACGAAGAAATTATGATGTGTAACAAAGTTCACAGCCCATATGGGCTGTGAACTTTGTAATGCATCCAGAACAACACAGCACGAAACTTGAGATAGCCCCCCGACACCCAGACAGCAAAAGATATCCTTTGGGTTCTTTGCGCCTTTGCGGCCTTTGCGTTAAATCCAGTGTCTCTACCTGCGAGCAACCCCGACGATCAATTCTTGGATTTGTCGACGATCTTGTTTGACTGTATCCACGGCATCATGCCGCGCAGCTTCGCACCGGTAACTTCGATTGGATGCTGGCGCGTTTTTTCACGCAAAGCTTCCAGGTTCTTACCGCCGGCTTTCATTTCTTCGATGAACTCTTTGGCAAATTCTCCGCTCTGAATTTCGCCCAGGATTTTCTTCATTTCAGCCTTGGTGCCCTCGTTAACGACACGCGGACCACGGGTAACATCACCGTATTCAGCCGTGTTGGAGATCGAGTAGCGCATATCGGCTATGCCACCCTGGTACATCAAATCAACAATGAGCTTGAGCTCGTGCAGGCATTCGAAATAAGCCATTTCCGGTTCATAACCGGCTTCAACCAGTGTTTCAAAGCCCGCCTGGACGAGTGCGGTTGTGCCGCCGCAAAGAACGGCCTGTTCACCGAACAGGTCTGTTTCTGTTTCTTCGCGAAATGTTGTTTCAATAATACCGGTACGACCACCGCCAATCGCAGAAGCATAAGACAGTGAGATGTTCTTTGCATTGCCGGAAGCATCCTGGTAAATAGCGATAAGGTCAGGGATGCCGCCACCGTTGACGAACTCACTGCGCACAGTATGGCCCGGTGCCTTGGGTGCAATCATGATGACATCCAGGTCTTCACGCGGCTTGATGGCGCCAAAATGAATATTAAAACCGTGGGCAAACGCCAGTGCGGCACCGTGCTGGATATTCGGCTCGACCTGCTCGGTATAGAGCGCCGCCTGGTGCTCGTCCGGCGCCAGAATCATGACGACATCGGCGCTGGCAACAGCATCCTCGATCGATTTTACAGTCAGTCCAGCCTGCTCTGCCTTGGCTGCCGAGGAAGAACCCTCGCGCAAGCCGACGAAAACTTCAACACCCGAGTCTTTCAGATTATTGGCATGTGCATGACCCTGAGAGCCATAGCCGATGATACTGACTTTCTTGCCCTGGATTATCGACAGATCACAATCTTTATCGTAATAAATATTCATTTATCGTTTTCCTGAATTAACTATTTTTTTAAATTTTTAAACAGCTGGTTTATGTGCTCAGCTGAGAGAAGACTTCTCACCGCGACCTATACCAATCAAGCCGGAACGCACAACTTCAAGGACAGTGATACTGGAAAGCGCTTCCATGAATGCATTCAGCTTTTCACCATTGCCGGTTATTTCTATGGTGTAAGTCGTGTCCGTGACATCTATCACGTGACCATGGAATATATCGACCAGGCGTTTGACTTCATCCCGTTCGCCATCTGTTGCACTTACCTTGATCAGCATGAGTTCACGTTCGATATGAACATCAGAGGTCATATCGATCAGCTTCACCACATCGATCAGCTTGTTCAGCTGTTTACTGATCTGCTCGATTATTTCTTCCGTGCCGGTAGTCACAATTGTCATGCGAGACAATGAAGGGTCATCGGTTGGCGCCACTGAGAGTGACTCGATATTATATGCGCGCGCTGAAAACAGGCCCGCGACTCGTGAAAGCGCACCCGATTCATTTTCCAGTAATATCGAAATGATATGTCTCATTGCAGTTACACCAATATCATTTCATTCAGGCCAGCGCCTGCGGGAATCATCGGATAGACGTTTTCTGTCTTGTCTGTCAGGAAATCGAGGAACACAAGTTCATCCTTGCGCCCCAGGGCTTCTTCCAGTGCACCGCGAACATCTGCCGGATTAGCAATCTGTATTCCGCTGTGCCCATAGCTCTCAGTAAGCGCAACAAAGTCCGGCAATGCATCAAAATATGACATGGCATAACGCTTCTCGTAGAAGAATTCCTGCCATTGCCTGACCATGCCCATATAGCCGTTGTTAAGGCAGATAATCTTTACTGGCAACCCGTACTGTTTACAGGTTGAGAGCTCCTGTATGCACATCTGGATACTGGCCTCACCGGTAATACAGACCACGGTTTCATCCGGATATGCCAGCTGCACGCCTATCGCTGCAGGGAGACCAAACCCCATCGTACCCAGCCCGCCTGAATTTATCCAGCGCCTGGGTTTGTTGAAACCGTAATATTGCGCAGCCCACATCTGGTGCTGGCCAACATCTGAAGTGACGAAGGCATCACCTTTGGTTATTTCATGCAGTTGTTCGATAACATATTGCGGTTTAACCAACTCACTGGCGCTATCATATTTGAGACAGTCCTGTGAGCGCCATTCTTCAATTTGCGCCCACCATTTCTCCAGCGCGGATACATTCGGCTCTTTGTTACCGCTATCGAGAACTTTCAGAAAGTCATCGAGCACCTGCGAAACCTCGCCCACGATAGGAATATCGACCTTGACGTTCTTTGAAATCGAAGCCGGGTCAACATCGATATGAATAATTTTTGCATGCGGACAGAATTTTTCCAGATTACCGGTAACACGGTCATCGAAGCGGGCACCGATAGCAATCAAAACGTCGCAATGATGCATGCCCATATTGGCTTCATAAGTACCGTGCATACCGAGCATGCCGAGAAACTGCCTGTCACTCGCCGGATAAGCGCCCAGCCCCATAAGGGTGTTGGTAATGGGATAACCCAGCTTTTGTGTAAACGCGGTCAATTGCTCGGAAGCATTACTGAGAATGACACCGCCACCGGTATAAAGCATCGGACGCTCTGCCGAAAGAATCAGCTCTGTGGCGCGTTTGATCTGGCCAATATGACCCTTGACCGTCGGATGATAAGAGCGCATCTTGATCTCGGACGGATAGTGGAATTCACACTTCGCAGCTGTAATGTCTTTTGGAATATCAATAACAACCGGGCCCGGACGTCCGGTGGTCGCTACATAAAATGCCTTTTTGAATACGGTCGCAATGTCCTTGACGTCTCCGATCAGGAAATTATGTTTGACCACCGGGCGCGTGATACCCACTGAGTCAACTTCCTGGAACGCATCATTACCGATCAGGTGCTTGGGAACCTGGCCTGTGATGACCACCATGGGTATGGAATCCATATAGGCGGTCGCAATACCTGTTACCGCATTGGTAGCGCCCGGCCCTGAAGTAACCAGAACCACACCGGGTTTCCCGGTTGAACGTGCATAGCCATCAGCCGCATGCGTAGCGCCCTGCTCATGGCGCACGAGGATATGTTGCACATCATCCTGCTTGTAAAAAGCATCATAAATATGCAATACGGCACCGCCCGGGTATCCGAATACATGCTCAACACCTTCGGCCTTGAGGCTCTGTATAATTATTTCTGCGCCAGTCAGTTCCACTGTCGGTACTCAGTAAAATGAAAAAACCTTGTAAATCATGCACTTTAATGCGGATTCACTCGAACGATGAAGTCTAAACTGTTCATGGAAAAATTTCATCCGTCTTTTTGACAGAATTTATCAAAGCATGGGCTGTTATAACCATAAAAAAATCCCGGTCTTTGCCGGGGTTTTTTATTCCTAGCCCGCATATTGCATCAAGGATTTGGATTTTAGGGGCGATATTTTGTCAGGAACAAAATATCGCGTTAGCCCCGAAGGGGTGAGTCTCATGGATGAGACGAACAACCTGGTTAAGCAGGTTGTTCATAAAACCACACGGACAATCTGTAACCGAGAACAAATCCTTTGATTAATTTATAGGTGTTCAATATGCAAACAAATACCCGATTTTTGTGTCCGCCTTCGTGCAATATGCGGGCTTAGCCCTGCTCTTTATCAGAAGTCGTCGATCAGGTCGCCTCCGGCAGCGAGTGTCAACGAATCCATGATTGCGTCAGGCGACGGCATAATGTTCATGAAACTGTTTGCCCCCATCATGCTGAGATCAGGGAAGTTCATAGCAATACGAAAACGTCCATGCAGGGCTTCGACTTCGCTACCCTTGACCAGGATTTCGTATGGCAGGTGGCCGGTAGCACGTAGTGGCTTGAAATCAATTTCACTCATAATGAAGCTTTCATCCATGTACTTGTTGCCTGTTTCACCTTTTGCAGCCATCGAAACACCAAATACTGTCTGCTTGCTATCAGGGATATCGATGCGGTACACCTTGCTGGTGTCGCCTTTGTGAGCAGCCAGGCCTTTTTCAACAGCCGCAACAGCTTCCTTGTAACTGTTATATGAGGCCAGCTTGTTCGTTTCATCGAAGTACTCCATACCAAAGGTATAGTGATACTTTTCAAGCTCTTCTGCGGTCAAACCTTCTTCAGGCCCATATTCTTTTTCAGCGCCAAGTGCGTCCCTGAGCGTATCAGCGACACCGGACAAATCAGCTTTTACGCGATAGGCGGCACCCATGTATACAGGATTGGTGTAGGCAATCTGAACCTGGTCGCCCACTTTGGTGATGGTTACACGTTGAGCGGCAACATAACCGGCACGGTCATGGCTGGCAGCCGCTTTTTTCAATGTATCGTTGGTAACCACGATGATATGAGCGGTCGGATAGGGTGAGTATTCGCCAACGACTTCGAAACCTTTGCCGCCAAGCGCGCTTTTGACGCCATCAATCTGGTCGGCAATATCGCCGGTAGTGGTTGAAGCCAGGATAAAGGGCTTCATTTCGCTTTCCGCCTGAACAGCCAGCGAGGCCACGATTACCATAGCCATAGCCACATAAGCCAGCCAGGTTGATTTCACTTGTCTCATGCTTGGAACTCCGATTGGTTTCATAATTTTAAACGATGATTTATTGACGGCCTTGAGACTGAACAGTCTCTTGATCAGATATAACCAGATTAACATTTGCGGATTACTAATGTAATGCAAATCAATGGCTTTATGCAAGCCAAATCATGCAGAAAATATAAGATATATCAATTATTTAAGGAAGCTCTGAATAATTCATCCATGAATTATTCAGAGCACGAACAAGATAAAGTGCAATTTTATCTTGTTCTTCATTTTCAATGGCTTATCGGCCATTGAAAATGGCAACACATCCATGTGCTGCGGAAACTCTGAATTAATCAGAGTTTCCTTAAATTACACTTGTTTATTTCATAATTGATTTAATGCAGACAGAAAAAAGCCCCGCGATGCGGGGCTTTTTTGATTGACTGCCTGCAAGGCTGCGCCGGATCAGAACATCCAGGCCCAGCCGGCCTGGAGATCCCACTGGGACATTTCGATTTCAATCTGGGTCGCACCGCCATCAAACGGGTTGGGACCCTTCACTTTTTCTTCCAGGGCATACATGAATGACAGGTTGAACTCCTGGCTAGTACCAATGGGCCAGGTCAAACCAGCGGTGACATGATCCTGCACAGTGGCAGGTGCCAGGATATTGAACAGGGTCTCGCTTTCCGGTATCGGCTGATCCGAGTGACTGTAGCCAACACGCCAGTCGATATTCGCCGCAGTCCACTGGTATCCTAATTTGAAAATACCGATATCTTCCCAGCCGAAGCCGGCGCCGTCAGGACCGCCCAGGCAGGTGGCACCTACTGCCGGTTCAAATGG
>Ga0316189_10005694_pt1 | contig 11955 bp, 13 predicted proteins | sample LowCovwburrow_MG_FD_204930 | JGI IMG/M metagenome (GOLD analysis project Ga0316189, IMG submission 204930) | Coastal sediment microbial communities from Maine, United States - Lowes Cove worm burrow | ecosystem: Environmental > Aquatic > Marine > Coastal > Sediment | place: USA: Maine... | reverse complement strand
TGGGGCTGGACAACATGCTGGTGGACAAGAACGGGAAGGTGTGGCGGATCGATGCTGGAGGCGCTTTGAGGTTTCGCGCTCAGGGTCAGCCGAAGGGTGGCATGTTCACAGACGAGGTTGGTGAACTCTGGTCTCTGCGAGATAGGCGGGTCAATGGTGACTCAGCTGAGCTGTTCGGTGACATCAGTTTCGGGACTCTGAAAACCGGACTAGTGAAGGTCTCGAAAAAGGCAGACAAAGCAATGAAGGTCCTTACAGAGATCGAGAAGGAACACGGTGTCAAGCTTGGCGACCTCAGAAGCAAGATGAAAAAGCGATTCAAGTCCTCGGACGAGATCAGGGACACGTTTGAGCAACTTGACAAGGACGGGTTTAAGGGTTCCTACGTCGACAGGTTTGCCAAGCATGAATCTGGGATGAGGCAAGATGACCTATTTTCCGTGATGCCTAAGGAGCTAAAAAAGACCACAGGACGATTCGATTTAGGAAAGCTGGAAGACGAGAACGGAAAAGAATTCGACGGGCTGCGTGATCCGAGCACGCTGAATAAGGTCAAGGAACATTTTGAGAACAAAGACATGGACCACGGGATCGTGAAGAGATACGCAAGTGACCAAGCTGGCAGCTCACATTCGCCTAGGTCAGTGCAGCTCAAGGAATACATTGCACTGAATCTCAAAGTGGATCCTAGTGTCCATTACTGGGCTGGTAAAAAGGGAAAAACTGGCGAACTCTCCAGGAGATTTAGCCAGTCATTCAGAACTCCAGCGGATCAGGAAAAGTACGAGGAAACGATGGCGGCGCATCATGCGTGGACCTACAACATGATGAAACGGATCGATCAGCCAAACTCAGACCGAAAGAGGAGGGTGATCTCACTTGGTAGAACCGAGAATAACAACGTTCTCGATAGATACGGACTCACGGACGATGGGGACTACGGTATGGTCCAGAGAGGAGTCGCTGAATCGTTTTCGCTAACTCATTCAGTTGTGGTTGGCGGATCAACTAACACCTACCAGGAGGTTCCATTCAGCAGAGTCATCGGGCACTACGCACATTCACGAGACAGTCGTGGCGGGGGACTGTTCTTGGATGACAGCGAGAACGAGCTGATTGTTATTCCTCACGGGATTGAGGCGCAGCGTGGTCGCGAGGCAGACGATGGCGATGACATTGCATCGCCGGAACAGTGGAAAAAATGGCGGAAGAGAAAAATTGAAGGAGGAACACCAGTCGCGAATAGTGAGCCAGTGTTCCAAGATTCCAAACCGATGAACGATCTGAATGCTATTGATCTTGATCTTGGAGATGAGGATTTCGGCAACCTACTGTAGTAGGTCAAGGCCAGACCACGTCTCCTAGGTTCCAGTCCTGGTTCACGAATCGGGTCGCTGCTTCGATGATCTCAGGGTCCTGACTGAATCCCTTGAAGAAGAATTCTGACCTCCCCTGGTCCTCGTCGGGAGGTACATGGACTGAGTGAGTCGATTCGAATTCTCTCCCGAGATAGACTCCGAATCCTCGGTTGAGGTGCAGCGGAGTTTCCTCTCCTGCGAGCATTCCAACTGGTCCCTCATCAAATTTCAGGAGGAGAAAACTGCGTGCGGTATTGTCTTCACCGTAGGTAGCTCTTGTCAGTTTCACGTCGACTCATCCTCTCCTCTTGGATTCGATACATGCGGTCCCAGACACAGTGGAGTGCATCCAGGTATCCAGACGGAGACCATTCCTCCGTGCTCCCGTCGAACTCTGCACATGCGTTCTTGAAATTATCGTAGTCTATCTCTGCTGCGAGTTTCTTGACGATTTTCTCAAATATCCGTTTCGAGACGATGATCCGGTATCTGTAGTCGGTGTCCTCTGTCGTGACGATCTCGCAGTCGCGGAGTGATTTGAACCTGAACGTCAGCTGGTCCAGGTGGTCCCACGATCGTGCTCTGATCATGATCTTGTCTTTGTCAGGGAGGACCTTCCCGGATTTGGCCGCATAGTCCTGGTGAGCGCAGACGCAGGAGAAGAATCCATACTTAGTGAATAGCCACATAGTGAGCCTCGTTGGGGGGTAGAACCATCAGTATTGCCAGACCCTACAGTATATAGTCTTATCGGCTCCCAGTCAACTGAACTGGAGGGGATGGCGTTTTTCCGTGCGTTTTGGATCTTGGCTAGTATCTGGGAGTCTGAGCAACCACGAGGGAAACGTCTGATGCGCGTCTCAATCAAGCTATTTCCGGATCACATCTCGATTCGGAGTCTGGAGCCTGGGTCCACGGGGGAAACGTTTTTGCGTCCCGGTTCCATTTGGAATGGCTGGAAGTACACGCGGCTGCGCCGTCGTGGTGATGGTGAGACCGATCTGGTCCCCAAGTCTCAGTTACGAAACGACGTCATTGAGTTGCGGGGATATGCGGAATGAAGATTGTCAACACGGACGTGCTGTTCTTGGTCGCGGAGACCTGTTGTCGCAAGATGCCAGCTGCGGTGGCGGCATTCTCGCAGAAGGTTCACCCCATATCCAAGGATCAGGCGATGACGCTCAAGGGCGCTGTGGTCCTCCATTCTCGGTTCTCCAGGGGTGACTATCGTGCTGACGAGACCGAAGTCCTCAAGCTGTTCGGTGCATGTCAGCTGGTGAATGACCTCCATGCAGAGGCAAACGGTCACCCCAAGAAATCACTGGACTTGCCGGTCTCTGCGGCATTCTCCGCAAACGGTCCCATGCCTCCTCCAGCGGGGGCATACGGTGACGTTCTCCACGATATTGGTGGTGGAATCCTGGAAGGGTTTGAGGGGGAAAGTTAATCGGTTCGCGGAATGTGGCTAGTAATTAGGGGATGCGGCGCCGGGATCTGTTTTCCCGCAAAAGTGCTCTCCCAGTCTAGCGGGGTCAAAGTGGATCGAATTCTTGAATTGTTGCGCCAACGTAAGTCTGTGAATCCATTTGGATACGGACTTGGGACAGCTGAAAACCACGTCAAGCGGTTCCTAGGCTCAGCTGGTCCAGGAGACCTGACTGCGTTCGGTATCGCAGACGAAAAGAGCGGAGTAGCTGCGGTCAAGCGGGCTGAGCGTCAATTGACGTTTTGCGATCCGTCGATGGTTGCGGAGAAGCTTGCCACCTCGGTGGGCGACATCCGTCAGCTCGTCCCTGACACGGTCAAGCTTCCCGAGAAGACTCTGTTAGTGATGGAACATGTCCTCACGACTGATCGTGAGGATCGAGACGGTGACATCCTCAGGACATCCGGCGCGAAGCTGGACCCCAAGGCTCCACTGTTGTGGCAGCACATGCATTCCATGCCGATCGGCGGAGTGGTCTCAGAGGTTTCCCACACAGACAACGAGCTCAAGGTGGCGTCAGTCCTGTTGGACATGAACGCTGTCACGCATGACGCAGCCACCTTGGTGGAAGCTGGCATGTTGCGATTCTCTCACGGTTTCCGAGTCCTGGACTTCGAGGAGCTGAAAGAGAAGGGCGAATCGATGTATCCTGGGTTTGACATCAAGTCATTCGAGATCATGGAAGCCTCGCTGGTCAGCGTTCCGTCGAATGTGGACGCAGAGATCGAGTTTATCGCTGGGAAAAAGTTCGAGTCAGACTTCTTTAAGTCAATCCAGAAAAGCGTTGTTGCCGATCGTCCCGTCACGGTTCCAGTGCCTCAGATGAGCTTCAAGTTTGGAGACGTCGAGGTGGAGATCAAGAGTCCAGGTGCGACCAATCCCATTGAGGCTCCTGAGGTCGATCCTGTCGACGAGAAGTCCATTGAGGTCGATGAGGTCCCAGAGGTCCCAGAGGTCGCTGACGTCCCAGAGGAGAAGGCTCCCGAGGCAGACGAGGTGATTGTGGACGTCGCAGAACGAACATTCTCGAAAGAGGACGCGGTTCAGTTCTTACTGAGTTGCGATGACCGGAAGTCGCTAGAGATCCTGCGGGACCTAGCTGCCGGTCAGATTGAGCTGCTTGAGCGAAAAGCGATTGCAGTTGAAATGAAAACACTGGTCGGCACGTTGTAAGCCAGTTTATTTACTTGCCGCAAAAGCGGCTCCCTATCCAAGGAACCTAAAACATGAAGATGACGCCAAAACTGAAAGCTTGGTTGGTCTCTGAAAAGTTTGTGGCGGACAAAGATTCTTCTGAAGAAAGTTTCTTGAAAGCTGCAACGGAAGCACTCATCAGCGGGAAGCTATCCTCGGAGAAGCTCGTTGAGTTGCAAACCGAAGACGAAGAGAAAAACGCAAACGATGCCATGACTTTGCTCAAGGGTATCGCTGCCGGCGTTGAGCAAAATGCGTCGGACATCAAAGCGATGAAGGAAACCCCAGCGGCTCCTCCAGCGGCTCCTGCTGAGAAGCGTGGAGAACTCAAGGCGGATTCGCCCAAGCTCGATGATGGCATCAAGGCTGCGTTTGCTGAGAGCGCAGACGACAGCGTGACTCCTGAGAAATCTGGATCGGATATCCAGATTCGATTGAAGGGCGTTGAGGAGAGCTTCGATTCCACGAAGCAGGTAATGCGATTCCCCGAGAAGACTAACGGTGGGTCTCCTCACGCAAAAGCTGGACAGATCGTGATGGAGGGCAACCGCATCATCGAGGAGGCGTCTCAGCTGGAGCGTGCTCTGTCTGGTATGTGGTTCAAGTGCTTGCTCCAGAGTTCGACGGGTGGACGTGGAGTCCCTCACAAGCTTCGAATGAACGATCAGGACAAGGCTCTGTTGGAATACGCTCTCCACAAGGAAAAGTGGGGCGGAAAGATCAACTCCACTGATGAGGAGAATGGCGTCGAGATCGACGGCAAGCATCTGTCTGACATGATGCGGAAGCAGGTCGTGGACGACCTGACCTCTGGTGGTCTTGAGATCGCTCCTATTGCGTTCGACAATCAGGTCATCACGTTCCCTCTCCTCCATGGTGAGTTGTTCCCGAAAGTCAATCTCCAGACCATTACCCGTGGTCGTCGGATTGAGGGTGCTACGGTCGCGACTGTGACTATGGCATGGGGTGGCGGAGACGATACTGCCATTACGCTACAGCTGACGGCTGGGTTTGTTGGGGCGTTCGATACGCTGATCCACGTCATTGACGGTGCCATCGAGATCGGGCTGGACTTCCTGTCTGATGCCTCGGTTGACATTGGTCCCATTGTGACTGACGGCTATGGTCGTCGCCTGATGAACCAGCTGGATCGAGTGATCGGAACTGGTGACGGCACGACTCAGCCTGAGGGCGTCACTGTTGCGTCTGGAACCACAGCGGTTGCCAGTGCGAACGGTGCCAGTGGTCCTCCGACTGTCGGTGACTATGAGGGCTTGCTGTTCGGTGTTCCAAAGGAATACAAGAGCGGTCATCCTCAGAACGCTTCATGCTTCTGTGCGAACGAAACCACGTACGCTCGCGCTCGTGGAATCGCGGTTGGTTCGACTGACGAGCGTCGAGTGTTCGGCATGTCTCATGAGGACTATCAGATGTTCTCGCGGCCGTTTGCGATTGAGAACTCGCTGACGAATCCTGACATCTTCTTTGGTGTCATGGCTCGCTACCGAATGTATCGACGTATGGGACTGACCATGCGTTCGAGCACTGAGGGAACCACGCTGATCCGTCGCAACATGTTGTTGATCACGGCTCGCGCAAGGTTCGGCGGTCAGGTTGAGGACGGATCTGCGTTTGCGGTAATGAGTGACGCACAGAGTTGATGCAAGAACGTATTGACTAGCAGAAATTTCACAGGGTGGTGGCGATGGTCGCCACCACCCCGTTTTTTTATTTTGGAGAGTTTACGATGGCTAGAAGGATCAACGTCGCAACGGTGGCAACGTACTTGCGTTCGTTGCCTGCGGCACAGCGCAAAGAAGTCCATGACCTCATTACAGCTCGCATGTCCACGTTGAGTGTTTCGACTCGTCCCGGTATTTATCGGAATGTGCGAGCGACTGGTGAGGCTCAGGGAAACATGGCAGGGATCAAGGCGTGGATTGCGGACACGGTTGCAGGTGATGCAGCTGCGCTCCAGTCTCTTGAGGACTGTTTCAACGAGAAGCTGGATGACGAGTCCAGCTCCGTCACGTCATCAAGTTCGGTGACCTCGTCAAGCTCATCAAGCACGTCGAGTTCGCAGTAGGTCAAGGCAAGTCATCCACCGCATGCTTCGCAGCGTGCGGTGGGTTTGTTTTTTTCGTCTGATGCAAAAGGAAACTAGGATGCAAAACAAGTTCACAGTTGAGTTCGGCGACCAGAATGGCCGAAACTTCGCGGTTGGTTCTCTGTCTCAGCGGGTTCGCGGTCGGTTCTCCCTCTCTGAGATGTACTCACGGCAAGGTGGAGGCCCAAGTCCCAGTGGAGCTATGGCAGCGATGCCAGATGTCCCTGGGGCATGTCTTGATGTTGACTGTGGCGAGAAGACATACAAGCTATGGGATCCACTAGCTGAGCCAGAGGCAGTTGAACGTCTGGACCAGATCAAGGGCGTGATGAAGAACGCAGGGCTCCTGGGTGCTTCTCAGAACCTCAAAGCGTTCAAGCCGATCGAGAGGAAGGATCTCACGGATGATCAGTTGATCACGCTGATTGACGAGATGCGAAGGATGGAGAGATCGAATCAGCTGAAAGTCAAGCGAGGCAAGCTCCCAACGGTTGAGGAGTGTGCCAAGCATCCAGGCAGGGTCCTGAATGACTTATGGAATACGTCGGCGCATAAACCCAAATACAAGGACGAGCAGGAAGCCTACGCAAAGAAGATCGCAGAAGTGCGAACGTAGGCGAGATGGTGCATCCGTGGCGCTCCCTGGAGTGCTGCTCAGACGGCGCTGTGATCTGGGCGACTGGATCACAGCGTTTTTTTTTGGAGTGGAATGATGGAAAACAAGAGTCAAGCGAGGCCGGACGTCAGCCGTACATGTTCCAGTTGTCGTGGGACAGGGAAAGTTGGCAAGGATAAGAGCACACAGAAGCGGTGTCCCTCCTGTCGCGGCACAGGCAAGGCGTCTGCTGCGTATCTGACCAAGTAGGAATCTGATGGCAATTTTCTTCGACGACTTTGAGAATCTGGTCACGATACCGGGGACGCTGCTGGCAAACGGCTGGACCACAGTCAGCGGGACTCCGGTTATAGAGACCACAGTCGTTGCTGAGGGGACCAAGTCTCTACGGCTGGAGAATGCCGACACGGTAGAGATGTTGTTGGCTCCATCGGCTGGTCCGATCGAGGCGGAGCTGCGGTTTTGGTATCGATTTTCGGACTTAGGTGACTTTCCGATTGCCCACCTATTTCAGGGTGCGTTGGAGAACATGTCACTACGTCAGCTGGCTGGTGGTCAGGTGGCATTTTACAACCAGGGTGGTATCGCGCTGGGGTCAGCGTCGTCTGGGGTGTTAGCTCCTGATACGTGGTATTTCATCGAGATCAAGATGACGTTTGACGACAGCATCGGCGCGAACGCTGTCATGTTGGACATCGACGGCTCGAATCGGATCAATCTCCCAGCTGGCACGGACACGGCATGGTTCGCGACATGGTTCGTAGATGGGTTCAGTCTTGGTGCGACTGGCGTCCTGGGTCAATACACGTATTTTGACGCGGTCGAGTTTGGCGACAATGATGTGGCGTCGTCCACCTCGTCCAGTCAGTCAACATCGACGAGTTCGGTGACGTCGTCAAGCAGCTCCACGTCAAGCAGTTCTACGTCATCAGCTCATGAGTCGCTGACGTCCAGTTCAGTGTCATCGAATTCGTCCAGCTCGTCTGCGACGTCATCGCAGTCTGAATCAACATCGTCGAGCGTTTCGAGTTCATCTCAGAGTTCATCGAGTTCCACGGTTTGGACATCGGAGCAGTCGGATTCCTCAGCGTCGTCTGAGTCGTCCAGTTCATCAAACTCGTCGTCCAGTTCGGTGACGTCCAGTTCTCCTAGTTCGATGTCGAGTTCATCCAGTTCGGTGACGTCCAGTTCATCCACCAGTTCGTCTGATCTGGTGTCGAATTCCACTAGCTCATCGATGTCGTCTGCCTCATCCTCTGTCTCAACGTCTGACACGTCGTCTACGTCGAGTTCATCGGAGAGTGCGTCGAGTTCGTCCAGTATCTCATCCAGCTCGTCTGTGTCGTCCTCAGGGGCGTTTGCGGCGAACCTGTTTTTGTGCGGTCAGACTACCCAGTTTCTCATGGAGGGTTGGAGGCGACGGGATACGCAGTACTTGATGACTCTCCTGGATGCGGCTGAGACGGAGATCATCATTGACGAGACGAACGTGGTCGTCCTGAAGATCGGGAAGGTCAACCATATCCCGAAACTTGATATCAATAGCCTAGCTCCGTCGTCGAACGGTTCGCGGGTGTCAAACACGAATCCCGTGGTAATCAGGTTAGATAAGGACGATCTCAAGTTCGCGGCTGCGATCTACGATTTGGAGATCGTGATCCTGGACAGCCGTACGGGAGAAGTGGTTACGACTCTGGAGACGGGGACGTTTGTTCTACACGAAACTCAGCGAGGAGTCCTGTCGCTATGATCATTTCTGAGGCTGAGTTGAGGGTGTTCCTGGGTCTCCAGGACAGGATGACTGCGGTTGAGCATGCGATTCTCCAGACGGCTCACAGTCGAGCTGAGGGGATGGTGATCAATCGTCTGGGATACAATCCCGAGCAGTCGGTCAACATCGAGTACTATCCTCGTCGCGATCCTGCGGGCGGGACTGGTCTGAGGACCAGCGACGTATTCGATGGGACGTGGGACTCTGACGGTGTCCAAGCTCATCAGTCATTCAGTCGTCGGCAACCGAGTACGCTCCAGCTGTCGAGGGTACCAGTGAGGTCAGTCACGGAGCTATTCGTTGATCGTGGTGCGTACTTTGGCCAAGTGAACAGGTCTACGTTCGATGCCTCGTTTGACGATTCGTTTCAGCTGGTGTCATCTGCTGGTACGCTTCAGACTTTGGGAACGGATTATTACCTGGACCTGGAGCGTCCATCGCTGTGCAGCTCTGGCTGTATTTATCATCGCGGAGTTTGGCCAGTGGAGCCTGGGTCAGTGGCGGTCAGATACATCGCTGGGTACTCTCATGCGGAGTTATCTGGTCGAGCGGATCAGGACGCCGCGGATGCGGATGCTGCCATTGGCGTGTTCACAGATCCCCATGTGAATGCTGCTGGGATCTCGCATGCGATTCAGATCATGGCGGTGAAGTTCATGCATCAGCAGCAAGCCTTCCGAAAGACTCCTGATAAGGGGTTCGACGGTGGCGATGTATTTGAAGCGGAAACGTTCCAGGACTACTCCTACAAGCGTCCCAGTTCGACTGCGGGCGCCGGTGCGATTCAGTTGTTGAATCTGGGGATCGGGCTCCTACCGGAGGCTGAGGAGGCTCTGGAGCCATTCATTCACTACGGGAGACAGCGACTGTGAGTAGCATGTTGGACAATCCTCCTCACACATGTGAGGTCTACCGGATGACGTTTACGCGGACTCCTGGAGGGTTGGGAAACGTTGAGACTCCAGCCAGGGTCCTCGGTGGCGACGTCGATGATCCCCTGCGATGTTGGGTCCAGAACGCATCGAGCGCGGAGATTCTCCAGTGGGCGAAGAGGGACTGGAACGTCACGCACAGGGTGTCTTTTTTTCATTCCAAGCCGGACCTGAGACTGGGTGACGAGATCCGGATTCTGACTGGTCCAACAAAGTACTCATCGGACGCACACGTTGGTGCGCTCCTGAAGTTCCTAGGGTTGGTTGAGCGCACTGCCGGCTATGGTATTGCGTTCGTGGCCTATTGCGAGATCGAGCGATGACACACGAAGCTGCCAGAGGCGTATTTGATTTTGGGACAGGTTCACCTGTGGACGGGGAGTCTGTCTTTTCGGCGTGGACCAAGGCGGAGGCGAATACGGCGTATTTGTTTGCGCTGGCTGATTCCAGCGTACGGAAGGCTGCGACGGTCGCGGCGATGACATCCCTGGTCACCCCGATGGACGGCGATCTGTGCGTCACAGCGGGATGGAGGAACGCTGAAGACGAAGGGGGCAATGTCTACGTCTATGATGCGGCAAGTGCTGCGACGTGCGACGGTGGAGCCATCCTGGATGGAGCTGGTGGTGACAACTCCCCAGCGAACACGGCAGCGTCCTACGCTGGGACAGGGACAGGTCGATGGCGAGCGATCGATTTGTCTCAGATGCATGCAATGCAGTGGGGCTGTTACGGTGACGGTACAACGGACGACTCGCCAAGGCTGACGGCATGGTCGAATCACGCAAGTGCCTGGGTGTTGAACCTGGGGGGGCGGACCTATGCAATTGATTTTGGTGGTTGGTCTATTTCTACCTCGGGGAAGACTATCCGTGCGTCAGGTGGTGGCGTGGTAGCGATCTGGGTTTCAACGGTCACCAACAACCTCGGGATCCCAACGATGATCAAGACGACTGCGGACGGTGTCCTGTTTGTCGGTGTCGAGATCAATGGTGGTGGGTTTGGACACTGTTGCTTTACGGCAGACGGCAGTACGGGCGTCACGATGCGTCGGTGCAAGGTCCACAATTCAAGTCATGCGTCAGCGGCTGGGGTCGATTTCTTGGCAACGTTTGAGAGCCTAGTGGAGTCGTGCGAGATCTACGACCACGACTATGCTGGTTTAAGGATGGGCGAGGACACAGCGAACGAAACAAACCGTGGCCGGATTGTGAACTGCTACATCCATGACAACGGTGATGCCACAACTGACTACGGACTCCTGATCCACGGTGCGGACATTGAGGTGATCGGGAATCGGTTGGTGTCGAATTTCGGCGCCGGTCTTGGAGTCACGGTCAACACGTCAACGAGAATGACGATCCACGGGAACGTTGTTTACGACAACAACGAAGGCATCATCAACGATGGGAGTGGCCGTGCAACTGAGGTCCAGGTCAAGGACAACCTGATTGCGGACAATGCGGTTAGCCAGATTGACGTTGATGACGTATATGACTTGTCTATCTCAGGAAACATCATCACATCCAATTTTGGAACGACTGCTCCTGAGCCTGGGAGTGGTGTCATCCTGACAAGATGCAAGGCGTCTGTTACGTCCAATGATATCGTTGTTGGTGATGTTGGCACTGGCGTGCAGTTAAACAACTGCACAGAGACCCAGGTCGTGGGCAACAGGATTACAGGCGGAATCCTCGGCGTATACGTTCTCGCTACTTTTAACGTCAGTGAGGTGACGGATGACATCAAGGTTGGATCTAATTTGATTTTCTCAAGCGAGACAGGGAGCGTCGGGATCAAGGTTGAGGTGGGTGCGGTCGCTGCGCTCCAGGATTGCTACATCGACTCAAACCAGATAGCGGTGGTTGCCACAGGGGTTGAGATTGACACATCGGCGGCAACGGTGACGTTCGGAGTGTTGGAAATCCACCTGTGGTCCAATCAGGTCACGGACGCCACAAGCCTATTCGTAGGCACCTATTATACCGCATCGAATCCAGTCCTGAGGGACGATGGGAACTCCTGGAATCCATCAGTGTTCTCTGCGTCTGCGGCGCCTACTCACACAGCTGGAATTGCAAACAAGATTGGTGATCGCTATTGGAACGACACGCCAACGACAGGACAGCCGGTTGGCTGGGTTTGTACGGTGGCAGGGACGCCTGGGACTTGGAAGGGTTTCGGGACAGTACTTTAATTCTGAACGGAGTTGAGAAATGACGATCACATCGTGGCGCATGCTGAAACGATTCATTGCAGACAATCTTGTTCCCTACGGGAACGCGCAGCTAAAGGATATTGCGAGGGCAGTTGATGACCTCGCTGACACAACGGAGGCATCAGCAACGACAGACGGGGCAAGGACATTGCTTCACGATACGGGAACCATCACAATTGCCGGTCACACCGGAACGGTAGCTACGATTACGAGCTGGGGATCTTTGGCGGCGATCTATTCGAAACTTGAATTCCAATCGATTGGCGCAACAAA
>Ga0316189_10005692_pt1 | contig 11957 bp, 8 predicted proteins | sample LowCovwburrow_MG_FD_204930 | JGI IMG/M metagenome (GOLD analysis project Ga0316189, IMG submission 204930) | Coastal sediment microbial communities from Maine, United States - Lowes Cove worm burrow | ecosystem: Environmental > Aquatic > Marine > Coastal > Sediment | place: USA: Maine... | reverse complement strand
CGGCTAAACTTTGATCCTTGTAAATAGACCTATCATTTTCGGCATACTCCAGATAGGCATTAAAAAGGGCGTCGGATTCGGCCTTCATTCCAACTTTTTCGAATACCACCGCAATTTTAACATCCTCGCCAGGAAGCATATCCAACTTATATGCTTTTTTGATAGCTGTAAACTTTTTATAATACTGGGAAGCAGCTTTATAATCGCGCATATAATAACAGACTTTTCCAATCTCTTGCAAAATATCCAATCGGGTGGAATCTTTTTGATAGGTGTTGATCAATAGTTCTTTAGTTTGCCCTAGATCCTTGTTTTTGGCATAAAGTATATACGCTTTTACATATTCAGAAAACAGGTTTTCAGGGTTATAATCCAAGGACCTGTTGATGTGTTTTTCGGCTTCCTTGATAAATCCGGATTGTATAAAGGCGTTGCTTACATGTAAATAAATATAACTGGCGGTAATGGAGTCATGTGCTACAATATCCAACTGAATACCTTTTAATGCATACTCCAGGTATTTTTCGGTATTCGGTACATAATTGGTATAATACTCTGAAAGGAACCTGATGACCAGGGCAGAATTAGGATTGTATTGCAATGCTTTTTCAAGATAGGGAGCAGCCATCTCATACTGTGCATTGTTCATATAGAATAAGGCCTTGGCAATTAGACCTTGTGGTGATTTTGGATCAAAGGACAGGGCCTTGTCCGCATAATCATTGATCATCGCCGTGTATTGTTTTTCTGCCAGTAAGGCATCCATATAGTAATAGGAAATAGCGATTTCGGCATAGGCGCGTGAAAATTCCCCGTCATGTTCAATCGCTTTCTTAAATAAGGGAATCGCCGCTTCGAGACCTTCACGGTTTCCTTTATGGAACTGATCCAAGCCTTTTAGGAAATAGTCATATGCAATAAGGTTATCTGTAGGTTTTTTATCGATTCGTGCCGCTTCTTCGGGGGTGATTATGGCCTCAATTTTTTTCGCTATGTTTTTGGCAACTTCCTGTTGTAGTTCAAAGATATCCTTTGCATCTCTTTTGTACTGTTCTGCCCACAAATGTTTATCGGTGGAAGCTTCGATCAATTGAATGTTCAAGAGTATGTCGTCGCCGATTTTCTGACCACTTCCCTCAACAAAATAATTCACGTTCAACTCCTTTGAAATTTCTGGGATCGTTTTGGGGTTTGCCCTGTACTTTTCAACGGACGTTCGGCTGATTACCCTCAGGTCATTGATATTTTGAAGGTTGGTAAGTATCGATTCCATCAACCCATTGATGATATAAACATTGGTGGAATCATTACTGTCATTTTTGAACGGCAACACCGCAATTGATTTTTCAAGTTCTGGATTAAGTTTCGTCTGATCGCTACTGTTGAATATTTTGGGATAGGCGAAAGTCGCACCGACAGCGAGTAATACCCCTAGCAGAATAGAAAACAGAATAACCTTCTTTGGGTAAGCACCTCCTTGTTCAGGGCCTCCTTCCTTACTGATCGACGGGGTCTTTTGTAGGCCAGAAGGCGTTATATCGAAGATCCAAGAAAATAGTATGGCTAACGGGAAGCCTATTGCCAGCAGAACAATAACCAATGTCATCATCCATTGCGGTAGGTAGAGTGGTTCGATCAGGACACTCAATAATTGGAGGATGACAAAAGCAATGGTGGCATAAATAATAATTACCTTAACCACTTTACGGCGTTTTAATTCTTCCCAGAATCCCGTGTTTTGAATTTGGTCTACATGTATTTGCTTTCCGGATTGATCTTCCTGAAGTTGAGCATCATTAAAATCCCTTTTAGCAACCTCCCCAGGTGGATAGCCATAATGGTCGTGAAAACATTTTACAAAATAGGAGGTACTGCCAAAACCTACTTCATAAGAGACTTCGGAAACGGTAAGATCTTCCGCCTTCAGCATTTCCATGGCATTTTTCAAGCGTACCTGCCTAATGAACTGACTGACCGATAAATTCGTTGATTTTTTGATTTTACGAAGCAGGTTAGAGCGACTCATACCTATATCATTCGCAAGCTCGGATACCCCAAATTTCTCATTGGAGATGTTATCTTCAATTACTCCCGTTATTTTACTTAAAAAATCATTTTTTATGGAGTCGGAATCGGGCATTGAATGTCGTTGCTAAATCGAAATTGAAAAATAATACTACAAGATACGAAAACGAAAATCGTTGCTCCTATTTTACCCTAGAAAACAGCATTGGATTTACTGATTTCGAATAAATAGACCCCTTACCTTTCGAATGCAAATCATCAAACTTTTTAGGGGCACTAGCTGTTTGCGCAATGGCAGTTGCGTCATAATTTATATCAATTCACCATATTTTATATGGCTTCCCCAAACTTTATACTTTTTGTCATTTTATTGATTAGTGTTGCGTCATGGCTTATTGGAACTTTACAACATAGAAAAAATGTATAACTTTAAATCAAGGAACGATGAAAACGCGACTCTATTTTTTAGACAACCTAAGAACCTTTTTAATACTATTGGTGGTCTTATTACACGCCGGAATAGTATATGAAACCATACTGGAAGATACCTGGATCGTTAGTGACCCCAGCAAGAACAGCTCAATAGGTCTTATACGCATGTATTTGGATCTGTTTGTGATGTTTATTATCTTTTTTATTTCGGGCTATTTTATACCCAAATCATTGAAAAACAAAACCTCTTGGGAATTTATCAAGTCAAAATTCAAAAGGATCATGCTGCCATGGATCATGGCTGTTTTCACCTTAATACCTGCCTATAAAGGAATTTTTCTTTATTCCAGGGGCTTACCACAAGAGGAATGGTATTCCTATTTTCATATTTTCGAAAGAGTCGGAGGCAATCCCTATTTATTTTCCGATAATCCGGTTCAAAACTGGTTGTGGTTCCTTCCTGTACTATTCTTATTTCAAGTCGTTTATTTGGGGTTATCCAAAACCAAGGCCTTGTCAATGAAACTATCCTTGAAAACAGGGGTGATCTTGACCTTTGTGATCAGTCTTGCCTATAGTCTGGTGATTTCGTTCAATGATCTTAGTGGTTGGTTCAATTCCCCCCTACTTCATTTTCAAAGAGAAAGGCTGCTCGTTTATTTTATGATTTTTTTATTGGGTTCCTTATGTTATAGCCTCAATGTTTTTGGGTCAAACAAGAAAGACAGAAAAAGTTACATTTGGGCAAATGTGTTGCTGACACTTGCAGTAAGCGTTTTTACCGTCGTAGCCTTGAATCTATTTTTCAATATGATAAGCCCCGACAGAAACTATTATTTTGTTTCGGAACTGGTTGACAGGATAGCTTACTACATCACCATGTTACTATCAATGTTAAGCTTCCTATATGTTTTTATATATCTGTTTAGGTTCCATTTTAACAAAAGCAATAGGCTAATGTCCCAATTGAACAAAAATTCATATCAAGTCTATATCATACATGTGGTAGTATTGGGTGCAATTGCAGTACCTATGATGCATTTGAATATTCCAGCATTTGTCAAATTTATAGTATTGACCATAGCAACCTTTGCGGTGAGTAATATCCTAGTGTATTTATACAGGCGACTGTTTCAAAAAACCAATGCCATGATAAAGGCAACGGTAACAATGGTAATGGCAGCACTTCTTAGCATCACTGTATATACCAAACAGGCGAATCAAACGCAATCGTCCCCCACGGAAATAGCCCAGTCAACCCAGATCATTGGGCTGCATGAGGCAGCGATACAGGGTAATGTTGCTGTAATTCGGGAACACATTAAGGCGGGTGCCGACCTGGATGAAAAAGAACCCACAGGCGGTTCAAGTCCTTTGATTACGGCCATTGTATTTGGCAAGACAGAAGTCGCCAAAGTATTGATTAAAGCCGGAGCCAATGTGAACTTCAGCAACAATGAGGGTTCAACACCGCTACACACAGCCGCATTCTTTTGCCGTATCGAAATTGTTGAACTCTTGTTAGACCAGGGTGTTGATAAAACCATAAAGAACAACTACGGGCATACTGCCTTTGAATCGGTTGCAGGTCCTTTCAATGAAGTAAAAGGCATTTACGACTTCTTTGGTAAAGAACTAGGACCCCTGGGGTTGAAACTGGATATCGGGCAGCTAGAAATGACACGTCCTAAGATTGCTGATATGTTACGATAAATGATCCATTATAAAATAATGGTTTAATTTTAAGAGTCAAGCAAAAACCAGTTGGGGTGAAACTGTTTTAAAAAAACACCCCTGACATCATCTGACATAAACACTAGTATCTTTGCTTTATCCTTTAACAACTAAAATCACAAAAAATGAAAAATGCAATCAGTTGGTTTGAGATACCAGCAACAAATTACGAAAGGGCCAAAAAATTTTACAACACCATGTTAGGTATTGAAATAGCCGATATGCCCATGCCAGATGGCAAATATGGGATGTTCCCTTTTGATCAGGAAAACGATGGTGTAGGTGGCGGCATCATGCAAATGAAAGGTATAAACCCTTCTGCCGATGGCGTTACTATTTACCTTAACGGAGGGGATGACCTCAGCGCTCCCCTATCCCGTGTTGAGGCAGCTGGAGGTAAGGTCATAATGCCTAAAACCGATATAGGTGAGAATGGTTTTATGGCCCAGCTTATGGATACTGAAGGCAATAAAGTAGCCTTACATTCCTGGAAATAACCAACATTAAAAAGTAGGTAGTGAATTTAATAGGTTCACTACCTTTTCTTTTATGCTACAACTACCAAGACTTATCAGCATTCTAACGCTCTTGAAATCCCGCAGGGTTTTAACGGCCACCGAACTGTCCAATAAGTTCAATGTGAGCATTCGCACGGTCTATCGCGATATCCAAAAATTGATAGAAGCCGGCGTTCCGGTCATCACCTTAGAGGGCCGGGGGTACACGCTGATGGACGGCTATACCGTTGCTCCCGTACAATTCACCGAGAAACAGGCCAACGCCTTGATTACCGCCCAGCATCTGGTGAAACAAAGTAACGACTCTTCATTTACCCATGATTTTGAGGAGGCGCTGACCAAGATAAAGTCGGTCTTTCGTTCTTCAGTCTTGGAAAAAAGTGAATTGCTCAATAATAAAATCCATGTATTCAATAACCAGTATGAAAACATTTCGAGCAATGCCCTTTCGGAGCTTCAATTGGCGATCACCCACTTTAATTATGTGGAGATCAATTATCGTAAGGCCGATGATCCCAATATATCCTTTCGGAAAATAGAACCATGCGCCCTATTCTCTACCTATCAAAAATGGATATTGATTGCTTGGTGCCATTTGCGCATGGACTATAGGGCTTTTAGGGTAGATCGGATACAGCATTTTAAAATACTTCAGGAAAATTTCGAGGACCGAAAATTCAATATTCAGCAGCATTTTAGGGATTGTCCTTATGATATTTGATAGTAAATTAATATGGGCATCGTATCTTTGGGATTAATAAAACAATCCTATGAACAAGGCCCTCGAATTATTTAAATTGCAAATCGGCAAGGACGCATCCCATTCCCCTAGCCCATTAATGCAATGGCTGAACCCCATATTGCTCAGTGCCAATGCCGGTGAATTGGAGTTTTCCTATGTAGTACGCGAAGAAATGACCAACCCCTTGGGGATTATTCACGGGGGTACTACGGCAGCTATCATTGATGATGCCATTGGGGCCGCGGTTTTCTCATTGGGTGTTTCGCATGTATACACCACAGTAAGCCTTTCTGTAGATTATTTTAGCCGTGCCCGGGCAGGGGAAACCATCATTGCACAGACCAAAATCGTTAAAAAAGGCAGGCAGATCATCAATGGTGACTGTGAAGTCTGGAATGCCGATAAAACGCGATTGATCGCCAAGGGACATTCCAACCTTATTCAAACTAAAATAGAACTCTAGTCCTTATTTTTTATCCCCTTTCAAGGATTGACCACCTTGGTTTAAGGTCAGGTTAGCCACCTCGCCGGATTCATTTCTCCCAAAGACCAATTGTGCGGCCACCACCTTTAAAAAGAAGGTGTCTTCTGCTTCTGCAAACATCTCAAATGCAGGCTGACCAGTGCCTTGACCAAAAATTTTACCTTCTTTGGTGGTAACTTCAATAATAAAGCCAGGCCGTAATTCGTAACTACCCAAATATTCATTCAATGTATTAGCGGCGATGGTAACAACCTCCTTTTCTGTTTCTGGTTTACGCGTAGTCTCCACCCCTTTACTTTTAGCTATTCGGGCCGCAAAATTCGCCACTTTCTTTCCATTTTCCACAGCGAACGCATAGGTGGTCAATCCGCCTTCAAAATGAAACTCAGTGGCAGAATCGGCATATATCTTTAATTTTTCGCTTCCCTCCCGTTGGCTATAAAGTTGTCCGTCTTCCAAAGTGATGGTCCGCAACACTTCATTATCAAACTCGTAATTGCCTACCCATTTGTTCATCTCATCCGTAGTAAGGGAAACACTCACATCTTCTGTTGGATAGGGTTTTCCTATGGCCAAAGCAGCCATTTTCACAGCAGGGTCCTGGGGAGAAATACCATTGGTATTGGTAAGCAGAATTACATATACATTTTCAGATGGTACGTACACCCCTTGGGTAACATAACCGAAAATTCCGCCGCCATGCTCTATACTTTCTGTACCATTTATTTCGCTCACTTGCCAGCCGTATCCATAGTGGGTTGGTTCACCATTGTTCAAGCTACCACTAGTGAATGCCTTTGCCTTACTTTCAGCTGAAATCAATGTATTGTTATGCACCGCTTTATGCCATAACAACATATCATCAACACAGGACATTAAAGAACCAGCTGCATAAGGTAGCGTCATACTCAGGTAATCCGCATTTTTGTATCCTCCTTCAATGGGCATATAACCACTGGCACGTTTTTTAATTAAATTGGATTGACTCCCGTAGTACGAATTATTCATTTTTAGGGGAACAAAAATGTTATCAGCAATAAAATCGGCATAGGATTTTTCGGAAATCTTCTCAATAATATAACCTAAAACTATATATCCGGAGTTGTTATACTGCCATTTCTCCCCTGGATCAAAATCCATGGGTTCATCTTTAAATACGTCTATGATTTCTTTTGGGCTTTGATCGGTTCTTGCCGTTGCCCTAAAGTTAGGTAAGTCGGTATAACTCTTAATGCCAGAAGTATGGTTCAATAAATTATGAATAGTGATCTTTTTACCCTTGGTAGGATACTCGGGCAAGTATTTAGTGATTTCATCATCCAAACTCAATTTGCCCTGCTCCATCAGCATTAATATAGAGACTGCAGTAAATTGTTTGGTAATAGACCCTAATTCAAAAACATTTTCTGGTTTCATAGGAACATCAAGTTCCAGATTCGCCATCCCAAAGGCCTTGCGGTACAATACTTTTCCGTCTTTGTAGACCAAAGCAGTGACGCCTGGTTTGCCCACAGTGTAATTGTCTTGCAATAAAACATCAAATTGATTATCTAAATTTTGAGCATAAACCACGGTACAGGAATAGACCGCGGCAATAAAAAATAATAAGGTGAATTTTTTCATAATAGTGTGTATTTGTCTTTTGATTGCCGACTATAATATAGGACGAACATAGTATCTATAATGTTACATCTTGCATACAATTTATTGAATTTTAAATGAATGTTCGCTTAAAATTCAATGATAAACTACGCCAGATTTAACAAGAACTGAAATACTAACGACCTAAAATGGCCGTTCTATTACGAAGTAATCCTAATCTTACATTTTTTACAGTATTAACAAACAACAATTTAATGATAGCACCGAAAGACCATAGCCACGAAAAAGAACGCTTGGCAGCTTTGGATTCATATTCTATTCTGGACACGCTTCCTGAAGAAGATTATGATAACCTTACTGCAATAGCTGCAGAAATTTGCGGTACACCCATTAGCTTGGTAAGTCTATTGGATAATGAACGGCAATGGTTCAAATCACATCATGGCTTAGGTGCTACTGAAACGCCTAAGGAATTTGCTTTTTGTGCCCACGCCATTAACGAAGGTGAGGATATTTTTATAGTACAGGATGCTAGAACGGATGAGCGATTTCATGACAATCCCTTGGTTATTGGAGAGCCCAGGGTCATTTTCTATGCCGGTATTCCACTCGCTACCGAGGAGGGATTGCCCTTGGGTACATTATGTGTTATCGACCACAAACCGAAATTGTTGAGTCAAGGTCAGATGAATTCGTTAAAAGCGCTTTCAGCGCAGGTAATGAATTTGCTGCAGCTACGAAAAAGTAATTTGATGCTTGAGAAGTCGGTTGAAGACCTAAAAGAAAAAAACGAAGAGTTGGAACGGTTCGCCTACATCGCTGCGCATGACCTAAAATCACCCTTGAATACCATTAATACAACAGCCGAACTATTCACTGAATGTTATGCTTCAAAGTTCGACGAAGAAGGAAAAACCATGCTAGGATTTATTCAACAAGCCTCGATTAAATTAACAGGGCTTATTGATGGGTTATTAAATTATAGTAAAAGTGAATCCGTTTTAAAAGAAGGAGGATCAACTATTGATCTGCAGGAATTACGTAATGATATCAGTGGTCTTTTTTCATATGACAATTCATTGGTATTGGAAGTGAATTCCAAACTAAAGAGTATCAACACCAATAAGGCCGCAATACATCAAATTTTAATTAATCTGGTGTCGAATGCCATCAAGTACAATGATAAGGACGAAGTTGAAATCCAAATTGAAATATGTGAGAAGGAGGATTTTTATGAATTTTGTGTCCGGGATAATGGTCCTGGAATAGCCTTGGAAGAACAGGACAAGGTATTTCAGATATTCAAGGTTTTGGCAGCTACCGATAAGTTTGGCCAGCCTGGAAATGGCATTGGTCTAGCCACGGTGAAAAAAATAATCGAAAAAATGGGTGGCACCATAAAGTTGGAATCTGCTAAAGGCAAGGGTTGCAAATTTAATTTCAACCTTAAGAAAATTGAGTGCAATACGAAGACTGTACAAATGGCCTAGTATTTTGTTGGCTTATAACATTTCACCAGTCGTATATCCAAAAGTCCTCCCCTTTCTCCAAGGGTAGGTATCGATAAGCGGAGGGGTCAACCCTAAATCAACAATTCACATTCTTCAACCACCCCGGCCTTTGGCCACCCCCCCTTACAAAAAGGAGGGGACACCATATTCTAAAATCATGACCAAATGAAGTCCTCCCCTTTTTCCAAGGGTAGGTACCGATAAGCGGAGGGGTCAACCCTAAATAAATAATTCACATGCTTCAACCACCCCGGCCTTTGGCCACCTCTCCTTACAAAAAGGAGGGGACCACTAAAATTAATATCGAGGAACCCTTGGTCCTCCCCTTTCTCCAAGGGGCGACACAGTGATAGCTGTGGGCGAGCTGAAGCTGGGCATAGGCAGAGGGGTCTCTTCATAAAAACAAATCTATAACAACCATCGTTATGGTTTTTTCTTTCCCCCAATATTGGGACATAGGTAATGCGACTGATTCATTGTTTTGGATTATTCCTGAAATACGTTCTAAAATCAAAAATATTGGTATCTTCAGAAGATAAAACAAGACACCATGATTCGATATTTATTTACCCTATTATTCACCGTAATTACCTACTCGGTAGCAGCACAAACGAATATTACCGGATTTACAGCGGAGAACAGCAAAAAGCAACAACAATTAGAGGCCGCATTTGAAGCCAAACTCAATGCGGATAATTTAGATAAATGGATGCAAAGAATGTCGGCCGAACCCCATTGGGTAGGTACCGAATATGGGCGTAAGAATGCCGAATGGATCCAAAAACAGTTCAAATCCTGGGGTTATGATACCAAGATCGAAACCTATTATGTGCTTTTCCCCTATCCGAAAGTAAGAGTTGTTGAGCTTACCGCACCCACAACCTATAAAGCAAAATTGACAGCCGTTCCGGTAGAAGGGGATGAATTCACAGCACAAGGCGATGCCTTGCTCCCAAGCTATAATGCATTTTCTACCGATGGGGATGTTGAGGCCGAACTCGTTTTTGTGAATTATGGTATTCCTGCAGATTATGAGGAATTGGAAAAATTGGGCATCTCTGTAAAAGGAAAAATAGTCATTGCCAAATACGCAGGATCATGGCGAGGGATAAAGCCCAAATTGGCGGCAGAAAATGGTGCCATTGGTTGCTTGATCTATTCAGACCCCCAAGATGATGGTTATGTGCAGGGCGATGTATATCCCAAAGGGGCTTTTAAAAATAAAACAGGGGTACAACGCGGTTCGGTCATGGATATGCCTACCTACCCTGGCGATGTTTTGACACCCGGTTATGGCGCTATCAAAGATGCCAAACGCTTAGACCGAAAAGATGCCCCCACGATTACCAAAATACCGGTATTGCCTATTTCCTACGAAGATGCACAGCCCTTACTGGAGGCTTTGGATGGTGTTGTTGCCCCCAAGTCATGGAAAGGCGGATTACCCATTACCTATCATATTGGTCCTGGCCCTGCCAAAGTACATCTGAAATTGGAATTTGATTGGCAATTGAAACCTGCCCATAATGTTATCGCTACAATGAAGGGAACTGATTTTCCTGATCAATGGGTCATGCGCGGCAATCATCATGATGCCTGGGTACATGGTGCCAACGATCCCATTAGTGGTATGGTGGCTCTTATGGAAGAAGCCCGAGCCGTTGGCGAATTGGCCAAAAAGGGCAATAAACCCAAACGTACTTTGGTCTATTGTGCATGGGATGCCGAAGAACCTGGACTTATTGGTTCCACAGAATGGGTCGAAGACCATAAAAAAGAATTGCAACAAAAGGTTGTTGCCTACATAAATACCGATGGTAATGGGCGTGGATTTTTTGGAGCTGGTGGTTCGCATTCACTTCAGGCTATGGTCGGTGAGGTCGCAGGGACTGTTAAGGATCCCCAAAGAGGGGTTTCTATCAAAGAAAGACGAAGTGCCGTAAACCTGGTCAATGGCGGTAAGGAAGATTTTAGTCTGTATGCCTTGGGTTCCGGTTCAGATTACACTCCATTTATACAACATGCGGGAATACCAGCTTTGAATTTGGGATTCGGTGGTGAAAATGCAGGAGGCGAATACCATACCATTTATGACACCTATCCGCATTACAAAAGATTCAAAGATCCTGAATTTGCCTATGGTGTGGCACTTGCCAATACAGCGGGTAGAATTAGTCTCCGATTGGCCAATGCCGATGTATTGCCCTTTGAATTCAAACAATGGCACAGTACGGTTTCCACCTATTTGGAGGAAGTCATGAATACCTGTGAAACCATGCGCAAAGAGGTTGAAAAACATAATGGCATGGTAGATAAGAATGTATTTGAATTGGCCGCAGATCCAAGAAAACCTTTTAAAAAACCGGTGAAAAAAGAAGAAATCCCTTATTTGGATTTTGCCCCATTGCAGAATGCCATGGCAGCACTTAAATCGAGCATTGCTGCATTTTCTGATCTTGATATTGCCAAGCTATCCGCTTCGGAGCGCAATAGCATGAACAAAAAACTGATGCTCGCAGAACATGTGCTTACCTCTGAAAATGGATTACCCAGAAGGGGTTGGTACAAACACCAGATTTATGCCCCGGGATTCTATACCGGTTATGGGGTAAAGACCTTACCAGGGGTTCGCGAGGCCATTGAACAAAAAGATTGGAAAGAAGCACAGGAACAGATTATGAAACTTTCGATTACTCTTAAAGATTTCAATATTCATATTCAAGAACTAAGCGCAATGCATTAAATGTTATAGTCATAAATCCAAAAGCCCTCCCCTCCCGATAGCTATTGGGATCAAGGGGCGACACAGTGATAGCTCTGGGCGAGCTGAAGCTGGGCATAGGCGGAGGGGTCAAGGGGAGGACACTGTATATTCCCATACCTACTTTCATTCCAGAACTATAGCGTAT
>Ga0316189_10005691_pt1 | contig 11957 bp, 14 predicted proteins | sample LowCovwburrow_MG_FD_204930 | JGI IMG/M metagenome (GOLD analysis project Ga0316189, IMG submission 204930) | Coastal sediment microbial communities from Maine, United States - Lowes Cove worm burrow | ecosystem: Environmental > Aquatic > Marine > Coastal > Sediment | place: USA: Maine... | reverse complement strand
CATAAAAACGGTTCAGTTAGATGAAAATTTTCAACCAAAAGTTCATGCTATTTTAGATGCAGCAGATAATCATTCCAAATTATTACTTATTTGCTCTCCAAATAATCCAACGGCCAATAGTTTTACATCAGAATCTATTTTAAAACTAATAAAAAACTTTAAAGGTATTGTCGTTATTGATGAAGCCTATATCGATTTTTCAAAAGAAGAAAGTTGGGTGAGTAAATTAAAGGTGTTTCCTAATTTAATTGTGACTCAAACGCTTTCAAAAGCTTATGGGATGGCAGGAATTCGATTAGGAATATGTTATGCTTCCGTGGAAATAATATCGGTATTAAATCGAATAAAACCACCATATAATGTTAACGAGTTAACTCAACAGCGCGCTATTGAGCAATTGAAGTTGAATGAATTAACTAAGAAGCAAGTAAGTGATATTTTAAAGGAACGCGAAGTTTTGGTTAATCAATTAGCAACGGTTAATTTCGTTTTAAAAATATATCCAACAGATGCTAATTTTATTTTAGCTAAAGTTGATGATGCAACAAAACGTTACAATCAATTGATTAAAAAAGGCATTGTAGCTAGAAATAGGACGACACAACCTGGGTGCGAAAATTGTTTACGTTTTACTGTTGGTACGCCTGAGGAAAATAGAATATTAATAGATACTTTAAAATCTATATAATGAAAAAAATACTTTTTATAGACCGAGACGGCACCATCATTAAAGAACCTGCTGATGAGCAAATAGATTCTTTTGAAAAATTAGAATTTTACCCAAAAGTCTTTCAATACCTTGGTAGAATTGCTAATGAATTGGATTACGAAATCGTCATGATTACCAATCAAGATGGATTAGGTACTGACGTTTATCCAGAAAACACATTTTGGCCAGTTCATAATTTTATTATCAAAACATTTAAAGGAGAAGGCATAGTATTTAAAGAGGTTTATATAGATAAGACCTATGCTAAAGATAATGCGCCCACAAGAAAACCAAATACAGGGTTATTAACTAAGTTTTTCTCTGAGGATTACGATTTAGAGAATTCATTCGTAATAGGTGATCGGTTAACAGATATTGAGTTAGCAAAAAATCTAGGCTCTAAAGGCATTTTTATAAATGATGAAACCCATTTAGGAACAGACGAAATCACCGTTAAACGCGAAGAGCTTGACAATTTTATCGCTTTAGAAACTAACGATTGGGCTAAAATTTATAATTTCTTAAAAACTGATGATAGAACGGGAGATATTATAAGGAATACCAATGAAACAAAAATTGCTATTCAATTAAACCTTGATGGCACAGGAAAAAGTGACATTGATACAGGTATTGCGTTTTTCGATCATATGCTAGACCAAATTGCGCGTCACGGACAATTGGATTTAAACATAAAAGTGGATGGCGATTTAGAAGTTGATGAACACCACACTATCGAAGATACAGCAATAGCTTTAGGAGAATTATTCAATAAAACTTTAGATAACAAATTAGGCATAGAACGTTATGGTTTCTGCTTACCTATGGACGATTGTTATGCACAAGCTGCTATAGATTTTGGTGGAAGAAACTGGTTAGTTTGGGAAGCAGAATTTAAACGTGAAATGATTGGAAAAATGCCAACTGAAATGTTTTACCATTTCTTTAAATCATTTACAGATGGTGCCAAATGTAATTTAAACATTAAAGCTGAAGGCACAAACGAACATCATAAAATTGAAGCTATTTTTAAAGTCTTTGCTAAAGCTATTAAAATGGCTGTAAAGCGCGATATTGAAAAAATGATATTACCAAGCACAAAAGGGGTTTTGTAAATTCCAAAAAAAATAAATTCCAAATTTCAACCGTTCGAGTAATATTTTGGAATTTAGAGATTGAATATTGGGTTTTGTAATAATAAGTTTCAAAATCTATTAATATTAAATATAAAAATATAAATTTTGAAACTTGTAATTATTAACTACGGCGCAGGAAACATAAAAAGCATTCAATTTGCTTTTAAACGTTTGGGTGTAGATGCTGTTTTATCTAATAACTCAACCGAAATTCTTGCTGCCGACAAAATTATATTTCCTGGAGTAGGCGAAGCTAGTAGCGCCATGAGAATGCTTAAAGAGAGTGGTTTAGATGAACTAATTCCTGATTTAAAACAACCTGTTTTAGGTATTTGCTTAGGTATGCAACTTATGTGTAATTTTACAGAAGAAGGAAATACAACTGGACTTGGTATTTTTCAAACAGAAGTTAAACGTTTTTGTAACGATTTAAAAGTCCCTCAAATGGGGTGGAATGTTATTAAAAATTTAAAGTCTGATTTGTTTAAAGGCATAAAAGAAAACGAATATATGTATTTAGTGCACAGCTATTATGCCGAACATTGCAACGAAACTATTGCAGCCACAGATTACGGTTTAAACTATGCATCAGCCTTACAACATAATAATTTTTATGGTGTTCAGTTTCACCCAGAAAAAAGTAGTATGGCAGGAGCAAAAATATTAGAAAATTTCCTAAAGTTAAATGTTAAAAGTTAGATATTAAAAGTTTTAAAAATGAAAAACGAATTAATACAACGAACAAAACAGTTTGCATTAGATTGTTGGAAGTTTTGTTTCAAAGTTCCAAAATCAGAGAGTATAATGCATTTGTGAATCAATTAATCAGAAGTTCAAGTTCTGTAGGTGCAAATTATAGAGCTTCACAGCGTGCAAAATCAACAGCAGATTTTATAAATAAATTAAAAATTGTTGAAGAAGAAGTAGATGAAAGTGTTTATTGGTTGGAAATTTTTGAATACATTCTTTCTGAACATTCTGAAGAAGTATTAACACTTCAAAAAGAAGGTAGGGAATTATTAGCAATAACTGTTGCTTCAATCAACACTGCAAAACGGAATCAAACACATAAATAACTTTAAAGACTAAGCATCTTACTTTTAATATTTTATATTTAACTTTTTTATATTCAGAAATGAGAATTATACCAGCCATAGATATTATAGACGGAAAATGTGTTCGACTTACAAAAGGCGATTACGGCACAAAAAAAATATATAGTGAAAGTCCGTTAGAAATCGCTAAAACTTTTGAAGATTCGGGCATTCAATACTTGCATTTAGTTGATTTAGATGGCGCAAAAGCTAAGCATATTGTAAACTATAGAGTTCTGGAACAAATTGCTTCAAAAACAACCTTAAAAATTGATTTTGGGGGCGGATTAAAAACGAATGAAGATTTACACATTGCCTTTAATTCTGGGGCAAGACAAATAACTGGTGGGAGTATCGCAGTAAAAGATCCTGAAACGTTTGAAAGCTGGATTTCAAAGTATGGCGCAGCAAAAATCATTTTAGGGGCAGACAGTAATGCCGGAAAAGTATCTATAAGCGGATGGATGGAGCAAAGTAAAGAAGATGTTATTCCGTTTATAAAATCATATCAGAAAAAAAGCATTCAATATGTTATTTGCACTGATATTTCAAAAGATGGTATGTTAGAAGGGCCTTCGGTAGAATTGTACAAGCAAATCATATTAGAATGTTCAAATAGCAGTCAAGGTCAATCTATTAAACTCATTGCGTCTGGCGGAATTTCTCATATTGATGAGTTACCCATTTTAAAAGAAATAGGTTGCGAAGGCGTTATTATTGGAAAAGCTATTTACGAAAATAGAATATCATTAAAACAATTAGAAAAATTCGTATAATCAAATTTGTCATTCCTGTGTCTTGCACTGAGTGAAGTCGAAGTAAGTCGAAGTGAAGGCAGGAATCCACTTTAAAACTAGAGTATCGAGATTTTCGCTTTTCTTGGAAATAAAAAATAATAATTAATGTTAACAAAACGAATTATACCTTGCTTAGATATTAAAAACGGGCGCACCGTAAAAGGTGTGAATTTTATCGATTTACGCGACGCTGGCGACCCTGTAGAATTAGCAAAACAATATGCAAATGTTGGTGCAGACGAACTCGTTTTTTTAGATATTTCGGCAACTTTAGAAGGTAGAGCAACCACTTTAGATATGGTATTACACGTTGCAGAGCAAGTTAATATTCCGTTTACGGTTGGTGGCGGAATTTCTAGTATTGAAGATGTTGATGCGCTTTTACAATGTGGAGCCGATAAAGTGTCTGTTAACTCTTCAGCAATAAAACGACCAGAATTAATTAATGAATTGTCTAATAAATTCGGAAGCCAATGTATTGTGGTGGCCATTGATGCAAAACATGTTGATGGCAATTGGAAAGTACATTTGGCGGGCGGCAGTATTCCAACAGATATCGATTTATTTGAATGGGCAAAAGAAGTTGAAGAACGTGGAGCAGGTGAAATTTTATTCACCTCCATGAATCATGATGGTACAAAAAACGGTTTTGCAAATAAAGCTTTAGCAAAATTATCAAAAGAGTTAAACATCCCCATTATAGCGTCAGGAGGCGCTGGAAACGTACAACATTTTATTGATACGTTTAAAGAAGGCAAATCGGATGCAGCTTTAGCGGCTAGTGTATTTCACTTTGGAGAAATTCCTATTCCAGACTTAAAAAAAGAATTAAAAGCAAATAATATTGAAGTTAGATTATAGTTCGTCATTACGAGGAGGAGCGACGAAGTAATCTCATTATAAAGGAGAAAAGATTAAACAGATTGCCACATCACAAAAAGTGATTCGCAATGACAAGAATATATTATGACAATAAAATACGACACTAACGGACTCGTTCCAGCTATTATTCAAGATGCTACAACAAAAAATGTATTAATGTTAGGCTATATGAATGAAGATGCCTATCAAAAAACAATTGATACTAATAAAGTCACGTTTTTTAGTAGAAGTAAACAACGCTTATGGACTAAAGGTGAGGAAAGCGGTAGTTTTTTAAATTTAATTGATATAAAAAATGATTGTGATAACGACACATTACTCATTCAAGTAAATCCTGTTGGTCCAACCTGCCATAAAGGAACCGATAACTGTTGGGGAGAAGAAAACAAATCCTCTTATGGCTTCTTTTCTACTTTAGAAGATGTAATTACAGAACGCGTTGCAAATAAAGACACCAACAAATCTTATGTAGCGAGTTTGTTTTCAAAAGGCATTAATAAAATCGCTCAAAAAGTAGGCGAGGAGGCTGTAGAAACGATTATTGAGGCTATGGATAATAACGATGAATTGTTTTTATATGAATCGGCAGATTTACTATTTCATTATTTAATGCTTTTACAAGCTAAAGATTTCACTTTAAGAGATATAGAAAAAGAATTACAAGTAAGGCATAATAAATAAATTATTTATATATTGCTGTTAAATTTAAAATACAAATAGTATGTCCCCCAAAAAAAGCATCCTACTTTTGGTATTAGTTATGTATAGCACATTTTCTTTTAGCCAAAAATCGATTGAAGACCAAGCAAATGCATTAACACAAGAAGTTAATGTTATGCTTACAGAAACAGATAAGAATTTAAAACTTTCTGAAGATCAAACTGCTAAAATCAATAAGCTTTACAAAGCCTTAGTTTTAGTAAGAAATAAAAAAAAGAAAACAGTTAAAGAAGAAAGACAACTAAATAAAGTCTTATATCCAAAGCTAAAAGAGACAAGTAATGCCATTAAAGCATTATTAACTAAAGAACAGTTGTCGCAATACAATTCTTATAATGCCAAGTGAGTACTTTGGTGAAATCATAAAAAAAGACTGCCTTAAAATAGAAGACAGTCTTTTTTATTTGAGCACAAAATGCTAATGCCTAATTAAAAATTGATTGAAATTTTCATGCTAAGAAATCCAATTTTTGGTAATTGCATTTTTAGAAAACCAAATGAGAAACAAGCAAACAACAATTACCATTACTGGCATGACTATACTAGGCATATCAACATTCATAAATAAATAAGCGTGTTGAATAATTGCACCTAATGCAGAAAGAAAGAATAGCTCATAAGCTATTTTTTTTCTTAAAAGCAAAGTAATGCATCCTAATACGCCAGCAAAAACAGCAATCGCAAAAGCAGCAGTGTACCAAGCAGGGTACTCTACAAGAAATTCTGCTTGTTGTTCCTCTGGTAATGCAGCAATCATTTCATCGGTAGCGTAAGCTCTTGCTAAATAAGCCATAACACCCACGCCATTCCAAAGCAAGGCTAAGACACTCACAATCCAGAACCAAACAGGTGGTTTCGTAGAAGAATTTGTCATAATAATTAGTTTTTAGTTAGTTAATAATGAATACAATGTATAAATTTTTTGTTACAATTAATAAAAGAACGTATTTTTCGTCGCTTTAAAAATCAAAATGAAGAAATATTTTTATCTCATTTCCATTCAATATTTAGGTTATCGTTTTCATGGTTGGCAAAAACAACCTGATGTTAAAACTCTCCATTTAATGGTTGATAGAACGCTAAATTTTATCTTAGAAGGGAAGCGCTTTAAAAGTTTAAGCTCTGGAAGAACAGATGCCATGGTATCGGCAGAACATGCAGCAATCGAATTGTTTTTATTTGAACCTATTGCAGATTTAAACGCTTTTTTAGAGCTATTTAATTACAATTTGCCGCAAGATATTCGTGCTTTAAATATTAAAGAAGTAGATGCAAAATTCAACATCATTAAAAACTCCAAAATTAAGGAATACCTATACCTGTTTGCTTATGGGCAAAAATGTCATCCGTTTTGCGCACCAATAATGACGACTATTCTTGATGATTTAGATATAGAGGTCATGAAACAAGGCGCAAAACGCTTTGAAGGCTCGCATTATCTTAAATCCTATTGCTACAAACCTACAGATAATGGTATTTATAATCGAGAAATATTACTTTGCGAAATTATAGAAAACACTATTTATACAGCTAATTATTTTCCAAAAAAAACCTATGTATTAAGAGTTAAAGGTGAAGGTTTTATGCGAAATCAAATTAGATTAATGATGGGCGCGTTAATTGATTTGGGCAAAGGAAAATTAAGTTTAAATGATATTGAATTGAGTTTAAAAGAGGAAACCTCTAAAAAAATGGACTATATAGCACCTGCATCGGGATTAATTCTTAACACTATTAAGTTTGAATAATCTTTTAGCTTTTGTAATTTAGAAAAAAATAAAACAGATGAGTTATAGTGTTCCAAAAAAGATTTTTGAATTCTTAAAAGACCTAGAAAAAAATAACAATCGTGATTGGTTTAACGAAAATAAATCAGAATTTAAAGTCATTGAAACTGAAATAAAGGCTATTTATAATGCAGTCTTAGAAAATTTAAACAAACACGACGATATTGATAAGCTAAAACTGTTTAGAATTTACAGAGACGTCCGTTTTTCAAAAAACAAATTACCTTATAAAACGCATTTTGGAGGTTCGTTTCATAGAACAAAGCCCAAACTTAGAGGCGGTTACTATCTTCATATTCAGCCTAATAATGAAAGCTTTATAGCAACGGGGTTTTGGGAACCCATCAAAGAAGATTTATTGCGTATTCGCAAAGAGTTTGAAATGGATGATTCTGAAATTAGAGAGATTCTTGCAAATAAAAAATTCAATGTGGTTTGGGGAGATTCCTTTGTTGGAGATGAAGTAAAATCTGCTCCAAGGAATTTTGATAAAGAGCATAAAGCCATCGATTTAATAAAAAAGAAACAATATATATTCACTAAGAAATATACAGATAAAGAAGTTTTAGATGCTAATTTTATAGATGAAATTGATACAGCTTTTAAAGCCATTCGTCCGTTTTTTGATTATATGAGTGATGTATTGACTACAGATTTGAATGGGGTTTCGTTGATTGAGTAGCTTTGTCTGTCAGGTTGAGCACAGTCGAAACCTATGTGTTATTGACACGGATTTCACGAATTTACACTATAATGTCAATCGAAAAATTTAATCCTTCCTCAAACCGCTTCCAACAACTCAGGTTTTTCAAAAAGTTGAATATTACTTAATAAGCGTTCCTTAACAATATTCATCATACGCTTATTTAATGCCGATGAATTTTCGATATATAGTAAATAGTCCTCAACAGTGAACAGGCCTATAATCATGCCTTTCATAGCGTTGCGAAGTTTCATGTCTTTTTGAATGGCATTTTCAATATACAACATGCGTTTTTCTAAATCTAAATCATAAAAAAAAGACTTGTGCTTTTTAATATAATTTCTAAAAACTTCAATCAATAAATCATTTTGAAATTTAATAACAGGACGTAGTACTACATTCTGAAAGCGTTCATCAGAACTCATACTATCATTAATTGTAGCTGTTGAAACTTCAGGTCTGATATTTTTTAAATTTAAGCCTCTTGTATTCATGCTTTAAGATTTTATTAAAATTAACTATTATTAAAGCCTATAAAATATAAAGCCTATGTAATTATTAACGGGGTTATTAACAATAAAGATTTTTCTATCTTTATTACAAAATAAAAGCTTAGTAAATGAAATTTGGAAGCGTTGATAATCCTGAAAACATAGATTTTACTTTACCCAAGGACCATAGGGATACCAAACGGGTTTTAAATAGTGTAAAAGATGATAATGCGCCTAAAATTTATGTAGGTTGTGCAAAATGGAATAGGGCAGACCTGAAAGGATTTTATCCTAGAGGCACAAAAGACGAGTTGGGTTATTATTCCAGTCAGTTTAATTCCATAGAGTTAAATGCTACTTTTTACAGAATTTTTCCTGCTGAACAATTTGCAACTTGGTATGATAAAACACCTAAAGGCTTTAAGTTTTTTCCGAAACTGAATCAAGAAATTAGTCATTGGAAACGCTTGCAAGAGACTAACGAAGTTGTTAAGAATTATATAAATAACGCTTCAAATTTAAAAGAAAAATTAGGCACCATTTTTTTACAAATGAATGCTAATTTTGCGCCAAAAGATTTTGATAGGGTTGTTACTTTTGTTGAAAACTGGCCCAAAGAAATCCCTTTAGCAGTTGAATTTAGGCATACCAATTGGTATAATGATGAAGCAATAGCTGACGAATTATTTCAACTTTTAGAAATCCATAATATTTCAAATGTTATAGTGGATACTGCTGGTCGACGAGACTTGATGCACATGCGATTAACCAATGCAACAGCTTTTGTTCGTTATGTTGGCGCAAATCATCCATCAGATTATTCGCGTTTAGACGATTGGATTGAACGCTTGAAATTATGGAAAAGTCAAGGTGTAAAAGAAGTGGATTTCTTTATTCATCAAAACATTGAAAAAGAGTCCCCTTTATTATCTGCTTATTTTATTAGAAAATTGAATGAAGATCTAGGTGCAGATTTAATTGTTCCAAATGGAGATACGCTCTTTTAAAGTCTGTTAAAGTATCGTTAATTCGTTGTTAAATCTTTGAAATATATTTACTTAAATTAATATTTTTAGATAAAACAACAAATCATGAAAAAAATACTATTTAGTTTCATTCTATGTGGCATTGTATTATTAGCACTTTCCGCAGTTAAAAAATCAGACAATTCGCTAACAGCAAATTTTATTGAAGGCGACACGCAGATAGCTTCAATTAATCAACTTGCTTTTGGGCCAGAAGGCATATTATTTATAGGCGATTCTAAAAATGCTGCTATTTATGCTATTGATACTAAAGATGTTACTCCAAAAGAAAATGCTGGAGATATAAACATAAGCAGCTTCGATACTAAAATTGCTGCTTCATTAGGAACAACTGCTGACAATATCAAAATTACTGATATGGCAGTAAATCCTATTTCTAAAACCATTTATTTTTCAGTTAATGTAACAGATGGAACACCTGTTTTATTAAAATTAAATAGGGGGGATTTTGAAAATGTGTCGCTTACAAAAGCTAGCTATTCAAAAATTAAATTGAATAACGCTATCGGAATTAATGATAAAGACAATAAAGGTAGAACTTTGCGGCATTGGGCGATTTCAGATATTATGTATCATAAGGGAAAAGTAATGGTTTCTGGTTTGTCTAACAAAGAGTTTCGTTCTACATTTAGAAGTATACCTTTTCCTTTTTCAGATAAACAAGATTATGCTTCACTAGAAATATGGCATGCGGCACATGGTAGATTTGAAACTTACGCACCAATTAAGGCTTTTAACGTTATTGATATAGATAACGAAGACTATTTAATAGCGGGTTATACTTGTACGCCTTTGGTCTTATTTCCTTTAAAGGACTTAACAGAAAACAAGCATATTAAAGGGCGAACAGTTGCCGAACTTGGTGGCGGAAATTCGCCTTTAGATATGATTGTTTTTGAAAAAGATGGGAAGCCTAAGTTTTTTATGTCCAATTCTAGTAGGCCAGTGATGCGAATAGATTATGATGATATTGTTAATTTTAAAGAATCGCTTACAGAAGAAGTAAAGGAATTTGCTGCTACAGATGGTGTTATTTATGATAATTTACCATTTGTATATGTAAAGCAAATGGATAATTTAGATAACGAAAATGTAGTTTTTCTGCATATTAATAGTGAAGGTAATTTAGTACTGAGAAACAGAGCTAAAAAATGGATGTAATTCAATGTAAATATTTTAAAAAGACCAGGTACTGCTTGGTCTTTTTTTGTTTTTTATTGGTTTTAAATTGCGAAACCAAACAAGGCATATCTAACCTTAAAGTCAATTATAAAGAAGATAATACAGCTTTAAGCGTTTCTTTTATAGCAAACAATACAGAAGATTTATCAATTCACTTAAAAGACAACTCTACGGCTATTTTAGGTAGTTTTTATAGTGATAAAAAAACTAAAACGTTTACACCAATTATTCCATTCACAAATGGTGAAACTTATGCCATTAAAAAAAATAAAAGCATCGTTTTAAGTTTTGCTATAAAATCAAAAGTCAAAACTGAAGCACCACAGTTATTAAACATTTATCCAACTGTAAATGAAGTTCCAGAGAATTTATTGAAAATGTATTTTGAGTTTTCAAAACCAATGCAAGAAGTTGGAAGTACATTAGATTTTATTCAAGTTTTTAATAAAACTACAAATAAAAAAGTCGACATCTTTTTAGAGTTAGAAACAGAACTTTGGAATAAAAGTCACACTATTTTAACACTATGGTTAGACCCTGGACGTATAAAAAAAGATTTAATACCGAATAAAGAAAAGGGGTTGCCCATCGTTAAAGGGCATGAATATGAAATAAAAATTAATGCATTATTTAGAGATGCCAATGGAAGTAATTTAGATAAAGATTATTTAAAAACTTTCACTGTAATTGAAGCCGATAAAAACAAACCAAGTATTGATAATTGGAATGTAATTACATCTATTGCTACAAATCATGATATAAAGATAGAATTTAATGAGCCGCTAGATGCTATATTGTTGCAAGAAACAATAAAGATTTATGATGTCTCAAACAATGTCATTGATGCGAAAATGATGCTAAGCAATAACCAAAAATCTATTGAGCTAAAACATACAAATGGTTTAAAAGGTGGCAAATACAAAGTACGAATAGAATCTAGGTTAGAAGATTTAGCAGGAAATAACCTCAATCGCCTTTTTGATGAAGATTTGCAATCAAACAAGCCTAAAGATACGTCAGCAATCAAAGAAATCAGCTTTATTATCAAATAAATTATTTTTCTTGACTTTCGTAAAAAAAGATCATTAAAATATTTTCAAGAAACCCTTTGTTTCATTGAAGTAATTCTTGTTTCTTCTACTATCACTAGCAATTATGTAAAAATGTTGAGCGTCGTATCATACATCATTGCTTTTAGCTAGAAAACAGGCAGTATTTTATAAATTTGCAACCTTACTAAATATAAGTTATTTTATGAGCAAATCATTGTTTGACAAAGTATGGGATTCGCATGTTGTGCGTAACATTGAAGATGGACCAGATGTGTTTTATATAGACCGTCATTTAATTCATGAAGTTACAAGTCCTGTAGCCTTTGTGGGTTTAAAAAGTAGAGGTTTAAGTGTTTTATAT
>Ga0316189_10005690_pt1 | contig 11958 bp, 8 predicted proteins | sample LowCovwburrow_MG_FD_204930 | JGI IMG/M metagenome (GOLD analysis project Ga0316189, IMG submission 204930) | Coastal sediment microbial communities from Maine, United States - Lowes Cove worm burrow | ecosystem: Environmental > Aquatic > Marine > Coastal > Sediment | place: USA: Maine... | reverse complement strand
ACACATGAATACTACACGTGGAGGACGGTCATTAGCAAACTGCTCATCGAGGAACACGGATTCAATTTTATCGCCGTTGAAGGCGATTGGCCCGATTTTTATAGGGTAAACCGCTATATAAAACATTATCAAAATATCTATAACGGTTCGGTCGAAGTATTGAAGGAGTTTAATCGATGGCCTACATGGATGTGGGCCAATTGGGAAATGGAGGCTCTCGTAAATTGGTTGCACAAACACAATACCGGTCTGTCCGCCAAAAATCGGGTAGGTATGTACGGTTTGGATGTCTATAGTCTCTGGGAATCCATGGAGGTCATCGTAGATTATCTACGAACACACGATATCACTTTGTTGCCGGCCGCAAAAAGGGCGGTGGGCTGTTTTGAACCCTTTGGCGATGAAATGGGTATGGCCTACGCGCGCTCCTTACAACGTTTTTTACCCAAATCTTGCGAGAACGAAGTGGTATCCTTGCTAGAAAACATCAAACAAAGAGCGCCTACTTTTAATACCGATATAGAGGCTTCCTTGAACATGGAGCAAAATGCCCATATCGCCAAAAATGCCGAAAAATACTACCGTTCTATGGTCTCTGCAAACCAAAGTTCGTGGAACTTGCGGGACCACCATATGATGGACACCCTGAAAAGACTTTTATACTTTCACGGATCAAAGACAAAAGCTATTGTTTGGGAACATAATACCCATGTGGGTGATGCCAGAGCTACGGATATGGCACTTGGCGGTACCATAAACGTTGGCCAATTGGTACGTGAACAACTTTCACACCTTAACCCGAAAATAATTGGTTTTGGATCCTATCAAGGCACCGTAGTCGCCGGATCGGAATGGGGCGCTCCTATGCGAAATATGCACGTGCCAGAGGCTATCGTGGGTTCTTGGGAACACCTGATGCACCAAACCGGAAAGGGCGATCAATTGTTGTTTTTGGACGAATTGAGAGGAAATGAACTTTTCAAGACACCTATTGGACACCGCGCTATAGGAGTGGTCTATCATCCCCAGTATGAGAGAATAGGCAATTACGTGCCTTCGGTCATGCCCAGACGGTATGATGCCTTTATTCATATTGATACTTCGGAGGGGGTGCATGCTATGGATGCATATGTCGATAAATCACAGCTGCCGGAAACCTATCCATGGGCTTATTAAAGGGAATCTACCCTGCAGGGTTTTCCATGATTCAGCATACCCTTATTTCGACATGATAGCATTGCTTATGAATATTAGAAATATTAAACTCCTATTACTTTTCTTGGAAGCTAGATTTCAACCCGTTAGTATTTCGAGGACATTTTTTTGTAGATGTGTTCAAAGAAATCCAATAGAAAAAAGTACTTGAATAAATTCATCCTGGCTGATTTAGATTATTCCAAAACGCCCTCAACACAATCAATTTTAAATTCTTACTAACTGCAATCTTCACTTAAGTTCAACATAAAGCACACAAAAATGGAAGCATAATTAGACAAACAGGAACATATTGCTCCAATGCCAAAGATTGGCGATAAAGCACCTAAATTTAATGCCGTAACCACTCAACGAGACATTAATTTTCCGTCGGACTAAAAGGGTCAATGGGTCATCCTTTTCAGCCAACCAGCAGACTTAACACCCGTTTGCACTTCGGAGTTCATGACCCTCGCGAAATTGGAGGACAAATTCGCCAAGGCCAAATGCAAGTTGGTGGGACTATCCATTGATGGGCTTTAAAGTCATATTGCTTGGTTAGGTACTATAAAGGAGAAGGTCAAGTTCAAGGATATAAAAAATTTGGAGGTCAAGTTTCCCTTGATCGAGGATATTACGATGGAGGTCGCCAAAAAATATGGTATAATCTAGCCAGGGGAAAGCAAGACCCAAGCCGTGCGTGCCGTTTTTTTTATAGATCCTGATGGCATCATTAGGGCTATCATTTACAATCCGTTGAGTTTAAAACGGAATTTTGATGAAATCTACAGAGCCTTGATTGCCATGTAGACCGCCGATGAATTTTCGGCACGAACACCAGCCGATTGGCAACCTGGGGATGATGTTATCATTCCGCCAGCCGGGTCTTGTGGAACCGCCAACGCGCGTACGGAATATACAAATGGGGAAATAGCGTGTACGGACCGGTTTTTCTGTACCCAAAATTTGGATAAGAAAAAAGTATGGGAAGCGGTGCTGAAAGGGTGATGCACTTTCAGTCGGTTGCCGTGCCGCACTTTGAAATATCATAAATTCTTCACTATGAAATACTATTCGAAAACAATTTTGGTTTTTCTACGAATACTGTTCATTACATCTTGCAACACTTCCTAGAAAAAAAGGAGTGCTGCAACAAAAGTTAACGTTGAAGCGCAAAATCAACGATACAACATTAATCCTTCAGGAACAACCATACAATGGACAGCCTATAAGTTTACCGAAAAACTTGAGGTCAGCGGCAAATTTTGACCGATATGAACTAAACCTAAAAAATGAAACAGGTTCGATTAAAAGATTATTGGAAAATACCGAAATGACAATAATTACCTCCTCCGTCAATTGGGGGAACGAAATTCGAGATCCCAAATTACAGGCCTATTTCTTTAAGGTATTACATACAGATACCATTTTTGGTAAAATTCTGGATGCCTAAGGTGGAATGGGAGCTTTGGAACTAAGAATGAACTTGTAAAGGATGTAGCCTATTCCTACTCACTGAAAAACGACACCCTTTTCTTGATGACCACCCATTTGGAGATACCCTAGTGGAAAGGTCAGGAAGCCCTTGACAGCTTGAACAAGGAAAGTTACGAACTTCATACGGGCAGCGATGGCATTTCAAAACTCTGGCCCGATGTGGATGTCGTTTTTGAAAATACCGATCAAGAAGACTGCCATATCCAAATGATCGTTAGTACTTATTTTTTACCCAAAACACTGCCCAACTGTTTTACCAACTGAGCCAGTACCAAAGAACCCGAAGCGAACAGTATGGTAATCCCAAGAAGTTCAAAAGAAAAAGTTTCCAAGGAGAGCGCCTGGGCCACGGGCGATAGTAGATAGGCCCCGAGCGTAATCAATAACGATAAAAATATGGCACTCCATACCCATGGGTTTTTGGTCACTTCGTTGATAAAGAACGATTCTGTGCGTTTGGGGATATTGAAGACGTTGAACAATTGTGCCAGTACCAAAGTGTAGAAGGCCATGTTATTTATGGTTATGGGATCAAGTTCAAGAACAAAATTCGAATAGGCCACTATACCCAATACGGAAGCACTAATACATAGGCCATACACCAAGGTCTCGTGCCAATTTTGTCGGTTCATGATAGGCTCTTTGGGATTTCTGGGCGGTTGCTCCATACTATCTTCCTCGCCTTTTCCTAGACCTAGGGCTAGGGCCGGGAAGATATCTGTCACCAAATTCAGGAACAGAATCTGTAAGGGCAATAGCGGTGCCGGAAGGTTCAGCAATGCGGCTAACCCTACGGCTAAGATTTCAGCTAGATTGCATGACAATAGGTATACCACAAACTGGCGGATATTTTGAAACACTACCCTACCTTGTCGAATGGCCAATTCGATGGCCGTAAACTTGTCGTTCTTCAAGATGACATCGGCGACTTCGCGTGCCGCCTCAGTGCCTCGTATACCCATTGCTATGCCAATGTCCGCTTTTTTTAGTGCGGGTACGTCATTGATACCATCGCCGATCATTCCTACGATATGATTGTTGTTTTGGTAAAAGGTTACCAAATCCAGTTTCTGTTCTGGCGTTACCCGTGCAAATACCGAGGCATGGAGTAGTTTTGCACTATCGTTAGGTTTGACCTCATCCCTATTGGGAATAACCTTGCCCTCTAATACGGTTTTAGAGGGCGCGCCAATGTCCAATAATCCCACCTCTTGAGCTATTCTTTTTGCAGTACCTGCATGGTCACCAGTTACCATTACCACTTTTATACCCGCTTTTTTATAAATTTCAATGGTAGCCTTCACGTCGTTGCGAGCAGGATCGACGAAACCTATTATCCCCAAAAAAGTAAGGTGCTGCAAAACGTTCTCCTTTTTCGGCATTGTTTTTACTTCCTTGTAAGCAAATGCCAAAGTCCTTAGACCTTGGGATGCCAATGCATCTAATTTGTTGTTCCATTTACCTTTTCCATCAAATGGTTTACTTCCATCGGTATGCAAAATGGACTCACAACGGTCAACTAGGCTCTCAAATGCACCCTTTACAAATATGTGAAAGTGTTCTTTATGTCGATGCGCCGATGCCATGAGTTTGAGTTCGGCATCAAAAGGGAGTTCTAATTTTTCCGGGTTATCTTTTTTAATGGAAATTAGGTCATATTCCAAATATCTGGCCAAATCCATTAGGGCCAATTCTATTGAATCGCCTAACTTTTGTGTAGTACTTGGATCTACATTATTGCAAAGAATGGAGGCCATCATCATTTTATCAAAAATGGGGTTCTTTTTTGCAAGTACCAACAAACTTCTTTCGGCATGATACACGTCCTTTATCGATTCTCCACAAAAAATCAGCGTATGCGCTTTCATCTGATCTTCTGTTAACGTGCCGGTTTTGTCAGTACAAATAATATTGGTAGCGCCCAAGGTCTGGACAGCTTCCAGTTTTTTAATGATAACCTGCTTTTTTGACAACCGCAGCATACCCTGTGCCAGAGCGATGGTCGCTACTATGGGTAGGCCTTCAGGTATGGCGGCCACCGCAAGAGCCACTCCCGTTTCTATCATCAACAAGAGATCTTTTCCGCGAATATATCCTGTAACAACAATTAACAGGGCGAAGAAAATCGTCAACCAAATCAACCATTTACTTAGTTGGTTCAATTTTTTTTCCAAGGGGGTGCGTTCCTTTTCGGCCTCAACGCCCATCTGCTGGATGTGTCCTAATTGGGTATGTTTGCCAGTTGCAGTTACAAGGGCTTTGCCAGATCCGGCAACGGCCATCGTTCCCCTAAATACCATATTGGTCTGATCGGTAATTGGAGCTTTAGCAGGCAGTACCACCGTCTTTTTCGTTACTGGGATGCTTTCCCCCGTTAAGGCAGATTCCTTTACGGTTAAATTTTCGACCTCTATCAGTCGGGCATCTGCCGTTATTACATCTCCTGTTTGAATAAGTACAATATCCCCTGGCACCACCTGAGAGGCCTTGATTTTAATTCTTTTTCCCGAACGCACAACACGGATCATGGCCTGCCCCATTTTACGCAACGCCTCTAAGGAGCGTATCGCCTGGAGTTCCATAAAAAATCCAATGCCGACGGAAATCAGTATTACGACCATTATGGCAATGCCTTCCAGTACATCGCTGAAGACAAAGGCGAGCAAAGCTGCCACAGCAAGAATATAAATAATGGGATCCAAAAACTGATCGGCAAGAATACGCCATCTGTTTTTTGGGCCTTGCTCGGGTATCTGGTTGGGGCCGTATTTTTCGAGACGCTTTTGCACCTCTTCCATGTTCAGGCCATTTTCACGGTCTCCACCCAGTTTTTCAATACAATTCTCTATGGAAAGTGTAAAAGGATTTTTGAGCATATTGGAGTATTGGTTTTATTTGGAATAAGCAAAGCCCCCTAACCAACCTGTTAACATGGACGCAGTCAAGGCTGGTAAGAGGGCATTTTAAAAAACTTTATCCTTCGAAAAAGAATTATGATACTTCAATAATTTTTGGTGGACGCTTCTTGGCCTCTTCTTTTTTGGCCAATTTAAAACTCAATATACCATCTTTGTATTTGGCCTTGATTTCTTCTTCTTTAGCACTTTTGGGAAGTTGTAATGAACGCTCGAAGGCATTGTAACTAAATTCCTTACGGGTAAAGTTATCATCTTTCTCTTCCTTCGAATGTTCTTTTTCAGCCGTGATATTAAGACAACCATCTTGGATGGTTACGTTGAAATCTTTTTTGCCAAAACCGGGAGCTGACAGTTCGATTTCGAAATTATCGTCTGTTTCCTTGATGTTCATGGCGGGTTGGGAGCTGTTACCATTCCAAAAGGCATCGGGCAGCATATTGCTTGACCATCTGCGATTATCAAAAATATCGTCCATGTCGAAAAAATCTTGTGTAATCAGATTTCCTAAAGGACTTCTTCTAAATTTTACTAGTGACATAATTTTACAATTTTAGGTTAACCATCATTTAATAATTTATTTGCTTTACGAAAATACAATCGGGTTACGTATTACAAAATGACCTGTATCAGGATGGTGGACTTTTTTTGTGGAATTTATTCCTTAATAAATACGCTCTTTCAAAGGTATGATTCGTTCGAATTCGGTACAGGAAGCATCGAAGAGCAATCGATTTTGCAAGATTCTTGCAAACTCCTTGTACGTCTTCAAACGAAAGTGGACAGTATAATTAGAAGAGTTTTGCTTAAAAAGTATCGAAAGGAAAATAAAAACACAAAAGCCCTAAAAGGGAAGCTGGAGTTTGCTGGGAACATAAGGCATAACCTTGTTCATAAGGAACGTTTTTATACTACGCATCAAGTTTATGACACCAATCACTTACTTTATCAGATTTTATACAGGGCCTTAGATATTGTAGATCATTTTTCACGCGGAACCCGATTAAATGATTTTAGTAAAAGGGTTTTGTTGCACTTCCCAATAGTGAAAAATAAAATCATCACAATACAACAACTTGAGAATATTAAATTAGATCGGAAATCTAATGGCTACCAAGACGCCCTTGAACTCGCTCGCCTAATTATTCTAAATTATTCTCCTGATATTACTAGTGGCAAGGAGAAGATGCTATCCTTACTATTTGACATGAATCAACTTTGGGAAGAATTTGTTCCTAAGCAAGTAAGAAATGCTTGCGGGAGTACTGATATTGAGATAGAAGGACAAGAATCAAAGGACTTTTGGGGAAATAATTCCTTACGTCCTGATATTGTTCTAAGAAAAGGGTTTAAGGCCTATATTATTGATACTAAGCGGAAGAGGCCTACGTCAAATTCAGCTTCCATCAATGATTTAAGGCAAATGTACGCGTATTGTCGATTTTGGAATGCTGAGAAAGCATTGTTGTCATATCCAGAGACAAAAAATATAAATAGTTTTAAGGAATATAATACGGACGACTACTTCAAAATTGAAGGTGGTATTGGAAAAATCAGTCATTTATTTAGGATGGGATTTGTATCGGTAATTAAAGAAGGCACAAATCAGTTAGATGAATTCATAGGTGAAAAGATATTAGCACTTTTGGAGATAGAATAACGCCTTATTGTATTAGACATCAAGAAAAAAAGGCATACAATTCGGATACCCATAAAGTTGGCGAGTTGACAAATAGTTGGATATGAGGGGTTTATTCTCCCTGGTTCGAGCCCAAGAGGATACACGCCCACATTAGTTAATAATACGGATAGGAATACCTATAGGGGACTTTTATTTTATATTCCGATTGCAGAAAAGCAACTAAGTCAATGAGCTCCTGAACAGTCATCACGTAATTGTAATTGTTCATTTTAGAAAGGCCTGCCGCGGTCGTTGCGGTGCCGTTTTTTTGTGTGTAGGGCATTGCTATTTTGTGCGACGGATTAATGACCGAAGTAACAAGCTCCCCATAGGTTTTTTTAATGGGTAGTTCACCCCCAAGTTGTATGTTAAGATTATCGCGTCCTCCCTTCCACGGAATCTCAGAAATACTGTGGCACTCATTACAGGACAATCGGGTATAGGCGGCTTTCCCTTGTTCAATATCGCCTTCGGGCAAGGCAAATCCACGCTCTTGCTCATTACAGCCAATTAGAAACACACCCCCGCATACTACGAGGCATAACTGTAGGTAGGTTGACAGTTTCCAGACCTTTTTATTTTTATCGTTCATAATGGGTTGTTTTAAGTCCGTATTTGATGCACATCCTGAGCATCTACTACACCAAATATAAGACACCGTAAAAACAAGGAAAATGACCTAGGTCAGCACACACACGTAGCTTCTTACGAATTGGAATAGCGTATGGTACTGAAGCCTTCAAAACCCAACCGATGCAAAAGGTAACGGCACTTTTGTTCGTATGCTTGCCACTGGTGATAGCTGCCCCAACTTTGGAGTACCTTATAAATTCCTATTTGGAAGCTTCGGAACAATTTTATCCCAAATCCAGTACTCCTCCTTCAAAAGAAATAAAATCCTTACCAAAGCGGTCTTTCATCACTTTCCGTAAAGCAAGCACGTAGACGGCTTGCGCATGAACCCCGGTCATGCCAAGTCTCATTTGTTTATGATACGCTTCAATCAGGCTTTCATCAGTTAGATCTTTTAAGCTGTCATAAAATTCTAAAAAGAGTTTTTGATCTCCTTTTCCAGAGGTAAATACATGTTTCATAGTGCATCGTTGTAAGGTTATGCATCAGGAGATACTACTTAACAGTGGGTAATCATTTGTTTTGACGGGACTGTCCGTATGCTAAACCACCGTTGCTTTTGTGCTCGGTTGGTACACTGATTTGCGTTCCTGATACTGTCGGAAATTTACGGATTTACAACCAGACTTTCTTTCAATCCTATTTGAATGTTTATTGGTCTAGTAAGCCAAGCTTTAGAAATCAATCAAAACAGCCAAGACAAACACGTATCTGACTGGCAGAAACTTTATTAAAATCAAAGAATTGTTATCTTAGTTTTTTAGGAGATATAATCAATGAACTATACTTCAATAAAGCAGAACTATTCACAAAATCCGCTTTTTGCCAAGAGTTTACCATTTCAATTAATCCCCTCAGCCCATTCCCACTCCATTCCGCTGCTCTTCATTCCGGGCAATAAGCTTCGTGCCCATTTATCTTGGACACAATCCCCGTTTTTGACTTTCCATTCCGCTAACCCTTCCCGCCATGCTTGGAAGAGCCGGTCAAAGTGAACCACGTGCGCCGGATGAAAGTGAGCATAGTAATAATTATTGTAAACCCTTTATAGCATTATCTGAAATGATTTTTTAAGTGGCTCAAAAAACTCCGTTTTCAGTGGTTCACTTTGACCGTTTTTTGCACTCACTGGCTTGACGGACTTCTTCAAAAGAATAACCAGCCGTACCTCTGGTTCTTTTAAGGTAAATCCCTTATCCATTGTTCCCTTAGGAGACGAAATCATCATCACACATGTTAAGGACTCAATGTTATTCGGGGAGAAACAAATGGAAATAGACGCGGTTGTCATATGGTGCATTGTTGGCGGCAAGATCAAAGAAGCATGGGATCTTCCTGTGAAACATACTGCTAAATTTCCAGAATGATAAAAACAGAAACTATGTAAATAATAGAAGGTACGCCAAAAAGCGTAGAATAGGAGCCCTTGTTCAGCATAAAGAATATGAATCATTTGATTGCCATAACACCTTCACGATATTTAATAATAATTTAAAACCTGAAGATGTCGAGTAGTTTTATTTTTAAATCCGCCATAGAACTTGCCGAGCTGATCCGCAATGGAAAAGCTACGTCTAAAGAAATCGTAGCGGAACATCTTGGCCAAATCAAAAAATACAATCTTTCGTTACATGCGGTCATTCATTTACGGGAAGATGAGGCGTTAAAAGAGGCCCAAGCTTGTGATGTTGAAGCGCACAAGGGATACTATAGAGGCCCACTTCATGGTGTGCCGATGACCATTAAGGAGCAGTTTTGGTTGAAAGACACCAAATCAACCTTGAATAGCAATCACCTAAAAGACTGGGTAGCGGAAGAAGACGCTTTGGTGGTAAACCGATTAAAAAAAGCCGGTGCCATCATTTTAGGGAAAACAAACATTTCAAAACAGATGTTGGATTACCAAACAGAAGGGGATATTTATCCTACTTGTGTCAATCCGCATAACCCGGTCTATACCCCTCTGGTGGTTCGGCAGCCGCATTGGCCACAGGCATGGTTCCCATTGAATTGGGGGGTGACCTGGGCGGATCGGTACGCATTCCTCCAAACTTTTGTGGGATATATGGCTTGAAAACTACCGAGTCTACCATCCCAACGCCTGGGCTGGTTCCCATACCCAAGGGGGCAAAGGGATTTCTGAACGATATGGCAGTGGTGGGACCTATGGCCAGAACACCTGAGGATTTAGAGCTGTTGTGGAATATCATAAAGGGTCCTGATAAATTGAGTCGATTAATTCCGCCTATAAAATGGAAGGATCCCAAAGGCAAGACCTTGGATGACTATAAGATTGCATGGGTTGATGGTTGGGAGGGTTATGAAACAAGTGAGCCGACCCAAAAACTTATCGCTGACTTTGTGACATTGATCAGTAAGCAAGGCGGGAAAACACAACCGCTGAAACCTAAAACGGGCCTGCACCAACGTACCCTAAAGTTACACGAAAGACTATCACTAATGATGATCATGCAGGATATTCCGTGGTTTGTGAAACCGCTGATGATGAGAGGATTGAAAAAGGGATTTCTAAAGGGTATGGAAGACATTCAATGGAAGTTAAAGGACTCTTTTGTTGACTATTCACAAATTGTGGGGCAAAGAATGCAAATCGTAAATGAATGGGAAAGCTATTTTGAAGAATTCGACATATTGGTATGTCCATCCGGTTTTGGTCCGGCCTATAAGCGATGTAAGATTGGAACCCGCATTACCTACAATGGCACCACCGTGGAATACATTAACTATGTATACCCTTATAATGCATGCTTCAACGCTAGTGGTCATCCAGCTTTGGCGATACCGCTAGGACTGGATAAGGAAGGATTGCCTGTTGGTGTTCAAATGGTGGGGCCCTATTGGAGCGAACCCGATCTCCTACATTTTGCAAAATTGATATCCAAACATACCGAAGGATTTGTAAAACATCCTAGTTATTAAATACATCTTATTGTCCCAGGTTGTTCTACTATATGAGATATGGCTGTAACCAACATAATACAACTGGGACTTCTCTAGAACGGGCAACTACTATGGCTAATATCAGCACAAAACAACATTAGCGTCCCACTTGTATAGCAGGTATTCCTGTTCGCATGGCAATAAATAGCGCTCCAAGGCATAAATCGGCCGTTTTTCAAGACAGTTTAAATTTAAAATAGATTAGGAAAGTAAAGTCCAATTCTTGGTCTCATTAAGTAGTTTCGTTAATTGACCTTTTATGGACCACTTATGGCCATGTATGTAATATGGCGAGATGTCTATACCATCGACAGATATGCTGAATATGTCGAAATTTTTAGCTTTTATCGACATATTTAGCAAACACAACAACTAGCCATCCATAAATGCCGTTGTCATTAATTCTTGCTCCGCCCTTGAAATTCCGATTTTATTGGCAATTCTCTTCCATTGGGCAACTGAGTTTAGAACTTCTTTGATTATAGAATCCATTTGTTTATCGTCCAAACGGAAGTACTCGCCTACGCTTTTGGCTAATTCCAAATCCAAAGAGTTGTTCTCCATATTAATGTTTAGTGCTAGTCCGTCTTTGTCTATTGATGGGTTAATATCATAAGCGGGAGAAAGTATCCAGCCTTTTGGAGTCAAAATAAATCCATGATTCCGGAAATGATCATCGGTATTCGAAACAGCGATATTAAAAACAATCCTGCGCCACAGTTGATGTAGGTTTTTATCAATGTTTACCCCATTGGTTTGGATGAATTCGGCGATGTCCAGATAACTTGCCGGGCTATCTCGGATAGTATCCTCATTATTACCTGTCATGGTCATTGCAGAGGAAAAATGGATGCGTTCTTCTTGTGCCCTATCAAAACGTTGTGTAAAAAACGTATGATAGTTTCCAACTATCCTTTCGATTCTTGAAGATGCCATTTCGATACCGCAATTTACTGCTAATCGATATGCCAAAAATTCCCAAGCCCCTTTATCTATTGTATCATTCTTTGAGGGAAATTTTGCTATCCAAAGGTTTCCGTGTTCATCCAAAATATTGGCTTTGGGTCTCGCACCTCC
>Ga0316189_10005689_pt1 | contig 11958 bp, 9 predicted proteins | sample LowCovwburrow_MG_FD_204930 | JGI IMG/M metagenome (GOLD analysis project Ga0316189, IMG submission 204930) | Coastal sediment microbial communities from Maine, United States - Lowes Cove worm burrow | ecosystem: Environmental > Aquatic > Marine > Coastal > Sediment | place: USA: Maine... | reverse complement strand
TACGGGATTCCTGCATGCGCAGGAATGACGTTCTTTTGTTGTTTTCGAAAACTTATTCAATCACTTCTTCCTGTGTATTGGCATAATGATAATAAGCTGCACAAGCCCCCTCAGAAGAAACCATTGGGGCACCCAATGGATTTAAAGGGCTGCATTTTTTACCAAACTGAGAACATTCGAAAGGTTTCTTAATTCCTTTCATGATTTGACCGGCAATACATTCTTCATTTTCGGGAGCTTCTTCAATTTCAATATTGAATTTTTTATTGGCATCATATTCCGCCAATTCTCCTTTCACTTCAAACCCGCTCATCGGAATCACATCTATGCCTCGCCACATTCGGTCACTCACCTCAAAAACCTGCCTCATCGTGTCCTGGGCGTTGGTGTTCCCTGCCTTGGTGACCATCCGGGCGTACTGGTTTTCAACTTTGTATTCGCCCTTTTCCAACTGCTGGCTCACCATCAGAATGCCCTGCAATAAATCGACTGGTTCAAACCCAGTTACAACGATGGGCACTTTGTATTTCTCAGCCAATGGATAATACTCCTGCATGCCCATGATAGTGCAGACGTGGCCTGCTGCCAAAAATGCCTGGACTACAGTTTCTGGATCATTCATTATGGCTTCGATTGCCGGTGGCACTAACACATGTGACGCCAGGATAGAATAATTTTTCAGGTTGGCCTTTTTGGCGTGAAGCACTGATAGGGCATTGGCTGGCGCAGTGGTTTCAAACCCAACAGCAAAAAAGACCACCTGTTTGTCTGGGTTTTCCCGGGCGATTTTTACCGCCTCAAGCGGGGAGTACATAATGCGGATATCTGCTCCGTTTGCCTTGGCCTCCAGTAGGCTTTTTCCCGAACCCGGCACTCGGAGCATATCGCCATAAGAGCACAAAGTCACCTCTTTCTCCTCAGCAAGGTAGATGGCTTTATCAATAAGGTTAAGTGGTGTGACGCACACAGGGCATCCGGGCCCATGCACCATGGTGATCTCTTTCGGTAGCAGTTCAAGAATACCGTTTTTCACCAGCCCATGTGTTTGCCCCCCACATACCTCCATAATAGTCCATGGTTTTGTTACCGTTTCATGGATTGATTTGAGGTATTTCTCTACCAATTCAGGATTGCGGTATTCGGTGAGGTGTTTCATTGAAACTGATTTCTATATTTTATTGTAAGCAAGTTAAGAATGAAATACGAGGAAAAAAGGAGGATGGGTATTGATAATTTGGTCGTATTATCCTCAACTGATCCCAATTAGTTTGTGTAAACTGTAACAAGCTCCTTCCAGGTGTGTCTAAAAATCAAACCACGTAATTAACTATTTAAATGAAAACGAAAATGATTGAACAAAACTTTGATGTACAAAGTATCGGTATTGATGTTGACTACAGGAAAGCATTCGATTTTATCGCCAAGCCTGAAAATCTGCCACTATGGACCAAAGCATTTAGCATAGCTGACAGCCAATCGGCAACAATGGTAACACCAAATGGTGAAATGGATATTGAGTTGAAAACGGTTGCTTCCGAGGACGCTGGAACTGTTGACTGGATTATGAAAATGCCAGATGGCAGTGTTGGTAAAGCTTTTTCGAGGATAACCCAAAATACCGGTTCAACCGTATATTCTTTTGTTTTGCTAGCACCCCCAGTTCCTCTTGAGCAGTTGGAAGGTGCACTTTCAGCCCAAAAGTTATTATTGGCAGAAGAAATGATAGAATTAAAAAAGCTACTTGAGTCCGCACCAAATGATTGACTAAGTGACGAACACTTTCAAAAATATAGTGGTTAAAGAAACAGATGAAACACTAGTTGAGCTTGCCCTAAAGGGCAATAAATCCGCACTTGAGAATCTGATTAAAAAGCATCAAAACTGGATTTATAATGTAGCGCTTTCAATGGTAAGTGACAGTAATGATGCTGCGGATATTACCCAGGAGGTGTTGATAAAGGTTATTACAAAACTCGGAAATTTTAAAGGCAAAAGTAGTTTCAGGACATGGATGTACCGTATCGTCAGGAACCATTTTCTTAATATGAGAAGGGGGAAATTTGAGAAGCAGCCTATGTCTTTTGCTGATTTTGCCGATGGTCTAAATGAAATTCCAGATGAGATTCTGTCAAACCATTCTTATGAGGTTGAAGAGAAAATAATTGTAGAAGAGGCGAAGTTAAGTTGTATGAAAGGCATGCTTTTGTGCCTTGACAGGGAACAGCGTTTCATATTCATTATTGGTGAGTTGTTTGGGTTTTCTGATACAATTGGAAGTGAGGTAATGGAGATTACCAAAGCAAGTTTCAGGGTAAAACTTCATAGGGCCAAGCATCAACTTTACAATTTTATGGACAATAAATGTGGGTTGATCAATAAGAAGAACCCCTGTAGATGTGCAAGGAAAACCTCGGGTTTTATAAAAAGAGGTTTTGTTGATCCAGTCAACCTTCATTTTCAAAAAGGAAGGTTGACCGCTATAGAAAAGGTAGCTGAGAAGAAAGTTTTTGAATACGACAATGAAGTTAGTGACAAGTATACACAGTTGTTTCAACAGCACCCTTTTGTGCAAAGCCCGGACAGTTTAAAGTCTGTAAAGAAGCTGTTGTCGTCAAAATCCATAAGGGATACTTTTAATTTGGATTGATCTACCAACTCTCACTTCCTCCCAAAATCAGCCGGAATTTCCCCCCAGGCCCGGGTTTCCCATTTTAGAATCTTATTGGGGTAGGTGTTGTTTTTGAGCCAGTTTTCCGCCCGATCAAGCAGTTCGAATAATTTTCCATTTTCCAGGGTTTGCTCTTGCTTAGTTTTGGCTTTTTTCTGCCTCACCCAACTCATTGCTGTGCGGCTGTCGGTGTAGATGGGCAGATCGATGTTTTTTTGCTTGCAGTAGCCCAAAGCATGGACTAGTGCTAGAAACTCACCGATATTATTGGTGCCGTCTTTATAGGGGCCCTTAAGGAAAATTACTTGCCTGGTTTTGACATAGACACCTTTATACTCCACTTCGTTGGTGGCCGAACTACTGGCCGCATCTACTGCGATACTTTCGAGGATGGGTTTGCCAATCCGGCGGAGTTGTTCAGGGGTCAGGTCAAGGTCAGCAACATCTTTACCGATGTAATCTTTAAAATTTCCTTTATAAGCTTTATCAGCTAATTCCCGGGTTTTGAATGATTTGTAGATACCCCCTTCCAGCCCTTTGATCTGCTTTTGACAATCGTCCCAGGTGGTGAAGATTCCGGTTTTCCGGCCTTTCCAAACGACATAGAATTTAGGTTTGGGTTTGGCCATATTTAACTCAATGGTACTGTTTGCGATTCTTTCGGGTCCACTTCCTTTTCTACAAATTTTATATTGAACATTTCCAATTCTTTAAGAATCGGATTGTAAAGCTCCGGAGATGTAGGAATGAGGATGCCTGTGGATTTCACCTGCCCATTCAAGACCATTTTAGTCGCAATTCCCAGCGGTAGACCTACTGTTAAACTCATGGAAGTGTTTTTGGAATCTTGACCTTCCAGCACCATGTGTGATTGTATCTGGCGTTTTTTGCCGTTATCAATAAAGTCAAATTTGTGCCACATCACGATCATGTCCTTTTCGTTAGGATCAAGGGTCCATTTCTTTTTCAGGATGTGCTCTAAAATTTGAGCAGGCGTACCTTTATCCAGGCCAATTGGTTCGTCGTCAAAAATGCCCAGCCATTTTAGGCGGTGCATAACCTCCGCCCCCAGGTCAATTCTCAGATAATGTGCCAGTTTTAATTCTATCGAATCATGTGGATTATAATAAAGAAATGAGTTGATAAATTCCCGATGGGTCATGTGGGAAACATCCTCAATTTGGTAGCTGTCGTCTGTGGCCCCTAATTGAATGAAGACATTCCAGGCTTTGCAGAAACCAGACTTACGAAGGGTGCCCCGGTATAGCGTCTTGATTCCGTGAAGGCCGTAAACATCCAGATACTTTAATGAATCACGATTGGCATAACCTTCAAAATAGCCATAATCAGGTATGTGGATCATTTCGTAGCGGCGAAACAATCGATGATAGGGGATGTATTTGAGTTTTCCATTCTGGATGAACTTCACAATTCCTTGCCCTGCAAGCACCACATTTTTGGGATTCCATGTGAACTTGTATTCCCAGGGGTTGTCGTGATTGTTTGGTGCTAATAAGCCACCTGTGAAAGTTTCGAACCCGGTTAGCTCATGGCCATCATTCCTGATTTGGTCCAGCACCCGCATGCCTGACATGTGGTCGATCCCGGGGTCAAGGCCGCATTCCATGATCAGCACCTTGTTTTTGTCTTTAAAGGCCTGGTCGAGTTGCTTGATTTCATCAGTGACATATGAGGCCGTCAATGTGTCAACGCCCAGTTCAGCGCAGGTTTCCACGGCCAGTGCATGAAACCTGGCAGGCAGCATAGAAATCACCAGGTCAGCGTTTCCAATCTCCTGCCTACGTTGGTTGTCGTCAGTAATGTTGAAGGCAACAGCTGTGGCATTTGGATGACCGTTTATGGCTTCTTCCGCCAGAGATAGATTGAACTCGCAAACACGGATTTTCCAGTCATTGGAGGTGCTCTCATTTAGCAAATATTCGATCAAAGAAGTTGCTGATCGGCCAGCACCCAGAATAAGGATTTTCTTCATGGAGGTTAATGTTGAGAGGACGAAATTATATCAAAGAGTAATAGGGTTATAGCATTGTTGAGGAAATAACCACCCGATAAATCAAGATCATAAAAATGAAGTTGGCACAACTATTGTCTACCTGACAAAAGAACAAGGATCAAAGGGTGAAGATTGGGTCGAGGCCTTGTTCTTAGGGCAAAATTATCATTTATGAAAACCAAATTAACCGATAGCAAAACCAAGCAAGTAAGCAGTCAAAAAAATGAAAACAGAGAGGAAATTACGCTATGTGTTCTGGCGGCGTTTTTCGTTATTACCCTGGGTTTATTAGTCCTTTCCCAAGTTTAACCCGGAATTGTCAATAGACTTTCTATTACATGGTTAATTTGCTTCAAAATCAGCCACTTAACATTCAAATTGACTCGTCACCATAGCGGTGCTATGCCTCCTCATCTAAGTGCCTGATTTTCTTGCACTTTAACCCTTCACCACAAAACTCTAATGACAAATCCGGGTTTAAATCAGAGGCCATTCAATAGTACTTGAATTAATTTTCAGAGCGTCCTTGATATTTGTTTAAAAGCCCTTAGGCCGGGCAGGCCTTTCCTTTCTTCCTTGATGAAGAAAGGAAACAAAGAAATCAAGGGCTGTGAGAAAAAAGCTAAAATTCAAGTTGTTACACTGAAAATCCTTGAAACTCCTCCCGATAGCTATCGGGAGTCAAACACAAGTATTTCTTAACCGTTCCACAGCTTGAATTTCTTAACGCATTTTGCTCAATGCCCGGTTGTTAACTCCATTTTCAGCTCTTTCATAATTTCAGAGGAGTACTATTTCAGGGATTGACATTGGTCATTCCAAGTCTTTTGTCATTCATCTTTGTTCTAACAATCTCCCGAATGGGTTATAATCAGATCAACATTCTGAATAACTTCTGATCTCTATTCAACAATTGGTAGTCGAATTTGAATTCATCCATCCGCTCAAGCAAAGACGTAAGATCATCTTTGCTGTTCAGCTCAATTCCAATCACCGCGGGGCCGTTTTCACGGTTGGTTTTCTTGGCATACTCGAAAAAACAGATATCATCTTTTGGGCCAAGGACTTTGGATAAGAACTCTCGGAGGGCTCCGGCCCTTTGGGGAAAATCGATAATAAAGTATTGTTTGAGGCCTTCGTACAATAAAGAACGCTCTTTGATCTCAGCCATTCGAACGATATCGTTGTTTCCCCCACTGACGACGATGACCACATTCTTTCCTTTCAATTCTTCCTTCAGTTGATCCAGGGCAGCAGTGGCCAATGCACCGGCGGGTTCCACGATGATGCCTTCATCATTGTAAAGTTCCAATACTGTAGTGCAAATCCTTCCTTCATCAACCAGCTCGACCCGCTCGAAAATCTCCCGGCAAATGTTAAAATTCATCTCGCCCACACTTTTCACGGCAGCCCCATCCACGAATTTGTCGATGTGTTCGAGTGTGGTGATTGCTCCATTTTCAATGGAGGTATGCATGGCAGGCGCCCCTTTCGGCTCGATCCCGATGACCTTTGTTTGAGGGCTTAATGTCGAAAAAACAGTACCAACTCCGGCAGATAATCCGCCTCCGCCAATTGGAAGCAAAAGATAGTCGATGGGTTCTTCGGATTGCTCCAGGATTTCCAGCCCGATGGTTCCCTGGCCTTCAATCACTTTGGGGTCTTCAAAAGGGTGGATAAATGCTTTTTTGGATTCCTGGCAAGCTTTCACCGCTTCCTCATAAGCATCATCAAAAGTATCTCCGGTTAGGATGACGTTGACGAATTCTTTGCCAAACGACCTCACCTTATTCACCTTTTGGGCAGTTGTAGTGGATGGCATGTAAATCTGCCCATTGATGCCCAAAGAACTACAAGATAACGCTACGCCCTGGGCATGATTTCCTGCACTGGCAGCGATCACACCCAGTGATTTCTCGCTTTCGGAGAGGCTGTTGATTTTATTGAAAGCCCCCCGGATTTTGTAGGAGCGCACCTTTTGCAGATCTTCCCTTTTCAGGTAGATGTTGGCGCCAAATTTCTCAGAAAGGCCGGTGTTATGCTCCAACGGTGTTTTTTTAACGACACCTTTTAGGGTAGCCCGGGCTTTTTGGATGGCCTGGATGTTGACGCTATGCTTTTGGGTTTTGTACATTATTATAATTGACCGTCATTCTGAACGCAGTGAAGAATCTCGAAAATATCAGGCAGTTTAAGTTCCTAAAGACGAAATTCTTCACTCCATTTCATTTCATTCAGAATGACGATCTTTTTTATATAGTCCTGCAACTACTCACTACCAGCATTTTCAGGGCGCAATTTCCTTACTGCCCTGCCAGCCCGCCACATCTCAGAATTTTTCAATTCATCTAATTCCTTGTTTAGGCCAACTCTATAATCTTCCTGTCTGTTGGCTTCAATGGTGATTTTAGCTTCATTGCCTGAAGCCACACTATCGTAAAGGTCTTCGAAAACGGGAGCGACGGCATCCCTGAATTTTTTCCACCAGTCCAAAGCGCCTCTTTGGGCGGTAGTTGAGCAATTTGCATACATCCAATCCATGCCATTTTCAGCAACCAATGGATAAAGCGATTGAGTAGCTTCTTCCACAGTTTCATTGAAGGCTTCAGAAGGGGAGTGGCCTCTTTTCCTCAGAAGGTCATATTGCGCAGCAAAAAGTCCTTGAATAGCACCCATTAAGCTGCCTCTTTCTCCTGTGAGGTCACTGAATACTTCTTTTTTGAAATCGGTTTCGAACAGGTAACCTGACCCTACGCCGATGCCAAGTGCGACAACCCTATCCCAGGCTTTGCCTGTAGCATCCTGGAAGATGGCGAAACTTGAATTCAGGCCTGAACCGGCGAGGAACAATCTTCTTAAACTGGTGCCTGAGCCCTTTGGGGCTACGAGGATTACGTCAACGTCTTCTGGTGGTACAATGCCCGTTTGGTCTTTGTAGGTGATTCCAAATCCATGCGAAAAATACAAGGCCTTACCAGAGGAAAGATGTTTTTTAACAGAAGGCCAAAGTGCGATTTGACCTGCATCAGAAAGCAGGTATTGGATGATGGTGCCTTTTTCACAGGCTTCTTCGATCTCGAAAAGATCAACTCCTTCTTTCCAGCCATCTGCAACTGCTTTGTCCCAGGTTTTGCTGTCTTTTCGCTGACCTACAATTACGTTGAAACCATTGTCTTTAAGGTTGAGTGCCTGCCCCGGCCCCTGAACACCATAGCCAATGATTGCGATGGTTTCGTCTTTTAAAGTTTGGAGTGCTTTTTCGAGGGGATATTCATCCCTGGTTACAACATTTTCGTCTGAGCCTCCGAAATTAATTTTTGCCATTTTGATTTTTGTTTATCGTATTTTCTATTGAAAGTTAAAATTGGGTTAAGAGGTTTCGAGTGATAATTTATTGGTTGTCGATTCCTCTAATTGCTGTAATAATGTTGATGTTTTTCTTTTTGACATGGAAATGGCCACCCTGCCTGAGCGGGCAAATTCCAGCACCCCGTAAGGCTCCAGTTTATTGAACATTTCCTGCGTTTCTTCTTTATGACCGGTCTTTTCAATCACGATATAGTTCTCTTCAATGACCAATATTCTGGCGCCATTTGACCTCACCAGTGTTTCAATTCTGTTACCGTTGAGAAATACTTTAGTTGGCACCTTATAAAGGGCGATTTCCTGGTAGTGTATTTGGTCATCTTCGTAAACGAAGGCATCAAGCACATCTACGAGTTTCCTGATTTGCTTCACCACCTTTTCGATCATTTCCTTTGTAGTCTGCAGGCCTATGGTAAAACGACTAACCCCCGAGACCTCAGTTGATGAGACGTTGAGGCTATCGATGTTCAATTTTCTTCTGGTGAAAATGATTGTAATATGATTGAGCAAGCCAGCTTTATCTTCAGTTAATACTGACAGGGTAAAGGGCTGTTTTTCAATATTGTTATTTGTTGTCATATCCTGATATTTAAATCGTATTCGAATTACGGCGTCAATTACTCCAGCCTGATTTCTGATACTGAGGCACCTGCTGGCACCATCGGGAATACATTCCCTTCCTTTTCTACCATAACTTCCATTAAATATGGGCCATCGTGATTAAGCATTGTTTGAATGCTTTGATCAAGGTCGTCACGGTTTTCTACTTTTTTTCCTTCAATTCCATAGCCCTGTGCAATCAGCTGATAATCAGGACTTGTCATTTCAGTGAAAGAGTATCGTTTCTCGAAAAATAGCTGCTGCCATTGCCTCACCATTCCAAGGAACTTGTTATTGAGGATTATCATTTTCACATTTATCCCATACTGTGAAATGGTGCCCAGTTCCTGAAGGGTCATTTGGAACCCGCCGTCACCAATCACTGCAATCACCTCTTTTTTCGGCTGACCGAGCTTAGCGCCCATAGCTGCAGGCATGGCAAATCCCATCGTTCCAAGCCCACCGGAGGTGACGTTGCTATTCGGTTGTTTGAATTTATAATATCGCGAAGTAACCATTTGGTGTTGCCCAACATCAGTCACTACGATAGCATCACCATTGGTTTGCTCATTGAGCCGTCTGATAACTTCCCCCATCCTTATTTCACCAGTTTTGGGATAAAGCTCATGCTGGGTCACTTTTTCATTTTCTTCCTTGTCGCAGGCCTTGAATTCCGCTAACCATTCAGGATGACTATTGGCATTCACTCTCTCATTTAAGGCCCTAAGCGCCTGCCTGGCATCGGCATTAATGGCAACATCTGTTTTTACATTTTTATCAATTTCGGCCGGGTCAATTTCAACGTGGATCACTTTGGCCTGCTTTGCATATTTAGAAAGGTTGCCCGTCACCCGATCGTCAAAACGCATTCCGATGGCGATCAGAAGGTCACATTCGTTTGTCTTGATGTTGGGGCCATAGTTACCATGCATCCCCAGATAGCCAACGTACATTGGATGATCAGGAGGAAAAGCGGATAATCCCAGTAGGGTTGAGGCGAAAGGAATGCCGGTCTTTTCCACAAAGTCGGTCAGTTCTTTTTCCGCTTCGCTGATGAGGATACCATGGCCGATTAGCAAATAAGGCTTTTTGGCTTGATTGATCAGTTCAACCGCTTTATCAACTTTAGCGAAATCAATATTTGGATAAGGATGATAACTGCGAATGCGTTCGCACTTCTTGTATTCAAATTCTAACTCTCCAAATTGGGCATCTTTGGTAATGTCTATCAAAACCGGGCCTGGTCTGCCGGAATTGGCGATGTAAAACGCCCTGGCTATTGCCTCTGGAATTTCCTCGGCCTTGGTAACCTGGTAATTCCATTTGGTGACGGGCATTGAAATGCCAACCACATCTGTTTCCTGGAAAGCATCCGTTCCCAACAATGTGGAGGGTACCTGGCCGGTGATGCAAACCAGGGGTGTAGAATCGATCTGGGCATCGGCAATACCGGTGATCAGGTTAGTGGCTCCCGGACCGGAAGTGGCAAAGCAAACGCCTGTTCTGCCGGTTACTCTTGAGAAGCCTTGTGCAGCATGGGCGGCACCCTGTTCATGCCTTACCAGAATATGTTTGACCTGATCTTCATAATGATAGAGGGCATCATATATTGGCATAATTGCTCCGCCAGGGTAACCAAAAATGGTATCAACTCCTTCAGCCATCAAGGATTGAATTACCGCTTCTGCTCCTGTCAATACTTTGCTTACTTTCCTTTCGGCAGGTTCTAATGTTAATGATGATGTGTTCATTTTATTCGTCAGTTACGCAGCCTTCTGAAGCTGATGATACCAGTTTACTGTATTTGAATAAATAACCGTTTGTTGCTTTTGGTTTAGGTTTGATCCATTCGGATCGTCTCTGTGAAATTTCTTCCTCTGTCAAATGGGCTTCCAGGGTATTGTTGACCGCATCGATGGTGATTTCATCCCCATCTTTTAACAATCCGATCAATCCACCTTCCACGGCTTCTGGAGTAATGTGGCCCACCACGAATCCATGGGTGCCACCTGAAAACCTTCCGTCTGTAATCAGTGCTACACTCTTGCCCAATCCTTTGCCCATGATGGCCGAGGTGGGTTTAAGCATTTCAGGCATTCCCGGGCCACCTTTTGGGCCGATATTCCGAATTACTACAACGTCGCCTTCTTTCACTTTGCCAGCAAGAATTCCATCATTTGTTGAGAACTCATCTTCAAAAACCCGGGCAGTACCTGTAAACTTCTCCCCTTCTTTTCCAGTGATTTTGGCAACAGACCCTTTTGGTGCCAGGTTACCATAAAGCACCCTTAAATGTCCTGTCTTTTTGATGGGCTGATCAACTGGCATAATCACTTTTTGCCCGTCGTGAAGTGGAGCAATTGCTTCCAGGTTTTCTTTTATGGTTTTGCCGGTAACTGTCAGGCAATCGCCATGTAAATATCCTTCCTCAAACAACATCTTCATTACCGCAGGAACGCCACCTACATTATGCAGGTCTTCCATAAGGTATTTGCCGCTTGGCTTCAGGTCTGCAATAAATGGTGTTTTTTCAGAGATCCTCTCGAAATCATTGAGGCTGATGTCAATACTTGCAGCCTTAGCCATGGCAATGAGGTGCAAAACTGCATTGGTTGATCCTCCAAGGGCTATCACTACCGTGACTGCATTTTCAAAGGCCTTTTTAGTCATGATATCGAGAGGCTTGATATCCTTCTCGATTAATTGATAGAGGAATTCACCGATGTTTTTACATTCTTGTGTTTTGTCTCCGCTGATTGCAGGATTGGAAGAGCTGAAGGGTAAGCTCATGCCCATGGCTTCGATAGCCGAAGACATCGTATTAGCAGTATACATTCCACCGCAGGCACCCGCTCCGGGACAGGCGTTCTTAATGACTCCTTTGAAATCTTCGACTGAAAGCTCATTGGCATATTTTTGTCCAAGGGCTTCAAACGCTGATACAATATTGAGGTCTTCGCCTTTGTAACAGCCGGGGGCAATAGTACCACCATAAACCAATATCGCCGGACGATTGAGCCTGGCCAATGCCATCATGGCACCGGGCATATTTTTGTCACACCCCACGACAGGAACTACCCCGTCATAAAATTGGGCTTTCACCACTGACTCAATGGAGTCTGCAATCAAATCACGGGAAGGGAGGGAATAACTCATTCCGGTGGTGCCCATGGAGATGCCATCGCTGACGCCAATGGTGTTGAAAATTAAGCCAACCATATTGTGCAAATTGACATTGGCTTTGATCTGTGCCGCCAGGTCATTGAGGTGCATGTTGCAAGGGTTGCCGTCGTACCCTGTACTGGCAATG
>Ga0316189_10005688_pt1 | contig 11963 bp, 12 predicted proteins | sample LowCovwburrow_MG_FD_204930 | JGI IMG/M metagenome (GOLD analysis project Ga0316189, IMG submission 204930) | Coastal sediment microbial communities from Maine, United States - Lowes Cove worm burrow | ecosystem: Environmental > Aquatic > Marine > Coastal > Sediment | place: USA: Maine... | reverse complement strand
AGGCCGGTCAACATCAGTTTGAGCATCAGTTCGGGGGTTTTGAACACCCGGACCATGTCGCTGGTCCGCGACATATAGAGAACCACGGCATAGCCAAACAACACCGACCAAAAAACCCGGTGAGTGATCACCTCAAACGGGCTGACATGGCTGAGCATTTTGAAAAACAGCGGGCCAATGGACCAGATGCCGAAAGCCGCCAGGGCATAGATAACACCCAATTGCCCCTCATCGGCAGTACTTTTTGATATTGCCGTTGATGGCGGTGTTTCGTTCATTTGTCAGAGTTTCACGGTTTTGAGCTGGGCTGCAACAGTGTTCTTTGCATGATTGTCATGCGGTCACAACATATCTTAACCGGAAAGTTCAGACTGATAGGCAAAGACTGCCGGAGAACCGCCCGTATGCCAGAACAGCAATGATGAGTCTCGTGGGGCTGTTTTGGCACTTTGCAGAAATCCGGCCATGGCTTTTCCTGAATAAACCGGGTCGAGAATTAAGGCTTCTTTTCGTGCGGCTATATCGATGGCGGCTTTAGTGGCGGCATTCAACTGGCCATAGGAAGGCCCTAAAAATTCATCGCTCAGTTCGATATCGTCATCAGATACGGGGTTTTGCATCTCCAGCATCTGTGCCAGTTCCTGACAGCGGGCGCTGATGCGTGGCGTTTGGGCGGCCGCATCGCGGCGTACGCATATGCCGGTAACAGGGGTTTTTATGCCCAATGCGCGCAGACCGAACAATAATCCGCCATGGGTATTGCCACTGCCTGAGGGAACAATAATCCGATCAAAATGAAGCTGGTGCTGGTTGATCTGGTCGGCAATTTCGCAAGCCGCATCAACATAACCGAGCGCACCAAGCGGCGGGTGGCCCGGGGCCAAATGGATGATATAGGGGCGATGGCCTTTGGCTTTTAGGTCATCGGCAATTTCATGCAAACGATTGTCAGCCCCCTCTTCGTCCTCACCATGGGGATAGTGATAGATCTTTGCCCCGAGCATCTGGTCAAGCAGGACATTGCCGGAGGTTTCATAAAGGGCTGATTTGCCGGCAACTCGCTGTTCAAGCTGGATATGGCATTGCATGGCAAGCTTGTTGGCAGCAGCCGCGGCCAGGCGGACAAAATTTGATTGCACAGCGCCGGTAATCAGGATGCAATCGGCATTTTGTGCTTTTGCCTCGCCGAGATAATACTCAAGCTGGCGCACCTTGTTGCCGCCAAAGGCAAGGCCGTTACAATCATCGCGTTTGATAAATAAATGCTGGTGAGCAAATTCTGCGACAAGGTTCGCCATCGGTTCAAGCGGTGTCGGGTGATAGCCAAGCACAGCCTTTGGAAACTCTGCAAGTTTACGGTGTAAATCAGTCATCGGGTGCTCCATTGAGATCGCCGACAGCTTTGGCCTTGAGCAGTTTATAGTTGATCGAATCCACCTGAGCCTGGAACGAAGCATCGACGATATTGGGCGAAACGCCGACGGTAAACCAGCTTTCACCGGTTGAATCACGGCTTTCGATCAATACCCGGGTCGTGGCGCTGGTGCCGCCGTTGAGAATCCGCACCTTGTAGTCAACCAGTTCAAGGTCATCAATCACGTTCTGGTAGCGGCCAAGATCCTTGCGCAAGGCGGCATCAAGGGCATTCACCGGGCCATTGCCCTCGCTCACCGACATACGGATTTCACCATCAACGGCAACTTTGACAATTGCTTCAGCTTCTGTGGTTTTCTTGCCCTTGGCGTTATAGCGCTGCTCGACAATGGTCTTGAAGCTGACGACTTCAAAGAAAAACGGCATTTTGCCAAGGTGATGGCGGGCCAGCAGTTCGAGCGAGGCATCGGCACTGTCATAGGCATAGCCCTCTGCCTCACGCTCTTTGATGATGCGCAGCAGATGGTCGACACGGCTGTCGGACTTATCGACATCCAGCCCCATGCGCTGCAAGGCCGAGATCAGGTTCGACTTGCCGGCCTGATCCGACACCAGCACCTGACGAACATTGCCAATATCTGACGGGTTTACATGTTCATAGGTTTCAGGCTCTTTCAAAATGGCCGAGGCGTGAATGCCGGCTTTGGTGGCAAAGGCTGAAGCCCCGACATAGGGGGCCTGACGATCGGGCGCACGGTTGAGCATTTCATCAAAATTGCGTGACAGATGAGTAAGGCTTGCCAATTTGTCATCAGGGACAGACAGGCTGAACCTGTCAGCAAATTCAGGCTTTAACATCAGTGTTGGTATCAGCGTCACCAGATTGGCATTGCCGCAACGCTCGCCAATACCGTTCAGTGTGCCCTGCACGTGGCGCACCCCGGCGCGAATGGCGGCCAGTGAATTGGCCACCGCCTGACCGGTATCGTCATGGGTGTGAATGCCGAGAAAATCACCCGGCACGAACTGGCAGACATCCTTGACAATGGTTTCAATCTCATGGGCCAGCGTACCGCCATTGGTATCACACAACACCACCCAGCGAGCCCCCGCCTCATAAGCGGTTTTGGCGCAAGATATGGCATAATCGCGGTTGGCTTTATAGCCATCGAAAAAGTGTTCGCAGTCAACCAGTGCTTCTTTGCCAGCACCTATGGTTGCCGTTACCGACTGACCAATGCTTTCAAGGTTTTCCTCATTGGTGCAGCCAAGTGCCAGGCGCACATGATAGTCCCACGATTTGGCAACAAAACATATGGCATCTGATTTGGCCTGCAACAAAGCCTGCAAGCCGGGGTCATTTTCAACCGAACGGCCGGCCCGCTTGGTCATGCCAAAAGCAGCAAAAGTGGCTTCGGTTTCATTGTCTGCTTCAAACAGGGCTGAATCTGTCGGATTGGCACCGGGATAGCCACCTTCAATATAGTCCAGCCCCAATTCATCGAGAATCGCCATGATGTGCTGTTTTTCTTGCAAAGAAAAATCAACACCAGGTGTCTGGGCACCATCACGCAGGGTCGTGTCGTAGAGATATAGCTTTTCCCTGGTCATGAGGATTCCTTTGAACCGGGAAGTGGCCAGCTTTGTGTGTCGTGGTCGGGATGCTGGTAGGAAACAAGTTCTTTGCCGGTTCCCTTGTTTGCTGCCCCGTCAGTGATGTCACGACGACGCAGCTCATGCAGTTTGTCAAAATAAGGCATAGCACTATCATGTGCCAGCTGGGAAGTTGGGGCGATCTGCGCTGGATCATCAAAGGCACCAATGGCAAGTTCAACACCACCTTCAGGCTCAAAAGTCAGCGGTGTGCCACAGTTCTTGCAGAACCCGCGTTTGACAAAATTTGAGCTGGTGAAGTAGTCAGGCGTGCCACGGGTCCATTCCAGTTTACCTGCAGAAACCAAGGGGCCGAAAAACCCGCCAAATGCTTTCTGGCACATGCGGCAATGGCAAATTGAGGCACCGCCCAATTCAGCTGCCCGAAAGCGTACCGCCCCGCACTGGCAACCACCTGAATATGTCTTTTGTGCCGTCATCATATCAGCCCCTGCCAGCGCAAGGCTATATAGATAATGGTCGCCAGCACGAGAACTTTAACCGCAATGTAAAAAAGCCACTGCTTTGGAAATGGCAGATCATCGTGCCATGATTTATTTGCTGGTTTTTTATCGGTCATTTATTTCCCTTCTGGGCTTAAGCCTGTGTAATTAGTTTCTTGCAAGCTGTTCAAAATTGTCTGCAAGATGTTATTCCGGTCTTTTAAAACATCAGCATTCCAAAACCGCAGAACCTGAAACCCTTGCTATTTAAGCCAGGTATCACGGCGCTTGTCATATGTGTTGTCATCATGTTGTCCACCATCCACTTCAATAATCACTTTCGGGTTAAGACAGACAAAATCAGCTATATATTTGCCGACCGGCATCTGGCGGCGGAACTTATAGCCAATCAGACGGCGGTCCCTGAGGGCATACCATAATTTGCGCTCAGCCGGTGTCATTTCCCGGCGCATCTGTTTTGCCCGCTCACGTAAAATCCCTTCTCCCCTGGCGGGAGAAGGTGGCAAAGACGCCTTGGCGGCTTTGACGGATGAGAGGGTGCCGGAGGTGATCTTGTCACTTGAACCCCTCACCCTCCCACTGCTGTCGCAGCGGGCCCCTCCCTCTCCCGCAAGGGGAGAGGGGTGTGGTTTTTGCCCAACGCTCACCGCTTGACCTCCCATGTGGTGCCGTCGGGGCCATCTTTAAGGACAATGCCCATGACATCGAGTTCATCACGGATACGGTCGGATTCGGCCCAGTCCTTGTTGGCGCGGGCGGTGTTGCGGGCCTCAATCAGTTGTTTGATCTTTGCCGTATCAACAGTGCTTGAGCGCGGGTCTGTCAGGTCGCCTGAAAAGCCAAGTGCCAGCAGTGTACCTGCCAGATCAGCCTCTTGTAGCTGGTGCAATTCAGCGATTGCCTTGGGTGTATTCAAATCATCACTCAAAGCCTCTGCAACTTTGTCATTCAAGGCAGCCTTTGTGTTCATATCGCAACGGCCAAACCATGTTTTCAACGTATCTGCGGCTTCTTCCAATCCCTTCACCGTCCAGTCAATCGGCTGACGGTAATGGGTGCGTAACATGTTGAGGCGCAGGACTTCGCCGGGCCAGTCTTTGAGCAACTCATTGATCGTAATAAAATTGCCCAAACTCTTCGACATCTTCTCACCCTCTACCTGCAAAAAGCCGTTGTGCATCCAGACATTGGCCATGGCTTTGCTGTCGTGGGCGCAGCGGGACTGGGCTATTTCGTTTTCGTGGTGGGGGAATTGCAAGTCGATGCCGCCGCCGTGGATGTCAAAGGTTTCACCGAGATATTGGGCTGACATGGCCGAGCATTCGATGTGCCAGCCGGGGCGGCCATTGCCCCACGGGCTGTCCCAACCCGGTTCATTGCCGGTCGAGGGTTTCCACAAGACAAAGTCGGCCGGGTCTTTTTTATAAGACGCCACTTCAACCCGGGCACCGGCGATCATTTCATCAAGGCTACGGTTGGACAGTTTGCCATACTCGGGCATTGATGGAACATTGAACAGCACATGGCCATCTGCCTCATAGGCATGGCCCTTGGCGATCAGGGTTTCGATCATGGAGACCATCTGTTTGATGTGATCTGTTGCACGCGGCTCGACTGTTGGTTCCAGCACACCCAAAGCTGAGATATCTTCATGGAACTGTTTGATGGTGCGCTCTGTTACATCGGCAATGGGGACGCCTTCCTCAGCCGCGCGGGCATTGATCTTGTCATCGACATCAGTGATGTTGCGCACATAGGTGACGTGATCCTTGCCATAGACATGGCGCAGCAGGCGGAACAGGACATCAAAAACAATGATCGGGCGGGCGTTGCCGATGTGGGCAAAATCGTACACCGTCGGGCCGCAGACATACATGCGCACATTGTTTTGATCAATCGGGGCGAAGTCTTCTTTGGCGCGGGTCAGGGTGTTGTATAGCTTGAGCGTCATGGCAAGTCCTTGGAGGCCAGCCCCGGCACGCTTATATCTAGAATTTTAAGAAAAGCAGACCGCTGCCAGCAGATTATGTATCAGCTGATAATAATGCAACAAATGTTGCAAATCGATTTACAAACGGTTTTCATGCAGGCAACATGACCAATTCGTGACCGCCCGTCAAGTGGCGATTAATACCAAAGGAACTAAATATTGACCCATTTGACCAGTTCTTCGCGTCTGATGGCAAGGCATGGTTCGTGCAGTGGTCTGGTTGACCTTAAACGAAGCATAACGCAGTCCAGCGAGCACGAAAAACTGGCCTTCGGTGGGCCAAATCCATCCATCGGCTTCGTTACGGCACTCGCCCAACCAACCAGGTTGCGCTTCGCGCCGTGCCTAGCCGAGTGGGCGGATTTGGCTCCATCAAATGGATCAATATTTAGTTCCATTGGTATAAGGAGCGCTTCTTGATGCCGCAAAATTCTTTGCTCAATGCTTTGGTTTGGATGCTCGGCTGGTTTGTCTCGATGCTGCTGATGACCGTTGCCGGGCGTGAGGCAACACATGACCTGCCTGTTAATATGCTGATGTTTTTTCGCTCAGCCATTGGCGTGTCGATTTTACTGGTTATTGCCGTGTTTTTAGGGTTCTCCAGCTTGAAAACCCGTCAGCTTGTCGGCCACGGGGTGCGCAATACGCTGCACTTCGGGGCACAATATTCGTGGTTTGTGGCCATATCGCTTATTCCGCTGGCGCAGGTGATTTCCATCGAATTTACCATGCCGATCTGGGCAGCGGTTATGGGGGCGCTTTATCTGGGTGATAAAATCACCTTTAACCGTGCCATTGCGGTGTTTTTGGGCTTTGCCGGTATTATGGTGATCGTGCGACCGGGCTTTGCTGCCTTTGACAGCGGACAGGGCTGGGCGCTGGCCAGTGCCTTTGGGTTTGCCGCATCGGTGGTGCTGAGCAAGCAATTGCTGAAACAGGACAGTGCCTTTACCACGCTGTTTTATATGGTGACAACGCAATTGGTACTCGGTGGCATATGGGCATTTTTCAGTTGGCAGTGGCCAACGGCACAAGCCTGGCCGTGGGTGATCGGTGCCGGTGTTGCCGGTCTGACCTCGCATTACTGCCTGGCGCGTGCCCTGATGCTGACCAGCCCGTCCTTTGTCGCCCAGGTCGACTTTGCCCGTGTACCACTAACCGCCATCTTAGGCTATCTGGCCTATCGTGAAGGTGTCGATATCTTTCTGGTCGTCGGTGCCGGGTTGATCCTGTTCAGCAACATGATCAACCTGAAAAAGGCGTAACAGGGCTTTACTCAGCCGCTTCAATACCGGTTAAATCCAGATCGCCGTGCTCTTTTTTGAGTTCTTCGGCAATCAGGAAGGACAGTTCCAGTGCCTGATCGGCATTAAGGCGCGGGTCGCAGTGGCTGTCATAGCGGTCACGCAGGCTCTGATCGGACAGGGCATAGGCACCACCGGTACATTCGGTGACGTTCTTGCCGGTCATTTCGACGTGGATACCGCCGGCATAGGTGCCTTCGGCCTTGTGAATGGCCATGAACTGTTGCACTTCTTTCAAAATGCGATCGAACGGGCGGGTCTTGTAACCGGAATCGGCACTGATGGTGTTGCCGTGCATCGGGTCGCAGGACCAGATGACATTGCGGCCTTCTTTTTTGACCGCCCGCAACAATTGCGGCAGATGCTTTTCAATTTCATCGGCACCATAACGGGTGATCAAGGTCAGGCGACCGGCTTCGTTTTCAGGGTCCAGCACATCAATCAGCTTGAGCAATTCATCGGCTGACATTGACGGGCCGCACTTCATGCCGATGGGGTTTTTGATACCACGGAAAAATTCGACATGGGCATGGTCAATCTGGCGGGTGCGATCACCAATCCACAGCATGTGACCGGAAGTGGCATACCAGTGGCCGGAAGTTGAATCGATGCGGGTCAAGGCTTCCTCATAGCCCAGCAACAGAGCTTCATGGCTGGTGTAAAATTCGGTCTGGCGCAATTGTGGTGCTGTATCGGGGTTGATGCCACAGGCTTTCATAAAACCAAGGGCTTCTGAAATCCGCCCGGCCAGTTCATCATAACGCTCACCAAAGGGGGAATCCTTTAGAGCACCAATCGTCCAGCGATGGACATGTTCGAGATTGGCATAACCACCCATGGCAAAAGCCCGCAATAGGTTCAAGGTGGCGGCCGACTGGCGATAGGCCATAACCTGGCGCTGCGGGTCGGGCTGACGGCCTTGTGCATCAAATTCAAGCGAATTGATGATATCACCACGATAGCTTGGCAATTCCACGCCATCTCTGGTTTCGGTGTCAGAGGAGCGCGGTTTGGCAAACTGACCGGCGATGCGACCGACTTTGACCAAAGGCTGGCCACCGGCAAAGGTCAGCACCACTGCCATTTGCAGGAATACCCGGAAAAAGTCACGAATGTTGTCGGCAGAGTGCTCGGCAAAACTTTCAGCACAATCACCGCCCTGCAGCAAAAATGCTTTTCCTTGCGCAACGCGGGCCAGTTTGCGTTGCAGCTTTCTGGCTTCACCGGCAAAAACCAGCGGTGGAAACTCGGCCAGCTTGGCCTCTGTTTCGGCCAGTTTCTCAAGATCCTGATATTCAGGGATCTGAACCACCGGGAACTTGCGCCAGCTTTGGGGGGTCCATGCGTTTGCCATTTTAACGTCACTCCATACAATACATTACGCGCTCATGTCCTTAGCGATTTTTGAGCGGTTTATTCCTATACACTGGTCAATCCGACATGGAAAGTGTTTTAGGTCACTCTCAGCAACAGGTTTTTAACCTGACTGTATTAGCCTTATGAAACCTTGCTGATCTAACAATTGAGATATGCGCACATGATTGATCTGTTCAATTCTATTGACTGGGACGTGTACAAGGAAATTTTAACCTATGGCGATCCGCCGATTTATGTCCAATTACTGATTTTTATCGGATTGGTGATCATTTACAGGATCTGGCGTTATGTAAAAGGCGCACACCCGATGACAGGCGCCCGCAAGTATAAATTTATGTTTTTGTTCTTTTTCATCATCATCACGATCCTGTTTCAGGAACATCTTGATCTGCGTGGGAAAATGGACACGATTATGGACGCTGTTAATTTTTAGGACGGAATGCAAAAACAGCATTCACAACAATATGATTTTCGGGCAATATCAGCCCTATGACAAACCTGACAAGCAAAGCTCCAAGCTTTACACTGGGCATTGAGGAAGAATATCTGCTGGTTGACAAGACCAGCCGTGATCTGATCCGCGAGGCCCCCGCAGGTTTGATGGAAGAATGTACAGAGGTTCTTTCCAGCCAGGTCAGCCCTGAATTTTTGCAATGTCAGATCGAGGTCGGGACACGGGTCTGCGAGACCATACAAGGTGCGCGAAAGGATTTGTCACGTCTGCGTTCCAAGATTGCCGAGATTGCCGGACTCCATAACCTTGCCCCTATTGCGGCTTCCACTCACCCGTTTGCGGACTGGACGGAACAGCATTTCACCAACAAGGAGCGCTATGCCGCGCTGGCAAAGGACCTGCAAGGGGTCGGGCGGCGGATGCTGATTTGTGGCATGCATGTGCATGTCGGGGTTGAAGACCCTGATATGCGGATCGATATTTTGAACCAGCTGCCATATTTTTTACCACACCTGCTGGCGCTTTCCACTTCATCACCATTCTGGCAGGGGCGCGATACCGGGCTTAATTCGTACCGTTTGACGATTTTTGACAATCTGCCGCGCACCGGTCTGCCGCCACGATTTGATTCATTTGGCGAATATGAGCGCTCTACCGGCATTTTGATCAACAACAAACTGATTGAAGATGCGACGAAAATCTGGTGGGATTTGCGACCGTCACACCGTTTCCCGACCCTGGAAATGCGTATTTGTGATGTGCCAACCAGCCTTGATCATACCATTGCCATCGCTGCTCTTTATGTCTGCGTTGTGCGCATGCTGTACCGGTTGCGGCGGGACAATTTGAGCTGGCGCAAATATGAGCGGTTTCTGATCAATGAAAACCGCTGGCGGGCCCAGCGCTATGGTACCCGCGAGGGGCTGATTGATTTTGGTCGCCGCGAGATTATCCCATTTAGAGATTTGCTTGATGAAATGATTGAACTGGTACGACCGGATGCTGAAGCGCTCGGCTGTGTCGCCGAGATTGAATCGGCCCGCAATATTCTTAAAATCGGCACCAGTGCCGAGCGCCAGCGCCATATTTATGAATCGGCCCTGTCACAACAAAAAACAACCGACCAGGCCCTGGCGGATGTCGTTGATCTGTTGATCAGAGACACGATTGCAGGGACCTGAAAACAAAAGAGACGGGAAATAATCATGGTCTGGTGGAAAGTCATCCACATTTTGTGCGTCATGGGCTGGATGACCGGCATTTTTGCGGTCCCGCGCGCCCTTATCTTCTGGCATCAGGAGTTTGAAAAAACCGGCCGTGGCGGGCCAACCGGACAATTAACCATCCGGTTGTTCCGGTTTTCCGCCCTGCTCGGGGTGATCGCGCTGGCAACAGGTTTGTGGCTGGCCTATGACTGGTCGTTTCCTGTCTGGGTTTATGTCAAGCTCGGCCTCGTCGGCCTGCTGATTGCTCATTACGCCTATACCGGCCATCTGGTGTTGCAGGCCCATCGCGGTATATTCGAAAAATCAGGCCGGTTCTTGCGGATCTTTAATGAAATCAGCGTTTTCGCCGTGATTGCCATTTTATATGTGGTGGTTGATAAACCGTTTTAAAAACAATCAAGCAGCAACTACCTTGTCCTGGCTGGCATCAAATTTGCCGCGGGTATCGATAATCAACTGGGCATGTTCCTCGATCATCTGATAGTCAATGCCCTTATGTACCGTCAGCAGAATGACCGCATCAAATGAACTGACCGTTTCAGGTGTCAGTTCGGTTGCGACAAGATCGAACTCGTGTTTGCGCATGGCCGGGAAAGTTGCGACATTGGGGTCGGCATAATGGACATCACCGCCCCATTTGCGCACCAGTTCCATCACCTCGACCGACGGGCTTTCACGCACATCGTCAACATCTGATTTATAGGCAATGCCAAGCGCCAGAATTTTGCTGTTCCTGATCGCCTTGCCCTGATCGTTCAGTCCTTCAATTAGTTTCGACACAACATATTTGGGCATGGCCGAATTGATTTCACCTGCCAGCTCAATAAACCGGGTGTGAACGCCAAACTGATGGGCTTTCCAGGTCAGATAAAACGGATCAATCGGAATGCAATGACCGCCAACACCGGGACCAGGGTAATAAGGAGTAAAACCGAATGGTTTGGTTGCAGCTGCATTGACGATTTCAAAAATATTGAGGCCCATCGGGTCGGTAACGGTTTTAAGCTCATTGACCAGGCCGATATTGACCGAGCGGTGAATGTTTTCAAGCAACTTGACCATTTCAGCGGCATCGGTGGAACTGACCGGCACCACCCTGTCTACTATGGCACTATAAATATGCTGCCCGATCTCAAGACATTTTTCAGTTACCCCGCCCACAACCTTGGGGATTGTCCGCACGGTGAATTTCTCGTTGCCGGGATCTTCACGTTCGGGCGAAAACACCAGAAAAAAGTCTTCACCAATGGTAAAGCCTGCGTCTTCTATAAACGGTTGAATGACCTCGCGGGTTGTCCCTGGCCATGTGGTGCTTTCGAGTGATAAAACCTGCCCGGCTCGCAAATAGGGCCGCATCGCCTCAAGTGTACCCTCAATAAAGGACAGGTCAGGCTCGTTGCCAGATTTTAACGGTGTTGGAACACAAATAATAATGGCATCTACTTGACTGATTCGCGAATAATCTCCCGTTCCTTCGAAACCGGTCGAGATCATGCCTGCTATTGCTTCATCATCGATGTGTTTAAATGGGCTTTTGCCCTGATTCATCACACTTACCTGATTTGGATTGACATCAAACCCGATAACTTTGAAGCCCTCATCGGAAAACCGGATTGCCAATGGTACACCGACATATCCCAGCCCGATGATGCCGATAACGGCGTCTTTTTTGAGAATTTTATCTTTCATATCAGGGGCATGCTTTAGGCATTGATAACGCAACCGTCAAGCCAATTTGAAAGTAATTGAGACATTGTTACCAGTTTAAAGGATATTAAAAAAATCGTCATTTGACGTTAAGTTATGATTATTGTAATCTTTGAATCGGGCGTGCTGGAGTAAATTAAGGCTTAATATGGTAAAAATTCCAAAGGAAGAAGTGGATAGAGGCCAAACCTGGTCCATATCTGAAATGTGTCGTGACTTTGATGTGACCCCACGGACGTTGCGGTTTTATGAACAAAAAGGAATGCTGACACCAGCCCGAAAAGGCTGGACGCGTATCTTCAATTACCGTGACAGGGCGCGTGTCAAACTGATTTTGCGCGGCAAGAGGGCTGGCTTTGCACTTGATGAAATCAAGGAAGTGCTTGACCTCTACAATTTGCGTAATGGCAATCG
>Ga0316189_10005686_pt1 | contig 11964 bp, 11 predicted proteins | sample LowCovwburrow_MG_FD_204930 | JGI IMG/M metagenome (GOLD analysis project Ga0316189, IMG submission 204930) | Coastal sediment microbial communities from Maine, United States - Lowes Cove worm burrow | ecosystem: Environmental > Aquatic > Marine > Coastal > Sediment | place: USA: Maine... | reverse complement strand
AACCGTTTGCCTGCCGCACGTTTGAAGATGCATTTGCCGCAGTCGCATCAGGCGATGCGGGGCTGGCCATGATACCGATCGATAACACTGTCGCAGGCCGGGTAGCCGATATCCACCATCTCATGCCGGCGTCTGACCTGTTCATCACCGGCGAGCATTTCCTCAGGGTTCGTCACCAGTTGCTGGTATTGCCCGGCACAAAGCCTGAAGATCTGAAACGGGTCACCTCACACACCCATGCCTTGGGTCAGTGCCGCCGGTTGACGGCGGAAATGGGGCTGGAAGCAGTTGCGGCCGTGGATACCGCTGGGGCCGCCGCTGCCCTGGCCCAGTCGGGTGATCGTTCAACTGCCGTGATTGCCTCAAAAAAGGCGGCAGAGATCTATGGCCTGGAGGTCATGCGGGCTGATATTGAGGATGAAGATCACAATACGACCCGGTTCGTCATCATGTCTGCAAAACCCGATGATGCAGCACCTGAAGATGCTCCCGTCATCACATCGTTCATCTTCACCGTGCGCAACGTGCCGGCAGCGCTGTTCAAGGCCATGGGCGGATTTGCCACCAATGGCGTCAACATGATCAAGCTGGAGTCCTATGTGGACGGGTCATTCAACGTGGCGCAGTTCTATGCCGACATCGAAGGCCATCCGCAGGACAGGCCGGTCCGGCTTGCGCTTGAAGAGCTGGACTTCTTCACCAAATCCCTGCGTGTGCTGGGTGTGTACAAGAGTTCGCCGCACCGGCTGGAACTGGCCAGACGGCGCGAGGAAATGGACACCACTGCGTGAGCACGGGTTAGTTGTCCAGTATCTGCCTGATCAGATGATGGGCAATTGAAATATCCGGTGGCAGTTGCAAACCCTCAGGGTGGCTGCCATCGCCCATTGCATTGACTTCGTCGAAGCTGAACCAGCGCGCATCATCGAGTTCGTCGGGATCGATGGTGATGGCTTCGCTCAGTGCCTCGCCGGCCATGCCGAGCATCAGGTTTGCCGGAAACGGCCAGGGCTGGCTCATGATATAGCGCACCTCACCAACCCGGATGCCGGATTCTTCGAACACTTCTCGCCGTGCCGCGTCCTCTGCCGTCTCGCCGGGTTCCACGAACCCGGCCAGGGTCGAATACATGCCACTGGCAAATCGTGCCGAGCGGCCCAGCAGCATGGATCGACCCCGGGTGATGGCGATAATCGCAACCGGGTCGGTGCGCGGAAAATGTTCTCCCGAACAGGTGTCGCACACCCGCTTGTATCCGGCATCGTCGGGGCGGGTCGATGCACCACAATTTGAACAGAACCGGTGGCGCACATGCCATTGCAGCAGGGAACGTGCCTGCGCCGCCAGCCCGAGGCTTGCCTCGCTGACCAGCCCCTGCAGCGCAATGGATCTCAGGTCAAGCGCGACCATGCCGTTGGCCGGTTCAAGTTCGTTGTCGGCGGCCTGAGCAGCGAAATGGTTGACGCCGTCGGCATCAATGCCCAAAAAAACCGGGTCGATACCGTCCACCAGGGCGGGCAGGTTTTCGCTCGAGTGCCATTGCATGCCGCCGCTGCCCGCGGGTCCGGCATGAACCATCAGTCTGTCAGCCGTAAACACTGCAATTCTGGTAGCCGGCGCATTGAGTTTTTCCGAATACCATCCCGGTTCGCTGCGGTGGCCGGACAAACGGTCAAGTTTACCATCCATGAATGCCGGTTGGGTCCTGACCATAAGCACGCCTTTGTTGAGTGTCGTATGAATTGATGAGATGAAATTACCTGCATCTGTTCCGGGTGTGCCATGCACCTGCATCACTGGCAAGACCTTTGCCGGATTACTTGCCTTGATTTCATGGAACTTGTCCCCTTGCATCGCGCCTCAATCCGTCCGATATAAGGGGTGGGAGGTTGGCAGCAGACGCATCGCTCGCCAACCGGGTCAGGTCCGGAAGGAAGCAGCCCTAGTGAGTTTGGTTCGGGTTGCCCGTCCAGCCTCCCACTTGATAAGCGGCTCAAAGCCGGCAAACCGGCAGGTTATGTCTGAAACACCAGAAGATACCACAAATCCCAACACGCCCTACCGGGTGCTGGCGCGCAAGTATCGCCCGCAGACATTCGAGGACCTGATTGGCCAGGATGCGATGGTGCGGACGCTCACCAACGCTTTTGCGTCCGGTCGCATTGCCCAGGCCTACATGCTTACCGGGGTTCGCGGCATCGGCAAGACCACCACGGCCCGCCTCATTGCACGCGCACTGAATTTTCAAAAAGCGGGTGAGGACAGCGGCCCGTCCGTTGACCTGTCGGTGAAGGGCGAGCATTGCGACGCCATACTGGAATCGCGCCATGTGGATGTGATCGAGATGGATGCGGCGTCACATACCGGCGTCGATAATGTCCGCGAAATCAATGATGCAGTGAAGTACAAGCCGGCATCGGCACGCTACAAGGTCTACATCATCGACGAAGTGCACATGCTGTCCACGGCGGCTTTCAACGCCTTGTTGAAAACCCTCGAAGAGCCGCCGCCGCATGTAAAATTCATTTTTGCCACGACCGAAATCCGCAAGGTCCCGGTGACGGTTCTGTCGCGCTGCCAGCGCTTCGACCTGCGCCGGCTCGATGCCGGGCTGCTGGTTGAGCATTTTCAGCGGATTTCCGATCTGGAAGGCGTCAAGGCCGAGACCGAGGCATTGGGCATGATTGCCCGCGCTGCCGAAGGGTCGGTTCGCGATGGCCTGTCCCTGCTCGACCAGGCTATTGCCTACGGAACCGACCATGTTCGCGCCGACGACGTACAGTCCATGCTGGGCCTGTCTGACCGGGCCCGAATTATTGACCTGTTCGAAGCCGTCATGCGCGGCGATGCGGCAGCAGCCATGGATGAACTGGAAGCGCAGCATAATCTGGGGGCGGATCCTGAAGTGATCATGGCTGACCTTGCCGGTTTTGTGCATTGGGTCACCAAGCTGAAAGTATCGCCAAAATCGGCTGATGACGCTGCTGTCTCGCAGGCCGAACGGACCAGGGGCAAGGAGTTTGCCGACAAGCTCGCCATGCCGGTACTGGCCCGCAGCTGGCAGATGCTGCTGAAGGGCATGGAAGAAGTCTCGCGCGCCAACAATGCCCTGATGGCGGCAGAAATGCTGCTGATCCGGATGGCGCACGTTGCCGACATGCCCGCACCTGAAGAACTGGCCCGTATAGTAAGGGGAACAGAAACCGGCAGCGCTGCATCGCCTGTGCACGATACTGCGCCTTCTTCCGGCTCAGGCACCGTGGCAGGAGCTTCCGCTGCAAGCTCGCCCGCGCCGGCACAGGTTCCCGGTTCACCGCCCGTAACCCATGCACCGGTGATGACCGCTGCGCAACCCAAGCCGGTCTCGTCCGATGACGAAAACATTGTCGCCGACAGACCGCCGCAGCCGGCCGGGTTTGCATCATTTGACGAATTGGTTGCCTACGTTTCCAGCAAGCGTGACGTGAAGCTGGTGCGTGAACTGGAGCGCCATGTATTGCCGGTGTCGATCGGCACCGGGCGTATTGAGTTGTCCCTGTTGCCTGACGCGCCGGCCGGCATTGCAAATGAGCTTTCACGCCGCCTTGAGGCCTGGACGGGAAACCGATGGATTGTTTCGGTGTCTACATCAGCCGCACCCGGCCAGACCATTGCGGATCAAAAGCGTGAACGCCGTGACGACCTGTTCCGCCGGGCCCGTGAGAGCGAGGATGTCCAGGCCGTATTGCATGGGTTTCCGCGGGCTGAAATCATGGAGGTGCGTGACTTGAGGGCAGAATCCACTGCACCGATTGACGAGCAGTACAGCCTTGACGGCGATACTCCCGATGACCTGGCAGACTGAAATTCCACGACACGCATAATTCGTACTGTTTTCCGAAATGTAGAAGGTAAGGGCTCAATGAAAGATATCGGCAATATGATGAAACAGGTTCAGGAAATGCAGACCAAGATGGCCGACATGCAGGCTCGCCTGGACGAAATGACCGTGACCGGACAGGCCGGAGCCGGCCTGGTCAAGGTGACGTTGAACGGCAAGAACCTGATGCAGTCGATTGAAGTCGACGATAGCCTGATGAAGCCTGACGAGAAGGAAATTCTCGAGGATCTGTTGATGGCAGCCTATAATGAAGCCAGGGCCAAGGTGGACCAACTGGTGGCTGACCAGATGAAAGATGTCACCGGTGGCATGGCATTGCCGCCCGGCTTCAACATTCCGGGCATGTGATGGCCGTGATGTTTCTCCGGGCAACAGTCTGTACTTGTGTGAGTGCACATGGCTCCCTCGGTCCGGTTCAATCATGAAGCGCAATGTCGTCGGGGTTGAAATTGAGCGCCTGATCCAGTTGCTGGCCCGTCTGCCGGGTCTGGGGCCGCGCTCTGCGCGCCGGGCCGCGCTGCATCTGGTCAAGAACCGGGAAAAACTGATGCAACCGCTCGGCGCAGCGCTTGCAGATGTGCTGGACAAAGTCTCCGAGTGCAGCGTGTGCGGAAATGTCGATGTGGTCAATCCGTGCACCTTGTGCTCGGATCCGCGTCGTGACACTACCCAGATATGTGTAGTGGAAGAGGTCGCTGACCTGTGGGCGCTTGAACGGGCATCGGCGATTTCAGGCGTTTATCATGTGCTTGGCGGTACCCTGTCTGCAATTGACGGGATCAGACCTGAAGACCTTGGCATTGCGGAACTGGTGCAACGGGCGACAACCGGCGATGTGAAAGAAGTGATGATTGCCGTCAATGCAACCGTAGATGGTCAAACCACCGCCCACTACATCATGGATCAGCTTGAAGGCTCCAATGTAAGTGTGACCAGGTTGGCACACGGTGTGCCGGTTGGTGGTGAGCTGGATTACCTTGACGAAGGCACGCTGGCGGCGGCCGTAAAGGCGCGCCGGTCACTATAAGCTGCGCACGCTGACGGCTTTCCGCAAAAAACTCCCAAAAACTCCCGATACAGTTAACTATCTGTTTAAATCGCACTCCCCGTTTCTGAGGGTCACGCACTGCCTCTGGCATGTTTGGCCCGGAGATTGCAGTGCTGTTGCCAATAGATACTCACATGTACCGGATTTGGATTCCGGTGATGTGAACAGTACAGGGAGTTACGGCATGAAATTCGGTGCTAACAGGACAAAAACCACTATTCGGCAACTGGCCATTGGCTTTTCCCGCGATACGCAAGGTGCAGTGGCATTGCTGGCCGGGCTTGCGGCGGTTCCGATGTTTCTCGCAGCTGGTGCTGCGGTTGATTTTTTCCGGTTGGATGCCGCACAAGCCGAAGTACAGGCTTCACTTGACGCAAGCGCACTGGCCGCGGCCGCAGCCAAACCGGGCACCTCTGATGCTGAGCGGCGGAAAATTGCTCTCGAAACATTTGAGGCCAACCTTCAGGACGGTTTTTCGGACAAGCTGGACGGCGCCTCCGAGGTCAGTTTTGACAACGGAAAACTCACCGTGTCGTATAATGGTGGCTTGCCGACAACACTGCTGCGCATTGGAGGTTTCGAGAAATTCAATGTGAGTGCGAGCGCTACTGTCGGTGTCAACCTGCCGGCGCGTGCCGAAATTGCCCTTGTTCTGGATTATTCCTCATCCATGGAATCTTATTCTGCGGGCCAGCAGAAATATGTCACCATGCGCAAGGCGGCCGTCGACATGGTCAACGGCCTGACCGACAATGGCAAGAACGCGGAGGTCAGGTTCGGCCTGGTGCCGTTTTCGCACAATGTTTTTGCGACACTGCCCGCCGGCTATGTTGTTGGTGCCGGCGGCGGCAGCTGGACCGGTTGCACTTATGACCGGCAATATCCGCACAACACGACCTCCGCCACGCCGGGAGGTTCCAACAAGTCAAAATGGGGCCAGGCAAAGCCAACCAACTTCGGTGACTATAATGGCCAGGCCAGTTACCATTGCGACGGATACAAGCATAACGGAAACGGTTACCTGGCCAACAGTTTGCAGGTCCGTGAACTGTCGTCGAACCATTCGGCCACTGTAGGCCAGCTTCAGGCCATGGAGCCCTACGGCTACACCAATATTTCGCTCGGCGTAGAATTTGGCTGGCATCTGCTGGAGCCGGGAGCACCGTTTGCCGCACGCAGTCACAGCGATGATGAAAACAAGAAATTCATTGTTGTTCTGACCGATGGCAAGCAGACAACCCCGGCATTCGGACCTGGTGGATCCAGGGACCGTTTCGATGGTGAAAGCAACCTCACCACACTGTGTTCCAACATCAAGGCCGGAAACCAGATCACGGTCATCACCATCGCGTTTGCCCTGAAAGACAATGCAACGGAAACCCGGTTGCGCAATTGTTCCACCGATCCGGACAAGCATTTCTTCAAGGCTGAAAGTTCAGGCGACCTGACAAGTGCCTTCGAGGAAATTCAACAGCAGATCGCAAAAGCCATATTCCTGTCCAAGTAATACCGGCAGGACCGGGAGGCGGGCTGAAGGTTTGTTCTATTCACCGGCAACAAGACGTGGTGGCGATGCATCGCCATCACGTTGTTCGGTGTCGGCAAATTCAACCTGCTCTATCTTTGCACCGCGCCGGGTGATCTTGTCGGATGATATGACAATCTTTTCGATGTCTTTTCCCGCCTGGCCAAAGTGGCGCTGCAGATCCAGCACCCTGTCGTGCATGCGCCCTACATCATCCATCAATCGTACCACCTCGGTTTGAATGACCACGGCCTGCTCGCGCATACGCGCATCCTTGAATACCGCTTGCATGGTCTGCACCAGCAACATCAGGACATTGGGTGAGGCAATGATGACATGCTGGCGGTGGGCTCGCTGGATGATATCTTCAAAGTTTTCATGCAGGTCTGCATAGATTGACTCCGACGGCACGAACATGATGGCCGTCTCGTGGGTTTCCCCCTTGAGCAGATACTTTTCTGAAATGTCCTTGACATGTTTCAGCACATCAGCCCTGAAGCGCTGTTGATAAGCCTTGAGGTCCTCTTCGGGACCGGCTTGTTTCAAGGCGTTGAAACCCTCCAGCGGAAACTTGGCATCGACCACCACGCAAATGTCATTTTCAGGCAGCCGGATAAGGCAGTCCGGGCGTGTTCCGTTCGACAGTGTGGTCTGGAACGAATAGGCGGTCGAGTGCAGACCGTCGCGGATAATGGCTTCCATCCGGCCCTGGCCGTACGCGCCACGCGACTGTTTGTTGGCCAGAATGTCACGCAGGCTCAGCATCTCCGATGACAGATTGGTCAGGTTGGTCTGTGCGGTATCGATCACCGCCAGGCGTTCATTGAGTTTTTGCAGCGACTGGGTTGTGCGCTGACTGCTTTCGTTCAGGCCTGCACCGAGACGCTGCGATACCTGGTCAAGCCGGGTGTCCAGGGTTTGCGTCAGATGTGCCTGTGTCGAGGCGGAATGTTCAGCCAGGCCGCGCAGCTGCCCTGACATTTCAGCCAGCTTGGTTTCAAGCTCGGCCGCCCGGCGCATGGCATCTATCGACTGTTGCCCGCCGCCGCTGGCCGCACGCCACGCCAAAACAACCGCGGCTACCAGCAACACCAGCGCCAGCGCTGCGCCAAGCATGGTCAAATGGCCCCACGTTACGGCCGTCTGGCCGATCAGAATTGCTGTCTCGGAAAAATCCATTTTGCCAGCATAGCGTGATTCTGTGAATTAAAAAGATCAAAACATGAACATCTGTGATCAAAAAAAACCGGCTCGCCAGGATATTCCCAGCGAACCGGCTCAAACTAACTCTAGAGTGACATGGGTCCAACAGAAGCCATGAAACTGGTCTGAGCTTTTGACTTAAACAGCTTTGAGGTTGTCAGCAGACATCTTGCCGGACTTGCGGTCGGTGACCAGTTCGAACTCAACCTTCTGGCCTTCGTTCAGCGTGGACATGCCAGCGCGCTCCACAGCAGAAATGTGGACAAAAGCGTCCTTGGAACCATCTTCAGGCTCGATAAAGCCATACCCTTTGGTGGTGTTGAAGAATTTTACGGTACCGATAGTCATTGATCGTACTTCCTTATTCAATGCTCATTTGGCCCCCGCGCTGCCTTGTGCAGTCGGACAGGCCGGTCGTCTCGCTTTACATTGTCGGGAGATCACTGGGCTTCTCGGCAGTACCGGGGTCGTTCAGAAAACTTCTAACAATTCGCGTGCGCAGGGACGTAGCATATTTGTGACCTTTTGATAAGTGGATTTCTTGTGAAGATTGTATTTCACGTTGTTTGCAAGTTGGAAAATTACCTCTGCGTCACGGTGGCGGTCCGGCCATCGAAATTCTGGTCAGTTGACCACAAATTGGGTGATCCGGGAGCCGTCACTGTTGAACGAGCACTGGAAGGTTTCTTCCACACTGCGCAGATAAACCGTGCCGTTTATCGCATGCGAGCCATCCGTCCTTTGGCCCTCATATTTCGTCTCAATGTTGGGTTGGCGCGTGTGGAACACATGGGCTGCGCGATCGCGGCAATTTGCCTGCATGGCTGCGGGGTCGGCCTGCGGCGCTTCGCCATCTGGGTCTGACCCCGCCACTTCGCCGTAAAGCACGCTGATGCGCTGGTGATAGGCCTGGCGCAAACAGCGCGGATTTTCGCAACGATCACGTAGGGCAATCCAGTCACGCTGGTCGGCACGAATGCGTTTGTTTGCAGACGCCCAGGGAGAATCGCGTAATGCGGTTTTGTAGGCATCGGCCAGATCGCTGTCGAGTTGGGCGATCTTCGGGTGATCACAGATCATGTTTTCGACGCGTGTGCCGGCCTTGCTGCAATCGAAACTTGGTGCAGCCTGTACTGGAACGGTGGCATACATGACGCCGGACGCCAGGCTTGCAAGAAGCAGTTTTGAAATTTTTGTCATGGCTGTTCTCCTGTTTGGTTTGTCAACCCTCGGCCTGGGTCACGATAACGAAATCCTTGCCGGACCTGCGTGACGGATCAAGCGGCAGATCCGTCATCACTAACATCATGCCCGGGTGCATGCGCTGCTGCAGGGCGTCAATCGAGGCGCGGTCCGCATTGATACGCTTGATCACCTGCTCTTCGGGTTCATGAAAGCCGTTGCTCAGTGAATGATGATGTCCGACGGCGTGCCAGGCAAGTCCCCGGCGCCCGTCATGAGGCCGGTTCAGTACAAACACGTGCTCACCAAGCGGGGTCTGGGGATTGCGAATGGAAGCGCGGCCCTTTGCGACGATTTCCCCGTTCTCCATGATCAGTATCTGCTGGTCGGCACGACTGACAATGACCGAGGTTGATGTACCGGTGTCTTTGGGGATGTATTTGCCTTTCAACTTCGCAACAGCACCTTCGAATTCACTTTCCGCATATTGCGCAAGCACCATGCCGGGATGCACGATTTCGCGCGGCTGGGTGTGGCCGCTGGCGATAATCACCGGGGTGCCGAGATGTGTGACGGTGAACAGCAAAGCGGAAAACTTCATTGGCAGACGAATGCAGCCATGTGATGCCGGGTAGCCGGGCAGGCGTCCGGCATGCAGCGCAATTCCCGACCAGGTCAGCCGGTTCATGTTGGGCATAGGCGCGTTGTTATAGGTTGACGAGTGATGATGTTTGTCTTTTTGCAGAATGGTGAACACACCGGTTGGTGTGCGATGGCCCTTCTTGCCGGTTGAACAGGTTGACACGGCAATGCGAATACCGTTGCGGTACACATGCACCAGCTGGTCGGGCAGCGATACGATAATGGAAACCGGCCCGGATTTTGCCCGTTCCGGGTGCCATGAAAAATCTCCCGGCTTCAGGTCGTGGGTTTCCTTGTAGACCTGATTTGCAAGGCCGAGGTCAAAACCGGCGGCAACACCAAAGGCGGCCATTCCCGCAACAGCGGTCCTGCGTGACAGCTTGTTCGCTTTCAATTTGTTCATGATCGCTTCCAAAGTTGTTCTAGTCATACCCGTAATGGCCGTCCGTCACGTGTCCGAGGCGGTCGAATTCGCAGGCTTAAATGATCCTGTTGACACTACCAGCTGGCCAGGAAAGCTGTTCATGGCCATGCAGCGTACGTCCTTCAACATGGGCGTGCCTGCGCCGGATCGAACAGCAGTTCATCCTGCAGCGGGCCCGAAGTGCCGAACAAGCGGGTGTCCTGCGCCAGTGCAGGCTGTGTGGCGGCGGCGATTGCAAACACCGCCAATATGAAGTTGCGCACCGAATTGTCCTTATCAACAGGTAAAGGGGGCATCGATGCAGATCAATGCCCCGGCCGTTGTCTAGCGGAAAGAGAAGTTGCTGACACGATTGCCGACAACGTCACATCTCGCCACGACGTTGCGTCTCGCCCCACCGGACAGGCGCTGCTTGACGGCAAGGCGGACTTTCCAGCTGGAACCGTTGAAATTGGCGCGCCGGACATTTCTCAGCGTGACGCCGTAACCGCCACGCCTGGCAGTGCGGCGTTGCGCTTTGTGAAGACAGGCTGAGATCGCATTGCTTCTGCTGCCGACACCCCGGTGATAGGTATAGCTATCATTGTTCTCATGTGATTTTGCCGCCGCAGCGATCGCCAGAAGCGCCACTGCACCTGCGGCAACTGCAATGCCCTTGTCGGAATGGCGATGCTGGTGCTTGTGCTCGGACTGGTGTCTGTCGCCATGATGGTGGCGGTGACCATTATTGTCGTGTGCCGATGCCATTGGCGCTGACAGCGCCAGCGTCGTTGCGCACAATCCGGCAAATAATACGTGTTTCATAACTGCTACCCTTGTTGTTTTCGGTTCAGGTTCAATTGAAAATAATCAGCTCGTCATTCCCCTGCGCTGCCGGAACCAGCCGCCAATGGCACCGCCAACGCCGGTTGCAACCATGGTGACCAGGTACGACGACAGATCGCCATCATGCATATTCAGCATCTGTGCAATGAACGAGCCGACAATACCGGCAATGAACCCGACAATTCCATATTTTGCAGGCAGTCCGAATTTGTTCAGGCCATCCAGCATGATTTTACCCTCCATAGCAGATAGGTGAGCCGTGGCGACCAGCCGGCTTCGGTTCCTCAGGGTCAATTATGCACGTGTAGCCGGGTGAAATATAGGCGATTTGCGAAACAAGACTCGCCCGCCAGGCAATAAAATGTACATAACACGAACTTTACTTGGCAATCTGCTTGCTGAATTTACCCCAAAGCTTCATATCATGCAGTATACGTTCAGGTTTTCGGCTGCCTTGATCTCCGTGTTGATCCGGCAATCGAACTGCGCCGTAAGCCGTACACCGACTGATAATTGAATGTTTCCGGGGTAGGTTACGTTGGATATCCACGTTGAAGAGTATCAGGGTCCGACCGGCAGGAATGATGCCAGGCGATCCAACCTGTTCAGCCGGACGAACGGTTTCTCGTTTTCCGATTCATGCAACGGGCATTTGCGGACCAGCATGGCAACCACTGACAAACTCGGGATCAGAATAGGACGCGTGCGTTCTACAGGCCATGAAATAGACCTGACGGAATTGAACCATTCCACGATGTTGCTGCCGATCCAGGGCCGACTGGAAGCGCGCAGTTGCCATGCTGAACATAGCTGCAGGCAAGGTGAAGCGCTGTTGTTTGGTCCAAACCGCCGGACAACCCGGGCTGTCAGCGAAACCGGAGAGCATTTTGAAGCCAATGTCCTGCTTTTTCCAACCGATGTGTTGATGGCAAATCTGGACAGGAAGGCACTTGAAGAGACCGGTGGCCTGCTGGAAACCGGGGTGACCGTGCAACACTCCAATGTCCAAGCTTTACCATTGCTGAAGTTTTGTGACTTTCTGTCCGCTGCCATCATGAGCGGCTCTGCAGCGTTGGGGGATCGCAGGCACATGCAGGGCATGGAGGCTGTGCTGATCGAGCTCTATGGAGAGTTCATCTTGCGGCTGGCCGAAGAAACTGGCAGCCGGAAAACTCTGTCAGCCGGCGCGCGCTATGTGGCAAAGGCCGAAGAGTACATGCGGGCCAATCTGGACG
>Ga0316189_10005680_pt1 | contig 11970 bp, 14 predicted proteins | sample LowCovwburrow_MG_FD_204930 | JGI IMG/M metagenome (GOLD analysis project Ga0316189, IMG submission 204930) | Coastal sediment microbial communities from Maine, United States - Lowes Cove worm burrow | ecosystem: Environmental > Aquatic > Marine > Coastal > Sediment | place: USA: Maine... | reverse complement strand
TGAAGGAAAAGTTTGAAACTGTTTCTGATAAAGTTAAAGATCTGGAAAAAGAACTTTCAGATAAAATCGAATCGATAAAAAAGGAATCTAAGACTGTGGAAACCCAATCTAATTCAATTTAAGGAAACGTTGAAATAGGCAAATGATAGATTTGGTTAAAAAATATGTTGAAAACAGAATTCAACTTGTTAAGTTTAATTTTATTGGTGCCATAGCTAATGTAGCAGCCGGGATGGTGAGTTCGTTTCTATTGTTGATCATGGGCATTTTAATTTTGCTCATGTTCAGTATTGCTTTGGCTTTCTGGTTGGCTACTTTCTTCGAGAGTGAAATAATTGGTTTCGCTCTTGTAGGAGTGATTTACTTTGTCCTTTTATTACTTTACACCTCCTTTGCCAAGGATAAAATTGAATTGAAGGTCAAAGATAAAATCGTAGAGATGGCACTTACAGATGAAGATGATTTTAACGAATCCATTGAATATGATGAGTAAGTCGCGTGTTAGAATTACTACATTTCAAGAATTGAATCTTGCAAAGCAACATTTGGCATTTAAAATCAAGAGCCAAGAGGAAGAAATTTTAAATAATCCTGTCTTCACAATTCCAGCAGCCATTTTTCAGGGTGGATCTGTAAAAAATTCCATTAAAGAGTCTCTGGATTCAATATCTTTTGACCACTATAAAAAAGCGGCTTTGAGTCTGCTAAGCACGGCTTTGATGGCCAATAAGAAAACGCGCAAGTTTTTTGTTGCATTTATTATTGCCAAAGAAATGGTGCCGTTTCTCCTTGAAAAGGTAAATGATTATGTGAAAAAATAGTTCTTTTGAGCTTTTTTTGAAAAGCTAAACTTTTCTTAAAATTATTGTCATCTCTTAATTTTATAGTACTTTCCATAAGCTATTTCACATTTTATGAGGCTTAAAAGTTTTATTCTGTTTCTTCTTATTTTTAACATGGCATTACCTTCGGTTGCACAGCGTAATTTTAGGTTTAAAGATGATAAGAAGGAAAGCGTAAGTACCTCTTTTTCAATGGTAAATAACATGATAGTTATTTCCGCAGAGATTAATGGGAAGCGGCTGTCGTTTTTACTTGACAGCGGTGTTAAGACGACCATGCTTTTTAATCTAAAACTTGAGGATTCTCTTGAACTTCGAAATGTTGAAATGATCAAGCTGAGAGGATTGGGAGAAGGAAACTCAATCAATGCCATGAAATCTCATGGAAATTATTTCAAATTTAAAGATATTGTCAATCCGAGCATGTCTTTATTCTTTATTACAGATGATCTATTCGATCTTTCTGCAAAAATGGGTATAGATATTCACGGTATTATAGGAGGAGATCTGTTTTCAAACTTTATCATTAAGATCAATTACGCCACTCAGAAGCTAACTTTTTACAAACCAGATTCTTATGACCCCTCCAAATGCAGGGGCTGTGAAACTTTTCCTTTAGACTTTTACAACAGAAAGCCTTTTATCGACGCAACAGTTGGGAATCATTTGGGAAAGGAAGTAAAAGTGAAACTTCTCGTAGACACAGGAGGGGGAGATTCGCTTTGGTTATTTCCGCATTCAGACCCTGATCTTCTTATTGGTGAACATTATTTTGAAGACTTCCTGGGGAAAGGTTTGAATGGGAATATTATGGGGAAAAGAAGCCGGATAAAAAAACTCAAATTAGGTAGTTTTGAGTTTGAGAATGCCGCAGTTTCTTATCCAGACTCCACTTCAATACTTACAATGCATGCCAATAAAGACCGCAACGGTACTTTAGGCGCAGGAATTCTGAAGAGATTTCAGGTAATAATGGATTATCCTAACAATCAAATAACCTTAAAGAAGAATAGAAAATATTTCAATGATCCTTTTCTATACAACAAAAGCGGGATGGAAATCATATATGGAGGAGAGATGCTCGTGAAGGAAAACAGGGTTAGAATAGTTCCGTCAGACAATGATCAAACAAGAACGATCACAGAGATATTCTACAGTTATGGACTTACTTATAAGCCGAGTTATAAAATATCGATCATAAGAAAAGGGTCTCCTGCTCACTTTGCAGGATTAAGAGAGGGGGACATTCTTTTGGAAATCAATGGAAAACCCGCTTATAACATGAAAATGTCTGAAATCAATTACTTGCTCTCACAAAAGGAAGATAAAAAAATCAAGCTGTTAATCGATAGAAATGGGGAACACCTAAGATATGATTTTCAATTAAAGAGCTTGTTATAAAAAAAAGCCCTCTAAGGGCTTTTTTTTAATTTGTTTCAGATACGATACTTTTCTTTTTCTGAAGTTCTTCGCTTTTCTGTTCAAGAACTCTTCCCTTTATTCTTAAAACCACTGTTGGTTCATAAGCATTGGAAGTTAAAGTAACCGTCTTGGAAAATGGGCCAATTCTATTCGTAGCATATTTCACTTTAATCTCACCAGTTTCTCCTGGCATAATAGGCTCTTCTGGTTTAGTGGGTACGGTACAACCACAGCTGCCCTTAACATTTGATATGATTAAAGGAGCTTTTCCTATATTTTTAAACTTAAATACACGGTTTCCATCAGAATTCACCGCAATTTCTCCATAATCGATCACTTCGTTTTCAAACTCAAGAACAGGACCGGTAAAATCTTTTTTTATGTCCTCTTTCGTCTGTGCGTTCATAGAAAACGACATAAGTCCGATAAATAATAAAACTAGTATTTTTTTCATGATAAATAATTTCGTGTAAAATTAATACATTTAGAATAAATGTAACTTTAATTGACCGAATTTATTGCTTAAAATTGTAATTTTGCACACTATTTGACAAAAATTTAACATATGAATATTCCAGCGAAATACAATGCAACCACAGTAGAGGAAAAATGGTATGCTTACTGGATGGAAAATAATTATTTCCATTCAGAACCGGATGAACGTGAGGCTTATACCATTGTAATCCCTCCTCCAAACGTTACCGGTGTATTACATATGGGACATATGTTGAATAATACCATACAGGATGTGTTGGTGCGCCGAAAAAGAATGCAGGGTTATAACGCTTGTTGGGTGCCCGGAACTGATCATGCCTCTATTGCAACGGAAGCCAAAGTTGTGGCAAAATTAAAGGAACAGGGTATAAAAAAGGCTGACCTCAGCAGGGAGCAGTTTATTGAACACGCCTGGGAATGGACGCACAAGCACGGGGGACTTATTTTGGAACAACTGAAAAAACTCGGAGCTTCTTGCGACTGGGACAGAACTAAATTCACTATGGATGAGGATCTAAATCGATCAGTGAACAAGATCTTTAAAGATTTACATGCTAAGGGTCTTATTTATAAGGGATACAGAATGGTCAATTGGGACCCGGAGGCCAAGACAACCCTGAGTGATGAGGAAGTAATTTATATAGAAAAGCCAGGAAAGTTATACTACGTAAATTATGCGATCGAGGGTAGTGATGACTTTGTTCAAATCGCTACAACCAGGCCAGAGACTATTTTGGGTGATACCGCAATTTGTATCCACCCCGAAGATAACAGATTTACACATTTAAAAGGGAAAAAGGCCATTGTTCCGATAGTTGGCAGAGCCATTCCTATCATTGAAGATTCATATGTTGACGTTGAATTTGGTACAGGGAGTCTTAAAATCACACCTGCACATGACCCGAATGATAAGCTCATTGGTGAAAAACATCATCTTGAGGTTATAGATATCTTTAATGATGATGCTACCTTAAACGCTAATGGTTTACACTACGAAGGAAAGGATAGATTCGTGGTTAGGAAAGAGATTATAGCTGAATTAAAGGAGAAAGGTTCTCTTGTTAAAACAGAAGATTATACCCATAAGGTTGGTACCTCAGAAAGAACCAAGGCCGTTATTGAACCAAAAATTTCGGAACAGTGGTTTCTAAAAATGGAAGATCTTGTAAAACCGGCCATTGATGCTGTTTTGCATAGTGGTGATGTTCAACTGGTTCCTCATAAATTCGTGAACACCTACCGGCACTGGATGGAAAATATTCGCGATTGGAATATTTCCAGACAGTTATACTGGGGGCACCGGATTCCAGCTTATTATTACGGACAAGGCACGAATGATTATGTAGTAGCCGAAACCATGGAAGAAGCATTGGGTCTGGCAAGACTTAAAACAGGGATAGAAGCTTTGGAAGAGAAAGACATCAGACAGGATGAGGATTCTCTGGATACCTGGTTCTCTTCATGGTTATGGCCTATCAGCGTATTTGATGGGATCAATGATCCGGAGAATAAAGATTTTAAATATTATTATCCAACAAATGACTTGGTCACTGGGCCGGATATTTTGTTTTTCTGGGTTGCGAGAATGATCATTGCTGGATACGAGTTCGCCGGCGAGAAACCCTTTCATCACGTTTACCTTACCGGACTGGTAAGAGATAAGCAAAGAAGAAAGATGTCAAAGTCGTTAGGTAATTCACCTGACCCTGTAGAGCTCATGAACACCTATGGTGCAGATGGAGTAAGAGCGGGAATTTTAATGAGCTCAGCTGCAGGAAATGATCTCTTATTTGATGAGAATCTTATGCTGCAGGGAAGAAATTTTGCCAATAAGATTTGGAATGGTTTTCGACTTGTGAAGGGCTGGGAAGTTTCAGAAAATGAAAAACAACCAGATTCGGCCAGAGTGGCGATTGATTGGTATAGGGCAAGATTTGAAAAAACACTGACTTTTATTGAAGAACAGTTTGAGCAATACAGGCTATCTGATGCCTTAACCGCTATTTACAAGCTTGTTTGGGAAGATTTCTCGTCGTGGTTTCTGGAAATGGTAAAACCTGAATTTGGACAACCCATTGACAAAAAGACCTATGAAGCAACTGTGGGGTTCTTTGAAAATAATGTAAAGATCCTACATCCTTTTATGCCTTTCATTACTGAAGAAATTTGGCAATATTTTAATGAGAGAAGTCCTGAAGAGGCGCTTATCGTTAGCGCATATCCTGAACCTAAAGAATTTGATGAGTCAATTTTAGAGGAATTTGAAATGATCAAGGAGGTCATCTCAGCAGTTCGAAACCTCAGAAAAGAAAAGAACATTTCCTTTAAGGAATCATTGGAGCTCTCTTTTGTCAAGAAAGAGGAGATAAATCCCGATTTTTTCGCTCTGATAGGGAAAATGTGTAATGTTTCAAAAGTAGAAGAGCTTGAGGATAAATTAGAAAATGCCTTGACATTCAGGGTTGGGTCCAATGAGTTCTTTATTCCTTTTTCTGAGCAAATTGACATCGAAGCAGAAACGATAAAATTACAGGAAGAATTGGCTTATCACAAAGGTTTCCTTGCTTCTGTTCAGAAAAAACTAAGTAATGAACGATTCGTAAACAATGCTCCGGAGCAGGTTATTTTAAACGAAAGAAAGAAGGAAGCTGATGCATTGGCGAAAATCGCAATGGTAGAAAAAAGTCTGGCTTCTTTTTAGAGACAGTATTTTATTTGGTTGTTTTTCCCTTTAGGCTATTTGTAAATACCTGGTCAATGGGTTCCCAAAGCTCAATTTTGTTTCCGTCTGGATCCATGATATGGACAAATTTACCATAGTCATAGGTTTCGATTTCGTCGCAAATGCTAACACCTTCTTTTTTTAATTCCGCTACCAGAGCTACCAGATCGGCCACTCGATAATTGATCATGAACTCTTTTTTTGAAGGCTCAAAATAGGTTGTGTCATCCTTGAATGGGCTCCATTGAAGGTAATTGATCTGATCTGGATCATTGCTATTTCTAAATTCAAAAGGAGAGCCATAGGCATCGATTACAAGCCCAAGATTTTTATGGTACCAGTCTTTGATTTTATCGGGATCTGTGGTTTTAAAAAAGATCCCGCCTATGCCTGTCACCTTTTTCATGTTACTTTTGCACAGTTAGAATTTTAGCCGATATCGCGACTTCATCCCAAGTTTTACTCACGCCATCCGGTCCGGTATGCAAAGCTAAACAAGCCTGATGCAGCGACTCTAAAGCGGCTTGCGTCTGCCAGATATTAAGATCCATTTTTGTGTTGATAAGAATGGTATCCCGACTCATTTCATAGCTAAATGGAAGGTCCTTGGTTAATCCATTCATGGTAAGTGCAAGATTTCCCTTAGTTTCATTTTCAACAGAAAAAACACCTTTTAAACTTAATGTATTTTCCATAATGGCAAAAAAGAATGTATTCAATTTCGTGTCTCGAATCGTATCATTCGTAAAAATGCTGGAAACAGGAATTTCAAATTCAAGCCCTTCCAAAGAAGCAGGGGCAGAGCTTCCTTCATTCATATTGAGAATATTTATTTCTTTAAAAGTACCTTTTACAGGAAGCTTATCGGTTGTTTTATAGGCCGTCCATTGAACCGTTGATTTTAGCGCATCGATTACATAGGATTTTGTGGCTGTTGTCTTTTCAACTGACTTTTTTTCCTTTTCACAGGAAGCTAAAACGAAAGTAAAAATTAAGATAAGCGCATAGTTAAGAATCTTTTTCATATTTATTTTTTATGATTGTTAGTAGTAGTTCTTTTTATAATACTTTTTCTCCAGAATATTTTTCAACCAGCAGGATGTATTCTCGCTTAGCATCATCTTCTGATATATTGGCAATTTGAAAATAGGCATTCAATTTAAAGGCATTTCTCACCATGTCATTACCCGAGGGTATTACCATGGAATCTTTTGTGGTTGCGTGCTTGTAATAGGAGTAAAACTGGAGCATGATGTCGGGCGGCAGCTTTTTAGTCATAGCCGAAGCCATCTCAAATGCTTTTTTAAATCTTCTATCTAAATCATCCATTATTTAGAGGCCAGGATGGTTTCCCCTCCTTTGGTCTTTTGGTTCAGTTCGACTTTAATATTCATGTCCAAAGGTACGAAAATATCTATTCTGGAACCAAATTTGATAAAACCGGCATCTTCTCCTTGAATAACTTGTTGATCTATTTTTGCATAGTTAACAATTCTCCTGGCCACGGCTCCGGCAATTTGACGATAGAGTATTGCCCCAACACTGTTGTTGTGAACTACGATGGTGGTCCGTTCGTTGTCTTCTGAAGATTTGGGATGCCATGCCACAAGATATTTTCCAGGATGATATTTGCTATAGGCTACCTTACCGGAAACCGGATATCTCGTTACGTGAACATTAAGCGGCGACATAAAAATAGAAATCTGTTTTCTTTTTTCCTTAAAATATTCATTTTCTTCTACATCTTCAATAACAACAACTTTGCCATCAGCAGGTGCAATGATATGATCATCATTCAATAGCGTATTTCTTTTAGGGTCTCTAAAAAATTGAAGAACCAAAACAAAAAACACCAGTAAAAGAATCATCAATGATTTTTGTAACCAGATGATATGGATAAAATTATCGATCAGTAACAAGCCTCCAACCATAAGGAAAGCAGCAACTAATATGATTTTAAAACCTTCTTTGTGAAACATTATGTCGTAAGGAATAAGTAAATAAAAACAAACGGAGTAGCAAAGATAATACTATCTAATCTATCTAAAAAACCGCCATGGCCGGGAAGCAGGTTACTGCTGTCTTTTATCTTTGCCTGGCGTTTGAACATAGACTCAATCAGATCACCTAATACGCCGAAGATGCTAACGATAATAGCAATGGTAAACCATTGAACCGGCTGAATGCTCGAGCAATACCTCGCCACAAAATATCCTGCGATAAAGGTAAATATAAAACCTCCTAAGAATCCTTCAACCGTCTTATTGGGAGATACCCTTTCGATCAGTTTGTGTTTTCCAAAGTTTTTGCCTATTAAAAAAGCGAAGACGTCATTGCTCCAAATCAGGATAAAAATTCCGATGATGATCGAAGTGTCAAAACTACCTTCAAAATTGAGATAGGGTATTTTGATTAACAAAGAAAATGGGATAGCAATGTACATCAGGCTAAGAAAGTTTTTCCCTAAATACTGTCTACCGATTTTTCTCGATGACACAAGAGCCAGAATAAAAGAAAAATAAACAACCATGATAAAAATCGACAGTATGATCTTATGTGAAAAATCATCTTCAAAGACTACAAGGTTATTATTTGAGATTACTGCTGTAAGAAAAGATGTGGCCCCCAAAAGGTATGGGTAGATGCTTTTTAATTCGATAATACGGATGAATTCATAAATGCAGATCATCATAAAAGCGAAAAACAAACTATAAAAAAATATTGCACCCAAAACAGAGGAAGAAATAACAACAACCACGTATAATAGGCCAAAAACAATTCGTTTGGTAAAGTTGTTCATGTATTTATAAATCTTCTAGCAACAGTAAATATAGCGTTTTGGAATTCGTATTTCCATAACTCATAAAATCAGTTTCTGTCTTGTTTATAATATAATCTTTAATAGAACTGATGATCGTAGGTGAATTTTTCTCGGACCTGTTCCTAATACCCGAAATTCCATCCCTTGAGTCTTTTACTATCTGGCTTGTTTTGGCATAAACAATGAAGTTGCTGGGGAGATCCTTTAATTTTTTGTCTTTTAATTGTTTGGATGAAAACATGATGCTGCCATCATTAGCGATGAGGCATTCACAAAGTGTCATAAAGGGTAGCGAAGGGATAATTTTACTTGTTTTGGCACTTTTTATAGTTGTTAGGAATTCCCTGATCTCGTCATTAAAGGTGACCACATTGTTCCATTGATTCTCCTGAAGTACCTGAACCAAATTCTTTTCTGCCTCTTCCAGATCGGCACAATACAAGAATTTACCTCCTTTATGGATAAACTTCTTAACGAAAAGGTCATCAACAGAAAGGTCATCTTCCCTTGTGCCAGCTTTATCACCTTCCTCTTTTTGAGAAGTTTTAACTATCTTTTTTAAAAATTTATTAAAAAAACTCATAATCAATTTGTCTAGTTCAAATGTACAAAAACACTTTGATTATTTCGAGTTTTCCTCAGCAATTTCCTCTTTAGGGCTCGTCTTATCTGTATCTTTAGAAGTTCTTTTGCTCTCGGCTATTTCTTTGCTAAAAGGTCTATCTCCAAAGATCTTTAAAAGGTCACCTTCGAAAATTACTTCCTTTTCAGTCAAAATTTCTGCCAGTTGGATCAGTTTATCCTTATGCTTTTCTAGAATTTTAATAGCTCTTTGGTACTGTTTTTCAATGATTTTTGAAATCTCTTCATCGATCGTCTGTGCCGTTCTTTCACTATAAGGTTTCGTAAAACCATATTCATTCTGACCACTTGAATCATAATAGGTGATATTCCCTATTTTATCATTCAGCCCATAAATACTGACGATGGCTCTTGCCTGTCGTGTTACTTTTTCGAGATCGTTTAATGCGCCCGTTGAGATCCTGTCAAACATTACTTTTTCTGCGGCCCTTCCTCCTAAAGTGGCACACATTTCATCCAGCATTTGATCAGTTTCAACAATTTGTCTCTCTTCTGGCAGGTACCAGGCAGCTCCAAGAGATTTTCCTCTAGGAACGATCGTTACTTTGACCAAGGGAGCTGCATGTTCCAGCATCCAGCTTACCGTAGCGTGTCCGGCTTCGTGATAGGCAATGGTCTTTTTTTCTTTGGTAGTAATGATCTTGTTTTTCTTTTCCAAACCTCCAACAATTCTGTCAACAGCATCCAGAAAGTCTTGGTGATGTACGCTTTTTTTGCTTTTTCTCGCAGCAACGAGTGCCGATTCATTACACACATTTGCTATATCCGCTCCTGAAAAACCGGGGGTTTGCTTTGAAAGAAAATCGAGATCAACATCCTTGGCGAGTTTTAGTGGTTTAACATGCACATCAAAGATTTGTCTTCTTTCGTTTTTGTCAGGAAGGTCAACATAGATTTGTCGATCAAATCTACCCGCTCTCATAAGTGCCTTATCCAAAACATCGGCTCTGTTGGTCGCTGCGACTACGATAACGTTAACATCTGTTCCAAAACCATCCATTTCGGTAAGTAATTGGTTTAGCGTATTCTCTCGTTCGTCATTTCCTCCTGTAATACTATTCTTTCCACGTGCCCTTCCAATGGCATCAATCTCATCTATAAAAATGATCGATGGCGATTTTGCTGCGGCTTGTTTAAATAGATCTCTTACTCTTGAAGCTCCGACACCTACAAACATTTCCACAAAATCTGATCCTGATAGGGAAAAGAAAGGAACACCGGCTTCTCCTGCTACTGCCTTTGCCAATAATGTTTTACCGGTTCCCGGAGGTCCAACCAAAAGGGCTCCCTTTGGAATTTTTCCTCCCAAAGCAGTATACTTGTCAGGGTTTTTCAAAAAATCAACGATCTCCTGCACTTCTTCTTTAGCTCCTTCTAAGCCGGCAACGTCTTTGAAAGAGGTTCTCACTTTAGTGTTTTCATCAAAAACTTTGGCCTTGGATTTCCCAATATTAAAGATCTGGCCTCCGGCACCTCCGCCTCCGCCGCCAGACATTCTTCTCATAAAGAATATCCACAGGCCTATGATAAATATAAATGGCAACCAAACCAGAAAAGAATCAAAAAAACTTGTTCTTGTAGTATTGTCTTTGTCAAAATCCAAATCGAATTCAGCTTTGGCAGTTGTCAGGTTATTTTCAAAATTTTGAAGGTCACCAAAATCATAAATATAAATCGGTGAGGTTTGTCCAAAAATAGAAGGATTATTAGATTTTTTATATTTATCCTTGCTGTTCAGGGCTTCACTCTTGATAGTAAGCTGAGCAATGTCGCCATTAACGATAAGAATTGTTTCTATATCATTATCATTAAGGATCTCCTTAAATTCATTTTGTGTTAACTTGTTGCTGGCCAGATCAGAACTGTTTAGAAGCTGATAGCCTATCAACAAGGCAAAAATGATCCCATAAATCCAATAAAAATTGAATTTAAAATTGAATTGTTTAAATGGGTTGTTATTGTCTTTATTTGAATTTTCTTTTTTCATGAGATAAGTTTAACGATTGCTGTTTGCTAGTAAGCACTTTCAATGTTTGAAATTTTTCCATCACCCCAAAGCTCTTCAAGGTTGTAAAATTGCCTAACATGTTTTTGGAAAACGTGAACAACGATGTTTACATAGTCTAGTAAGATCCACTCTGCATTGGATTCTCCTTCTACATGCCAGGGTTTGTCTTTAAGACTTTTACTAACATTCTTTTGAATAGATGACGCAATGGCACTTACCTGAGTATTGGAAGTTCCATCACATAAAATAAAATAATCACAAACAGTATTTTCTATTTCTCTTAGATCAATTATTGAAATATTTTCACCTTTTACATCTTCAATTCCCTTAATAATTTCGGTAATTAAGAGATCTGAATTAACTTTTTTCTTTGTCATTAAATTGTTTCAAAATTTCTTGCAAATGTATTACATTTTTATCACTTTAGATGTCCTATAATTGCAATATTACACATGTATCTATTCAAACTTAATGCCACAGATTCTACAAATTCTTATTTGAAGGAAATGTCGAAAAACAAGGATTTGGGAAAATGGACGGTTGTTACAGCCGATTACCAGTCTCAGGGCAGAGGGCAGAAAGGTGCTGTTTGGCAATCTGATAAAGGTAAAAATTTGATATGCAGTATTTTGGTTCGATATGACGACTTCAATGCTGAGGACCAATTTATGATTAATTGTGCTGTTTCGGTAGGGATTTATCACTATTTGAGACGTTATAATTTGCCAAAACTCGCAGTAAAATGGCCGAACGACATTATGTCAGTGTCAAAGAAATTGGGAGGAATTTTGATCGAAAACACCATAACAGCCCATAAGATTAGTCAAAGTATTATTGGAATTGGAATCAATATTAACCAGGTTAATTTCCCCACAGACCTTCCATTGGCCGTATCCATTAAAAATATTACAAATATTGAAACCCCAAGGGATGTTTTTTTACAGGATCTTTTGAACTCGATCCAAAATAAATTTGAACTCATTTTTGAAAAAAAATACCAGGAGCTATGGAGCGAATA
>Ga0316189_10005679_pt1 | contig 11970 bp, 11 predicted proteins | sample LowCovwburrow_MG_FD_204930 | JGI IMG/M metagenome (GOLD analysis project Ga0316189, IMG submission 204930) | Coastal sediment microbial communities from Maine, United States - Lowes Cove worm burrow | ecosystem: Environmental > Aquatic > Marine > Coastal > Sediment | place: USA: Maine... | reverse complement strand
GAACTCAATCCCCAGGGTAAGTGGACGCTGTTCGACCGCTGCGGGTGCGCCGTGCCGGCGCGTTTACTGGGATCGAGCTATGTCTCCCCCCGGCTCATGGTGCTCAACTTTTCCCTCGGTGGTCTGCGGCGCAGAAACTTGATACTGCTGCCGGACAGTTCATGCCCCGATCAGCTCAGGCGTCTGCGGGTGCGGCTGCGTATGGTGGGTGCCTGAACAGGGGGAAGGTTGGGATGGGGGTGGATTTGCGCTAGCAGCAAGGGGGCTTGCTCAGCCGCCCAGCGCATGCTCCGGATTGTAGTTGTCCGGTATCAGCACGGTCGGCATACGCTGGAAACGATCGTCCGGCTTTGGGAAATCCAGGGTGAAATGGAGGCCGCGGCTCTCTTTTCGGCGTTGGGCGGAGCGGATGATCAGGTCGGCTACCTCAACCAGGTTTCGCAGTTCCAGCAGATCGTTGGTCACGCGGAAATTGCCATAGTACTCCCGGCTCTCCTGTTTCAGCAGGTTGATGCGGTTTTTTGCCCGCTGCAACCGCTTGTTAGTTCGGACAATCCCTACGTAGTCCCACATGAAGCGGCGCAGTTCCTCCCAGTTGTGGGAGACCACCACCTCCTCGTCGGAGTTGGTGACCCGGCTTTCGTCCCACGGCGCTATCTCTGAGGGTGGGGGCGTTTCGTCGATCCTGGCGGTGATCTCCTTGGCCGCCTGTTGGGCCAGAACAAGGCACTCCAGCAGGGAGTTGCTGGCCATCCGGTTTGCTCCGTGTAGACCGGTGTAGGCGGTTTCGCCGATAGCGAACAGATTGGGGATATCTGTCCTTGCCCGGTCATCGGTCATGACACCGCCGCAGGTGTAATGGGCGGCCGGGACCACCGGAATGGGCTCCTTGGTAATATCGATACCGAATTCCCTGCACTTGGCATAGATGGTTGGGAAGTGCTCGCGGATGAACGCATCAGGCTTGTGGCTGATATCGAGGTGGACGCAGTCGATACCCAGGCGCTTCATCTCGTGGTCGATGGCACGGGCGACGATATCCCGGGGCGCGAGCTCCGCCCGCGGGTCGAACTCCGGCATGAAGCGGCTGCCGTCCGGCAGCAGCAGGCGGCCACCTTCACCACGCAGCGCCTCGGTGATGAGGAAAGATTTGGCATGCGGATGAAACAGGCAGGTGGGGTGGAACTGGATAAACTCCATATTGGCGACCCGGCAGCCTGCCCGCCAGGCCATGGCGATGCCGTCCCCGGTGGAGACGTCCGGATTGCTGGTGTAGAGGTAAACCTTGTTGGCCCCTCCGGTGGCAAGCACCGTGAATTTTGCCAGAAAGGTCTTAACCCGATAGCTATCCAGATCAAGGATGTAGGCGCCGAGGCAGCGGTCATCCACCAACGGCATTCTACTGCCGGCGATCAGGTCAATCACATTGTGATTCTCGAACAGCCGGATATTTTCCTGCGCCCGAGTCCGTTGTTCCAGGGTGGTCTCCAGTTCACGCCCGGTGGCATCGGCGGCGTGGATCACCCGGCGATGGGAGTGTCCACCTTCCCGGGTCAGGTGGTAGGTAGGGGCCGGGGGCTGGTCGCGGGTGAAAGAGACGCCTTCGTCCAGCAGCCAGCGTATGTTCTCCGGCCCTTTTTCGACCACCATGCGGACGGTCGGTTTATGACATAACCCCGCGCCGGCATCGAGCGTGTCCTCGACATGGGAATCTACGGAATCGCCTTTATCCAGAACGGCAGAGATACCTCCCTGCGCGTAGTAGGTACTGCCTTCGCTCAGCTGGCTCTTGGCAATCAGCCCGATACGGGTGGATTTGGGAAGCCGCAGGGCAAGGCTGAGTCCGGCGGCACCGCTGCCGATGATCAGTACGTCAAATAGATAATTGTTTTCGATCGTCATGGGATTTGCCGGAGATCGAGTCAGCGTTCATAATCCAAGGCTGTTTTACTGCCCAACAGCCTTGGCGCGGAATGTAATCTGTGTTCCCGCATGCTAGCGCAAATTAAGTAAGACGAGAACTGAAAAAAGATCGGGCAGTTTGAGAACTAATCTTTCGGAAGGCGGTCAATCACAATGAATACAGAGAGGCGCTTGCCAGGATCGGGGGGTGGGCCCGGATGGGCGAGCGAGAGGTAGATCAGGAACTGGTAAAGCGGGTACAGCGCGGTGACAAGAAGGCCTTTGACCTGCTGGTGATCAAATATCAGCAAAAAGTGGCGAATCTGGTCTCCCGTTATATCCGGGACCCGGGAGAAACCCAGGACGTGACCCAGGAGGCGTTTATCAAGGCCTATCGGGCGCTGGCCAATTTTCGTGGTGAAAGCGCTTTCTACACCTGGCTCTATCGCATCGCCATCAATACATCGAAAAACTTTCTGGTCGCCCAGGGGCGGCGCCCGCCCGGCAGCGATGTGGATGCGGAAACCGCCACTCAGCTGGACGTGGGCACCCGGCTCAAGGAATACGCAACACCGGAGAGTTATCTGCTGAAAGACGAGATTGCGGAGACTGTGCGGCAGGCAATGGACGATCTTCCGGAAGATCTCCGCAGCGCCATCACGTTGCGGGAGTTGGAAGGATTGAGTTACGAAGAGATTGCGCGCGCGATGGAATGCCCGGTGGGCACGGTGAGGTCACGGATCTTCCGGGCCCGGGCGGCGATCGATAGCCGCTTGAAGCCGCTGTTGGAATCCTAGGATACGACAATGAGAAAAGAAATAAGAGAACAGATATCAGCCTTTCTTGACAATGAACTCAACGCTCAGGAGGTTGATCGGACCCTGGCCCGAATCGGAGCCGAGAACGAACTGCGGCAGAGCTGGGACCATTACCACCTGATTGGTGATGCCATCCGGGGCGAGGGTGTCCGAATATCGAGTCGGGGCATCGCCGAGCGGGTTCGTGAATGCATTGAATCAGAGCCTGCGATCCTGTCCGCCCCTGCGCCTGACCGCGAAGGACGTCGACTACGCACGGGGCAGTGGCTGCGTCCGGCGGCAGGTGCCGCGCTTGCCGCCTCGGTGGCAGCTTTGGCGGTCATGGTGCTGCCTGAATTCACCGCCTCAACGCCCGAGGGGGAACCCATACAGGTGGCCAGGGCACCGGTGCCCACGAGTGGGGTTTTCCTGGAGCGAAAGGGTATGCGCTGGAAGAACCTCGGGCAGCCCGGGCTTGAATCAAAGCTCAATCGCTACCTGGTGGATCATAGCGAATATGCCTCTGCCCGCGGCATGACCGGACTACTCCCCTATAAATCGTTCGTAAGCTACGATACCAGCCGCCCATGACGCCGCGTATTACGCTGTCTGGAGTGCTGATTCTGGCTCTTGCCCTGCAGCCAGCTGCAGCGAAAACGTCCCAACAGGACGTCCGGGACTGGCTGGAGCGGATGATTCAGGCGGTTCGCTCTCTGAGTTACGAAGGTACATTTGTTTACCTGCACGACAACCATCTGGAATCGATGCACCTTAAGCATCTGGCCAATGAAAGCGGGGAGTGGGAAAGGCTGGTGTCCCTCAACGGCGCTGCCCGCGAGGTGGTGAGAGACAGCGCCTCGGTAACCTGTGTAGCACCGGATTCGAAGTCGGTCTCCATCGGTGGTGCCTTGCGGGCGGTATTTACCATGGACCTCGGATTGCTCTCCACCTATTACGATTTTCGCCTGCTCGGCAGCAGCCGGGTAGCAGGCAGGGATGCCAAAGTAGTGGCCATCATTCCCAGCGACAGATTACGTTACGGCTATCGGATCTATCTGGACCAGAAAGATTTCCTGCCTCTCAAAACCGATATGTTGAACAGCGATGGAGAGGCCGTATCCCAAGTGATGTTTACCAGTCTGGATGTGAAAAAAGATTTTGCCACACAGGCCGAGTCCATCCTGGACGGCAAAGAGGATTATGCCTGGGTAAATCATCGGCCCATGCGTCAGATGGAAAAAGCACAGCAGGGTCGTTGGTTGTTTCAGGATCTGCCAGCGGGCTTTGGTATACGCCTGCATACCCGGCGGTCCGGTGCGCCGGGGCAGTCGAAATCCGATCATTTTGTTTTGTCGGATGGACTCGCTTCGCTTTCGGTCTACATTGAAAAATCGGCAGGCGAGGTGGGCTTGCGAGGGGGGTCCCAGATGGGGGCCATAAACGCCTTCGGGCGGGAGTTGGGAGGCCACCAGGTGACAGTGGTGGGCGAGGTTCCGGCGATAACGGTTGAAAAGGTGGCCGCGGCGATACGACCGGCGGCAAAGAGGGAGTAAGCAATTTAGGGCAGCTCTGATTTATTCGTACCCCGTCATCGGCGCAGGCCGGGATACAGTAACCTATTGAGTACTTTAAGATGGATTCCGGATCTGCGCTCCGCTTGGTCCGGAATGACGAATAAATTAGAGGTGCCTTAGTTCAAGAATATTTACCACCAGAGAGTAAAGAGGACACAGAGGTAGATTCTGTAAATAGCCAGGGAAACTATCAACAATAACCCTTTGGGCATCCAGCGAGAGTCGGCGTAGTGGTGTGGTGAAACAGCTAACCCTTCTCTCGAAATGACCAACTGAACAAAGCTCCCTAAGGCAACTGGCATGCCGGAGCAGGCGCACCGTTAATACCTTCTCTGCAGGCATGCAACAGTGATATGGCAATCGATTCTGCCCTGAATAGTATATTAAAAAAGGACTAACGCTCATATTTACTTTTCAACTTCCCTCTGTGCCCTTTGTGCTTATTTATTTTGGTTCTAACAGGCCGAAACCAAGCCTGTGGACCTGCAACGGCTGAGCTTCAGGGCTCATCAGGATATCGCTCATGATTGAAGAGACCGCAGTGATTACCGCCACGGAGGGGGCATTCGCACGGGTCGAAACTCAGCGCTCTACTGCCTGCGGTGGCTGTGCCGCCAAATCCGCGTGTGGAACATCAGTTCTGGGCAAATTGTGGGGCAATCGCCGTGCCTCGGTGAAGGTATTGAATCCGATCGATGCCGGTCTCGGGGAGAAAGTGATTATCGGGCTCGAAGAGTCGGCGCTTACCCGGGCGTCCTTCGCCTTCTATATAGTTCCATTGCTGTCGCTTATCCTGTTTGCGATCTTCGGCCAGTGGCTGGCTGTATGGTTTAATTTCACCGCGGTGGAACCTGTTTCCATTCTCGGTGGTCTATTGGGCCTGATGGTCGGGCTGCGCTGGCTTCGCTTCTATACCGCCAGAATCAGCCATGACAGACGGCATCAGGCGGTCATCCTGCGCCGGGCCGGGACATCAGAAGTCGGGTTTCATAGCGGCGGGTTTCCTGGCCAGTCAGTCGGTGTGAGGGAGGTCAATCAGTCGTCTTCCCAGGAAATCATCTGACAGATTCATGCTGCGCACGACGCGGCTTACATACGAACTTACCGCCAGAACCGGGACAACGATTGGTTTTGGGATAGACAGATAAAATAGACAATCACAGGAGTCATGTTTATGAGTGCTTTGTTAGTTAGAAGCCGAATGGCCTGCGGGCTCTGCCTGCTGTTGTTCGCAGCGGCGTTTCAGGCAGAGGCGCGTTCGTTACCCGAATTTACCGAACTGGTGAAGGAAAACAGTCCGTCGGTGGTCAATATCAGCACCAAGCAGAGCAAATCGGTGCACAATCGCTTCCGCCATAATTTTTCCCTGCCGGATTTACCGGAGGACAGTCCGCTGAATGAGTTCTTCCAGCGCTTTTTCGGCGAGGGAGGGGAAGGAAACGGAGGCGAGTCGCCGCGAGAGTATGATGCGCAGTCCCTGGGCTCCGGTTTTATCATCTCTGAAGACGGTTATATCCTCACCGCCGCCCACGTTGTCGATGGTGCCGATGAGGTACTCGTGCGGCTGAGTGATCGCAGGGAGTTTGTGGCCGAGATTGTAGGGGCGGACAAACGAAGCGATGTCGCACTATTGAAGATCGATGCAAAGGATCTGCCCAAGGTGGCCAAGATAGGTTCGAGCGAAGCGCTGGAGGTGGGTGAGTGGATGCTCGCCATCGGCTCTCCCTTTGGTTTCGAACACTCAGCGACGGCGGGTATCGTCAGCGCAAAACGCCGCAGTCTGCCGAGTGAAAACTATGTTCCCTTTATCCAGACCGACGTCGCCATCAACCCCGGCAATTCCGGCGGTCCTCTGTTCAATCTGGACGGCGAAGTTGTCGGCATCAACTCCCAGATCTACAGCCGTACCGGTGGTTTCATGGGCCTCTCTTTCGCTATTCCAATCGATATGGCGATGAATGTGTCTGATCAACTCCGGACCAAGGGGCGGGTTTCCCGCGGCTGGCTGGGTGTGCTGATCCAGGATGTCACCCGTGAACTGGCGGACTCTTTCGGCATGCCGCACCCCAAGGGTGCACTGGTAGCCAAGATACTGCCGGACAGCCCCGCCGAAAAGGCCGGAATCCAGGTTGGGGATGTCATATTGGCGTACAACGGTAAGTCCATTTCCAGCTCTTCCGCCCTGCCGCCACTGGTCGGTTCCAGCGATATCGACCGTCCAGCCAAGGTGGAAATTCTCCGTGCCGGTAAGATACGTACGCTGAAAGTGGATATCGGGGAACTGCCGGAAGAAGAGGCCCTGCAGAAGGCATCTGCCAGGCCGAAGAAAACGGGAGAGGAATTTTATGGGCTCACCGTCACCAATATCACGGCAGAAGCCAGAGAACAGCTTGGATTGGGCCAGGATGCCGGGGTGCTGGTGACAGAGGTTCGTTCGGGAGTGGCCCAGGCAGCGGGTGTCAAACAGGGTGATGTGATCCAGATGATCAACAACAGCCGCGTGAGCAGCGTCGAGGAGTTTGAACGTGAGCTGAAAAAGGTGCCCAAAGGAAAATCCACGCCGTTGCTGGTGCTGCGCAAGTCGGGCCCGATCTTTCTGGCGCTGCGTGTACCCAAGGAGTGAGGCTGACTTTCTACTTTCGGCCCGGCTGCCACCTCTGCGACGATATGTGGCAGCAGCTTCAGGAGGTTCGAAGGGAGCGGGGGTTTGAACTGAATCCGATGAATGTAGACGATGATCCCGAACTGCAGGCACGTTTCGGGACTCTGGTTCCGGTATTGGCCTCGGGGGACAAGGTGCTTTGCCATTACTATCTCGATCCGGTGGCACTGGTCGATTGCCTGGAGGATTCGGAGACGGTTTGAGAGGCGCCCAAACTGGGGTATGATTGGAGTTTACAACGGAACTTTCCAGCGGGGAGTTCCGTTTTTTCAATCAGTTCGAAAAGTGATGACCGATCTTCAGCACATCCGTAATTTCTCTATCATCGCCCATATCGATCATGGCAAGTCGACCATTGCGGATCGTTTTATCCAACTCTGCGGCGGCCTCACCGCCCGGGAAATGGAGGAGCAGGTGCTCGATTCCATGGATCTGGAACGGGAGCGGGGTATTACCATCAAGGCCCAGAGCGTCACCTTGAACTACCAGTCCCAGGACGGCAGCAATTATAAGCTCAACTTTATTGATACACCGGGCCATGTGGACTTTTCCTACGAGGTTTCGCGCTCTCTCGCCGCCTGCGAAGGGGCGCTGCTGGTGGTGGACGCAGCCCAGGGTGTTGAGGCGCAAAGCGTAGCAAACTGCTACACCGCTATCGAGCAGGGCCTGGAGGTGCTGCCGGTCCTGAACAAGATTGATCTGCCGGCGGCCGAACCGGAGCGGGTTATCAACGAAATCGAGGAGATCATCGGACTGGAGGCAAAACACGCGATCCGCGTCAGCGCCAAGACCGGGCTTGGGATTCCCGAACTGCTGGAGCAGTTGATACAGGTCATACCGCCACCCCAGGGTGATGTGACCGCGCCGCTGCAGGCGTTGATTATCGATTCCTGGTTCGATCCCTACGTCGGGGTCATCTCCTTGATCCGGGTCAAACACGGACAGATCCGGCCCAGGGACAAGATGTATGTGATGTCGACCGGTCGGGTCTACCAGGTGGACAAGGTGGGTGTCTTCGCGCCCAAGCGTGAGAACAAACAGGTCCTCGAGACCGGTGAAGTAGGCTTCGTTATCGCCGGCATCAAGGAGATCGATGGCGTGCCGGTCGGCGACACCATCACTCTGACCGACCGCAGGGCTGAGGGGCCATTGCCGGGTTTTAAAGAGTTGCAGCCGCGGGTGTTCTCCGGGCTGTATCCGGTCAGCTCCGATGACTACAACGCCTTGCGGGAGGCGTTGCAGAAACTGAAGCTCAATGACTCGGCGCTCCATTTCGAACCCGAGACCTCCCAGGCCCTGGGCTTCGGGTTTCGCTGCGGCTTTCTCGGTTTGCTGCATATGGAAATCGTGCAGGAACGCCTGGAGCGGGAATACGATCTCGATCTCATCTCAACCGCTCCGACGGTCATCTACCAGGTCGAGAAAAGCGACGGCGAGGTCTTTTATGTGGATAATCCGGCGGACCTGCCAGATCCGGGAAAGCTCGCCGAGGTTCGGGAGCCGGTGATCGAGGCCCACATTCTGGTGCCTCAGGACTATCTCGGCAACGTGATCAATCTCTGTATCGAAAAGCGGGGACTGCAGAAGAACCTGCAATATCTGGCCGGGCAGGTACAGCTGACCTATGAGCTGCCGATGAACGAAGTGGTGATGGATTTCTTTGACCGCCTGAAGTCGGTGAGCCGTGGTTACGCCTCCTTCGAGTATGAGTTTAAATATTTCCAGCCAGCGCCGCTTATAAAACTGGACATCCTGATCAACGGGGAAAAGGTCGATGCGTTGTCGGCCATCGTGCATCGGGATAACGCAGACAGCCGGGGGCGGGAGTTGACTGTAAAGATGAAGGAGCTGATCCCGCGCCAGATGTTTGAGGTAGCGATCCAGGCTGCGATCGGCAGCAAGATCATCGCCCGCACGACCGTCAAGGCGCTGCGCAAGAATGTCACCGCCAAATGCTACGGCGGGGATATAACACGCAAACGCAAACTTTTGGAAAAACAGAAGGCAGGTAAGAAAAGGATGAAACAGGTGGGTCGGGTGGAAATACCACAGGAGGCCTTTCTTGCCGTGCTCAAAGTGGGAAAGGATAATTAGTGTCTGCGGCCGATGAATTCCGACATCTACCCTAGTCTTACCGGGAAGCTCCCTTTATGGACCAGTAGGAACCTCGGATTGATTCATCGTTCCGGATGATGCATGGGGGAGTTCCGGAATCCAGTAGCCAGCCGAGTTTCCGGGATCCCGGCCTTTGTCAGGATGACGTAAATACGGGGAATAGCGCGCTTCTGGATACTGCCTAATCCGCCGCGCGACCTCTCGGGCCCTGCTGGCTGATGGGGGCCAATCGGCGGTCAAACTGTTAAACTTGTCTGTTACACAATTAGAACCGGACTGTATATGAATTTTGATTTTCCCGCTTTTCTCGTACTTGCCACCCTGGTAACCGGTTGCATCTGGCTGGTCGATGCCGTTGCCTTTGCCCCCCGGAGACGGGCCGCGGCCGGAGAGGATAGGGCAGAGATCAAAGAGCCGTTGCTGGTCGAGTATTCGCGCTCTTTTTTCCCGATAATCCTTATCGTGCTGCTGTTGCGCTCTTTTCTAGTGGAGCCGTTTCGCATACCTTCAGGTTCCATGATGCCGACCCTGCTGGTAGGCGACTTCATTCTGGTCAACAAGTTCAGTTACGGTATCCGGCTGCCCGTGCTCAACCGCAAGGTAGTGGATCTGGGGGAACCCCGGCGTGGCGATGTGGTGGTATTCAAGTATCCGCAGAATCCGACCGTTGACTATATCAAGCGTGTGGTCGGATTACCGGGGGATGCCATCTCCTATAAAAACAAGATCCTGTATGTCAACGGGGAACCCCAGAAACAGATTCCCGTGGGACTCTATACAGGCATCGGAAGCGGGGCCAGGGAGACCGGCTCGCTGGAGAATATCGAGGCATTGGGTGAGGTGGAGCACACCGTTCTGGTCAACCCGATGACCCCGGATTTTGGATTCGGCTGCCAGGTCCTGCTGCGCGGGCCGGTCACCGTTCCCGAAGGCAAGTTTTTCGTTATGGGGGACAACCGGGACAATAGTAACGACAGTCGTTGCTGGGGTTTCGTGCCGGAAGAGAACCTGGTTGGCAAGGCATTTGGCATCTGGATGAGTTGGGATTCCAACCGCTCCGGGTTCCCGATCGCCTGGGAGCGTATCGGGGAAGGGATTGAATAGCAAGGCAGAGAACAGGAAATATGATGATTAAAACTGGATATAGACAGCAGGGTATGACAGGTTTGGGCTGGCTGGTCGTGTTGGCCCTGATAGGCTTTTTCGCTCTCCTGGTCATCAAGATTGCACCCATCTATATGGAGCACTATTCGGTGAAAACGGTGCTTGCCTCTTTGGAGAAAGAGCCACTGATAACCAAGAAGAGTCCGGCAGAAGTCAGAAAGCTCATCAACCGTCGCCTCAAGGTAAACGGGGTGTATAAAATGAATCGGGATGCGATCAAGATCACCAAGAAATCGGGTGTGATGAATGTGGATATCAGCTACGAGACCCGGGAGCACATGGCAGGGAATGTGGATGTCGTGGTTTCGTTCTCTAAACAGATCGAGCTGGTATCTAATTGAGAGAGTCTGTCGAACGCCTGGGTCGTGTCATTGGTTACGAGTTCAACGACAGGGGAGTGGCGGACAGGGCACTGACCCACCGCAGCGCTGGCAGCATCAATAACGAAAGGCAGGAGTATCTCGGTGATGCTATCCTCGGATTCATCATCGCCGATCTGCTCTACCACCGCTTCCCCGAGGCCGACGAAGGAGAGCTGAGTCGGCTCAGGGCCAGCCTGGTCAAGAGGGAAACCCTGGCTGGGGTTGCACGTCGTCTCGACCTGGGCCAATACCTCTCTCTCGGCCCAGGGGAACTGCGCAGCGGCGGGCAGTCCAGAGACTCGATTCTGGCCGATGCCCTGGAGGCGCTGCTGGCGGCGATTTATCTGGACGGAGGCTACGAACAGGCCCGCAGAATCATCCTGGAGCTGTTTCATGAGCTGGTTTCTCAACTCACCCTGGGAGGGCCGCAGAAGGATCCCAAGACCCGGCTGCAGGAGCATCTGCAGGCGCGCGGGTGGTCACTCCCCAGTTACCAGATTATCGATATCTCCGGCGAACAGCACCTTCAGTCGTTTCGGGTAGAATGCAGGATCGATGAACTGCAGGTGACAGCCGTCGGTACCGGCAACAGTCGCCGGAAGGCGGAACAGGCGGCTGCCGATCAACTTCTTGAACAGTTGGTGGATTAAATGTCGGCTAGAACCAACTATTGCGGCTACTGCGCCCTCATCGGACGACCGAACGTAGGTAAATCCACCCTGCTCAATCGACTGGTTGGACAGAAACTCGCTATTACCTCGCGCAAGCCTCAAACCACCCGGCACAGTATTCTCGGCGTAAAAACCCTGGCCGGGGGTCAGGTGATCTACGTTGATACACCGGGCATACACCAGCGTGATAACCATGCCATGAACCGGTATCTCAACCGCACTGCCAAGACCGCACTTGCCGATGTCGATCTGCTTCTGTTCCTAGTGGAGTCCCTGAAATGGACCTTGGAGGACGAGTCGGTTCTTACCGCGATCAGAGATTCCTCCACCCCTTGTATCCTGGTGGTGAACAAGGTGGATCTGATCAAGGATAAGGCACGGCTGCTGCCTTATCTGGCCGACGTTGCAGCTAAACATCCCTTTGCGGAAGTGATTCCCCTGTCGGCGTCCAATGGCGATAATCTGGATGTGCTGGAGCAGAAGGTTGTCTCCCTGATGCCGGAAGCGGAAAATTTTTTCCCGGACGACCAGCTGACGGACAGGAGCGAACGTTTCTTCGCCTCAGAGTTGATTCGCGAACAACTGACCCGGCGTTATGCAAAAGAGATCCCCTACGCCCTCACCGTAGAGATCGAGCGGTTCCAGGAGGAGGGGGGGCTGTGTCGGATCGGTGCCATAATCTGGGTGGAACGGCCTGGACAGAAAAATATCATTGTGGGGAAA
>Ga0316189_10005677_pt1 | contig 11973 bp, 8 predicted proteins | sample LowCovwburrow_MG_FD_204930 | JGI IMG/M metagenome (GOLD analysis project Ga0316189, IMG submission 204930) | Coastal sediment microbial communities from Maine, United States - Lowes Cove worm burrow | ecosystem: Environmental > Aquatic > Marine > Coastal > Sediment | place: USA: Maine... | reverse complement strand
GTCGCCGCAGTGGTCCCTGTCGAGGCGGTCTCCCCGGCCATATCATCGCCGCTACAACCGACCGCTAGAGCGATCGTCAGTGGCACACCGGAGAGGGCGGTCTTCATCGTCGAGTGCGTCATCATCGGTTCAGCTCCAAGGGGTCCTCACGCCTGAGTACCACAGCGCACAACGGACTAAAGGGCCAAAGGGCCAAAGGGCCAAAGGGCCAAAGGGCCAGGACCGCTGGCCCCCAAGGCGTACCCGAGCTACCTTGGCGCGCCCGCGAGGGCCCAACCACCATGTCCACAACGACCTCGATCTCCGTGATACCCGCGATCCTGACGGCCCTCCGGGGACAGCGACGGACGCGGGTGCTCGGCGCCCAAGGCGGCTTTTTGGGGCTCTTGCTCGCCAAGGCTGCGATCGACTTCGAGGCCAGCGGACCGCTGATCTACGTCGCCCGCGACGAGGCCCACGCCCGCTCGGCGGCCGCCGACGCAGGCTTCTTCCTCGGCCTCTCCGGCCGCGAGAGCGCGACCCTCGACGGCCGGGTCCTCGTCGTCCCCGAGCTCGACTCATCTCCTTTCGGCGACGCCGCGACCGACCCGCGGGTGCTCGCCCAGCGCCTTGGCGCGCTCTATCGCCTCCACGCCGATCGCGACGGCTGGGGCGTCTCCCCCCCAGAGCTGATCATCGTCAGCCTCCGCTCCCTCCTGCGCAAGGTGATCCCCCGCCCCGCCTTCGCCGGGCTCTGCCACCGCTGGGAGAAGGACGGGATGATCGAGCTCGACGACGCAGCCCGCGACCTCGAGAACGCTGGCTACAAGCGGGTCGACGTCGTCGAGGATCCCGGCACCTACGCGATCCGCGGCGGGGTCGTCGACGTCTACCCCGCGCTCGGCCGCTTCCCTGTCCGCCTGGAGCTCTTCGGCGACGAGATCGAGCGCCTGCGCCTCTTTGATCCCGACTCCCAGCGCTCGCTGCGGGAGGTCTCCTCGGTCGTCGTCCATCCGGTCCGCGAGACGGTCTCGACCATCGACGGGCCGCTGCGCCCGGCCGTCCTCAGCCTCGCAGACGAGCTCTGCGTCCCCTCGAGCAAGACCCGGCAGATCCTCGACAACCTCAGCAGCGGCGTCGACTTCTTCGGCGAAGAGGCCCTCACGCCGCTCTTCCACGGCGGCCTCGCACCGCTCTGGGACTACCTGCCGGAGGACGTCCGCTGGTACGTCGACGATCCCGAGCTCCTCGTCGAGCAGGCCCGCGAGCTCGCCCAGGAGGAGAAGGAGCGCTACGGTCGGGCGATCGCCGCCAAGTCGCTGGTCGCCCCGCCGGCGGAGTTCTTCCTCGACCCCGAGTCCTTCGCCGAGCGGATCCTCGCGGTCCCAGTCGTCGGCAACGGGATCGACGTCTACGACCCGGACAACCGCGACAATCGCCGACTGCTCCGGGTCGGCCTCGATCCGCAAAACGAGCTCAAGGCGAAGATCGCGGCGGCCCGCGCCGAGCCCGGGGCTGAGCTCCTCCGCCCTGTCGTCGATCGGATCCGCGAGTGCGCCAGCGACGAGGACGGCCCCTGGTCGGTGCTCCTCGTCGCCGCCAACGCCTCCCACGCCGACCGCCTGAGCTGCCTCCTGCGCGGCTACGGGCTCGACGTCGACTCCAGCGAAGAGGGCGACCCGCCGATCGAGCTCGTCAGCCCGACCGAGGCGGGGTCCAGCCTGACCGTGCGGGTCTTCACCGGCGCCCTCGGCAGCGGCTTTAGCTCGCCCGGTGACCGGGTCTTCGTCCTCTCCGAGGCGGAGATCTACGGCGCTGCGATCCGCCGCGAGAACCGCAGCCGCAAGAACGTCGGCGTCGCCAGCCTCACCCAGCTCTCGATCGGCGACTACGTCGTCCACGTCTCCCACGGCGTCGGCCGCTACCTCGGGCTCAAGCAGCTCGCTCTCGCCGGGGTCCCCGGCGACTACGTCCAGATCGAGTACGCCGGCAAGGACAAGCTCTATCTGCCGATCTACCGACTCCACGAGATCGAGCGCTACGTCGGCGGCGACGCCAAGGCGCCGCGCCTCGACAAGATGGGCGGGACCACCTTCCTGGTGAAGGTCGGCAAGGTCAAAAAAGAGGTCCGCCAGCTCGCCGAGGAGCTCCTCCAGATCTACGCCCAGCGCGAGTCGCGAGAGCGCGATCCCTACCCCGCCTCGCAGGAGCTCTACCTCCAATTCGAGTCGACCTTCCCCTTCGAGGAGACCCCCGACCAGGAGGACGCGATCGTCGCGGTCCAAAAAGACCTCGGCGGTCCGCGGCCGATGGATCGCCTGGTCTGCGGCGACGTCGGCTTCGGCAAGACCGAGGTCGCGCTGCGGGCCGCGTTTCGGGCCGCGATCGCTGGCAAGCAGGTCGCCGTGCTCGCGCCGACGACGGTCCTGGTCCAGCAGCACTTCCAGACGTTTATGACCCGGATGGAGCACTTCCCGCTCCGGGTCGAGCACCTCAGCCGCTTCATGTCGACCCGCGAGGTCAAGCGGGTGATCGCGGCGATCCGCAGCGGTGAGGTCGACGTCGTCGTCGGCACCCATCGCCTGCTCAGCCGTGACGTCCGCTTTATGGACCTCGGCCTGGTCGTCATCGACGAGGAGCAGCGCTTCGGCGTCGCCCAAAAGGAGCGCTTCAAGAAGCTGCGCACCCACGTCGACGTGCTCACCCTGACCGCGACGCCGATCCCGAGGACGCTGCACATGTCGCTCCTCGGCCTCCGCGAGATCTCGCTGATCACGACCCCGCCGGTCGATCGCCTGGCGGTCCGCACCCACGTCACCCGCACCGGCGACGCCGTGATCGAGGACGGCATCCGCCGCGAGCTCGCCCGCGGCGGTCAGGTCTTCTACGTCGTCCCGAAGATCCAAGGGATCGAGGAGCACGCCCATCGGATCCGCACGCTCGTCCCCGACGCCCGGGTCCTGGTCGCCCACGGCAGCATGTCCGGCGAGCTCCTCGAGCGGGCGATGGTCGACTTCGTCGAGCACCGCGCCGACGTCCTGGTGTCGACGACGATCATCGAGAGCGGCCTCGACATCCCCCGGGCCAACACCATCTTCATCGCCCACGCCGACCTCTTCGGCCTAGGCCAGCTCTATCAGCTCCGCGGTCGGGTCGGCCGCTCCCGCCTGCGCGCCTACTGCTACCTGATGGTCAACGCCCTAGAGCGCCTGAGCCCCGAGGCCCGCAAGCGCCTGGAGGCGATCCAGCGCCACGCCGAGCTCGGCTCCGGCTTTCAGATCGCAAGCCAGGATCTCGAGATCCGCGGCGCCGGCGAGCTCCTCGGCGGGCGGCAGAGCGGGCAGATCCAGGCGATCGGCTTTGACGCCTACGCCCGGGTCCTGAGCGAGGCCGTCGCCGAGCTCAAGGGGGCGCCTATCTCCTACGACCACGACCCCGAGTTCGCCTTCGACCTCCCCGCATTCCTCCCCGAGGACTACATCCCCGACGTCGGCCAGCGCCTGGACTTCTACCGCCGCCTCTCGGTCGCCCGCGACCGCGACCAGGTCGCCGATGTCCTCGCCGAGCTCCACGACCGCTTCGGATCCCCACCCCTCGAGGCCGAGCACCTCGGCCTGATGATGACCTGCAAGGTCTACGGCCTGCGCCTGCGCGCCCTCGCGCTCGAGCTTCGCGGCGCTCGCTTCTCGATCCGCCTAAGCGACGATACGCCCCTCGATCCCGCCGCCGCTCTCCGCCTCCAACGCAAGTCCGGCGGGCGGATCAAGGTCAAGCCCGAGCGGATCATCGTCAACGTCCGCACGCCGACCGGGCCGGATCGTCGGGCTCAGCTCCATGACTGCCTAAAGGCGCTAGTCGACCTCACCGAAGTGCTCTAGCAGGCGGCCGACGAGCTAACCGCGCCTTCGGGGGGACAAGCGGCCGACGGCCGACGGCCGACGTCGACCTCCTGGTCGGGCGTCGACTCGAGGGAGGGTCGACTCGCTCGTTTGCCGACCTCGGCGGCTCGCCTGGTCTACGGCGACGTCGGCTTCGGCTTCGGCACATCGAGCCGCCGAAGAACCCGCTGAGGTTCTGGCATCCCCCCACAGCTCAGTACGTAGACGGGCCGCGGATCCGGTCCTGCGCGTACGTATACCTACCGATGTCGTGGCCCATGGCCCTGGTGTAGGTGAGCGCCATGAGCACGGCTTCTCGACCCGTCCTGCGCTCTCGTCGCTCCGTGAGCACACAGTTCCTGGCATTGTTGGTGCCACTAATCTCCGCATGCTCCCTTCTTCAGATCGATGGGAAAGCGCTCGGGAGGTCCGGACCGTCCACCTCCTCACCGATAGGAGCCAATTCCAGTGCAGCGCCTGGGGAACGGCTGCTTGCAGCCTACAAGACCTTCCCCCTTGAGACCTGCCCAAACCATGGCAGCTGCGTCTCCACCTTTGCGCGTGCGGCCGGGATCGAGAGCCAGTCGGACCGTGGCGGGTACGTCACGATGTACAACCCACGGGCGGAGCTATCGAGCCCAGATCCGGCATGGTTGCCGGGCTGGGACTCCCTGCCGCAAGAGGACCAATACAACCAATCGACAAGAGTCTACGGAGCGATGGTCCAAGCGCTCACCAACCGCCGCTGGCTGGAGGATTGCAGCGCTCAATACGCGGAGCGCCACGCTCAGTACGAGGCCGACGACGAGGACTTCACCGCAAAGATCCGCACTGCGCGTGAAGTGCCAGCGCTACACGCACGGATCCAAGCTCTCCTCGAGCTGCGTGGAGAGGTCGATATCCGCTTTCGCCACAGTGGCATCGACGGCGCCACCGAGCACTCACACTATGTCGGACCACGCTATGCGCTGGAGCTCGCCCTGGCCGAAGAGTTTGCGACCGCGGACCTCGGTCGCGTCTACGCCACGGTCGCCCCTGAGGAGAAATTTCGCGACCGGATGCGTCCACGGCTCGATCAGGAGGAGGAGACCCCGATATACTGCGCAGCCGCAGCCCGCGGGTGGATCCCTGACGTGCCCCAGGGCCAGCTCGCAGACGACGGTATCGTCCGGCCGGTTTTCACCAAGGCCGAGCTCGGAGCCATTGACGCAAAGATCACGAGAGAGCGCACAGCCGCGGCCAAGCGCATAAATGTGCCGGTCGACGATGAACCCGTGATCGAAGGTCTCGACATGGCTCTGACCGCCAAGGACACCGAGGGCCAGCGAACTCTTGGAGGTACACCGCCAGTCGAGAAGGTCGAGTGGCACGGTGACACACTGATTGTGACCACCTCCAAGGAGGAGCAGGAGCAGGAGATCGTCGGCTGCAAGCAAACGAAAGACAGGGTCGTCCTTGCTCAGGACGGTGCACAGTACGACAGGAGCTGCAAATACCGGAATCGCCTCACACGCACGACGATCACATTGGCCGTCCCCGGAATGCCCAAAGATGTCGATATCCGACGAGGGGACAGCCTGTGGCTGCTCGGTCGGGTCAAGAAGATCACAGACAAGACGCAGCACGGAAAGACCACGAAGCGACACATCAAAGCGGCCATCGATGTCGACTACGTCTACAGCGTGGGACGCTCTGGCAGTGCACACTCGCGAGTCGACTTCCTCCCCATTGCCCGGTAGGGCTCGCCCGTACCGGGCGGGTTCAAGTCAGCCCGGCAGGGTTCGCCCCGTGGTCGCCGACTGCGATCGCAGCGCATCGATGGGGCTCGTATTCACGCCAAAGGTCCCTCCTGCGCTGGCCGTCACTCCAAGGGCAATCTCCCGATTGTCGTGGAATCACAGGCGTTCGCAAACATCGACAATCGGCCAAGGGAGGGGAGCGTTGCGGCGTCGATGCTCGCACGTTCTTGAACCCCGCTCTATGCGGCGAGGAGCACGGGCCGGATGAGGGTAGGAAGGAGGCATCACCGGCGGAGCTCAAAAGCTCGCGTCGGCGACGCTGATGTACGAGTCCTCGGCGCTGAGGCAGAGCGCGGCGAGGCGAGCGTTGTCCGCCAGCTCGGTGCGGATCCAGTAGCGCGCCGCGGCGATCTTCCCGGCGTAGAAGTCGACCTCCTCCGGGCTCGGCTTCGCCCTCAGGCCCCGCGCCGCCGCTGCCGCGCTGCGCAGCCACTGCCAGCCGACCAAGAGGTTGGCGAAGAGGCTCAGGAAGTCGACGCTGTGGCCGAGCATCCCGATCGGGTCCCCGCTCGCTCCGCGGCTGGCGAGCGCCCGGGTCACCTCGATCGCCCGCGCCAGCTCGACCTCGATCACCGCCGCCAGCTCCTCATCGGCCCCCGAGCTCCGGGCCGCGGCGATGTCACGACCGAGCGCCTCGGCGAGCACGACGAGCGCCTTGCCGCCGCCCGCGACCACCTTGCGTCCGAGCAGGTCGAGGCTCTGAATCCCGGTGGTCCCCTCGTGAATGGTGTTGAGCCGCTGCTCACGCAGCCACAGCTCTGGCAGGTGCTCGCTCGAGTAGCCGTAGCCGCCGAAGATCTGGAGGGCGAGGTTGTTGGCCTCAAAGCCCCGCTCGGCGGCGAAGGTCTTGGTGATCGGCGTGAGGATGTCGAGGATGAGGCGCGCCTTCTCTCGCACCTCTGCGCTCTCTCCGTGCTCCGCCAGGTCCGAGGCGACCCCGGCCTCGACGAGCAGGCTCATGCTCCCCTCGACGATCGCCTTCTGTCGCAGGAGCATCCGCCGGACGTCAGGATGCTCGATCAGGGGGACCGGCCGGTCACCGCGGCGATCGAGCCGACGTCCCTGGGTCCGCTCGCGGGCGTAGGCGAGCGACTCGTGATAGGCCGCCGAGGCCGTCGCCGTCGCGTTGGCGCCGACCAGGATCCGGGCCTCGTTCATCATCTGGAACATGTACTTGAGGCCCTTGCCGGGCTCCCCCAGGAGCCAGCCCTGACAGTCTCCGCCCTCGCCGTAGCTGAGCCCGAGGCTCGGCAGCCCGCGCCAGCCGATCTTGTGGATCAGCTGGCTTGTGTGCACGTCGTTGAACTCGAGCCTGTCGCTGCTGAGATCGCCGCCCGCCGGTCGCATCCGCGGGACGACGAAGAGCGAGATGCCGCGGGTCCCCGCCGGATCGCCGACCCTCCGCGCGAGGGTGAGGTGGACGACATTCTCGCAAAAGTCGTTGTCGCCGCCAGAGATGAAGATCTTGCTGCCGCTGATCCGATAGACCCCGTCGCGACCCTCGACGGGCTCGGCCCGGGTCGTCAGGTCGCCGAGGGCGGAGCCCGCCGCTGGCTCCGTGAGCGCCATCGTCCCGGTCCACTCGCCGCTGTACATCCGGGCCATGAAGGCCTCGCGCAGGGCCTCATCGCCGAAGGCCTCGATCAGGTGCGCCGAACCGCTGGTCAAGAGGGCGAAGCCGACGGCCGCCGCGTTGCCGGCCATCAGGTAGAGATAGGCGACCGTCGCGATCGTCGACGGTAGCTGACCGCCCTCGACCTCGTAGGGTCGGCTCGCGCTGACCAGCCCCAAGTCGCAGAGCTGACGCCAGAGGTCGGCCATCGCCGGCGGCACCCGAACGCGCCCGTCGGCCATCGTCGAGCCCACTTCGTCCATCTCGCGGTAGCTGGGGAAGAGCTGTTCACGAGAGAGCCGCGCGGCGCTGCCGAGGAAGAGGTCAAAGGTCTCGCGATCGTGATCCGCGAAGTGTGGGAGCGCGCAGAGGCGGAGGGCGTCGTGGACCTCGTAGAGGAGGAAGTTGACGTCACGATCGCGGACAAGCGGGTTGGAGGCGGCCATCGCCTGGAGTGTCGCATACACCGTTGCGGCGGCCCCCCCAGATCGGCCGTGAGCACCCTGTCACGTCGTGCGTGCGGGGCTCTCTCCACCGCCCCCTAGGCGGTGACCGCCGGCGCCTCGTCCTTGCGGCCGAGGTTGACCAGGATCCCGAAGACAGCGCCCGTGCCGAACATGATGAGGCTGTAGATCGCCGGGGCGATGCTCATCGTCGGGTTCGCCAGGATCGTCCCGGTGATCACCAGGGCGGTGGTCCCGTTTTGGATCCCGACCTCGACGCCGACCGTGATGCACTGCTTGCGCTCGAGCTGGAACGCCCGCGCCCCGTAGAAGCCGACGACCATCGCGACGACGTTGAGCACCAGGGCCGCGAGCCCGGCCTGGGCGAAGAAGTCGGGGAGCTGCTCCCAGTTCTGCCGCATGATCCCGGTGATGATCAGGAAGAGGAAGAGGAGCGAGAGGATCTTGACCGGCTTCTCGCTCTTCGCCGCGAAGGTCGGCGCGTACTTGCGGACGACCATGCCGATGGTCACCGGGACGATCGTGATCACCAGGAGCTGGAGGATCGTCTCGCCGACCGGGAGGTTCACCGCCGCCGACTCGCCCATCAGAGCGTCCATCACCGGTGCAAGGATCAGCGGGATCGTGAAGGGGCTGATGATGCTGACCAGCGCGGTCAGGGTCACCGAGAGGGCCACGTCGCCGCGCGCGAGGAACGAGATCATGTTCGAGGTGACACCGCCCGGCGAGAGCGCGAGGACCATCAGGCCGACCGCGAGCGCCCCCGAGAGCCCCATCGCCGAGACGACCGCGTAGCCGAGGAGCGGTAGGAGGAGCATCTGCAGGCCGAGGCCGACCGCGACCGCCTTCGGCACCTTCCCGACCCGCCGGAAGTCCTCAAACGTCAACGAGAGGCCCATCCCCCACATGATGATGAAGAGCGAGAGCGGGAGGACGACTTTGGTCAGGACGGTGGCTTCCACGGCGATGCGAGCATAGCCCAAGGTGGCGCGACCCCTGGGGCCTGGCAGTGTCTTGGGACAGATGCCCATAGAGACAGTCACTTGCGCTCGAAGCACCTCTTGAATGGCTCTACGCCGTTCCTAGGTCGGCACATGCGGCCGTCGACGAGCCATCCTCGCGGCGAATCCTCGCGCCTCGCCGCGGATCCCCCCCGAGCTTGCCGCGGACATCCTCGCCCGTGTAGACCTCAGCGATGCTCTCGCCCCTCTTCACCAGCGTCCGCCCTATCCTCGGGATGATCCATGTCGGCGCCCTCCCCGGGACCCCCGCCGGCGAGCTGCCGATCGATGACCTGATCGCGGCCGCGGTCGCCGAGGCGACGATCTACGCGAAGGCCGGGATCGACGGGGTCATCGTCGAGAACATGCACGATACGCCCTACCTCAAGGGCGCCGTCGGGCCCGAGATCGTCGCGGCGATGACCCGGGTGGCGGCCGCCGTGAAGGCGACCACCGGCGGCCCTGTCGGCCTCCAGATCCTCGCCGCGGCCAACCGCGAGGCCCTCGCGGTCGCGGCCATGACCGGCCTCGACTTCGTCCGGGTCGAGGGCTTCTGCTTCGCTCATGTCGCCGACGAGGGGATCCTCGAGGGCTGCGCGGGCGAGCTCCTCCGCTACCGTAGGGCGATCGGCGCCGGCCAGGTCCAGATCTGGGCCGACATCAAGAAGAAGCACTCCTCGCACGCCCTGACGGCGGACCTCGACGTCGCCGCCACCGCCGAGGCAGCGGCCTTCATGCGCGCAGACGCGATCATCATCACCGGCACCGCCACCGGCGACCCGCCGCGGATCGACGATGTCCGCGGCGCTCGCTCGGGCGGCCTGCCGGTGATCCTCGGCTCGGGCGTCAACGGCTCCAACATCGCCCGCTACTTCGAGCTCGCCGACGCCTTCATCATCGGCTCATCCTTCAAGGTCGGCGGCCGCTGGCAGGCGACCGTCGACGCCGAGCGGGTCGAGGCCTTCATGGCCACGGTCGCGCGTCTGCGACGACGGGCCTAGGAGGGCGCCTCTCCGCTCGCGCCCGCTCATCCTCGCGGCCTGGACAAGACCGCAGGCGCCTCTGCCCTCCCCGCTTGCGGCTGAACTCCGCCTGCGCGTAGCCTGAGGCCATGATCAGGGAGGCAGAGGGGTGCGCGATCCTAGCCCGCGTCTTCGAGTCACGCGGCTACCAGATCACCCGCGACGTCGGCCTCGAGATCGGCGAGGTCGAGTTCACCGCGGACGGCTGGGACGCCGAGGCCAAGGTCGGCTTTGAGTACATGACCCATGAGGCAGGAGACCATCTTGATCTCAAGCCCGACGAGGTCACCCGCCTAGGCCGACGGATCGAGCGCGGCGAGCTCTTCCTCCTGCTCATCGACGAGGCGAGGATCGCGATCGCCGACGACCTCGAGTTCGCGGCCTCATCGTTCCTCGACGAGGTCGACCGTCGCCGCGGGGTCGCTGATGGTTGACGTCGGCCCCAAGGGCCTGCACGACGCAGCGGCCGAGCGAGCCGCGAAGAGCCGCGAAGAGCTCCACCGCCTCCAGGAGGTGGTAGGCCAGCACCTTGAGGACTCTGCCCTCCTCCGGCGACGCCTCGCCGACGCCTGGCAAGCCCTCGGCGTCGTCCTCCTGCCGACCCTCGACGGCGACCGACTCGACGAGCTCAGCGTCGAGCTGGGCGCCCCCGAGCTCGCCGCTGAGAGCGTCTACGGCGCGCTCAACGATGAGCGCGCCGAGCTCGACCGGACGATCCGCGAGATTGAGGCCGAGCAGGTGCGGCGCGGTGATCGGGCGCCCATCATCGCCAGGATCGGCGAGCTCGAGGCGGCGATGGCCCCCCACGCCGCCAACGTCGAGGCCTTCGAGCGCGAGCCGACCTGGCCAGAGCTCTTCGACCTCGGCTACGGCACCCCCCGCTACAACGTCCCCTGGTGGATGTATCGCCACTACCGACACCGTCGCCAAGCCGCCGCCTTGGTCGACAGTCTCGGCCCCCGCTTTGGCGCCAGCACCGTCACAGAGCTCCGCGAGCGCTTCCTCCGCGAGCGCGACGCCCGCTCCCAGCTCGCCCGCGAATGGGAGGAGTGCACCGTCCGCAAGGCCGGCCTCGACAACCTGGAGCACGGGCTCGAGGTCGCGAGAAAGTCCCTCCGCGCGATCATCACGCGTCACCTCTCGACCGCTCGCCGCCTCCTCTGCGAGCACCTGCGCAAGACCCCGCCCGAGGCGCTCATCGAACGCTCATGGGCGAGCTTCCCCGCGCATGAGACCGCCCGTGAGGCTGTCCTCCGGATCGCCGGGCTCGACGCCCAACACCGCCACCTCGGCGAGCTCTTCCACCGCTGGGTCGAGCGTCCGCGCAAGGAGCTGGTCGACCTGCTCAACCAAGACGAGGGCGACATGCTCGAGCTCTCCGGCGAGAACGTCGAGCGGTCGATGCCCTTCGACGAGTTTGTCGACACCTACCGCGATCCACGGCCAGCCTGGGACGCACGCTCCCAGCGCTACGCCGAGCTCCGCCGCCGAGTGATCGAGTTCGACGACTACGGGTCTCACCGCGCGGGGATGAGCTGGTGGCAGCAGCTCCTCGGGGATGAGCCAGAGCCGACCAGCTCCGGCTGATCCGTGGTTCGCCGACTCCCTGTCGGAGAACACTGCGAGGTCACTCTCGCCGGGCCTTCGGCTAGGCCACGAGGCCGAGGCGCGCGGGTTCGTCGATGACCGCACTGGATCCCCGGAGTCCGTCGGACGACGGCGCGCGGCAGACCTCGCCGCCTCCGGGGATCTCAGCGCTCAAGCGCTAGTCCCACTCACAGACGCCGTCGTGCTCGCACTTCTGACCGCCCAGGCAGTCCGCATCGTTGCCACAGCGATACAGGCAAACGCCGTGCTCACAGCCCATCGTGCTCGGGCACTCATTGTCGCCGTCGCACTTGAACGTACACATCCCGCGATTGCACTCCTTCTTCTCACAGCAATAGCCGTCGAAGCAGTCATTGTTGCCGTCGCAGAAGGCACCGACGCCGCCGCCGCTGCAGTAGGGGTCGCCGCGACAGTCGCCAGGACCACCGCAGGCGACGCCGACCGCGAGACCGCCGACGAGGGCGATGGCGCCGAGCTTGAGCGCGCCGAGAGAAGAGAGGAATCTACGTACTTCGTTCATCGGTCACTCCAACGCTAGAACTTGATCTTGATCTTGCCCTTGTGGCCGCGGCCCTTGCCCTTGTGGTGCTTCTTGTATTTGTGCTTCTTG
>Ga0316189_10005676_pt1 | contig 11973 bp, 11 predicted proteins | sample LowCovwburrow_MG_FD_204930 | JGI IMG/M metagenome (GOLD analysis project Ga0316189, IMG submission 204930) | Coastal sediment microbial communities from Maine, United States - Lowes Cove worm burrow | ecosystem: Environmental > Aquatic > Marine > Coastal > Sediment | place: USA: Maine... | reverse complement strand
CTCGGCGATATGCTGGTCTTTCAATTTGACGTAATTGTTCGCGCTGTAGCGAAAGTACTCCATTTCCCGGTCACTTAAGGCCCGCATCTCCCGGGCGGGACTGCCCCCGTAGAGATATCCGGATCGCAGGCGCTTGCCGGGAGTGACCAACGCGCCGGCAGCGATAACCACATCGTGCTCTACCACCGCTCCGTCCATGACGGTGGCACCCATGCCAACCAGTACCCGGTCGCCTACCGTGCAGCCGTGGAGGGTGGCGTTGTGGCCGATAGTGACATCGTCGCCGATGTACAATGGCCAGCCATCCGGATTGAATGGCCCGGCATGGGTGATATGCAGGACGCAGCCATCCTGCACACTGGTGCGCGCACCCACCCGAATTTCGTGCATGTCGCCGCGGATAGACACCTGCGGCCAGACAGACACATCATCACCGAGTTCGACGTCGCCTATCACGACGGCACTGGGGTCGATAAGCACTCGCGCACCGGTGGTTGGTCGGAGTCCCTTGAAGCTGCGTATATTTGAAGAACCATGCTGTGTCATGTCCGGGCCCCTGCCGGATTGTCGGCCTGATACAATACCCACCAGGGTCCGTTCTGGCCAGCTTGTCGGAGAGCCGAAATGTCTGAAAACAGCCGTCGCCGCCGTTTTATCGCCGGTGCAGTGTGCCCGCGTTGTGCGCAGATGGACAAAATCCTGGTCGACCTGGACACCGACCAGAGGGAGTGTGTTGCCTGCGGATTCAACGAAGCCAGACCCTCGGACGGCCCCGCAGAGCCGGCGCAGGCTTCAGCTAAGGCCTCGCAGGAGCTGCCGACCCGGGTGAGTCGTCCGGCCGCACGCAGAATAGACACGCCGGCCCAGCCAGTCAGGCTGGTGGATCCGGCCAAGAAGTGAACTGGCTGTCAGCCGGCCTCGCTGGCGAGGCGCAATCGTATGCGCCGGGACGACCAGCTGACCTTATTGTATTTGAACAGTTGGCCCGCAGGCGCCGTGCCTGCCGGCGCGGCCCGCACCCGGGCCCACACGTATTCGCGCTCGAGCAGCTTCGAGGCGGTCTGGTGTACGCGCTCATCCAGCTGGTTGGCCAGGTCGTCGCCAAGCAGGTGGTGGACGATGACGTTCGCTTCCGTCATATCGATGGGTAGCAGTGGGCGTTGCAGGTGCCGTATATGGTGATCGTTGACCTCCTCCAGCAGGCGGTGCGCCAGGAAAGCCTCGTCCAGCAGGGCTTCAAGCCCACCATCGGTGGGCAGGTCGGCAGGCGGGTGCATGAAGTAGTCCTCCGCCATCTCCAGGAACGGTGCGGCATAGTCATAAAATCCCATGTGCTTGCTGACAGCGGACACCAGCAGGATGCAGCCGGGCACGCTCTCCACGTAGTCGGTTATAAACTGCAGTAGACCGGCGACCGGTTCGGTTTCGGGCAATACGAGCTTGTGGCTGAGTTTGGGCAACTCCTGCTCCAGGCGCCGGCTGAGTTGGCCGGACTCAGCCTCGGCCTGCACTGCCGCGCTGATTTTTTCCCTGATAAGAGCTGCGACCATTGACCGACCAACGTAGTAAGGGCTTGCACAGGATAATTCAGGCTAGTACATCCTCACCAAATCGCTACCATCGATTACAACATGCTTCTGTCATGGACAGGTTTTGGGTAATTTTTACTGCGCTGGCGGTGTGGCCCTGGGCGACGTATCGATAGATCTCGCCTATCTTGTACTTATACGGGTTGTGGCCACAATATATAGGTGAGGAACCCGCCACCCCGGTTTGCCTTGAGCAGCCCTTCGGAGCCCGCGCAACCCGGTAGGCTTTGCGGCGGAGATTAGCTATAATCCCCCCGCTTCGCCCCAGCGACAGATTGTCGCAGTCGGGGTGATTTGTATCAGCTGGCAAGTTCAAGCAGTGTTAACGTCCCGGTCACGCCCGCAAACTGGTGGTGCCAAGAAGTTCGTATCACAAGGCTGTCACATCGCAGTGTCGGCATGCTGTAGAGTCAAGGCGGTCAGTTGGGGAATATGAGTGTTTATAAATATGGAGACACGGGAAATGTGTTTTGAAGCGAAGCGGCTGCTAACGCGGGCCCTCGGTCCTGTGCTGATGTTGATGAGTGCGCTCGCGCTGGGTTACGGCCCTGAAGCGAACCAGGTCAATATGGCGCCGGGTGCCACAGCGGTAGGCGAGCAAATCTACGACCTGCACATGCTGATTTTTTGGATTTGTACGATCATCGGTGTCATGGTTTTCGGGGTGATGTTCTATTCCATCATCTACCATCGCAAGTCAAAAGGTGCGGTAGCTTCCCATTTTCATGAGAGCACCAAGGTCGAGATCGCCTGGACGGTAGTGCCATTCCTTATCCTGATCGGCATGGCGGTACCCGCCACGTCGACGCTGCTTGAAGTCTATGACAATGACGATGCAGAGCTGGACATACTGGTCACCGGTTACCAGTGGAAATGGAAGTACGAGTATATTGATGAGAATGGCGAAAATGTCACATTTTTCAGTAATTTACGTACCCCGCAAAGTGAAATTCTGAACACCGAGCCAAAGGGCGAGCACTACCTGCTGGAAGTGGATGAGCCGCTGGTGATCCCGGTCGATACAAAAGTACGTTTCCTGATCACGGCAAACGATGTGATTCACTCCTGGTGGGTGCCGGAACTGGCGGTCAAGCGCGACGCTATTCCCGGTTTCATCAACGAGGCCTGGACCAGGGTAGCAACTGAAGGTGTCTACCGCGGTCAGTGCGCAGAGCTGTGTGGCAAGGACCACGGCTTCATGCCCATCGTCGTAAACGTGGTCAGCAGTGAGGAATATGGAGAGTGGCTGGGTGCCAAGCAGGTTGAGGCCGCCGCAATCAAGGAATTGATGGCGCAGACCTTTACCCTGGACCAGTTGATGGAGCGCGGCGAAGCAGTTTACGCGCGCGCTTGCCTGGCCTGCCATGGCGCCAATGGTGAAGGCGGCGTCGGTAACGCGATCGCCGGCAGTGTTGTTGCGACCGGTGATCTGGGCCCACACCTGGAAATCGGCATCAACGGCGTACCCGGCACAGCTATGCAGGCCTTTGGCGGACAGCTGAATGACGTTGATATGGCGGCGGTCATAACCTATCAGCGCAACGCTTTCGGCAACAATATGGGCGACCTGGTTCAGCCCATTGATGTCTACAACCACAAAAAAGGCTAATTGGAGGAGTTAACGATGGGCGATCATCACCACGGTCCTGCCAAGGGCCTCAGCCGGTGGCTGTTTACCACCAACCATAAAGATATCGGAACCATGTACCTGTGGTTCTCGTTTGCCATGTTCATCCTGGGCGGCACGTTCGCCATGATCATCCGGGCTGAGCTGTTCCAGCCCGGCCTCCAGTTGGTAGAGCCTGCATTTTTCAACCAGATGACGACCCTGCATGGGCTGGTCATGGTGTTTGGTGCGATCATGCCCTCCTTTGTAGGTCTGGCCAACTGGCTGATTCCGATGATGATCGGGGCGCCGGATATGGCGCTGCCGCGCATGAACAACTGGAGCTTCTGGATTCTGCCTCCTACCTTCCTGCTGCTGGCTTCCACCCTCTTTATGGAAGGTGGCGCCCCGGCCGCTGGCTGGACATTCTATGCGCCGTTGTCCACTACCTATGCGGGGCCATCAGTCACCTACTTCATTTTCTGTATCCACGTGCTGGGTCTGTCCTCCATCATGGGTTCGATCAACATCATCGCCACGGTGATGAATATGCGCGCACCCGGCATGACTTACATGAAAATGCCGTTGTTCGTCTGGACCTGGCTGATCACCGCTTTCCTGCTGGTGGCCGTAATGCCGGTGCTGGCGGGCTGTGTGACCATGATGTTAATGGATGTGCATTTCGGCACCAGCTTCTTTTCCGCCGCCGGCGGCGGTGACCCGGTCTTGTTCCAGCATGTGTTCTGGTTCTTCGGTCACCCCGAGGTTTACATTATCATTCTGCCGGCGTTTGGCGTGGTGTCGCAGATTATCCCTGCGTTTTCCCGCAAGCCCCTGTTCGGCTATGACTCCATGGTGTACGCCACGGCATCGATCGCATTCCTGTCGTTCATCGTCTGGGCCCACCACATGTATACCGTGGGCATCCCTGTCGCAGGTGAACTGTTCTTCATGTACGCGACCATGCTGATCGCGGTGCCGACCGGGGTGAAGGTGTTTAACTGGGTTACCACCATGTGGCGCGGTTCTCTCTCCTTTGAAACGCCCATGCTGTTCAGCATAGGCTTTCTGGTGCTGTTTACGATCGGCGGTTTTACCGGCCTGATGCTGTCTATTGCGCCGGCGGACTTCCAGTATCACGACACCTACTTCGTTGTTGCCCACTTCCACTATGTGATGGTGGCGGGCGCGGTATTCAGCATGAGTGCTGCGATTTACTTCTGGCTGCCCAAGTGGTGCGGCCGAATGTATAACGAGACTATGGGTAAAACCCATTTCTGGATTTCGTTCATCGGCTTTAACGTGACGTTTTTCCCGCAGCACTTTGTGGGACTGGCAGGCATGCCACGGCGTATTCCGGACTATGCCCTGCAGTTCGCCGATTTCAATATGATTTCCAGCATTGGTGCGTTTGTGTACGGGCTGTCGCAGATACTATTCCTGTACAACGTGATTGCCACGATCGTTGCAGGTAAGCCGGTATCAGACCCGAAAGTCTGGGACGGCGCGGAAGGACTGGAGTGGACAATACCGACGCCGGCGCCCTACCACACGTTTGAAACGCCTCCGGCGGTAAGATAGGAAGGGGTAATGCGCAAGCTGAGCAACAATCCCGCAATTGATACCGCAACCAAGCTGGTTGTGGTGGCGGTGATGATGTTTGCCTTTGTGTTTGTGGTGATGGTGCCGTTATACAATGTGCTCTGTGATGCCCTGGGCATCAACGGCAAGACCAGTGGCCAGGCCTACACATCGGTTCAGGCCGGCGTGGATGAAAGCCGGCTGGTGACCGTGCAGTTTGTCGCCACCAACAACCAGGGAATGCCCTGGGAATTTGGTCCGACGACTACTGTGATGCAGGTGCATCCGGGCGCGGTTAACGAAACGGTGTTTCTGGCCAGCAACCCCTTGCCCAGAGCAATGATTGCGCAAGCTATCCCCAGCGTCTCACCATCGCGGGCAGTGGCTTACTTTCACAAGACAGAGTGTTTTTGTTTCAACCAGCAGCCGCTTGAGGGCGGCGCCGAGGCGGAGTTACCCCTGCAGTACATCGTTGACAGGGATTTGCCGGCGGATATCAAGACAATCACACTCTCGTATACGATTTTTGATGTAACTGATATGGCGAACGGCACTGTAGCCGCTCGCTGAGGCGCGGGTGTGGGAGCCCGCGTTACCTACACGGAGAAACGATAAAATGACAAGTCAGACTGCGACAGCGTACGAAAAGTACTACGTACCGGAAAAGAGCCGGTTGGCGATCTGCGCCACCATTGGCCTTCTCCTGAGCATTTTCGGCGCTGCCAGTATCATGAACGACATGACCTTTGGCGATCCCGCCCAGGACACCAGCTCCTGGACGATTTTTAATCTCGGGATGCTGTTTTTTGCGATGACGCTGTTTGCCTGGTTCCGCACGGCGATCAAGGAAAACATAGCGGGTATGAACAGCGCCCAGCTCAAGAAATCCTATGTACTGGGCATGTTCTGGTTTATTTTTTCGGAAGTAATGTTTTTCTTCTGTTTTTTCGGCGTGCTCTTCTACGTGCGCGTTCTGGTCGGACCCTGGCTGTCTGGCGAAGGTGACGGCGGGCGTATGAACGGCATGCTGTGGGAAGGCTTCAGCTATAGCTGGCCGATGATGCAGACACCCCAGGAAGCCGTGGGCGGCGCCGGTGCGCAGGTGATAGCCAACAATGGCTCCTTTACCTCGCCCCACACCAGCATGTCGTTTGCGGATGCACATGCCTGGTGGGCGTGGCTGCCGATGTGGAACACCCTTGTCCTGCTGTCGTCCAGCTTTACCTGTCACCTCGCACACGTTGGCATCCTCAATGGCGACCGCAAGAAGTTCAACTTCTGGCTGACCGTGACAGTGGTACTGGGGATGGTATTCCTTGCTCTGCAGTATGCTGAGTACCATGAAGCCTATGTTGAATTCGGGCTGACTCTCAACGCAGGAATCTACGGATCAACCTTTTTCATGCTTACCGGCTTCCACGGCTTCCACGTGTTTATGGGTATGACCATGCTGCTGATCCAGCTGTTGCGGTCGGTATTCGGTGGCCAGTTCACAGCGGATGACCACTTCGGCTTTGAAGCTTCCAGCTGGTACTGGCACTTTGTGGACGTGGTCTGGGTATTCCTGTTCCTGTTTGTTTACGTGCTCTAAAGGCGTCTAGTCACCAGAGGTATCCTGGGATGCCTCTGGTCGCGGCCCGGAATCCCAGGGGTTTCTGTGACCGAGCTGACCAGTGGCCACTCCGTAGACAATGACCACCGCCAGGCACACAGCCAGGCCCAATCTCACGCCCAGGGAATGCATGGTGCGGCGTTTTTGCTTGTCGCCCTGGTCTATCATCAGGAAATAGAACCCGCTTCCCAGGCTGGCGATTAATGCCAGCATCAACAGTACGATCAGCACTTTAATCAATGGATTACTCCTTGCGTAATTGCCTGCATTATAAACCAGCCAGCTCCTTACCGGCCGAGGCGGTCTGAAATGTTTGGGCTCAGTAAGGGCTTGAGATTCGATCTGGAGTGGCGCACCACCTTGTTTACCGTTTTATTGGTGCCGGTGATGACGGGGCTGGGTTTCTGGCAGTTGCAGCGGGCCGAGGACAAGGCTGTGCTGGCAGCGGCCTGGGAGCAGCGCCAGAGTGAGCCGCCGGTGGCATTGGAGCAGCTGTGGGATGAGCCGGTTGAATCGCTGTCCTACAGGCCGGTAACCGTATCGGGCACTTTTTCGCAGGACCGTTATTTCCTGCTGGACAACCGGATTCATGAAGGGCGGTTTGGCTATGAGGTGTTGGATGTAGTGCAGCTGGCCGACGGTGATCGCAGTGTGCTGGTCAACCGAGGCTGGATAGCGGGAGACGGGGCGAGGCTAGAGCTGCCGGTGGTACCGCCGGTGAGCGGCCGGGTCGAATTGTCGGGCTATCTGTATGTAGCACCTGGCGCGCCTTACATGTTGGCTGAACAGCAGCTGGAGGAAGGTTGGCCAAAGGTGCTGCAGGCGCTGGAAATGCAGAAGGTCCTGACTGCGCTGGGTGAGACGGCGAACGGGCAGATGTTCCCCTATTCCGTTAGAATTGCCGCCGGTCAACCCGGCGCACTGACGGTGGACTGGCAGGTGGTGAATGTGAGTCCCGAAAAGCACCAGGCTTATGCGGCACAATGGTTTACCATGGCGGCGGTTTTGCTGCTGTTCTATCTGCTGCGCAGTAGCAATTTATGGCAATGGATAAAGCGATCCGGGAGGGATCGGGGCTAGATGGAAAATACCGACAGATCGACTAACAATCGCATGGTGCTGCTGCTGATCGCGGGTATCCCGGTAACCATGATTCTCAGCGCCACCTGGCTCTGGTATTTCGTGGTGCAGGGCGACCTGGATCTCGTTGGGGCACTGGGTACCGCCAACAGGGGCGTCTTGCTCCAGCCGCCACGGCAGATTGATGAGGCGGAATTGCTGGACCCCGACGGGGTCAGGTTTCGCAATGCTGAGCTGGATCCCCGCTGGGCAATGCTGGTGCCAGGGGCCGGGAGTGTTTGCGATGCTTCCTGCGAGCAGTCGCTGTATGTTACCCGGCAGATCCATACGGCGCTGGGCAAGGAGTACAATCGAATCCGGCGACTTTATGTCAGCGAGTCAGCGCCGGGGGACATTAGCCTCAACGTAGGGGAGTTAAGCGATCAGCGCCCTGCCCCGTCCAGTTTTTCCGCCTTACTGGAGGATGAACACCGCGGTGTGAAACCTCTTGTGCTCAGCTCGGGGCAGTTGGATACGTTGTTTGCCGAATATCAGTCAGAGCCCAGCACCTGGTACCTGGTGGACCCCTCCGGCTGGATCATGATGTCCTACGACAGCTCAATCCCCTACAAGGACGTGATAGCTGATCTCAAGTTTCTCCTGAAGAACTCGGGAGACTGAGCACACTATGACGACGGACAAGGCAGAGCAGGTAACCTGGCGGGACTACAAGGAGCTGACCAAACCCAATGTGGTGCTCCTGATGATTCTCACGGCGGTTATCGGCATGTTTATGGCGGTGCCGGGCATGGTGCCGCTACAAATCCTGATTCTTGGCAACCTGGGTATCGCCCTGTGTGCGGGTTCTGCGGCAACGATCAATCACCTGGTCGACCAGCGGATCGACCGGCAGATGTCTCGCACCCGCCAAAGACCGGTGGCGCAGGGCCGGGTCAGGCCCGCACAGGCGGCGGTATTTGCCGCGGTCATCGGTTCGGCGGGAATGGCGATTCTGCTGATCTGGGTGAACGCCCTGACCGCGTGGCTAACCTTCGCCTCCCTGCTGGGCTACGCCGTGGTGTACACCATGTTCCTTAAGCGCGCGACGCCCCAGAATATTGTGATTGGCGGGCTTGCGGGCGCCGCACCTCCCCTGCTGGGTTGGACCGCGGTGACCGGCGAAATTCAGGGTCATGGACTGCTGCTGGCGCTAATCATATTTGCCTGGACGCCCCCCCATTTCTGGGCCCTCGCGATTCATCGCCGCGAGGAGTACGCCGCGGTAGACATTCCCATGTTGCCGGTGACCCACGGCGTGGCTTTTACCAAGCTGCACATCCTGCTCTATACGGTGATCATGTTCCTCATCACCCTGCTGCCCTACGCGACGCGAATGAGCGGCCCACTTTACCTGCTGGGTGCCGTGGTGCTGGGCGCGGGTTTCCTGTACTGGGCTATTGAACTGTTGCGCGACAAGAACCCGAATGCCCCGATGGAAACCTTCAAGTACTCTATTATTTATCTGATGGCCCTTTTTGTCGTAATGCTGCTCGATCATTATCTCTTTCCGGTGAGTACACTGTGACCAATACCCCGCCGCGTCATACCGCCAGGCAATCCCGTGGCATCAAACTCACGGTGCTTGCCATCGCGGTGTTTATGACGGTGATAGTCGCGGGCTTTGTCCACCGCATACAGTTGCCCAGAATTTTGACCGTGTCAGAAATGCAGGCTAACGGGCTCTATATTCTTAAAACACCAAGGAATTTTGGAGAAGTAGCGCTGATTGACCAAAATGGCGACCCCTTTACCCGGGAGCGCTTCCTGGATAAGTGGACCCTGGTATTCTTTGGCTTCACCTACTGCCCGGATATTTGCCCCACGACCATGAGCTTCCTCAATGACCTGATGGGGCAGTTGGAGGGTACTGAGGCCGGGGATACCGAGGTTGTCATGGTGTCGGTCGACCCGGCCCGGGACACGGTGGAGCAGCTGGCCAGTTATGTACCCTATTTTAATCCTGATTTTACCGGCGTCACCGGTGAATTCCTGGATATACACCGCTTTGCGACGGCCCTGAATACCCCGTTTCGCAAGGTGCCTGGAGAGGGTGAAAACTACCAGGTAGACCACAGCGCCAATATTGTTTTAATCAATCCCCGGGGCGACTATCACGGTTTTTTCAAGGCACCGTTTGACATGGCCAAGATGAAGCTGACCTACCGCTCGGCCCGCGCCATGTGGGACAAGCAGGATCACTAACAGCCAGAGGCCCTTATGACCGATACCCCAGCCCCGATAGTTCTGGTTGATGGCTCGTCCTACCTGTATCGCGCGTTTCACGCGCTGCCCCCATTGACCAATTCACAGGGCCAGGCAACCGGGGCGGTGAAGGGCGTGATCAGCATGATCCGCCGCCTGCACAAGGACTATCCCGGCAGTCCCGTGGCCGTGGTGTTTGACGCCAAGGGCAAGACCTTCCGCGACGAGATGTTTCCCGAGTACAAGGCCCAGCGCCCGCCCATGCCCGACGAGCTGCGCGAGCAGATCGAGCCTATTCACGGCATCGTCAGGGCAATGGGGCTGCCGCTATTGTGTGTAGAGGGAGTTGAGGCAGATGACGTTATCGGCACTCTCGCGCGCCAGGCCGCGGCCCAGGACCGGCCGGTAGTGATCTCCACCGGCGACAAGGATATGGCCCAGCTCGTGGACGGCAAGATCACGCTGGTCAATACCATGACGGACACCGTTCTCGACGAGGCGGGCGTGGAGAAGAAGTTTGGCGTGCCGCCCTCCCTGGTGATAGACCTGCTGGCCTTGATGGGAGACAAGTCGGACAATATTCCCGGGGTGCCGGGGGTGGGCGAAAAGACCGCGCTGGGCCTGCTGCAGGGCCTGGGTGGACTGGATGCGATCTACGCTGCCCTGGATAAGGTAGCGGAACTGTCCTTTCGCGGCGCCAAGACCATGGCGGCCAAACTGGCCGCTGAAAAGGACAATGCCTACATGTCCTATGCCCTGGCTACCATCAAAACCGACGTAGCCCTGGACCTGACCCCCGAGCAGCTGCACAACGCGGAGCCGGATCGAGAGCAGCTGACTCACTGGTATACCCGTATGGAATTCAGGAGCTGGCTGGAGGAGCTGCTGGACGACCCCGAGGCCGCCGTCCTGGCCCCGGCGATGTCCGTGGACTACGACATCGTGACCAGCCAGGCTGATCTGGATGCCTGGTTGGCGCGCCTGCGGGAGGCTCCCTTGTTCGCCTTCGACACCGAGACCACCAGCCTCGATTACATGGAAGCCAGGATAGTCGGGGTTTCATTTGCTGTAGAGGCTGGAAGGGCGGCCTATGTCCCGCTCGCACATGACTACCTGGGAGCGCCGGAGCAGTTGGACCGCGACGCTGTTCTGGCTCAACTGAAACCCCTGCTGGAAGATGAGGCGCAGTTCAAGGTGGGCCAGAACCTCAAGTATGACGCGAGCGTGTTGGCAAACCACGGCATTGCTCTCAGGGGAATTCAGTTCGACACCATGCTGGAGTCCTACGTGCTCGACTCCACCGCTACCCGGCATGACATGGATAGCCTGGCGCTGAAATACCTTGGCCACAAGACGATCCATTTTGAAGACATTGCCGGCAAAGGCGCGAAGCAGCTGACATTCAACCAGGTCAAGCTGGAAGAGGCGGGCCCATACGCGGCGGAGGATGCGGACATTACCCTGCGCCTGCACCAGGCCCTGTGGCCGCAACTGGCTGAGCAGGCCGGCCCCAGCAAGGTGTTCAGTGAGATCGAGATGCCACTGGTCCCGGTGCTGTCACGCATCGAGCGGCGCGGAGCACTGATTTCACGTGAGCTGCTGATGGGCCAGAGCGCAGAACTGGGCAAACGTCTGCAGGAGTTGCAGGGCAGGGCGTATGAACTGGCCGGCCAGGAGTTCAACCTCGGCTCGCCCAAGCAGCTGGGGGACATCCTGTTTGACAAGTTGGCGCTGCCCATCCTCAAGAAAACGCCCAAAGGTGCGCCGTCGACGGCGGAAGAGGTACTGGCGGAGCTGGCGCTGGACTATCCGCTGCCCAAATTACTGCTGGAGCATCGCAGCCTGAGCAAGCTCAAGTCGACCTACACCGACAAGTTACCGGAGATGATCAATAGCCACACCGGCAGGGTGCATACCTCCTACCACCAGGCGGTAGCCGCAACCGGCCGCTTGTCTTCATCCGATCCCAACCTGCAAAACATCCCGATCCGTACGGAAGAGGGCAGGCGGATCCGCCAGGCGTTCGTCGCGCCGCAAGGATACCGGATTGTGGCGGCTGATTACTCCCAGATCGAGTTGCGCATCATGGCCCATCTCTCGGGTGACGCGGGCCTGCTCAAGGCCTTCCAGGAAGGTCGGGACGTCCACCGGGCGACCGCGTCCGAGGTGTTTGAAGTCGACCTGGAAGAAGTGTCAGGTGAGCAGAGGCGTAAGGCCAAGGCAATCAATTTTGGCCTGATCTATGGCATGTCCGCATTTGGTCT
>Ga0316189_10005675_pt1 | contig 11974 bp, 14 predicted proteins | sample LowCovwburrow_MG_FD_204930 | JGI IMG/M metagenome (GOLD analysis project Ga0316189, IMG submission 204930) | Coastal sediment microbial communities from Maine, United States - Lowes Cove worm burrow | ecosystem: Environmental > Aquatic > Marine > Coastal > Sediment | place: USA: Maine... | reverse complement strand
AATCCAGCAGATTTACGTAGAGATGTAAATATTGGGCAATTTGGAGTTGATAATGTATTATATCCAAAAAAATTGGTAGCTCCAACAGCGGGCCCATTAGATTCGGGTATAAATGTTATTGTTTTAAGATATGCAGATGTATTGTTAATGCATGCAGAGGCTTTAAATGAGCAAGGTTATGTTGCAGATGGATCAGCATTTGATTTAGTTAATCAAGTACGATTTAGGGCTGGATTAACAGATTTAACTTCTGCTACGGTAACAAATCAAGCAGAATTTAGATTGGCTATAGAAAACGAACGACGATGGGAGCTGGCTTTTGAAAACCACAGATGGCCAGATTTAGTAAGAACAGGTAGAGCTATAGATGTAATGACTGGTCATACTACCAATACTGGAGGTGTTCCAGTGGTATTAAGCGTATCTAGTAACCAATTGCTATATCCAGTACCACAAAGCGAAATTGATACAAACCCTGCATTGTTACCTCAAAACGCAGGATATTAGTACTACATTATTCATAAAGTTTGAGTTAGTTTAGTTTGTTTGAGTTTAGTTGATAAAGGGTTAAGTTTAAATTAACCCTTTATTTTATCTACCCATGGCTCTCCCATAATTAATCTTATAACCTTCATTTCTTATCATGAAAACTACTGAAATAGTATTCTTACTAGTGTTTTGTGCGTTATTTTCTTGCAGGAAAGATAAATCATCTAATTATGAAATATTAGAAAGTAATATTTCTAATAGACAAGTATTTGTTACAGCACACAGAGGAGATTGGCGAAATTATCCTGAAAATTCAATTGAAGGTTTAAAATCTTGTATTGATATGGGAATTGATATTATGGAAACTGATCTTAAAATGACAAAAGATAGTATTCTAATATTAAAGCATGACGAGACTTTAAACAGAACCACAAATGGTTCAGGATATGTAAAGGATATTACTTTAGATTCCATTAAAAAATTGAATTTAAAAAATGGCTATGGTCATAAAACCCCCTATAAAATCCCAACTTTAAAAGATGCACTACTTGCAGCAAAAGGGGAAAATATAAGGATCGATTTAGACAAAAGTTATCTGTACATACAAAACGCTTACAAAGTTGCTAAAGAAACAGAAACCTTAGGTCAGGTAATATTTAGAGTTGATGATTCCTGGAATGTTTTTAATAGAAAACATGCTAATATTATTCCTTATATAAATTATATGCCTTTAGTTTGGTGGAATACCGAAAATCCATCAAAATTTATTCAAGATTATTTAAAAGCTGAATATCCTCCAAAAACTATTGAAATTATTTATAAAACAGAAGAAAGTAAACAGCTCTTAGCTTTAAAGTCCTTAAAAAATTATAAAGTAGATGTTGATGAATACTATTTATCCACACTTATGTGCTAATCATGATGACTATAAAGCACTTAAAAATAGTGATGAAAACTGGGGGTGGGTTATAAAAAAAGGAGCAACTGTTATTGGTACAGATAGACCAAAGATGTTGTTAGAATATTTAAGAACTAAAGGCTTGCATAATTAACTAAAATGAATTATAAAACATTAATATTATTAAGTTTATTACTCTTGATAGCTTGTGAAAATGCAAACAAATCTAAAAATTTAATTGCCTGTGGTGGTGATAAAATTATTTTAATAGATATACAGAGCCAACTTAATAAAGAAAACGACCTAAATGTTATTTGGGAATGGCAACCAGAAAATTCTATAAGTTTACCAGAATTATATAAGAAGACATATTTTACACAAATAGACGAATGTAAATCAGTTAAAGGAGCTAATCAAATTTTAGTAGCATCCAGTCTTGGCGGTGCAGGCATCATCGAAAGAGAAAGCAAGGATATGTCTTTTTATACTTACGTTGGAAATGCACATTCTATTGAATTGGTTTCAGATAGTTTAGTGGCCGTTGTAGGTTCTTTCCATGAAAAGGGTAATCGTTTGTCATTATTTAGAAGTAACGAAATGGACGCTAAACCAATTTATACAGATAGTATTTATGGAGGGCACGGTTTAGTATGGGAAAACAAAAACCAGCTTTTGTATGTGTTAGGTTTTGAAGATTTGAGAGTTTATAAACTCCTTTTAAATAACCAGTTAAAACTTTTAAATAACTGGAGAATACCAGGTAAATCAGGTCACGATTTAATACAAGACCCCATGGATTCTAATAAACTTATTTTAACGGAATCAGAGAATGTATGGAAGTTTGATAAACTCAATAATACGTTTTCTGAATTTCAACCATTGGCAAATAAAAAGAATATTAAAAGTGTTAGTATTTCGTTTAATGAAAAATTAGCATATACACAAGCAGAAGAAAGTTGGTGGACACATCATATTAATGTGTTAAATCCTCAAAAAATTATTTCAGTACCTAACATCAAAATTTATAAATGTAGATGGGACAAAAGATGATATTGAAATCAAAACACTCTTAACAATAATAATCCAAAAATAAATACCATGAAAATCATTCATTTTATTTTAATAAGTAGTTTGCTAATAGCATGTAGAAAAGAAAATAAATTAGAAAAGATGTCAAACTTTAAAGTCACTAGCATAGAAGAAAAGATAGCTAATTTAAAAGATTCTAAAAATAAAGAGATTATTGTGGTCTCGCATCGTGGTGACTGGCGTAACGCACCCGAGAATTCATTACAAGCCATACAAAACTGCATTGATATGGGTGTAGACATGGTAGAAATTGATGTTAGAGAAACAAGGGATGGACATCTTGTGCTAATGCATGATGATACAATAGGTAGAACAACAACAGGAAAAGGACTTGTAAAAAATTGGACTTTGGACTCTTTAAAAACTGTAAAACTATTAGATGCGTTGACCGTTCCAACAGAACACAGAATACCAACACTTAAAGAAGCTTTAGAGTTGTCCAAAGATAAAATATTAGTCAATCTTGATAAAAGTTATAAAATATTTGACAAATGCTATGAAGTAATAAAAGAAACAGGAACACAAGATCAAGTAGTTATCAAAGGGGTAAAACGATTAGCAGAAGTAGAAAATGAATTTGGGGAGTATATGGGGAAAGTTCATTTTATGCCTGTTATTGTTCTCCCAAATCCAAACACAAAGGAAATTGTTGAAGAATATTTAGATTCTAAAAGACCACCAGTTGCTTTTGAATTTATTCTGAAAGGAGAAGGAGTAAAAGAAATAATATCAGAATTCAAAAGCATAAGAGAGTCCGGGTCTGGCATATGGGTAAATTCACTCTGGGCGCATTTTAATGATAGTCATGATGATGAAAAAGCGGTTTTAGACACTACTATTTATCAATGGTATATTGATAATGATATTGATATGATTCAAACAGACAGACCTAAGCTTTTATTAGACTATTTGAGAAATAAAGGAGTTCATAATTAAGATTGAGTTAGTTTTTTAGAAGTAGTTTGTGTTTGGTTAAATTCTGTGCCTTTTACCCAAAAATTAATTTAAAAGAATGCATTTATGATAGGTTATTTCAAAAAGTCTCTACCCAAAGCAATTACTTTAGAGAATGAACAGCAAAAAAAGTTTTACAAAAAGCTAAAATGGCAAGTATTTATTTCGGCTACCTTGGGTTACGGACTATATTATGTATGCAGATTAAGTTTAAATGTGGTTAAAAAGCCAATAGTTGATGCAGGCATCTTAACGGAATCCGAATTGGGAATCATAGGTTCAGCATTATTCTTTTCTTATGCTATTGGAAAACTAACCAATGGGTTTTTAGCAGACCACAGCAATATTAAGCGTTTTATGGCTATAGGTCTTTTAATTTCAGCTTTAGCCAATTTAGTAATGGGAATCACCAGCACTTTTTTGTTTTTTGCTATCTGTTGGGGTGTTAATGGTTGGGTGCAATCTATGGGTGCACCATCAAGTGTCGTATCACTATCGCGTTGGTATAAAGATAAAGAACGCGGAAGCTTTTATGGTTTTTGGAGTACTAGTCATAATATAGGAGAGGCCTTAACCTATATATTAACAGCAATAGTTGTTTCTTATTTTGGATGGGAATGGGGTTTTAGAGCAGCAGCAATAGTAGGTATGTTAGGCGCTTTAATGATTTCTGTTTTCTTTCATGATACCCCAGAAAGTAAAGGTTTGCCACCAGTAAATGAAGACTTTAAAAAAGAAAAAGTGTCTATTTTGAGTGAGCAAAAAGAGGTGTTAAAAAATCCATACGTATGGTTATTAGCACTCGCCAGCGCATTCATGTATATTTCAAGATATGCTGTAAACAGTTGGGGTCCTTATTATTTTGAAGCAGCTAAAGGATACTCGCTAACACAAGCTAATAGTTTAGTTGCTATTAGTGCCGTTTGTGGTATTGTTGGAACTGCAGCTTCAGGCTTTATATCAGATAAATTTTTTAAAGGACGAAGAAATGCACCAGCATTAATCTTTGGATTGATGAATGTATTCGCGCTATCATTATTTTTATTAGGACCAAAAAATGTATGGTGGTTAGATGCTATAAGTATGGTAATATTTGGTTTAGGCATTGGTGCATTAATATGTTTATTAGGAGGCTTAATGGCTGTAGACATCGCTTCAAAAAAAGCATCTGGAGCAGCCTTAGGAATTGTAGGAGTCATGAGCTATGCTGCAGCTGGAATACAAGATTTAGCTAGTGGTTATCTTATTGAAAATAACAAAACAATTGTTAACGGAGAAACCATATATAATTTTGATACTATAAGTGTATTCTGGATTGGCGCTGCTATAATTTCTGTGATTTTAGCATTATTCACATGGAAAAAAACTTAAAATAAAATAGAATAAAACATGAATAAAATTAAAAATATAATTTTTGATTTAGGAGGAGTCATTATGAATCTTAATGTACCTAAAACCATTACAGAATTTGAACGTTTAGGAATAACAAATATTGTTAATGATACAGGTCATCATTATACCGACCCAGTTTTTTATGATTTTGAAATAGGTAAAGTATCCGAATTTGAGTTTATAGAAAAACTCAGAAAAATGTCAAGTTTGCAACCATCAAATGAAGAAATTCGAGACGCTTGGAATGCTATGATATTTGATATGCCACGAGAAAGAATTGATATTCTTTTAAATTTAAAAAAGAAGTACAACATTTTTCTTTTAAGCAATACTAATAGTATTCATCAAAAAAAATTTCTAAGCGAAGTTAACGAAGCTAACAATTTTTCTTTTAACAATTTATTCGAAAAGGCTTATTATTCTCATGAGGTTGGTATAAGAAAACCAGATGAAGAAGTATTTCGTTTTGTACTTGAAGATAGTGAGTTAAATGCTGAAGAAACTCTGTTTATTGACGATTCATTGGACAATATTAAAGCTGCTATGAGTATTAGAATTAAGACCTTACATATCAAAGATGAAAATACTTTAAAATCGCTTATTAATAATTAGGTGGTATTATGATAACAAAAACTCCTTTAATAAAGTTTTTAGTATACTCATTGGTTTTTTTTCTTTTTTATAACTGTAATCAGAAAAAAGAAATTAAAAATATTGATATATCGTCGATAGTGAATGCATTTGAACCATGGAGAAAAGGGTTTTTAGATATTCATCATTTAAGTACTGGAGCTGGAGATGCAACTTTTTTTATTTTCCCAGATGGAACAACGATGCTTTTTGATGCAGGGAGTTTAGATAAGAAAAAATTTGAAAAAAAATACCATCCGTTAAAAGCATCTTCAGTTAAACCAGATACTTCATTAACTGCAGCTCAGAATATTGCTGCTTATATTAATAATTTAAATAGCAATAAGAACATTGATTATGCCATAGTTTCTCATTTTCATGAAGACCATTATGGAAGTTTTGTTGAATTAGGTAAATTAATTAATTATGATAAAATTATAGATCGAGATTACCCTTACTATAATTATCCTTTTGATTTAAAAAACTACTTGATTAAAGATACCACTTTTCAAGAATATATATCATTTCTTAATACTTCAAATTCAAGGGTTGAATCTCTAGATGTTGGTAGCTCCTCGCAGATTAGTTTATTAAAAGATACGCAAGAATATCCAACATTCAAAGTCCATAATGTCAAATCAAATGCTACAATATGGACAGGTAAGGATAGTGAAACTTTTAAATATTTCACCAAAGATGAAATGATTTCTTTTTATAAAGGGAAGTACAATGAAAACCCTTTGAGTTTGGCTTTAAAAATATCATATGGAGATTTCGATTATTTCACAGGAGGAGACAATACGGGTTTGCAAGGATTTGGATTGCCCTATTGGTTTGATGTTGAAACACCAATGGCAAAAGCTGTTGGACAGGTAGAAACCATAACATTAAATCATCATGGTAACAGAGATGCAACTAATGAGTTTTTTGTAAAAACGCTAAACCCAAAAGTTGTAATTCAACAATCATGGTGTTCAGACCATCCTGGTCAAGAAGTTTATCAACGTCTTATTTATAAAGATAAGAATGCAGAAGGTAGAGATATTTTTGCAACCAATATGCATGATGAAACACTAGTGACTTATGGCCCTTGGTTTAAAGATAATTATAAAAGTATGCAAGGGCATATCGTTGTTAGAGTACATCCAAAAGGAATGCAATATGAAGTATTTATACTTGATGATGCTACAGAAGAATTAACTGTGAAGGATAAATTTGGACCTTATTACTCAAAATAAAAATTAAGCACATGAAAAATATTTCAAAAATTGTCTTATTAACCCTTCTCGTTCTTAGTCAGTCTAGTTATAGTCAACAAGAGGAAACCCCAAAACTTATCGTGGGGGTTGTTATAGATCAAATGCGAGCAGAATATTTATATCGTTTTCAAGATAACTATACTGAAAATGGTTTTAAAAGATTAATAAAGGAGGGATTCAACGTAAAGAATACCCATTATAATTATATCCCCACAGCAACTGGGCCAGGACATACATCCATTTATACAGGAACAACCCCTGCGAATCATGGGATAATGGGGAATAGTTGGTACAGTAGAGCGTTGAAAAGAGAAGTATATTGCGCAGAAGATTCTACAGTTTATCTGGTGGATAATAATGGAATAGATAAGGGTGTAACATATAAAAACTATTCAAGATCTCCTAAAAATGTCATGGCTACTACCATTACCGATGAATTGAAATTATTCACCAATGGGCGTTCAAAGGTAATAGGGCTTTCAATTAAAGATAGGGCATCTATTTTTCCAGCAGGACATATGGCAGATGCTGCTTATTGGTATAATTCCAACAACGGAAATTTTATTACAAGTTCTTATTATAAAAATGACCTTCCTAAGTGGTTAAAAGAATTTAACAATCAGAAAAGAGCAGATTCCTTATTGAATTTAGTTTGGAAACCTTTATTGCCTATTAATAAATACAAAAATAGTGGAGAAGACAATGCTTCCTTTGAAAAAATTCATAAAGGCAGAAAAAACAGTACACTTCCATACAAGCTTAATGAGTTGAGAAAGGCGAATGGTGATTTTGCTTTTTTAGCAGAAGTTCCATACGGTAATACATTATTAACACAACTGGCGTTAACAACCCTAAAAGGGGAACATTTAGGAAAAGGAGATGATGTTGATTTTTTAGCTATTAGTTATTCTAGTACAGATTATATAGGACATAACTATGGTGTTCGATCAAAAGAAATTGAGGATACCTATGTAAGAATGGATAGAGAGATTGCCACTTTGTTAAACGGGCTAGATAAAGAGTTAGGGAAAGGAAACTACACCTTGTTTTTAACTTCAGATCATGCCTGTAGTGACCATCCTCCATTTTTGAATGCTATGCGTTTACCTGGAAAATTTTACAACCCTAAATCAATTGGAGAAGACTTAAATAGTCATCTTTCAAAAATATATGGAGAGGCTAACTATGTGTTAAATATTGACAAACTACAAGTTTATTTAGCAGATACAACCATAGATAAAGAGGCTTTGGTAAAGGAAACTCAAAAATTCTTAAAAACCGTTGAAGGCGTTAAGGAAACGTTTGCTCCTGAATTTACAGTATTAAATTTAAACAATAGTGTTATTGGAGCTATTATTAGAAATAGTTATCATTCAAAAGAATCAGGAGATGTGATTTTTCATTTTCAACCAGGTTGGATGTTAGATCGTAACTATGGCGCTTCTCATGGTCATTGTTATACAAGTGATACTCATGTGCCATTGTTGTGGTATGGCATGAATATTCCAAAAGGAGAAAGTGTCAAGCCATATACCATTACACAAATAGCACCCACACTATCGATGTTATTAAATATTCCTTTTCCTAATAGTTCAAATACAAGACCAATAGAAATATTATTCAAATAAGTAAGCAAAACATATCATCAAAATGAGATGAAAAAAACAGAATAAATTGAGGGATTAATTAATGTTGTGAATTTCTTATATGCTCCCTACATATAAGAAATTCAAATAATATATCATTAATCTTAATCATGTGTATTGAAAACCTACGAAAAACTTATTGAAGATTTAGAGCATAACCTTCAAGTGATAGAAAATGAAATAGATAACATATTATCTTTATCTGAACAAAGTATTGCGTTATGCAAACAAACGCTTCAAAAGTTAAGAACCGAAGTAATCGCAAATAGCTTTAGTTCCGACTATGATGAAATTCAATTCTACAAATATATCAAACCTAGAGTAGTGTGTAATCTGATCTTCTATATAAAACGATTAAATATTGAAGGTAAATCAAGTTCTACTATTTTTTGGACATGAGCTATCACCAACACCTATAAGTGATGAGACGAGGAGGAATTTGCATGCTTAATCATATCAAAGATTCGGCAGTAAAATAATATGTTGCCGAATCTTTGATTTTTATTATATTTGTAAAAACTGGTATAAAATCACTACTAAAACATTCCATATTGATGAGCTTAAAAAAGCATTTTCAGAAAAAGAAAATGTAAAGGTTAGTGATATCATTTCATTTTACAAACAGTTTGATGAAGATATCAAACGTGCAACAGTAGATTGGAGAATATATGATTTAGTCAATAAAGGAGTACTTCATAGAATAAGTAGAGGTTTATATTCTTTTTCGGAAAATCAAGGGAAGGAATTTATTCCAGATATTAACAGGTCATTAAAATACCTATCAGGAAAAATTCATAATCAATTTCCATTTATTGATACATGTATATGGTCAACAAAATGGTTAAATGAATTCATGTTGCATCAGCCATTTAGGTTTTATACGATGCTTGAAGTAGAAAAAGAAGTCATGAAATCGGTTTTTTATGCCCTTAAGGAACAGGGGAAAGATGTGTTTTTAGATCCTTCAGAAGAGATACTTAATAACTACGTAGTTAATGCTTCCGAACCAATTATTATCACACGATTAACAACAGAAGCACCGACACAAAAGATAAATAAAGTAGTTACCCAAACCATAGAGAAATTACTTGTCGATATATATTGTGACCCAGTAATTTTTGCAGCACAACAAGGAGCAGAATTAAAACGGATATACCAAACAGTATTTGATAAATATAAAGTGGATACTACTAAAATGTTTCGCTATTCAAGTAGAAGAAATAAGCGAGATGAAATAAAGAGTTTTATAAACAACCAAGTAAAGATTAGGCAATAATGCCTGCTTACTGCCAAATCTTTGAAATAGGTTCTGATCAAACAAGGGTAAAAATTAACAGCCTTGTTTAAATTTTAATTTACATCTGTACGTGACATTCAATCGCCATTTAGGCTAACATTTTAAAAAGACGAAGATTGCCCAACGCTCGAATCCAGCAACTTTAAATCTTCGCCTTTTGAAAAGCTACTTTCGGGGAAAATTTGCCAAGCATTGACAAATTTTGACAGTTTGCACTTGTCCGCTAAGACTTAGTTTTTTATACCTTTTAAGGTATAATTTACTTTCTAAGTAAAATAATATACCCAAAAAGGTATAGTTTTTAAATATTTTATTAACTTGCACCCATAAGGGTATATTAATGAAAGATTGGAATCGACATAATGCTATAGCTGATTTTGTTAGAGCAAACAGAAAAGCAAGTAAAATGACACAGACAGAGTTATCAGACTTGACTGGCGTTGGACTTCGCTTTGTACGCGACCTTGAACAGGGAAAACCAAATTTAATGACCGATAAAGTAAATCAAGTATTACTATTTTTTGGTCACACATTAACACCAACACCTATAAGTGATGAGACAAGGAGAAATTTGGGTGCATAATCAAAAAGCAGGAATGCTTATTGAAAATGACGAAGGTTATCTATTTCAATATGATAAAGCATATTTGACATTAAAAAATGCTACACCAGTTTCATTAACATTTCCGTTACAGGAAGCACCCTTTACATCAGATAATTTATTTCCTTTTTTTGACGGATTAATTCCAGAAGGATGGTTGCTAGATATTGCACAAAAAAACTGGAAACTTAACCCAAGAGATCGTATGGGATTACTACTAACTACCTGTCGTGATTGCATAGGTAACATAAGCATTATAGAAAATGAGTAGTTGCTTAGCATGTCATAAATCATTAGCATCAGGGGATCATCAGTATCATCCTGCTTGTCTTGCTCGTTTCTGGGAAAGTGATACACCTGTATTTCAATTAGACTATGACATATCACAAATAAATGAGCTTGCAAAAGAAAACGTTGCACAGCGAATTATAGTAACAGGTGTGCAGCCTAAATTGTCAATGGGCTTTACAAAAATAGCCACTGAAGAACGCTTAACCATAGTTGGTGCTTTAAACGGAAGATATATTTTAAAACCACCTTATTCTGCTTATCCACAAATGCCAGAACTAGAAGCCTTGTGTATGCTAATGACACAAGCTTGTGGCATTGAAACCGTTCCTTTTTTATTACTACCCTTAAAAGGTGGAGAGTTGGCTTACATAACGAGACGGATAGATCGTAACGCGCAAGGTGAAAAGTTTGCTATGGAAGATGCGTGTCAATTTAATGAGCGACTAACCGAGCATAAATACAGAGGATCGTATGAACAAATCGCCAAAGGGATCATCGCCTATTCTAAAAATCCTTTAAAGGATGTAGTTCATTTTTATGAACAAGTGATTGTGTCTTTCTTAATGGGGAATAATGATATGCACTTAAAGAATTTTTCGCTTATGGCAAAAGAGTCCAACGCATACGAACTCACACCTGCTTATGATATGATTGCTGCGCAATTATTATTACCAGACGACATAGATGATATAGCTCTAAATCTAAATGGGAAAAAGCGAAAACTAAAGCGAGGTGATTTTAACGAAGCGATGCTAAAAGCACATATACCAGAAAAGGCAATTGAAAACCTTTGGAAACGTATTGAAAAAGGAATGAGTGAATGGTCAGGATTGATTGGGAGCAGTTTTCTTTCTCAAGAACGGAAAGGGAGTTTCGAAGAATTAATAAATAAGAAAAAAGTTCAGCTCAAAATTGAAGTTATAATGAATTAGTTTTAAGTATAAAAATGATCGTAAATAGAAAACTCTACTAACAAAATCACATGCACCAAAACGAAGACTCTAGAGTAAAACTACCTGCCATATTGCATCTTACGCAATTAGGCTATAAATTTTTTGGCAATCATAGAAAATCAATCAATTTGATACAATATGACACCTATTCGGTTAACACAAATATACTGCGGTCAACAATGTTGACCGCGACCAAAAACACAAAGCATAGTCGATTTGACTTTCGTCTTAAACAAGTTTAATCTTTAAAGACGCAACTATGCATATATGTTCAATCGTATTAGCTTTTCATCTAAGAGTATGGATAAACGTAATTTATAAATGTGTATTATAATCAACAATTATGTATTTTTTATTATATTTGTGTATTATAATAAACAATGTTATGATTGATAGCGTAACCATTAAAGATGTAAAGTCGCAATTAGGAGAGCTTTGCAAACAGAAAAGGCAAATTTACGAAATGTCTCAAAAA
>Ga0316189_10005674_pt1 | contig 11975 bp, 8 predicted proteins | sample LowCovwburrow_MG_FD_204930 | JGI IMG/M metagenome (GOLD analysis project Ga0316189, IMG submission 204930) | Coastal sediment microbial communities from Maine, United States - Lowes Cove worm burrow | ecosystem: Environmental > Aquatic > Marine > Coastal > Sediment | place: USA: Maine... | reverse complement strand
GTTCTAGCTTGGTATCGCCCCGATGCATCCACAGCTGTCCTGCAAGCCCAGCAAGACTATGCAAAACGGATCGGTGATGCGTGTGCCAAGTATGATATCCCTTTCCTGTTTGAACTGCTGGTTTACCCATTGGCGGGGGATGCACATCAAACAAAAGATTATATCGAAATGCGGGGCAAAAAGGCTGATGATGTTTTGGCAAGTGTTGAAGAGTTTGCCAAACCTCAATATGGAATTGACGTTTTTAAGCTGGAAAGTCCTATCTCTGCAACCGAAGTCCCGGGTGTTGGTGGTGAAAACTGGGAAGCCGCACAAAAAACGTTTGATGAACTCGGTCAGCTAGCGGGGCGCCCGTGGGTTATGTTATCTGCGGGTGCAGGGAAAACGGACTTCAAGAATATTTTGACCCATGCTTATAAGGCGGGGGCAAGTGGGTACCTTGCCGGGCGCGCCATCTGGCTTGATGCCTTCGCCCATTTCCCTGACTGGGCTGCGATTACGGCTGACCTCAGAGGTGATAGCGTTCCTTATATGCAAGATATCAATGCCTTGACGGACGAGCAGGCACTTGCCTGGCACCAACATGTGGTTTACGGCGAGCGCGGATCATCATTTCAGCCAAACGATCAAACATTTCGGCATACTTATTCTGATTTTGGAGATCAGTCATGAGCAAAACGATTGGCGTACTCGCCTTGGGACGCCCAACCTTTGATGTTCCCTTTGCCGAAGAAATGGCCGCGAAGGCTTTCAGGGCGCTTGAAGCAACAGGTCATAATATCGTTGGCCCGCGCGAGCTCCTGTTTGATGCCGCCGCAACTGAAAAGGCTCTGAGTGAACTGAAATCTCATAACCTTGATACGATTTTGTTGTTGCAGGTGACATTTACCGACGCAACAATGACCGTTACTGCGGCCAGCGCTTTCACAGCTCCCATGGCCATCTGGGCCATACCAGAGCCCCGTTTGGGCGGGCGGTTACGTCTGAATGCGTTTTGCGGCCTCAATCTGGCGGCCCATGCCCTTGGCCTCAACGACCACCCGTTTTCCTATCTTTATGCCTCACCGGATAGCACAACCATTGAGTCAGATATTGCAGACCTGATAAACGGAAAGCGCCAAGCCGTAGATGTAAAGCCCAAACTCCCCACGTCCAATTTGGAAATCGATGAAGAGACAACGCGTGTCGTCAATGCGATTGCGGGCTCACGAATTGCCCGGCTAGGTTCACGGCCCGATGGATTTGATACGTGCAACTATGATGACGATAAGCTCCGCGCCCTTGCTGGTGTCGAAGTTGATGCGATGGAATTAGACGACTTGTTCACGACAGCCAAAGGCATTCCCGATGAGGAAGTGACCATAACACGAACGTTGGCTGAGCGCGATCTGGGAGGGCTTGAGGACGTAAATCAGGCAGAACTGGACCGTTCCCTTCGTTTGAAAAATGCCTTGGACAAAATTCGAGGTGACGGCAAATATTCAGCTTTTGCAATCCGCTGCTGGCCTGAAACTTTTACCGAATATGGCGGGGCGGTTTGTGGTCCGGTCGCCATGATGGGCGAAAACCGGGTTCCTTGTGCTTGTGAAGCCGACATTTATGGGGCCTTAACAAGTATGATTTTACAGGAAGTGGCAGATGCCCCAGCCTTCCAGGTCGATCTGGTTGATATTGATCCAGAAGATGGCACAGGTGTCGTCTGGCATTGTGGCCAAGCCCCCATATCAATGGCAGATAGAAGTAGCCAACCAACCGCGACCATTCATACCAACCGAAAAATGCCGTTGCTGTATGAATTTACCCTCAAACCTGGTCGCGTCACATTTGCCCGCGTTAGCCAGTCTCGAGGTGAAACCAAATTGGTCATTGCGGGAGGCGAAATCCTGAGGCGTCCCATGACATTTACCGGAACGTCCGGTGTGGTCTCTTATGATGCGGGGCCGGATGTATTGCTGGATACGGTAATTGGGGCGGCTCTTGAGCATCACACATGTCTGGTTTATGGAGATTACCGTGAGCGACTCCGGGCTGTTGCCAGTGCTCTGAATATTCCGGTTCTTGAAGTCGCCTGACAAACCCAAAATAGGATATGGACCATGACTGATTTTATAAACCCGGTCATTGCTAAATTAGGACGAAGGTTACGGCTCGGAGTTGTCGGAGGAGGGGCTACATCATTTATTGGCAGCGTCCACCGGACGGCCGCACGCCTTGATGATCGTTATGATCTCGTTGCCTCTGTTTTGGCATCGACGCCAGAACGGGCCCGTGAACAGGGCGTTCAGGTTGGTGTATCTGGTGATCGGGCGTACGGTACACTAGAAGAAATGCTGGAGCAGGAAATGAGGCGTGACGATCCAATTGATGTCGTCGCCATCATGACACCAAACCATCTCCACTACCCGGAATGCAAAGCCGTTTTGTCTAAAGGACTGCACCTTATCTGTGACAAACCCATGACAACTTCGGTCGTGGATGCTGTGGATCTGGCAAATTCAGTTCAACAAGCGGGTGTTGTCTTTTGCCTGACCCATAATTATTCAGGATACCCCATGGTACGACAGGCCCGCGCCATGATCGCAGCCGGAGAGTTGGGTGAAATTCGCCAGTTTAATGTCGAGTATTCACAAGGGGGATTATCCAATTACGACAAAGCAAATTCGCCAGAGCGCCAACAATGGCGCGTTGATCCCGACCGCGGAGGGCCTTCTGCCGTCCTCGGGGATATTGGCACCCACGCCCATCAACTGCTGACGTTCATCACCGGAATGCCTCTTCAAAAATTATCTGCGGATGTTGGTACGACAGTCCCTGAGCTTCAAAACGATGATTATGCAGGCATGTTGCTGCGTCTTGAGAATGGGGCACGTGGCACACTTTGGGTAACACAATCAGCCTCAGGATCTGAGAATGCCCTGCGCATAAAAGTGTTCGGATCGAAAGGTGGCTTGGAGTGGGAGCAAAATTTTCCCAACCACCTGAAGCACATGGTGCAGGGACAACCGGCACGAATTTTGAGCCGGGGATTGCCTGAACTTTCCGAAGCCGCCAAGCGGGCCAGTCGTATCCCAACAGGGCATCCTGAAGGTTTCCAAGAGGGTTTTAGCAATCTCTATAGTGATGCTTCTGAAGCGATTGCGGCCAAAATATCCGGGACGGAAGCTGACCCCTTGGCACTTGAATTCCCTACAGTTGAAGATGGGGCAAGGGGGATGCGGTTTATTGAAGCGGCTTTGGAATCAAGTCATTCTGAGGGTGTTTGGGTTGATTGTTCGCTGACCTTTTAATTGTGAACGCAGGAGATATGAGATGAGTGGCCTGACCATTGGGGCGAATACATTCAGTTATATATATACCCATAGCATGCTTGATACTGTCCAGAAGCTAGGTCAAAAGGGATACTGTGAATTTGAAATTCTGGTATCACAACCACATTTTTGGGCGACATATTTGAGTCCGGCGGAGCGGCGTGATTTTCCAAAACGGCTGGCAGATCAAGGGCTACACATAACATCGGTAAATTGGCCGGGCATCGATAACAACATTGTCAGTTCGACACGTGAAATGCGTCAGTATACGATTGAAACGGCGGGACATCTCGTAGACCTTTGCGGAGACTGGAATATCCCCTATTGCATTCTGGTGCCGGGCCGCACCATGCCGTTGTGGCCAATTCCTGAAGAGCAACTTACCGAATGGTTTGTCAGCGGGATGACCAAGTTGGCGGACCGGGCTACAGAGCAGGGGGTGACAATGTTAATTGAAAATGTCCCCACGACCTGGATTCCCCTTGCCCAGGATGTGATGAAAGCTCTGGATGCCCTTGGTCGCAGCGATGTCGGTATAATCTATGATGTCGCCAACGCCCCGATTGCAGGCGAGAATCCAAGCGATGGTCTTAAGGTTGCTCACGAGCGCTTAAAATTGGTGCACTTGTCTGATACGCATAAATCCGCTTGGCGCCACGACCCTGTAGGGATGGGGGATATAGATTTTACCGATATTTTTAAAACCCTGAATGACATTGAATACAGTGGCATTTCGATGCTTGAACTGATCACTGAAAATCCGGATTTTCATTTTATAGATAGCCATGAAAAGTTGGTCGAAATGGGTTGGAATGATTTTTTAGTCTGCAAATGAAGATGCTTACCGTACTCGCACTAAATAGGAGTTAGATATGTCTTTACTTCGTTACGCGATCATTGGATCTGGAATGATGGGGCACGAACATATTCGCTTTATTCATATGCTGGGGGGGACAACGGTAAGTGCCGTTGCCGACCCGGATGAAGGCATGCGTAATCTGGCTTGTGAAATTGCTGGCTCTGGGACCAAAGCGTTTGCAGATTACAAAGAACTCCTATCTTCAGGTTTGGCGGATGTGCTGGTGGTTGCCAGCCCCAACCATACGCATGTCGATGTTATGGAAGATATTCTTGCAACCAATCTGCCGATTCTTATCGAAAAACCACTATGCACAACACTTGAAGATTGCCGGAAAGTCGAGGCGCTGGCGGAAGGCAGAACGGCTCCTGTCTGGGTGGCAATGGAATACCGTTACATGCCCCCGGTGGCTGCGCTGATGGAGGAAATTGACAACGGCACAATCGGCGACCTGAAATCACTCACCATCCGTGAGCATCGATACCCATTTCTCGAAAAAGTAGGCGACTGGAACCGGTTTTCTAAAAATACCGGCGGGACACTGGTTGAGAAATGCTGTCACTTTTTTGATCTGATGTGCCTGATCACCAAATCAAACCCGGTGCGGGTGTATGCCTCCGGCGGGCAGGACGTAAACCATCTGAATGAAATTTATGATGGTCGAAGGTCAGATATTATCGACAATGCGATGGTGATCGTTGATTTTGATAACGGGGTGCGAGGGCTATTGGAGCTTTGCATGTTTGCCGATGGAACTTATTATCAGGAACATATTTCCGCAGTCGGTGACCAGGCCAAGGTCGAAGCCCTTGTCCCCGGTCCTTCCCGGTTTTGGTCGGATACGTCGGAGCGCGAAGCCCAAATAATTGTTTCCCCACGGCTTTCGAAATTACCTGAGCAACGTCCCGTCCCCGTTGATGAAACCCTACTTTCAGCTGGAGATCATCATGGATCAACTTATTATCAGCACCTGTATTTCAATCGGACAATCCGTGAAGGGGGGAAGCCTGACGTTACCCTGAAAGACGGCACAAGAGCCGTTGAAATCGGGACCGCCGCAGAGCTGTCAATCCGCACTCACCAACCTGTACTCCTATAAAAAAGGGACGCAAAATATGCCTGATATTATTATTTTCGAGCCGATGGACCAACTGTCCGTCGACTCGTTGGCTGCAGATTACGATGTTTTGTATGATCTCGAATTGATCAACAAACCTGATCAGTTAGCCTCTGCCCTTGCAGAAACACCTGCCATTATTGTTCGAAATCAAACACAAGTCAGACAGGCCTTGCTTGATGCCGCTCCCAAACTGAAAGTTGTGGGCAGGCTGGGTGTCGGGCTTGACAATATTGACATGGATGCTTGTGCAATGCGGGGAATACAGGTGTTCCCCGCAACTGGGGCAAATACGATTTCCGTGGCTGAACTGGTTATGGGTGCTCTCTTCGTGTTGTTTAGAAACGCTTATCTGGTTAGCAATCAAGTGGTTGAGGGAAAGTGGCCTCGTCTTGAGTTACACGGTCGTGAGATTCAGGGGCAAACGTTGGGGTTAATCGGATTTGGCGCCATTTCGAGAGCCGTCACGACACGCTCTAAAGCCATGGGTATGACTGTCTGTGCCTTTGATCCGTTTGTGGCTGATGATGATCCGGTTTGGAAAGATATGGGTGTCGCGCCAATGGCCTTTAACGAACTCCTGAGTGCAAGTGATGCGATCTCCCTGCATGTCCCGATGACCGAGCATACCCGCCACTTGATTGGTCGTGAGGCCATTTCTACGATGAAGGACAAGGCGGTATTACTGAATACGTCACGCGGCGGGATAGTTGATGAGGTTGCTATGGTCGAAGCGCTGAATTCAGGTAAGCTCTCAGGAGCATTTCTTGACGTATTTGAGTCAGAACCGGTCAAAAAAGGGACCCACCTGGCAAATGTCCCAAATCTGGTTGTCGCCCCCCACATCGGAGCCCTGACCGAAGAAGCCGATGCCCGCGTGGGGCAGTTAACGGCAGATAATGTGCGAAGTGTATTGGAAAACACTTAGGCAGCTGTTTTATCCGGAGTTAATTGCCGTTATTCTTATCAAATTTTGGAATATTTATCAGGCTACATAGGGTCGATCTACGCATCTGAGTTTGACCCTCGCCGGAGCGTATCCTAGCTAGAGAGGCAAGTTGAGTGATGTTGATGATGGTCAGTGCTAGGGAGGTTTCAAAATCAGATAACCACTTAAACTGATTTTTACACATGCTTGGTTATTGTAGGGTCATGACCAAATCCTGTCCCCGCAACGAACGTTTAACCCACAACCTTATTTGGCTAGCGGTTTTTTGTCTCGAGTTTGGAGTTGCTTGAGAGCGGGGCTAGGGTATCTAAGGAATTCCTTTGTTGTTTGTGAATGTTATCGGTTGTGAAAATTTTTTTGCCGCAAGGACAATAGAAGAAGTTTCCAAAACCTGACCCTTTATGAACATATATGGTGTAATTCTCGAAAAGTTTCCAACTTAAGCAACTGAATTAACATAATACTCATCTGATTGAAAATCCGCGTGTCGGTGGTTCGAATCCGCCCCGGGCACCATTTAAGCCTTTGAAATCATTGCTGAGTTTGAGGGCTCTATTTTTTCAAAATTAGAGGTTTTGCAGTTCGTCCGTAAGCTTTTGCAGTTTTGTCTATTCTTTGTTCTTTTTGGTCGTTGTTTCGAGCAAGTGGATAGTTATTTTTGCCCCATGTTTTTTGGAAGCATCGCGGCGATATCGTTGGGCCATGGCTGCTGTTTTATGGCCGAGAATTGACTGGAAGGTACCTCCAACAGCATTTGTTGCGTGTAAGCAAAGAAGTTCCTCCGTTCAACGGAGGCATAAACCTTAACACCAAATTACATTTTCTGGGACATCCTCAAACCAACCTCTGCTGTTTCACTCGAAGAGTTGAGGTCACTATTTCTCGATCCCATAGCGTTTCATTTTTTCCCAAAGGTTTTTGCGCGATATGCCCAAATCTTCTGCGGTGTGACCAATGCTCCATTCACTCTGGATCAGGGCCTGAAGTATAGCTTGTCTTTCTGCGTATTCGATTGATTCTTTCAGGGTATGGTGAGGTGCAGACTCATCTTGATCCTGATCGAGTGATAAAAGATCATGGGCGACTATACGAGGGCCATCACTCAAGGCCACAGCTCTTTCAAGAATGTTTTTAAGCTCCCTGACATTACCAGGAAATGACATCGACAGCAGGCTTGCCTCAGCTTCGGCTGACAATTTTTTCAGTGGAATACCCATTGAGACGGAATGTTGTTCAACAAACATCCGGGCAAGAAACAGAATATCTTCGCGCCGATCTCGTAACGGCGGAATGTGGACGTTAATCACATTAAGGCGCCAATACAGGTCTGATCGAAAACGTCCTTCCTTGACGGCTTCGTCTAGTTCAACCTGGGTGGCTGCAATTATCCGGACGTTCAATTTAATCGGTTCATTCCCGCCTACCCGATCCACGACCTGTTCCTGAAGGACCCTTAACAGCTTAACCTGTGTTTCAGGCGGAATCTCAGCGATTTCATCAAGAAAAATTGATCCGTTATTGGCCTGCTCAAATCGCCCTATGTGGCGTTGGGTTGCCCCGGTGAAAGCGCCTTTCTCATGGCCGAATAGTTCACTTTCGATAAGGTTTTGCGCCAATGCTGCGCAGTTGACCCTGATAAAGGGTTTAACTGCCCGGCGGCTATTATGGTGAAGCAGAGAGGCAACAACCTCTTTTCCGACACCTGACCCTCCGGTAATCAACACGGAACTGTCGACAGGAGATAACCTTGCAACAAGCCGTTCAATTCGCCGCATCGATGTGCTCTTTCCAAGTACGCCGCTACCGGGTCGAAAAGTCTCACCATCTGCTCCCAGGAAACCAGCTGACAAATTCTGATCTGAAATACGTGACAAATTACGTTGAATTTTTTCGATGAATTCCTGCAGATCAAACGGTTTAGCAAGATAATCCAGAGCCCCGGCCTTAACCAAACGAACAGCGTCCGCTACGTCTCCAAATGCCGTCATGAGTATGACGGGAATACCTGGATAGTGTTGTGAAATATCATAATACAAGTCCGCACCAGAGCCATCAGGCAGACGGATGTCGCTAACAACCATGTCCACATCACCCTTTTCGAGTTGATTGTGGGCTCCAGCAACGTCGCAGGCTACTCTGACAGGGATGCCTTCCAACCTCAGCCTGTCTTCAAGTGACAAGCGCATTATTTCGTCATCCTCAACAAGAAGGACACACAGGTCAGAAAATTCGTTTTCTTGAATATCTATGGTGCTTTGGGCATTAGGCATGGGTTCATACACTCACTTCCATCATTGGAAGGGTAACATGAAAATGTGTGCCACTTCCGACTTCACTCTCAACTTCAATCATACCCTGCATACTTTCCACCAACCTATACACGATCCATAAACCAAGTCCCGTCCCGTTGACCTTCGTAGTAAAAAAGGGTTCAAACAGTCGGTTCCGGTGTTCTACGGGTATGCCAGGGCCATCGTCACTTACTTCAAGAATAACGCAGTTTCCGTCACGCAATGTTCTAAAATTGACGGTTCCCTTATCGTTAATTGCCTGGATAGAATTTTTCAAAAGATTAAGAACGATCTGTTGCACCCGCCGGGTATTAATCAGAACATCCTCACCCAGATGATTGTCCCATACGAATTCAATGTCTCTATCATCTATTTCCAGTTCAATGATATCACGCAAGTCATCGAGAGATGTGGAACTCTCTGTAACGATTGCATCTTCAACCCGGAGTTCAATCAACAAGCTTTCAACGATATTCTTAATTCGGTTTAAGCCTTTATCGAGCAGAGGAAGATATCGATTAAACAGCTCCGGGTCATCGGGATGTCTTTTTAACGTATCAATACAATTCATTAATCCAGCCAGAGGATTATTTATTTCGTGGGCAACCCCGGCACTGATACGCCCGAGTGCTACCATTTTTTCGCTCACTGCGATTTGTTCTTCGAGTAGCTTTTTATCGGCCATTTCGTTAGCCATCTTGTTAAAAGCGTTTGTAAGAATACCCAATTCATCGTCATTACCTACAGGGACATATTTAATGTTTGATGTCTCCCCGCGACTAACGGATTCAATCCCTTCCGTCATGGCGGTTAGGGGTTTTGTAATCCGCTTTGATATTACCGTTCCCAGCAAACTACCGAGAGCGACTAACCCGAGCGTCATTCCAATAATAATTAATGTCGAACGTTGAGCCTTTAGGTACAACTCCTTGTAAGAAAGTCTGACCCGTACAGCGCCAAGTAATTTTCCGTCAGAGTAAATCGGAGCAACACCCTCCAGAAATCCGCCTTCACCGAAACCTGTGCTCTGGGTTATCGGCCGTTGTGCTTCCAAAGCAGTGTTAAAAAGCTTCGTTTCCACCTCACCGGAATGCTCCAACGGTAAGCCCAAGGGGTTATTGCCTGGATCAAGGTGAGAAAGGACTCTTCCATCCGGGTCCTGTATCATACCGGTTATGATATGGGTCCCTCGCTTTTCTCCGGGGATCTGGTTCGCCATGTTCTTAAGGCTCTTGTATAGAGACCACGAGTCGTTTTGCAATATGTCTTCGGGGGCTGTTACGGCCACAGAATGAGCTAATAGAAGCGCCTTATCCTCCAGTTCTGTATGGTAACGTTGCCAGTCCAAAGTTACGATTACGGCACCAATGGTAAACGCTACTCCCGCCACGACCGCCGTAATCGTCAAGGCGAATTTGACGGACAGACCTTTTGGAGAGACTTGAAGCAAATTCATTTATTGGTATCCGTGTTGATACTTGCCTTCACAGCCGGGCGTCTATTATCCAGATGAGACGAACGAATTTTAGCTGCCATCTCCTGGATATTATTGAACAGGCTGCGAGGAAAATCACCAAAGCCATCCAGCTTTAGGCCTTCCAAAAATACCCGCCCATCAGGATCGTCAGCCATGTCTTTGAGGACCCTCTCCATCAACCATACTATCTCCAGGTCGACACCTACTCGAGACACAAGGGGTGGAAAACCAAACGAAGGTGATTGTTTGATCACTCTGGTTTGAGCAACGAGATCTGGTCTGAACTCTTTAAGGGAATCCCAAATATAAGAGTCGACTGCTCCGCCGTCTGAAAAACGTTCTGCAACGGCTTCGACTGTTTCTGCATGGCTGAACGTAAAGAAGGATTTACGGAAATAGCTTTGGTTATTGGCGCCATTTTCGGCCAGAAGGTACTGTGGATACAGATAGCCTGAATTGGAATTTGGATCGGAATAGGCAAAGGTTTTCCCTTTTAAGTCATCTACAGTTTGATGGGGACTGTCCTTATGAACAATGACGTAAGAGTGATAAAGTGGCTTACCTTTGTATATCGGTACGGAGAGTAATTTGATGAATTCAGGATCTCTTTTTTGGACATACGGAAAGCCACATATCCAGGCAAAATCAAGGCTACCAGACGCCAATAAATCCATTATCTCCCGATATGATTTGCGCCGAACAAATTCAACTTTATGACCCAATTTATTACTAAGATAAAATGACCACTCGTCCAGAAATCTGAGGTTTTCTTGTAAAACAACTGCGGTCAACCCAAAACGAATTGGTTTGTTTGGTTCACCAACCTTGGCATGATTAGCAAAAGATGCACTAGGCACACCAAACAAGACCCACATGATTAGTACAATGAATTTGGTCCATTTCTGTATCATCGCGAAGTCATTTACCCCGGCTAATTCTGACCTGCTCGTGTCAACCGTTTAGGTCTGGTTCTATTCTCAAGATTGGCTTTTCCAATTTTTCCCAAATTTTTTGTCAGTAATTCGACTCCTGAATTTTTACTTGATGTGATCTGTACATGAAATTTGTAAATAATCATAACCTATTTGAATAAAATATCAAAATTGCGGTAACAACCTCTACGTTATTCAATAGTTAGAATAATTCTATTTGTTACCAAATGGTAACGACCAATTCCTGAGTTTGGACTGCAAGTAATTGATTATATGAATTACTTCATTTTAGTTACCAATTACTGATCAATGTTACCAGATGGTAACGCTATTAGACTTAAATTCTCTGCACAATGTGAGTAAAATTGGATTTATCAAATGAGTCCAGACAGTTGGATGATTTGGCACGAGAACTGCATTTAACACTTTCAAATAATTGATGAAAACTTCGTTCGCGTTCTGGGAGACGTGATTTCATCTGAAAAAATGCAAGGGGATTTCGGTGCGACTAAATTTCAACCTGACATTGGGTTCGGCACTTATCGGTATTGTGGTCATTATCGCCGTATTGGCCGGGGGATGGTTTGCCCAGGAAGCCTATACATCTCGCTCGGAATTTTGCGGCGGTTCATGCCATACTATGAGTGAACAATTCGCGGCCTGGAAAAACAACACTCATCACGCCAGCAAAAATGCTGACGGAATGCAGGCTGAATGCATCGATTGTCATTTCCTGCCAGGTGAGAAACATGGCGTGAAGGCCAAGCTTGAAGGCCTTCGTCATCTTATGGCTTACCTTTATGACCCTGACGCACCACTTCCGATCCGCCCCGTCATCAAAGATGGTGCGTGCTTGCAGTCCGGTTGTCATTCGACCGATAAGTTTCAGGATAAAGAAATACAGTTTACTGAAAAGGTGCGATTTACCCACAAGCCTCATTTTGGTGACAAAGCACTGGAAGGCCAGGAGCTAACTTGCGACACCTGCCATTTCAAGGTTACGGCAGAGAAGCACTTTGAGGTGCCCAAGGAAATTTGTTTC
>Ga0316189_10005673_pt1 | contig 11975 bp, 10 predicted proteins | sample LowCovwburrow_MG_FD_204930 | JGI IMG/M metagenome (GOLD analysis project Ga0316189, IMG submission 204930) | Coastal sediment microbial communities from Maine, United States - Lowes Cove worm burrow | ecosystem: Environmental > Aquatic > Marine > Coastal > Sediment | place: USA: Maine... | reverse complement strand
GCAGCAGCAGACAAGGCAGCAGCAGACAAGGCAGCAGCAGACAAGGCAGCAGCAGACAAGGCAGCAGCAGACAAGGCAGCAGCAGACAAGGCAGCAGCAAGGGAAGCAGCAGCAAGGGAAGCAGCAGCAAGGGAAGCAGCAGCAAGGGAAGCAGCAGCAAGGGAAGCAGCAGCAAAGCGGGCCGCAGTGGTCGTGGCTAAAGCCGATGCATCGAATACGCAGCAAACTGAGAAGACTATTCTTACTGGAAGTCCGATGGGATCGGTTGCAGCACCGGTAGTGGCAGCAGCTGGCACAGTGCCCGGCGGCGATGTTGTTGAAACTCGGCGCGTCCAGCTAAGGCAGGATGCCGAACAGCGGTTTAAGGAGAAGCAGGCCAACGTGCTTGCAAAGGCCAATGTTTCTTCACGCCAGGAGTCCCCGCCAACTGTTACCAAAACCGTCCCGCCCCAAAAAAAACTCCGTATCACGGCCAGTAAGGTAAAACAGACCCTGTTGCAAGGTCAGTGGAGCAGTGCGGGTAAGCCAGCATCATTGCTGCCTTCGCAATCAACCTCGTGTAGTGAACAGTCTGCGGGTTTGGTGTGCAACAGTGTGCCGCAAAATGTAAAAACGCAGTACGGTTTGGCGCTCTACAAGGTGGAAACCAGGCTGACCGAATTTTCGCCTGAAGGTCATTTCGAGTTGGCGTATCGAACTCTGGTCAGGCTGGTTGACAGGGATTCTTCAAAGCAGCCTGCCAGCGATGACGCCGGTTGGCAGATCACGGAATATTCGATGAGTTGCACTCTCAGGGATAACAATAGGGTGTCTTGCCTGGATGGAAAAGGGATCACCAGAGAGTACCGTCGAGTGTTACAGTGAAACTGGCAGCCTTCTTATAGCAAGGTGTCAGGAATAAAAAAGGGCCAGTAAAAACTGGCCCTTTCTGATATGGCTCCCCGGGACAGGCTCGAACTGCCGACCTAGTGATTAACAGTCACCCGCTCTACCGACTGAGCTACCGGGGAATCGCGATGTTTAGCGAAGGCGGGAATGATACGGAAGCTGCCGGAACCGGTCAACTGCTTCACTTTGGCATCAGGGCCTTTTCCATCCGTTTGATGGCGTCTTTCAGGGCGTCAAGCGAGGTGGCAAATGACAAGCGTATGTAACCGGGGGCACCGAAGGCAGAGCCTGGCACTACCGCCACGCCGGCTTCGTTTAGTAGAAATTCGGCCAGACCGACATCGTCCTCGACGCCATCGAGTGAGGTAATAAGCTCGCTGACGTCCGGGAAAGCATAAAAAGTACCATCGGCCTCCGCACAGCGTATCCCCGGCAGACTGTTCAGTGCGGCGACCAGGTAAGCATGTCGCTCCTGAAATGCTGACAACATCGGTTGAATACAGGACTGGTCACCGTTGAGCGCTTCTGTGGCGGCTGCCTGTGAAACTGCCGCTGGATTCGAAGTGCTTTGAGACTGGATTTTTTTCATCGCCTTGATCAGTGATACCGGTCCGCCGGCATAGCCGATGCGCCAGCCTGTCATGGCGTATGCTTTGGAGACGCCATTCAGGACAATAGTCCTGGGATAAAGCTCCTCGCAGACATTGAGGATGTTGACGAAGGGATCATCTGTCCAGAGGATATGCTCGTACATATCGTCTGTCGCAATCAGCACGTGTGGGTGGCGCTGCAGCACCTCTGCCAGCGCTGTCAGCTCGCCACGTGTGTATGCCACGCCTGTCGGGTTCGAAGGACTGTTTAAAACGAACAAGCGTGTATTGGGCGTAATTGCTGCTTCCAGTTGCTCCGGGCTGATTTTAAAATGCTGTTCCAGCCCCGCCTTGATGATCACCGGTTCGCCATCGGCAAGCCTGACCATGTCCGGATAGGATACCCAATAGGGTGCAGGGATTATCACCTCATCCCCCGCATTCAACAGCGCCTGAGCCAGGTTATAGAAGCTTTGCTTGCCGCCGCAGGAGACCAGAATCTGGTCCGGCTTGTACGACAGGCCATTATCCCGCTGGAACTTGTTTATAATGGCGCTTTTGAGCTCTGGTGTGCCGTCTACCGCCGTGTAGCGGGTAGCGCCGTTCTGAATGGCAAGGATCGCTGCCTGTTTGATGTGCTCCGGTGTGTCAAAATCCGGCTCTCCGGCGCCCAGGCCAATAATGTCCTTGCCGGCGGCACGCAGTTCGGCGGCACGTGCCGTGACTGCCAGGGTAGGGGAGGGTTTGACGCGCTGCACGCGCTGGGACAGGGTGATGTCGTTCACTCAAAGGTCCTTGATGGAATGTGTCGGTTAAACCACTTGCAATGATACTTAAACGGAGCTGATTACTTAATCCCTGTGAGCAAAGAATTTGAACTTATCTGTGATATGACGCCGGCCGGCGACCAGCCGGCGGCAATACAGCAGCTGGTGGAGGGTCTGGAAGACGGGTTGGCCCACCAGACACTCCTCGGGGTTACCGGTTCGGGCAAGACCTTCACTATCGCCAATGTCATGCAGCGTGTCCAGCGGCCGACTTTGATCCTGGCACACAACAAGACCCTTGCGGCACAGCTCTACGGCGAAATGAAAGAGTTCTTCCCGAATAATGCCGTCGAGTATTTTGTATCCTACTATGATTACTATCAGCCGGAAGCCTATGTTGCCTCGTCAGATACCTTTATCGAGAAAGATGCCTCGATAAACGAGCATATCGAGCAGATGCGCCTGTCCGCCACCAAAGCCTTGCTGGAACGCCGCGATACCGTCCTGGTTGCTACCGTATCGGCAATTTACGGCCTCGGTGACCCGCGTTCCTACCTGAGCATGGTGCTGCACCTGGTGCGCGGCGAGCGTATCGATCAGCGCGTCATACTGCGCCGTCTGGCCGAATTGCAGTATACCCGCAACGATGTTGAGCTCGGGCGTGCCAACTACCGGGTGCGCGGCGAAGTCATCGATATTTACCCGGCGGAATCAAGTCAGGAGGCGGTGCGCGTTGAGCTGTTTGACGATGAAATAGAGAATCTTTCCTATTTTGATCCGCTCACCGGCGAAATCCTGAAGCGTGTACCCAGACTGACAATTTATCCCAAGAGCCACTACGTCACACCGCGCCAGACGTTGCTCGATTCCATTGACCTGATCAAGGCGGAACTTCAGGAGCGCCTGGAGCAGCTACGCAGTCAGGACAAGCTGGTCGAGGCACAGCGGCTCGAGCAGCGGACCCGCTTTGATATCGAAATGATGGTCGAACTGGGTTACTGCTCGGGGATAGAAAACTATTCCCGCTACCTGTCCGGCCGGAAGGCCGGTGAGCCACCACCTACCTTGCTGGATTACTTGCCGGATGATGCACTGGTGGTGGTCGACGAATCGCACGCTACCATTCCACAGCTGGGTGGCATGTATAAGGGTGATCGGTCGCGTAAGGAAACTCTGGTGGAATACGGCTTCAGATTGCCCTCTGCGCTGGATAATCGGCCATTGCGATTCGATGAGTACGAAAGGCTGGTGCCGCAGAGCATTTTCGTTTCGGCCACGCCGGGTCCCTACGAGGCGGAGCATGCCGGCGCCGTGGCAGAGCAGGTGGTGCGGCCAACCGGTCTGATTGACCCCGAGCTGGAGGTCCGCCCGGCGGGTACCCAGGTCGATGATTTGCTCTCGGAGATCGGTAAGCGCGTGGCGGTACAGGACCGTGTACTGGTAACCACCCTCACCAAGCGTATGGCTGAGGATCTGACCGAATACCTGGCTGAGCATGGTGTCCGGGTACGTTATCTGCACTCGGATATCGATACCGTGGAACGCGTAGAGATCATCCGTGACCTGCGTCTCGGTGAATTCGATGTGCTGGTGGGTATTAACCTGCTGCGCGAAGGGCTGGATATGCCGGAGGTATCGCTGGTGGCGATTCTGGATGCAGACAAGGAGGGGTTCCTGCGTTCTGAGCGCTCGCTTATCCAGACCATTGGGCGGGCAGCGCGTAACGTCAACGGTAAGGCTATTCTCTACGCCGATAGAATCACGGGTTCAATGGAAAAGGCCATCAGCGAAACCAGGCGGCGGCGCGCGAAACAAAGCGCTTACAACGAGGCCCACGGTATCACCCCTAGAACCGTCCGCAAGGCGGTTGCCGATATTCTCGAGGGGGCTTATGCGACCGGGGTGCCTGGCGTCAAGCGGTTCTCCAAAGTGGCGGAAGAGATTGCTGAATATGCGGCGTTATCGCCCGATGAGCTCGCCAAACGCGTCAAACAGCTTGAAAAAGAGATGTACCAACATGCACAGAATCTGGAGTTTGAGGAGGCTGCGAAGCTTCGCGACCAGGTTAAACGTATGCAGGAAAGCAACCTGGGGCTGGCGAGTAGCGCGTGAATTTGAAATCTGGCCCCATTGCCAGTATCTTACGCGCTCCTTAGGCGCGTAGCTCAGTTGGTTAGAGCACCACCTTGACATGGTGGGGGTCGTTGGTTCGAATCCAATCGCGCCTACCAAATTTTTGCCAATATCCCCGTTTTTTACGGGGATATTTGTTTCTGGTTAAACATGTGGCCTCTCGTAGTGGTCACCACTGGGGATTAAAACCATGCCTGTAGTGACCCTCCCTGACGGTAGTCAACGTAGTTTCGAACAGTCGGTTTCCGTATACGATGTGGCGGCTGATATTGGTCCGGGCCTGGCTAAGGCTGCTCTGGCCGGTAAGGTTAATGGTGAAATGGTGGACACCAGCTTCGCTATTGAAGAAGACGTTGAACTGGCGATTGTTACCAACAAGGATGACGATGCCGTAGAACTGATTCGTCACGATGCGGCTCATGTCATGGCCCAGGCGGTGCAGGAGTTGTATCCGGGCACCCAGGTAACTATCGGGCCGGCGATCGAAAATGGTTTTTACTACGACTTCGCAAGAGCAGAACCGTTTACGCCCGACGATCTTAAAAAGATCGAAAAGCGCATGACGGAGATCATCAAGCGCAACCTGCCCATCGAGCGGGAAGTCTGGACACGGGAACAGGCGATTAAGACTTTCGGTGATCTTGGTGAGTCCTACAAGGTAGAGATCATTGAGGACATCATTCCGGAAGGTGAGGAGCTGTCGATTTATCGCCAGGGCGAATGGTTCGATGTCTGTCGTGGGCCACACTTGCCCAGTACCAGCAAGCTGCCGAAAGCTTTCAAGCTGATGAGCGTGGCTGGCGCTTACTGGCGAGGCGATTCCAACAATCCCATGCTGCAGCGTATTTACGGTACAGCATGGCGGAACAAGGACGAACTCAAGGCCTATCTGCATCGCCTGGAGGAAGCGGAAAAACGCGACCACCGCAAACTAGGTAAGGCGATGAACCTGTTTCATTCGCAGGAAGAAGCACCGGGGATGGTGTTCTGGCACGACAAGGGCTGGCGCATCTACCTGCAGATCCAGGACTATATCCGTGACAAATTACGCGACCATGGTTACCAGGAAGTGCACACACCGACGGTGATCGACCGTTCGCTGTGGGAGAAGTCCGGTCACTGGGAAAAGTTTCAGGACGATATGTTCATCACCGAGTCGGAAAAGCGCACTTTTGCTATCAAGCCGATGAACTGCCCGGCGCATATCCAGATCTATAACCAGGGTCTGAAGAGCTATCGCGATTTACCCCTGCGTCTCGCCGAATTCGGATCCTGTCATCGTAACGAGCCGTCGGGTACGTTGCATGGATTGATGCGCGTGCGCGGTTTTGTGCAGGACGATGCGCATATTTTCTGCAGTGAAGACCAGATCATCGGTGAGGTATCGGACTTCATCGACTTATTGTTCGAAGTGTACCGCGACTTCGGATTCGATGACGTGATCATCAAGTTTTCGACGCGCCCCGAAAAACGCGTCGGCGACGATGCAATTTGGGATCGTGCCGAAAAGGCGCTGGAAGAAGCGCTGAATCACAAGCAGCTGGAATGGGAGCTGCAACCGGGTGAGGGCGCTTTCTATGGACCGAAGATTGAATTCTCGTTAAAGGACTGCCTGGATCGTGTCTGGCAACTGGGTACCATCCAGCTGGATTTCTCCATGCCTGATCGGCTGGGCGCGACCTACGTGGCCGAGGACGGTAGCAAGCAAGTCCCGGTGATGTTACACCGTGCCATCCTGGGTTCGCTGGAGCGTTTTATCGGGATTCTGATCGAACATTATGCCGGCGCGCTGCCCACCTGGCTGGCGCCGGAGCAGGCTGTAGTGCTGAATATTACCGATAAACATGCCGAATATGCCCGAAAAGTAGAAGAAACCCTGAAAAATCAGGGAGTGAGGGTAAAATCGGACTTGAGAAATGAGAAGATCGGCTTTAAAATCCGCGAGCACACAATTCAGCGTGTCCCGTATCTGCTGGTCGTTGGTGACCGGGAAGCTGAAACTGATACCGTGGCTGTTCGCACGCGTAGCGGCAAGGACCTGGGTAGTATGTCCTTGCAAGCCCTGTCAGAAGGGCTGACCGCAGAAATCGCGAGTCGGGGCCGTACACTTTTGGAGACTTAAAACATCGCTGCAGCAAACAAACTAAAACACCGGCTTAATCAGAATATCGATGCCGCTGAAGTTCGCCTCGTAGGCGCAGAAGGTGAACAGTTGGGCGTAGTGCCATTAGCACAGGCCCAGGAAACCGCAGACAAAGCCAGTTTGGATCTGGTGGAGATTTCGCCACAGGCGGAGCCGCCGGTCTGTAAGGTGATGGACTACGGCAAGTTCAAGTTCGAGGAACAGAAAAAGCGCCAGGCTGCACGTAAAAAGCAGAAACAAACACAGGTCAAGGAAATCAAGTTCCGCCCGGGTACGGATATTGGCGATTACAATGTCAAATTGAGGAACCTGACCAAGTTCCTGACTGAAGGCGACAAGGTTAAAGTCACGCTGCGTTTTCGCGGACGTGAAATGGCCCACCAGGAACTGGGCCGCGATCTGCTCAAGCGTGTTGAGACAGATTTAGAGGAATTGGGTGCTGTAGAACAGTACCCGAAGATGGAAGGGCGCCAGATGGTCATGGTCATCGCCCCGAAAAGAAAGTAGGCCGTTAACGGCCAGCATCGCCCCGGGCTTACCGCGCCTAGGTGGCGATTGTAGACAGGTTTAATCGGGGACAGACCACGTTTTTTGTTAACAAAAAACGTGGTCTGTCCCCGATTAAACCGCTAACCAAGCGGGAGAGTAAGTATGCCAAAGATGAAAACCAATCGCGGCGCCGCCAAGCGGTTTCGCCGTACAGCCAGTGGTGGCTTCAAGCGTGGCCAGTCACACCGTCGCCACATCCTCACCAAGAAAAGCAGCAAGCGTAAGCGCCAGCTGAGTATGCCGGCAGCTGTTAACGACTGTGATCAGCGTATGGTTCGCCGTATGCTGCCCTTTGTATAAGAGTGAGGTTGTAAGTCATGCCAAGAGTAAAACGTGGAGTGCAGGCTCACGCCCGCCACAAAAAAGTTCTCGACGAAGCCAAAGGCTATTATGGCGCGCGTCGTAAAGTCTATCGTGTCGCCAAGCAGGCGGTTATAAAGGCCGGCCAGTATGCGTACCGCGACCGTCGTCAACGTAAACGTCAGTTCCGTGCGCTGTGGATCGCCCGTATTAACGCGGCTGCCCGCGAGAACGGTATGTCCTACAGTCGTTTCATTAACGGCCTTGGCAAGGCCGGTATCGAAGTCGACCGCAAGGTATTGGCTGACCTGGCGGTATTTGATGCCGCTGCGTTTAGCGCGCTGGCAGAAAAATCCAAGGCCAGCCTGGCAGGTTAACAGCAAGGCGCGTCGCAACTGCGGCGAACTCAAGACAAGCAAACCTGTACTGGGGGAAAGGCCGCAAACCTTTCCCCTTTTTATTGTTTAGGAGAAATAAGTGGAGGCTCTAGCCACACTGGAACAACAAGCCCGGCAAGCCATTGCCGCTGCCACTGATCTGAAAATACTGGACGATATTCGCGTTCAATATATGGGTAAAAAGGGCTTGTTGACCGAACAACTCAAGCAGTTGGGTAAACTGCCCGCGGATGAACGGCCGCAGGCGGGTCAGGCTATCAATGTAGCCAAGAAGCAGGTGCAGGCGGCGATTGAAGCGCGTAAAACTGAATTGCAAACTGCTGCCCTGGCAGAACAGCTGGCGTCCGAGCGCATTGATGTTACGTTGCCCGGTCGTGGACAGCAGTCAGGTGGTTTGCACCCGGTTACGCGGACCCTGCAGAGAATCGAACGGCTGTTCGCTGGCATGGGCTTCGAATCTGTAAGCGGGCCGGAAATCGAGGATGATTATCATAACTTCGAAGCATTGAATATACCCGCACATCATCCGGCTCGTGCCATGCACGATACTTTCTACGTTGATGCGCACCGGGTTTTGCGTACCCACACATCACCGGTACAGATCCGGGTCATGGAAACGCAGAAACCGCCGTTCCGGGTTATCGCGCCCGGTCGTGTGTACCGTTGCGATTCTGATCTGACGCATACGCCGATGTTTCACCAGGTCGAGGGCTTGCTGGTCGACGAAAACGTTAGCTTCGCGGACTTGAAGGGACTGCTTGATGAATTTTTGAAGCACTTCTTCGAGAGGGATGATCTCAGCGTGCGTTTTCGCCCATCATATTTCCCTTTTACCGAACCGTCAGCTGAAGTCGATATAGAGTGCGTAATGTGTGCCGGCGAAGGTTGCCGGGTCTGCAGCCACACAGGTTGGCTGGAAGTGCTGGGTTGCGGCATGGTACATCCGAACGTATTTGAACATGTGGGTGTCGATAATGAGGAATATACCGGCCTGGCATTCGGTATGGGCGTCGAGCGGTTGACCATGCTCAAGTATGGCGTTAATGACCTGCGTTTGTTTTTCGAGAACGACCTGCGTTTTCTGCAGCAGTTTCGATAGGAAAGAATAATGAAATTCAGTGAAGCCTGGTTGAGAGAGTGGGTTAGTCCTGATCTGGAGAGTGCCGCCCTTGCGGAGCAGCTGACCATGGCCGGGCTCGAAGTGGATTCTGTCGAGCCGGTTGCAGCAGATTTTGAAGGAGTGCGAGTGGCAGAGGTGATGTCAGTTGAGCCGCATCCGGATGCAGACAAACTGCGCGTCTGCAGTGTCTCTATTGGTGAGGCCGAAGCCCTACAAATAGTTTGCGGTGCACCGAATGTCCGTGCCGGTATGAAGGCGCCACTGGCAACCGTCGGCGGGCGGATCGGCGATATGAAATTGAAAAAGGCGAAACTGCGCGGCATGCCTTCTCACGGTATGTTGTGTTCGGCGCGTGAACTGGGCCTCAGTGATGAGCACCAGGGGCTGATGGATCTGCCTGTGAATGCACCGGTTGGAGAGGATCTTCGTACTTATCTGAAACTGGATGACATCTCTATTGATGTTGATCTGACACCGAACCGGGGTGACTGTCTGGGCGTGGAGGGCATTGCCAGGGAAGTTGGTACGCTAACGGGTACTGACCTGACACCGCCACCGTTTAAATCTGTGGACGCTGAAATTACCGATGCAATTAATATCTCGGTAGAAGCCCCGGAGGCTTGCCCACGCTATCTGGGGCGAATCATCCGTGGCATTGATCCGTCTGTTGAAACACCGTTGTGGATGCAGGAGCGATTGCGGCGCAGTGGTCTTCGCAGCCTGGGACCGGTTGTGGATGTGACAAACTATGTGCTGCTCGAGTTGGGTCAGCCAATGCACGCATTCGATCGCGACCAGCTCGTTGATGGAATTGTGGTGCGTTATGCAAGCCCGGGTGAAAAACTCACACTGCTGGATGAGCGCGAGATTGAAGTTGATTCCAGTACGCTGCTGATTTGTGACCAGGATAAGCCGCTGGCGCTGGCCGGCATCATGGGTGGGGTTGACTCGGGCATTTCAGGTGATACCCGCAACCTGTTACTCGAAGTAGCCTATTTTGCACCAGAGAAAATCGCCGGGAAGGCGCGTGCTTACGGACTGACGACGGATTCCTCACATCGCTTCGAACGGGGTGTTGATCCAGAGTTACAGTGGCGCGCGATGGAGCGGGCAACCAGCTTGTTGCTCGAGCTGGTCGGCGGCGAGGCTGGACCGGTGGTCGAAGTCGTCTCCCAGCAGCACCTGCCGGTGAAGCAGGCCGTTCTGTTGCGTCGTTCACGTATTCAGAGACTGCTGGGTTTTGTACCGGATGATGCGCAGGTGAATGACATGCTGGAACGCCTCGGTATCCGGCTGGAGGCGGATCCGGAAGGCTGGCTGGCGACGCCGCCCAGTTACCGTTTTGACCTGTCCATTGAGGCCGATCTGATCGAAGAGGTAGGTCGAATCTTCGGTTACGACAATTTGCCAAGTGCAAATAACCAGGGGGACCTGGTCATGCGTTCGGTATCCGAAACGATTACACCGCTGTCGCGCATGCGGTCGCTGCTGGTTGATCGAGGCTATCAGGAAGCCATTACCTATAGCTTTGTCGACGCAGAACAATTGCAGATGTTTGAACCCTCGCTATCAGCGATCGAACTCACTAATCCGATCTCCTCGGAAATGTCGGTTATGCGAACCAGTCTCTGGGGTGGTCTTGTCAGTGCGCTCCAATACAACGTTGCCCGCCAGCAAAGTCGCATCCAGATGTTCGAGACAGGTCTTAAGTATATCTCTCAAGAAAATGAAATAAAACAGAATAATTGTATTGCCGGCGTGGTTTGCGGCGAACGTCTCCCCGAGCAATGGGGTGCACAGAAAGAGCTGATCGATTTCTACGATGCCAAGGGCGATGTCGAGGCGTTACTGTCCTGCTGTGGTGTCAGTGCCGAGTTCAGGGAGGAGCACCATCCCGCCTTACATCCGGGGCAGAGGGCAATGATTATGGTCACCGGGAAGCCTGTTGGCTGGCTGGGATGTATCCATCCCCAGTTGGCTCAGAAACTCGAAATACCAAGGAAAACCTACCTGTTTGAGCTTGATTTACAGATTCTGCATCAAGGCAAATTGCCAAGTTTCCAAAATCTCTCAAGATTTCCGTCAATCCGCCGTGATCTAGCTATAGTTGTGGATGTGGGGACGCCAGCTGGCGCTCTGTGTAACAGCATCACCGAGCAGGCGGGTAGTTTGCTTACTGACCTGACGGTGTTCGATGTTTACCAGGGTAAAGGTGTAGAAACCGGGCGAAAAAGCGTCGCTTTAGGCTTGATTCTACAGGATTCTTCACGCACACTTACTGACGATGATGTTGACGCGGTAATGACTGGCATTACCGGGCAACTAGAAAAACAATTCGGGGCAACATTGAGAGAGTGACACCATGGCGCTAACCAAAGCCGACATGGCAGAAAAGTTGTTCGAAGATCTGGGGCTAAACAAACGCGAAGCCAAAGAGCTGGTCGAGATGTTCTTCGAGGAGATCCGCCACGCACTTGAAAATGGCAAGCAGGTAAAGCTGTCCGGATTCGGGAATTTTGATCTGCGTGATAAAAATCAACGTCCGGGACGTAATCCCAAGACGGGTGAGGAAATACCTATTTCCGCTCGTCGGGTAGTAACATTCCGTCCTGGCCAAAAACTAAAAGCACGCGTAGAGGCATATGCTGGAAGCCAGCAATAACAACGAATTACCCGCCATTCCTGGTAAACGCTACTTCACTATCGGTGAGGTATCGGAGCTGTGTGGTGTAAAACCGCACGTGCTGCGTTACTGGGAACAGGAATTTCCCCAACTCAAGCCGGTAAAGCGGCGTGGCAACAGGCGCTACTATCAGCGTCATGACGTGATCATGATTCGTCAGATCCGTAGTTTGCTGTACGAGCAGGGATTCACCATTGGCGGTGCGCGTCAGCGCCTGTCGGGTGAGGAAGCCAAGGAAGACGTCAGCCAGCGTCAGCAGATCGTGCGGCAGATGCGCGTCGAGCTGGAAGAGCTACTGCAAATTCTCAAACGCTGAATGGCATAACCGCACATGCAGCGGGGACAGATTTTAAATCTGTCCCCGCTTTTTTCATTGCTGTATGATCTGCGGCTGTTCGGGGCGT
>Ga0316189_10005672_pt1 | contig 11976 bp, 10 predicted proteins | sample LowCovwburrow_MG_FD_204930 | JGI IMG/M metagenome (GOLD analysis project Ga0316189, IMG submission 204930) | Coastal sediment microbial communities from Maine, United States - Lowes Cove worm burrow | ecosystem: Environmental > Aquatic > Marine > Coastal > Sediment | place: USA: Maine... | reverse complement strand
CCTGGATGAACTTTCGGTTTTGCTACCGGAATATCTTGAGCTTAAGGGCGCACTGTCAGCGAGTGTCAAGGCGAGTTGGGCCAAGGGTCAGCCACTTGACCTGGACGGTGAGGCGCGGGGGCGCGACATGGTATTTACCCGGCATTATGCTGAAGGCGAATCGGCTAGTGTTCACTGGGAACGAGTTGATGTCGACGTCCATAATAGCGCCCAAGGCCTGTCCGTGAATTCAGGGCTGTTCCGCGGCAAGGAGCGTATAGCTGGTATTGATCTGCTTCTGCCGGCGGACCGCAGCGAAGCACTTTCCGGCCGTGTCGACTTAGCCGCTTTGCAGTTGGGAATGTTCGCACCGTTTGCACCCATGATGTCTACATTGCGAGGAGAGGTGCGAGGCAGCCTGCAGTTGCGTGGGACCATCGACCAGCTGCTTGCCGACGGTACTGTGTACCTGTCAGCTGGCCAGTTTGCCCTGCTGGGCAACCCGACCGAGCTGTCGCAATTCGAGCTGGAACTGGAGGCTCGCGGTGATAAGGCGGTGGTGCAGGGATCCGGGCTGCTCGGTGGTGGTGAGCTCAGCTTCACCGGCGACCTTGTGTCACAACCAGAATGGCTGCTGCAGCTGGCCATTAATGGCGACAAGCACGAGATCCTGCTGCCGCCCTATACGCGGATGGAAGTTTCGGAGAATCTGGTGCTGCGACTCTCCTCCGGCTTGCTCGATCTCAAGGGGGACATAGTGGTGCACGAGGGTTTGCTGGAACACGAACAATTACCTGAAGGCAGCGTCACCCTGTCAGATGATGTCGTAGAGGTCGATTACAGCGGCAATGTGATTAACGAGGCGGCCCCCTTCGATATGCGTCTTAATGTCGGCGTGGTCCTCCGGAACAAGTTCCGGGTGCTGGGGGAAATGGTTGACGCTACACTGGGAGGTGATCTGCAACTGCGCCAGAGCCCACGCCAGCCGTTGCAGGTTTTTGGTACCCTGAATGTCATTGGTGGCGAGCTGAGAGCCTATCAGCAACGCCTGCGAATCAGGCGCGGCACGATCTCGTTTTCGGGTACGCCGGACAACCCGGAGCTGAATGTGCGAGCGCAGCGCGAGATCAGCGGTGAAAATATTGTTGCGGGCCTGTATCTGAGCGGTACACTCAACCAGCCGAAACTGGAGGTGTTTTCCGAGCCACCCATGCCCGATGGCCAGGCCATGTCTTATCTGGTGCGGGGTCGGGGGGTTGATTCCGGTGCCGGCGCCGACGGGGTTGCCATGGCGCTGACGGTGGGTTCGGGTCTTGTTAACCAGACTGCTCTGGTGACCGAACTCAACCGCATACCCGGGATCAGCGGGCTGGAGTTCGGGGCTGAGGGCGCCACCGAAGAAGAAACAGCGGCCACCGTGGGCGGTTATATTGGTAGCCGTCTGTATTTGTCTTATGGTCTGGGAATCTACGAGCCCATCAATGTGCTGACTGCTCGTTTATACCTGCAGACGCGGCTGTGGCTGGAGGTGGTCAGTCGGCTGGAGAATTCGGTTGATCTGTACTACTCATTTGACATCAAATAGCATTAGCGGGAGATTGTTATGGATCCTTTAACCCAGGGCGTGCTCGGCGCGGTCCTGCCGCAGGCCACGGCAGCCAGGGGAAAGCGCGTGGCTACAGCCGGCCTGCTGGGTTTCCTGGCGGGGATGGCAGCGGATCTCGATGTCTTTATCCGATCCAGTGAGGACCCGTTACTCTTTCTCGAATATCACCGACAATTCACCCACGCACTGATATTTATTCCCGTGGGCGGGCTTATTTGCGCCTTGCTGTTGCACCTGGTGCTCGGCCGCAAAAGGGGGCTGGAATTTCGCCAGAGCTGGCTTTATTGCACCCTTGGATACGCCACCCACGCGCTGCTGGATGCCTGTACCACCTACGGCACGATGCTGTTCTGGCCCTTCAGCGATGTGCGTATCGCCTGGAACACCATATCCATTATCGATCCCTTGTTTACCCTGCCGCTGCTGCTGGCAGTAGTGCTCGCTAGCAAGCGCAGCAGGCCGCTGTTTGCGCGCCTTGGCCTGCTTTGGGCCTGCTGTTATATGGCGCTGGGACTGTGGCAGCGCAACGAGGCAATGGAAATGGGTTATGCCCTGGCGAGCCAGCGCGGTCACACGCCGCTGCGGCTTGAAGCCAAACCCAGCTTCGCCAATATCCTTGTCTGGAAAGTCGTATATGAGACTGACGACAAGTATTACGTGGATGCCGTCAGGGCGGGTGTGGCGCCCCGGGTCTACCGGGGTAACTCCGTAGCCAAGCTGGATATTCCCCGGGACCTGCCCTGGCTGACCGAGGACTCCCAGCAGGCCAGGGATATTGAGCGCTTTCGCTGGTTCAGCAACGGCTATATTGCCCGGGACCCCCTGTTTCCCAACCGGGTGATCGATATCCGCTACTCGATGATTCCCAATGAGCTGGCACCCTTGTGGAGTATCGAGTTGCGGCCCGGTGCCGGTCGCGAAGAACACGCTGCCTATCTGGTGCACCGTGATGCCGGTGGTGGCCGCGCCCGGCAGATGTGGCAGATGCTTTCCGGTGGCTAATCAGCTGTCGTAGAGTGCCTGCGCCGCAGGAATTGCTGTACCCGCAGTGATGGCGGCCCCCTGGCTGGCCAGTACCGCTTCCAGCGCCCCCAGGCACTTCAGCACGTTGCGCTTATTGCTGGCGAATCCCATCAGGCCTATGCGCCAGGTTTTTCCTGCGAGGGCGCCCAGGCCGGCCCCGATCTCCAGGTCGTAGGAATTGAGCAGTGCCGTGCGCACTGCGCCATCATCCACGCCCTCTGGGATAAGTACTGAGTTCAGCTGTGGCAGCCGGTGTTCTGCGGCCACGGCCATGGCCAGGCCCATGGCCTCAAGCCCTGCCACCAGGGCCTCGTGGTTGTGACGGTGCCTGGCGTGTGCGGCTTCCAGTCCCTCTTCACGCAGCATCAGCAGGGCTTCGTGCAGGGCGTACAAATTGTTTACCGGCGCTGTGTGATGGTAGGCCCGTTTGCTATTGCCGCCCCAGTAGCCCATGACAAGTTGCATATCCAGGAACCAGCTCTGTACTTTTTGTTCACGCGCCTGGATGCGCTCTACCGCGCGCGAGCTGAACGTCACCGGCGAGATGCCGGGGATACAGGACAGGCACTTCTGGGTGCCTGAATAGACCGCATCGGCACCCCAGGCATCCACCAGCAACTCTATACCGCCCAGCGAAGTCACGGTGTCCACGATGGAGAGGGCGCCGTGCTTGCTGGCCAGTGCGCACAGTGCAGCGGCATCACTGCGGGCGCCGGTTGAGGTTTCCGCGTGCACAAAGGCGAGCAGGTTTGCCTGGGGGTTTTGCTCGAAGGCGTCACTGACCTTGTCAACATTCACCGGGTCACCCCAGTCGTCCTGGACCATGACAGCTGTGCCGCCGCAGCGCTCCACATTTTCCTTCATGCGGCCGCCGAACACACCGTTCTGGCAGACAATAACGGTATCACCGGGAGACACCAGGTTCACGAAGCAGGCCTCCATTCCGGCGGAGCCCGGCGCCGACACGGGCAGTGTCAGCTCGTTTTCGGTCTGGAACGCGTATTGCAACAATTCCTTGATCTCGTCCATCAGGCCCACAAACAGGGGGTCCAGGTGGCCGATGGTGGGCCGGGCGAGGGCGCCGAGAACACGGGGCGATACGTCCGAGGGGCCGGGGCCCATCAGTGTGCGAAGTGGCGGGTGGAAACTTTTAATCATAGTCGTAGCCCCTGTGAGGTTCGATAATGGGTGCGGAAAAAGAGGCGCGAACCTTAGCAGACTTATCAGAGAAGCTTAAGCCCGACGCGGCAATAGCGCACATTCGTGGACCGAATGGAAGTGCCGTGTCTCAGTTACGCGAAGATGGCGTATTGGCAAAGATCACCAGCAGGGTCATGTCTTCCTCTATCTCAAAAAAGGAGTGCTCTGTGGTGGCGCTCACATAGAGCAGCGAACCCGGCCCCACGGCGCGTTCAGTACCTTCCAAGTTCATACGCGCCCTGCCGCTGAGCACCAGGTAGACTTCGTCGTCGTCGTGGGGCGATTGCATGTCAGTACTGCCGGCCGCCAGGAAATAGACACCACAGTTGAGGGCAGAAACGTTGAGAAACTCCAGGTATTCAACAGGCTTGCCCTTGAGTTTTGCCTTGATCTCCTCGAGATCGAACACTTGCCAGTTTTTGTCAGCCATGCGTCGGTTTCCTTGTGTGGTCGATACGGTGTCCGTTATGTTAAAAACTCCTAATCAGGTAGTTCTTCCCCGACATTCGCCTGGGCCGCAGCAATTCGCGCGATAGGTACGCGATAGGGGCTGCAGGACACATAGTCCAGCCCCAGCTCGTGGCAGAAACGGATCGAGCGCGGATCACCACCGTGCTCGCCACAGATGCCGTACTTGATACCCGGTTTGCGAGCGCGGCTCTCCTTTACGGCCATCTCCATAAGCCTGCCTACCGCGCGCTGGTCCAGCGAGACAAACGGGTCGCTCTCCACCAGCTTATTAGCCAGGTAGGCCGGCAGGAATTTTCCGACGTCGTCCCGGGAAAAACCGTAGGTCATCTGGGTCAGGTCATTGGTGCCGAAACTCATGAACTCGACGGCATCCGCGAGCCTGTCGGCTCCCAGCGCGGCGCGCGGAGTTTCGATCATGGTGCCGATCTTGTAGGGAATGGATACGGACTTACCCTCCAGTGCACTGCGGATCGCTTTCTCGATAATGTTGGTAACCAGGCGGATCTCACGCACGTTAACGACCAGCGGGATCATGATTTCAGGGAAGGGCTTGTATCCCTGCTCGGTGGCATCCACAGCCGCGGTGATAATCGCCCTGACCTGCATGGCCGTAATTTCCGGATAGACCACAGAGAGGCGGCAGCCGCGAAAGCCCAGCATCGGGTTGACCTCCTCCAGATCCTGCGAGATCTCGCGGATCCTGTCCGCCGGCTTACCGATGCGCTCAGCCAGCGCCACAATGTCTTCTTCGGAGTGCGGCAGGAACTCGTGCAGAGGCGGATCAAGCAGGCGTATGTTGACGGGCAGGCCGTCCATAACCTTGAACAATTCGAGCATATCTGCGTGCTGGAAGTTAAACAGGATGTCGAGATACTTCTGCCGCTCTTCCTGATCCTCCGCGAGAATCATGGCGCGCATCACATCGATACGTTCGGCGTCAAAGAACATGTGCTCAGTGCGGCACAGGCCTATACCCTCGGCGCCAAGCTCACGCGCCTTGGCGGCGTCCGCAGGTGTTTCCGCATTGGCGCGTACCTTCAGGCGGCGGTGCTTGTCTGCCCAGGACAACAGGGCCTGGAAGTCGTCGCTGTCACTGGCTTCCGTTTTAGCGATATCCCCCAGCATGACTTCGCCCGAGGTGCCATCGAGTGTGATAATGTCGCCGCGCTTGATGACCACACCGTCATCGGTAGTGACCGTGCCGGCCTTGTAGTTTACCGAAATGCTGCCGCAGCCGGTAATGGCACACACTCCCATACCCCTGGCGACTACCGCCGCGTGTGAGGTCATGCCTCCCAGTTCCGTGAGGATGCCGGCGGCCACTTTCATACCGTGGATATCTTCCGGCGTGGTCTCGCGCCGCACCAGTACCACGCTCGCCCCCGTGGCGCTTACCTCTACCGCTTCTTCGGCGGAGAACACGACCTGGCCGGTGGCTCCGCCGGGACTGGCGGGCAGGCCGGTCGCAACGATGTCAGTTTTCGCTTTCGGGTCCACCATGGGGTGCAGGAACGCCTCGACATGCTCGGGTGAAACCCGCATCAACGCCTCGCTCTCGGTAATCAATCCCTCATTAACCATATCTGCCGCGATTTTCACCGAGGCCCGGCCGGTGCGTTTACCGCCCCGGGTCTGCAGCATGTAAAACACGCCTTCCTGTACAGTGAATTCCAGGTCCTGCATGTCGCGATAGTGTTTTTCCAGCAGAGCCTGGGTTTTGTACAGCTCGTCGTAAATAGCAGGCTGTCGCTCTTTCAGTGCCTCAACCGGTAGCGGTGTGCGGATACCGGCAACCACGTCTTCACCGGCGGCATTAAACAGAAATTCACCAAAAAAGAGATGCTCACCGGTGGAGGGGTTGCGGGTGAAGGCGACGCCGGAGCCGGAGTCCTCGCCAAAATTGCCGAACACCATGGCTTGCACGTTTACGGCGGTGCCCATCGCCGGGGAGATGTTGTTCATCTCGCGATAGACGTTGGCGCGGGGGGTGTGCCAGGACAGGAATACGGCTTCCACCGCCTTCTTGAGTTGTACAAAGGGATCTTCGGGAAAATCGACCAGGGTCTTGTAAATGCGGACGATCTCCTGCCAATCCTCGGCAGTCATGTCCACATCCAGGGCTTTACCGTGTGCGGCCTTGTATTCATTCAGCTCGTGTTCAAACTTTTCGCCGTCCACTCCCATAACCACATTGGCAAACATCTGGATAAATCGGCGATAGCTGTCGTAGGCAAAGCGTGGATTGCCGGTTTTGTTGGCCAGACCTTCGGCAATTTCATCATTGAGGCCCAGGTTCAGAATGGTGTTCATCATGCCGGGCATGGACACCGGTGCGCCCGAGCGGACGGAGAATAACAGGGGGTTATCCGGGTCGCCGAAACGGGCCCCCATTTTTTTCTCGACGATATCCAGTGCTACCCGGTATTCCTGTTCAAGCAGTGGCGGGAGTTTGTTGCCGGCCTGAAAGAACTCCCGGCAGGAGTTGGTAGTGATAATGAAGCCGAAGGGCACGGGTAGCCCCAGGTTGGTCATTTCGCACAGGTTGGCGCCCTTGCCGCCCAGCAACTCGCGATCGTCCTTGTTGCCCTCGTTGAACAGGTATACGCGTTTGGCCATGAAATATCCCCGGGATCAGGTTTCTGGAAGCAGCTCAGCCGGGAATTATAGCGGCAAGCGGCGCCCTGCGGGAGTTCTTATCAGTATCCCCGGTATCATTGGTACTTATAACGCGGTGCGGCTCGAAATAATTCGAACAGATAGCTGAATCAGCGCGTTGCGAGAATTTCCGCAAGTGTTTCAATTTCGGCCATCTCAGCCGTGGCCGGGACCAGGTAAAATGCCTGACAGCCCGCCGCCTCAGCATTGTCCAGGGCAACCCTGACTCCGTCGGGTGTGCTGCGGTTGACGGATTCCGCCATCATTGTGGCGATTTCGTGGCCTGCTATGGCCATATAGCCGTAGATATAGTCATAGAGTTTTTGTTGCCCGTCACTGGCCAGAGTGTACCAGCAGCCGCCGAGACGGTAGGGCTTGTCAGGGCGCTGGGCCCGCTCCCAGGCAGCATCCGCCATGGCGAATGCGCCGCCGAGTTCCTCTCTCTCACCGTTGAATGACCACGCGTACAGGCCGTCTGCCCACTGTGCGCAGCGCTCGATGCTCTTCGGGCCCATAGCGCCGGCGAGTAGTTTGGGGCCAGCCTGATGAACAGGGGCGGGGCCGATCGGGCCAGCGCCTGGCACCATTTCTTCGCCGCGCCAGACCTTGCGCATCTCCTCCACCTGTCGGTCCATGCGTGCATAGCGGCCCTTGTATTGCGCGCCCACCGCCTGATAATCCTGTTCTCTGCCACCGTAGCCGACGGAAACATATTTCACGCGGCCACCGGACAGCACGTCCAAAGTGGCTATCTCCTTGGCCACGCGGGTGGCATTGTGCATGGGCAGTACATAAAGGGTCGGGCAGATTTCCACGCGTGAGGTAGCGGTGGCGGCTGCCGCCAGAAGTATCCGCATATCCATTGTCGGTCCGTGCACGCGCTCGCCACAGCACAGGCTGTGAAAAGGTCCGTCGTCGACTGCCTTGAACCAGGCCAGGTAATCTTCCCGGCTCAGGCCGGCTTTCATATAGGGCAGGCAAATACCAATTTCCACTGATTGAATCCTCGGGCGGTAAAAACGCCTATGGTAGCGGACTTCCACCAGAATCGTGTTTACCTTTCTGAACCAGCTATGCATTATGCAACAATGAAATTTGACGGCCCTTTTTATGCACGCCTCGGTGATGCAGCCAGCGAGGCTGAGCGTCTCGCCGCTATCGGCTACGATGGTGTTTACACTCTGGAAGGTAACTCGGACCCCTTCCTGCCCCTGGTACTGGCCTCGGAGCATGCACCAAAGCTGGATATCGCCACGGGTATCGCCGTCGCTTTCCCGCGCAATCCCATGCACCTGGCCTATCAGGCCTGGGACCTGCAAACTTTCAGCCAGGGGCGTTTTATGCTTGGCATTGGCTCGCAGGTGAAGGCCCATATCGAAAAGCGCTTTGGTGTGGAATTCAGCCACCCGGCGGCGCGCATGCGCGAGTATATTCTGGCCCTGAAAGCAATTTTTGCCTGCTGGCAGAATGGCGAGAGGCTGGATTTTACCGGTGATTACTACCGCCATACCCTGATGACACCCATGTTCAACCCGGGCCCGAACGTCTTCGGTCCACCGCCGGTGCTACTGGGTGCCCTGGGGCCGCTGATGACGGAGGTAGCGGGGGAGGTAGCCGATGGTCTTATCGTCCACCCCTTCCATAGCTTGCCGTTCCTGACCGACGCTGCGCTGCCGGCGGTGAGCCGGGGTCTGGCTAAATCTGGCCGCCAGCGCGACGATTTCACCCTGCAGATTAATGCTATCGTGATCACCGGTGACACCGCCCAGGCGCGCGCTGCAGCCACAGAAAGCGTAAAGGGCCTGCTGGGTTTTTACGCCTCAACACCGGCCTACCGACCGCCCATGGAGGCCGTGGGCTTTGGCCAGCTCCAGCCGGAACTTAATCGGCTGTCCAAAGAGGGTCGCTGGGAGGATCTGGGAACCTGTATCGACGACAGCTTTCTCGATGCCTTTGCCACCCGTGGTGAGCCCGATGAAATCGCGGGAAAACTGCTGGAAAAATACGGGGAGCACGCGGATCGCCTGGCCATCTACGCCCCCTATGCGGCACCGGACAAGCTCTGGAAAGGCATTATTTCGAAGTTGAAACAGTCCTGATTCAGCCCGGCTGGTTGTAGTTATTGAAACATTGTGGCTGATCAGAGAAATCAACAGGGCAGGCCCTGTGCTCAGCATACCAGTGGCGCACCGCGCGCTCGCCCCTATCGAGGAAGTCCGATACCGACCGCAAAACGGCGCAGCGAATAGCGGCACACAGATAGTGGCTGCGCTCACCGTCGTGAGCATAGCTGATGTCTTTGTCGGCGTGGGTGAGGGGGGCCAGCAACCGCGCTGCGATATCCAGCGGCAGCTGCGGTGTGTCGCAGGGTGAGATAACAAGAAACTCGCTTTCGACCAGTGCGGCGGCCGCTTCCAGGCCGGCGAGTGGACCCTGGAAATCCCTGCGGCTGTCGCTTACCACGGCATCTGCCAGGGTGGCATAGTAGTCGCGGTTGCGATTACAGCTGATAATCAGGTGGCTCACCTGGGGCCGTAATCGTGCGGCCACCTGTGCAGCCAGTGGTCTGCCCTGCCAGTTGACCAGGCCCTTGTCCTGGCCACCGACGCGACGGCCCGCGCCGCCGGCGAGAATCAGGCCTGTGGTGGTATGTAGGTACACTGGTGCCTTCCGGGCTTCGCCTGTGGGATAATCCGATGTTACCACTTCGCGGGGATAGGAATGACAGGGATATTGGCAATCGACACGGCTACGGATGCCTGTTCGGTGGCGGTGCATGTCGAGGGCGAAACCAGGGAGGTATACGAGGTTATCCCGCGCGAGCACAGCCGGCGCCTGTTCGGCATGTTGCAGAGCCTGTTGCCTGATGGACGCCTGCGTGATCAGGGCATCGACGCCATCGCATACAGCTGCGGGCCTGGCTCCTTTACCGGATTGCGCATCTGCGCCAGTGCCGTGCAGGGTCTGGCTTACACCAATTCTCTCCCGGCAATTGCTCATTCAACGCTTGCCCTGCAAGCCCAGACAGCGCTGCGTCTCGGGCTTGTGGATGCGGATGTGGCGGTGCTGAGTATGATTGATGCGCGCATTAACGAGGTGTATTACGCCCTTTTTCGTTTTGAGGATGGTCTTGCTTTAATGCAGCAGGGTCCCGTGGCCTGCGCGCCGGATGCCGTTCAGGTCGCCGCTGACCTGCCGCGTTTGCAGGCGGTGGGTAGCGGCTGCCGCTTTGTCGATGAGTTGCCCGGCCAATTGCGGTCACGGCTGCAATCAACGCACCCGGAATTGTTGCCGGCAGCGCGTGACCTGGTGCCGCTGGCGCTCGCTGCGTATGCCAGGGGGGAGGTGCAGCAGCCGCAACAGGTGCAGCCTCTTTACGTGCGCGATGAAATCAGCTGGAAGAAGCTGGCGGAGCAGGGCAGGGCGGTATGATTGAGACCTACCAGGCAGTATTGCTGGCAATACTGCAGGGGCTGACAGAATTTCTGCCCATTTCGAGTTCCGCGCACCTGATTATTCCCTCGCTGATCATGGGCTGGCCGGATCAGGGTCTGGCCTTTGATGTGGCGGTGCACGTGGGCACACTTTCTGCGGTGCTGTTTTACTATCGCGCGGATCTCGCGCGTATGGCCGGGAGTTGGTTCAGCTCGCTCGCCGGCGCCCCCGGCAATGAAGACAGTCGCCTGGTATGGTATCTGGCGCTGGCCACATTACCCGCTGTGCTTGTCGGTTTGTTTGCCGGGGATTACATCGAGAACCAGCTGCGTAACCTGCCGGTGATTGCCACCACCACGTTAGTATTCGGCCTGCTCCTTGGCCTGGCGGATCGCCGTGCCGGGAAATCGCCTGTCGGCACCCGGCTTACCCTGGCCGTGGCGCTAGTCATTGGCCTGGCGCAGGCTGTGGCCCCGATACCGGGTGTATCCAGGTCGGGCATCACCATAACAGCCGCACTAATGCTTGGCATGAGCAGGCAGGCGTCGGCCCGCTTCTCCTTCCTGCTGTCCATTCCGGTCATTGCCGGTGCCGGATTGCTCAAAGCCTCGGAGCTGGCTAATTCGGGTGTGGCAGCTGACTGGTTGTTGCTGGGGATGGGCGCTGTCATTTCGGGAATAACCGCCTATCTTTGCATCGCAGTGTTCCTGCGCCTGCTGGACCGGGTGGGCCTTATGCCCTTTGTCTATTATCGTGTGTTACTCGCTGCTGTGCTGTATGCATTGTGGCTGGCCTGAAACGGAATCCCAGGAAATGGAAGTGTCATGAACCAACAGCAATTCAATACTGAACTCTGCGACTTTATTGCGCGGGCGAGCACACCTTTTCATGCGGTGGCGGAATTGTCGCGACACCTGGAGACAGGCGGTTTCAAAAAGCTCACTGAAGAAGGCGGTGTGCAAGAGCTTCAGCCCGGTGGGCGTTACTATCTAACGCGCAATGACAGCTCTATCATTGCCTTTGTCTGCGGGCGTGAATCACCTCCGGTTGAGGGTATGCGCATGGTCGGCGCGCATACCGACAGCCCCTGCCTGATGGTAAAACCTTCACCGGAAAAGTTGCGCAATGGTTATTTCCAGTTGGGTGTCCAGGTTTATGGCGGCGTACTCCTCAACCCCTGGTTTGACCGCGATTTGTCGCTGGCGGGCAGAGTGAGTTTCGAGTGTGGAGATGGCCAGTTGCGCACAGCCCTGGTCGATTACCGGGAGCCCGTGGCGACAATTCCCAGTCTCGCCATACACCTCGACAAGGAAGCTAACACCGGCCGCACAGTCAATCCACAGACCGATGTCCTGCCAATTGTGTTTCAACAGCCCGGAGAAGAGCCGGCGGATTTCCGCTCCCTGTTAAAAACCAGGCTGCTGGAGGAACATCCCGATTGTAATGTGCAGCAAGTACTGGACTATGAACTGGGCTTTTACGACACCCAGGCCCCTGCTTTGATTGGCCTGCAGCGGGAGTTTATTGCCTCGGCACGTCTGGATAACCTGCTCAGCTGCTTTGTCGGCTTGCAATCCCTGCTGCTAAGTGATGGTGCCGCCAGCAGC
>Ga0316189_10005671_pt1 | contig 11976 bp, 11 predicted proteins | sample LowCovwburrow_MG_FD_204930 | JGI IMG/M metagenome (GOLD analysis project Ga0316189, IMG submission 204930) | Coastal sediment microbial communities from Maine, United States - Lowes Cove worm burrow | ecosystem: Environmental > Aquatic > Marine > Coastal > Sediment | place: USA: Maine... | reverse complement strand
AACCAGGTCGATGTCCGGGTTTTCTTCAGCGAGCTGGATTGAATCGTTGAAGTTTGAAGTCTCCAGAATCGTACTGCCGGGAAACTTTTCATCGATCACGGACTTAATCGCATCCCTGAATAATGGATGATCGTCTGCTATTAAAATTTTATACATATCGCTTATACGCCTTTTTCAAAGGATTTTATGTCGGATATCAGCCTGGCTTTGATTTCCTGCCTAGTAAACCGGTTCTCGGATTGTATCCCGCTACTGCGGCACCAACGAATACTAACGTCGTGATGCCTACGATCAAAAGGGCCTTGAGGTTTGTCGTCGCGTATAGCGCAAAACGCAGCAGTTCAACCGCATAAGTAAAAGGATTGAACAGACAGATCTGATAAAGCCATTCATTGGCCTCTCGCATTTTCCACAATGGATACAGTGCAGAGGATAGAAAAAACATCGGAAAGATGACGAAATTCATGATGCCGGCAAAATTCTCCAGTTGTTCGACCAGAGACGATATAAACAGCCCCAATGAAGCCAGCATTAAACCGGCCATTATTAATGCTGGTAGCAAATAAAGGTAACCGACGATGGGTGGTTCGACGCCGAAAAAATAGGCGATTAGCAAAAAAACATAAGCTTGAATCGCAGAAATCAACGCGATTGAGATGAGTTTACAGATCAACAGGAAGGCACGTGGCATCGGACTTGTCAGCAATACACGCATGCTGCCCATTTCGCGGTCGACCACCATGGAAAGGGAACTTTGCATACCATTGAACAACAGGATAATGCCGACCAGTCCGGGTGTAATGTAAACCTCGTAGGTGATATATGTCTGGTAAGGCGGGATGATAGAAATACCCAGCGCAGCGCGAAAACCAGCGGCAAAAACGACTAGCCATAATAGCGGCCGCACCAGAGCACTGATAAAGCGTGAGCGTTGTTGCACAAAACGATACAACTCACGGTAGAGTATGCCCTGGAAGCAATTGATGTATGCGCTCGGATTCATAATCCTTCGCGACTCAAATGTTGCAGCAGCTCTTGCAGGTTCGGTTCCTGGCTATTTTCCAGCAAAGTACGACAAACGCCCTGGGCCATTACCTGACCGTCTTGCAGCCAAATAATATTGTCATCGAGCTCGATATCTTCGACTAAATGAGTCGCCCACAGCACCGAGATTCCTTCGGTTTCACATAAACTGCGGATATGGGTGTTTAACATTTGTCGGGTCTCAAAATCGAGGCCGACCGTGGCCTCATCCAGTAACAATAGTCTGGGCTTGTGCAACAATGCTCTTGCGATTTCAACCCGTCGACGATGCCCCTGGTTGAGTTGCCTTACTCTGTCGTTTGCACGGTTTTCCAGTTTAAAGCGTTTCAGTTCCTCGATAATACGCTGGCGCGCCAATTTCCTATCCATGCCCTGTAGCGCTGCGTGATAATTTAGATTCTGTACAACGCTTAAGTCGAGATCGAGTGAGCTTTGTTGAAATACGACACCCAGATTTTGTAGCGCTGATCCAGGACTATGACTTAAATTTTGATCAAATACTTTAATATCACCTGTCGCTGGAGACAGCAACCGAGTCAGTAATCCGAACAGGGTTGTTTTTCCGCTACCATTGGCGCCGAGAAGTCCAACACAGGTTGCCGGTGCAATTGCAAAACTAACATTGTCCAGCGCCTTTAATGCACCGTAACAATAACTCAACCCATCGACCAGTAGCGGATTGGTATTCATCAGGGCCGAATTGCCAGCCCCCAGGGATACCGTCCTACTTTGATCGATTTGAGCACCTTCAGGGATTTAACATCGATTACAGAGACATCACCACTGACGCCATTTGAGGTATATAAATACCGGTCATCCTCGTCTAATTCCAGATGCCAGACGCGCCGCCCGACCAGAAGGTATTTTACCACTTCAAGTGTTTGAGTATCGATAACAGCAACATGATTGGCTGGTCCGAGAGCAACAAATGCCTGACTACCATCGGAGGTTAATTTAATGCCGACGGGTTGAATCTTGTCCTGGTTAACGCCGGGGATTTTAAATTCAAGTTTATTCGTTATCTCGCGGCTTGCGACATCGACAATTGTCACCGTGCCACCGATTTCTGAAGAAGCCCACAGCGTCGCCCCATCGTCGCTAAATTCAACATGCCTGGGTCTTTGATCGACCAGCGTATTGTCAACGAGCTGATAGCTAGTGGTATCAATCCAGTGCAGCATGTTGGTGGTTTCGGAGGTATTAATCGCCCAGCGCCCATCGGGACTGACCGCCATACCCTCGGGCTCGACACCGACATCGATCTGGCCAATCACGCTGCGGGTTTCAGTATCGACGATGGTGACGATGGCATCTTCTTCATTGGAAACATAAAGATGACGATTATTCGGGTGCAAGGCAAATTGTTCAGGGTCTTCTCCAGACGGCAGGTTTGCGATGATCTGGTGGCTAGCGACATCGAGCACCTGCACGCTGTCAGAATCGCTGGCACAAATGTAAAGTTTTTTAAAATCCTTACTAAAGGTTATACCCCGAGGGCGTTTGCCCACTTCGATGGTTTCTATGACCTCTAGCGAATTCAGGTCAATCACCGAGAGATTGTTGTCCTTTTCATTGGAAACATAAAGCTTTGAAGCCGAAGCAGCGTTGCTGAGTAAAAAAAGTAGCAGGACGAAAGTTGATCCCTTTATCTGATTCATGAATTCTCCGTTAATTGATTTTTAAACTGGCAGTTAACTTCTGGCTGGTCGAAGCCCAGGGTGTCGAGTTCGGAAAAAGGATGAAGAAACCCTGCCTGAGGTGAAACGCTTACCAGTGCCCGAGGATGCACCAATGGTATCGGTTGACGCATTTGGCCATTCCAGTTGCGAAAGCTCAATTTGCGGCCTTTAAAACCAGCCAGTTTGAAGTTATCGCTGAGTAAATAAGTATAGAGTTGGGTAGCAGTTGGGCTTTTGCTACGTGTCACCGCCTCACCGATACTGCGCAGCGCCAGCCAGGCAGCATAATCCAGACTATTCATCCAGCGTCCACTGAGTTCGATAAAGCGACTTTGTAATTGTGCGGCACCCCATTGTTCAACCACTCGATGCCATGCCAGTGGCTTTAAACCCTGCGTGCCACCGACCGGGCGAGGTAGCCAGGTATTAAACAGTATATATTCGCCGATATCGCCGGTTTCATCTGCGACTATGGCGATATCATAGTCATCGACCTGGCTAAAACCCGGAATTTCGAGTTGCGCACTGCGCCGTTGATCGGTATTAAAAGTCCAGCTTTTTTCCGCAATTAGCTTTCCACCATAGCGTGCCGAAGCGCGCTTCATCGAAGCTGCAAAGGCCGCGTCCTCGGGCTTGCTGGCCTGAATCAGAAACCAGTTTTGCCATCGCTTACGTACCATAAACTGCATTAACGCATCGCTTAACATAGCGCGGCTTGGGATGGTGTGTAGCAAACCGCTAAGGCATTGGTCGCGACGCAGATAGTCGTCTGTTGCCGAGATATTGAAGAGGATGGCCTCTCCGGCTACACCGGGCGTTTGTGCCAGCTTTAGCAATGTTTCGGCGGGTAGATCCAGCAACATCAGGAAGTTGCCCCGGCTGATCCAGTTTTTAGCGTAATTGACTAATTCGGCGTCATTCGCTGATTCAAAATAGGATAATTCAAAGTTTTGCCTGAGGAATTTGCCGGTTGTATTGTTATCGATAATGGCCAGTTCAGCACCGCGCTTACCGGCATCCAGCGGCTCGGGTAAAATGTTCGACAGTACGGGTGGTTTCTCAAATTTTTTCTGTAGATATAAAACCGGGATATCGAGCGCCAGCGCAGACGTGCCCAGCGTCAGGGTAAGGGCAAAAATGAATGTCTGAAGTAGTTTGATGGACATTTAAGATAACAGGACAAATATGTTCTTCTCGGGATTGATGTTATAGGCTTGTGATTAACCTGCAATTCGTATTAGGGACTAAAACCTTGCTACTAAAGTAGTAAAAAAGGTTTTTTAAAAGGCAGCTGTTTATTAATTAAGTCATTCACCACTTAAACTGGTCATTTAGTACTTTTGGCACAAATACTGAGACTAAAGCATCATTGAACTTGTTTGATTGGCGTGCACAATCTTCAGCAATTACCAAATTCCTGCTATTTTGAGGTTGCCTATGAACGCGCAGACGCTGAAAATTTACGCTCTAACCCCCCTGTTATTGATCATTTGTTCTTCCGCATTTAGTCACGGTAATGTGACGCCTCAGGCGGTTGATGTGGGTACACTCAAGCCTCTGGGGGAAGAATGGTTAATCGAGAATCCTTACCGTGGTGATGATGAAGCCATAAAAGTAGGATCGTCGGCCTATAACCAGAATTGTGCGCGTTGCCATGGACTGGAAGCTATCTCCGGGGGGATTACCCCGGATCTTCGTAAACTCAATGACGAAAGCGAGTTTGATTCGACTGCTGAATCGGATGAGTGGTTTATGCAGCGTGTTCGTGGCGGTGCGGTGATTGATGGCAGGGTTTATATGCCGCCATTCGAAGGGATTTTGAGCCAGGAAGCGATGTGGTCGATTCGTTCTTACCTGGATACCAGAAAGCCCGATAGTTAAACCGGAAATGCCTCGTCTCTATTACAAATGGCTTGCGGTTCTTTTGCTGGCAGCACTGTCGTCGATGGTGCAGGCCAGAGTTTATGACGAAGTCATTGAATCTGGATATATCGAAATAGCGGTTTACAATAACTTCCCTCCCTATTCATTCCTGGATGAGGGTGAGCCTCGTGGCGTCGATATCGAAGTCGGCAAGCTGATTGCGGCTGAGCTTGGAGTTAAGCCTCGCTGGTTCTGGTTTAACGCCGACGAAACACTGGATGACGACCTACGTAATGCGGTCTGGAAGGGGCATTATTTGAACCGACGCATTGCCGATTTAATGATGCGAGTGCCATACGATCCCGAATATTCACGCTTGATCGATGGTTACGGCATGGTGAAAAATGACATGGTTGTCATGTTTGGCCCCTATCAGCGTGAGCGCTGGTGGATCGCTCGAGACCTGGAACAGACTAAAGATATCCGCTCACTGGCCAATTTCCAATATCTGAATATCGGCGTTGAAATTGATACCCTGCCCGATTTTTATCTATCCGATGCGTTTGCTGGCCGATTGCGAGATCGAGTCGATCACTTTATTACCGTGTTCGATGCGATAGAAAAATTGCAACAGGGCGATGTTGCCGCAGTGGTTGGTACCCGAAGCCAACTAGAGTGGGGCCTGAGTCGTGACGCAGAATACGATTTGAGCAGCGATGGCCTTGAGCAAATTGCTCATCAGGCCTGGGATATCGGATTAGCGGTCAGGCATAATTTTCGGCAATTGTCCTATAGCATCGAAGAAATAGTACTAAATCTAGAAAAACAAGGAGAGTTGAAAAGGATATTCGAACAATTCAATTTGAGCTACGAAAAGCCTGCTGCCTACCAGTAACCATTCCATGCTAATAAAGTCGGAAAACAGGCAGCCAATATATTGACTCTGGTTAGCTGTTAATTTCAGGCATGCCAATGGCACCTATCGAAAGCGGACGTTTGTTAACCTTTGGTTTGAGGTCGGGTAGGTGACTATTGGGGGCATAGCGCCCAGCTCAGCGGGCAAATTGAGCGCAGCGAAATTTGATCCGATGCAGTTGATTGTTAACTAAGTTATTGAATTTCATATAAATTAATTTAATCTTGTATTAAACCAATTTAGGTACCATAATTATCTATGAACCACTGAAAACACGAATGTGTCGTAGGTGGTGGATATATTTCAAGGGTGGCTTTCGCCACCCTTTTTTAATTTGGGTGTATTTTTATTCCAAATTCATTGCTTGGCGCCGCTTGAAGATTAAAACTTGGTTTAAGTAATTCCAGCCACTCCCGCAGTTGTTTTTCATCGACATATTTTTTCAACCTGTTAGGGAAGCTGCCTGCACCAGTGTGTTTCATACCGTACAAATAAACTAGATATGCGACTAAATCAGCCATTTGAATAAAATAAGATTCTTTTGAATCTTTTGGCAATGGGTCTTCAATTAAAGATTCTATTTCCTGTCTAATTGGGGCAGTACCAAAACGTGATGGGATATAGTTTATACGCTGAATAGCTCTAGTAGTTTTTCTCATTTTACCTACTCTGCCCTCATCAGTGATTATCATAAACCTCATATCTGGATTATTCTTAGGGTCTATATCATTTTCTATCCTTTGCACTGAGTATGTTAAAGATGTATTCATTACATCGTAATCAGCTTTCCTTATTATGGCTTTATTAATTAGTATATTTATTATCCTGATATCAAGTGAGCCAATAAATTCGCAAAACCGGGTTATTACTCCGATGCGGTCCGAAGTTGTAAACCCAAAGTTTCGATACGGATCTTTGTCTAAAAGAAATTGCTTTGTGTGGAGTTCGACCTTGACAGGAAAATTATAATTAGCCTTTAGTTCACGTCTTAACTCCACAATTTTTTCATGATTTTCTTTCCAATTTAAATGATCAAAATATATTCCACATAAAACAAAAAGGGGGGATGAATATAATGGAAATCCATCGTCGCCAGATTCATCGTAATAGCAAATTTTCACTCGTACTCCCTTATTTTCTAGTCTTATTCGGAATCTGGGAGCTCAGGATTTCCCTCACCAGCATTGAGAATTGCGCCAAAATTTAAGGCATTAAACTCAGATCTCATTTGAGCATCTTGGGCATATAACAAAGGGATCTCTTCAACAATGATGGGGCCAATAGAATTGAGTAGTTGAGTTTGCGCTTCTAGTAATTGTGTTCCTGTTATAGCTTTGTTCATATACATTTGACATAGAAAATATGAGTTAGCCATAAATAGTTGAACACCTTGGCTACGTTTATTTAAAACTGAATTAGCATAATTGCCAGCTATCAATGCACCTAACCCAATTTTTTTACCCGTTCCATCTATTGCGCTTGCGGTGGCTTGGGTTAATTTTGATATATCTTGACCGACTTCGGTGGGCCCTTCTGCACAAAAACGATCGTTTCCAAAATGAACTAAAACAACTCGCCGTTCTGGAGTAAGAGATAGTGTACCTACCGCACTAGAGTCGTCTATAAACCCTCTATTCAGTTTGTCTTCTATTACCGGTTGCTCCATTGGGGGAGTAAACATGCTACAACCTGATAATAGAACTAGTCCTAAAATTGCTATATTTTTCATAATTACCTCCTTTTTTTGTTTATCGAATTGCCTAACACCATACTAAGCGGCGTGTTTTTTACGTCCGCTTGAGTTACTGGTTAGAACTGATTTCATTAGTGTTTGGCTCATCATCATCTTTGCCGACTACTATATGAATACCTGCTCTTGCTTTGTATGTTTCATATAGTTCGTCAAGGGTAGCAATGTTTGCTAGCGAGATATCTTTGTCGCCGATAAAACACTCAAAGTGCTCAGAAAAAAACTTTTGTATAGGCTTTTTAGTTAATTCGTGAGGATTACAGCTTCTTGCTGAAATAACCGATATTGCAGGTATGACTGTAAAACCATCGAGCGCAGAGTAAATAAAAACGAAAGATGCTGGCGATAACTTGAGCATGTCTTCACACTGCGATTTAAGTTTGCCATATTCGGCATTTGAGTATGAGTCAGTTGGTTCGACTTTTTTAGCTTGTGCAAGGAAACCTTTTTTAACATTAAAGCCTTTGATTTTTATTTCTATTGAACCAACGAAATCTGCGCCATATTTCTTTTCTTGACTACCACGCCCACGATCAGTAAGTGTCATAGCAGACCACATTAAGCTAGAGTTTGAGTTTCGTGTTTCATTTTGGATATAGGCAATTAACCTATCAGTAATAGCCGGTTCTTGTTGCGCCCTACCTTCAGACATATCTTCGAGAGCATGACGTGCTGCTGTAGATATTTTTCTCGAAAATGTTGATGCCAGTTTATTATTTTTAAACATTTTACCTCACTATCCTTGTTGTTTTAACAGCCGATCATGTAGTTAGCACAAACACTGACATATGTTGCTGGCGCGAATATTGTGATATGCCGCAATTTGTTCTCACCATATTCTCAAGAATCAATTTAATTAGCAATGGCCGCTGTGTGCCGAAATTTCCCTGCTCAATCGTGGCCTTGAACGACCGCTTTCCAAATTATTAACCAGTTTTACTTTTATCACGTCAATGGAAGAGGTCAGGAAATTGGCGTTTAGCGAATCTCCCGCAAACATTTTACGACTTTATCAGGAGCAAATAGTAGCCGTGAGTTTTCGCCCAACTTCGCGCATTTCCCGAGTTTTGAATACTACTTCATCTACTACTAAGTAACTAATAAATTCAATCCTAGGTGTGATTGTTTCGGGCTAACGTCGATTTCATACTACATGTTGCGATCAAAGGTCTCGAATGTTGTCTCGGTCAATTCAGCCCAACGAATTTTACAATATTCAAGACCTCACCTTAGAGAGGAGGACCTCGATCGTATTGAATTTGAAACTAACTATAGCGATAGGAGAATCCCAATGAAAAAACTACCACCGGTGTCAGCCAGTCTGATCGGTATCGCGTTTACCGCTTCGATGTATTTAGGCTCGGCTACCTTGACCGCACAGGCCTCGATCACCGACGCTGATATTATCAATGATCAGGCAACAACAGGCGATGTCGTGTCTTATGGACTCGGGCCACGGGGGCAGAGATATAGCCCATTGTCTCGTTTAAACACCAAGACAGTTAAAAAGCTGCTACCCATATGGGCTTTTTCTTTCGGTGGAGAGAAGCAACGCGGTCAGGAATCTCAACCTATCGTGCATGATGGCGTGATGTATGTAACCTCTTCCTATTCGCGGATCTACGCCATCGATATTGCTACGGGTGAAGAAATCTGGCAATACGATGCACGATTACCCGACGGTATTATGCCTTGCTGTGACGTCATCAATCGTGGTGCCGCTATTTATGGTGATATGGTCTATTTTGGTACTCTTGATGCCAAGTTGGTGGCGCTCGATGCCAAGACCGGTAAAGTGCAGTGGAAGAAAAAACTGGGCGATTATCAGGCCGGGTATTCCTATACGGCAGCTCCACTGGTGGTTAAAGGCAAGATTATAACCGGCGTATCAGGTGGTGAATTCGGAATTATCGGTAAGGTCGAAGCCCGAGACGCCAAAACCGGCGAGCTGGTGTGGATGCGTCCGACAGTTGAAGGCCATATGGGCTTTCTGAATGGAAAGGAAAACGGCATCACCGGCGGCGAGGCAAACAAAACCTGGCCTGGCGATATGTGGAAACACGGTGGCGCTGCAACCTGGCTTGGTGGTACTTATGACCCGGATACCGACCTGATTTTCTTTGGTACCGGTAATCCAGCACCCTGGAATTCCTATCTGCGCCCCGGCGATAATCTCTATAGCTCTTCAAGGCTGGCGCTCGATCCGGATACCGGAAAGATAGTCTGGCATTTTCAAACTACGCCACATGATGGCTGGGATTTTGACGGCGTAAACGAAGTAGTATCGTTTGATTATCAGGACAAGGGGAAAACCGTAAAAGCGGCGGCGACAGCGGACCGGAATGGTTTTTTCTACGTATTGAATCGTAATGATGGCAAGTTTATTCGCGGGTTCCCTTTTGTAAAAGAACTTAACTGGGCGACAGGACTCGATGCCAACGGTAAACCGCTTTACGATGAGAGTTTACGTCCAGGCAATCCAGCTAACTCGGCGGATGGCAAAAAGGGTAGTACGGTATTTTCTGTGCCGTCTTTTCTTGGCGGCAAAAACTGGATGCCGATGGCTTATAGCCAGGACACCGGCCTGTTCTACGTGCCCTCAAATGAGTGGGGCATGGATATCTGGAACGAGCCTGTCAGCTATAAGAAAGGTGCAGCCTATCTAGGTTCTGGTTTTACCATCAAGCCTATCTTCGACGACCACATCGGATCACTCAAGGCAGTTGATCCGAAGACTGGCGACATCAAGTGGGAATACAAGAATGAAGCGCCACTATGGGGCGGCGTGCTGGCGACGGCGGGTAACCTGGTGTTTACCGGCAACCCTGAAGGTTACCTGATGGCCTTCGACGCAAAAACTGGTGAACAGGTTTATCGCTTTCAAACCGGCTCGGGCATCGTTAGTTCACCAATCACCTGGGAACAGGATGGTGAGCAGTATTTAACTATCGTCTCCGGCTGGGGTGGTGCAGTACCGCTTTGGGGTGGTGAAGTCGCCAAAACCGTGAAGAAATTTAATCAGGGTGGAACCGTCTGGACGTTTAAACTGCCCAAATAGTTCTAGCTCATACACACAAATAAATGGACTAACTCCTCAGGGTTTTACTGAAATCTTTGCCCATGGATGGGCTTTTCTGAGCAGGTCTTTACTATGAAACCCCGCGCTGAAAAACAAAAATTATACCGGGTAATAACGCCGTTATTGCTTGCGATTATGATGCTGATGACATCTTTGGTTGCGATGGCAGAGGCGAGTAAGCACTATCGTATCCAGTTGCAATCTATCGATGGTGAGAAGATTGTTCCAATCGCGTTACTCGAGATGGCAGCAGAGGGCGACGGATGGAAATATAGACTGGAAATGCTCGAAGCGGGATTTGGCGATTACTTCCTGTCTATGCGACCCTTCAAATGTATTACCGACCGTGTCGATATGCTTTGCCATTTGCCGTACCCCTACAAAATCGAAAGAAAAATCAATCAGTCTGATGTTACCGATCTTGAATATGATCTGCTCTTTATCCGTCGCAAGCCAACCGATTACGGTATCAACCCCTGGAACGGTCTTTACTATCGGCTGCGATGGCAGGGTGATCTGCTAGTTGGAGAAGCCCACGAAGTGGATCTTGATTTGCTCGCGGTGCCACCCGATGAAGGCGTGCTGCGCCCGATTCAGGCACATGACCTGCACTCGATAGACGCCGAGCAATTGTGGCTGCCCAAACTGGTGGTTCAACCAATAAGTTAGGCTCCGAATACTGAGCGATAAAACGCCAGCTCCTTTTCCAGGCACTGCGCTATGTTTTTAGCATTTCGAAAGCCGTGTCCCTCATCGTCGAATTTAACCAACTCGCTTTTTATCTGGTTGTTGCGCAATGCATCACACATGCCCTCGGCCTGATCGGGTGGTACGATTTTATCGCGCATGCCCTGAAAAAATAATACCGGACAATTGAGTGCCTCGCTGTGGAACAGAGGTGAGCGGCTTTGGTATAGCGATTTCTGTTGAGGGTACTTGCCGATTAGTTGCTCTACGTAGCGCGATTCGAATTTGTGGGTTGCCTGGTGTAATCGTTCCAGATCGCTAATGCCGTAGTAGCTGACCCCGGCCGAGAAGAAACGATGAAAGGTTAAGGCGCAAAGCACACTAAAGCCGCCAGCACTACTACCCCGAATAGCAACTCGATTCGCGTCTACCTCGTTGATATCGATCAGGTATTTTGCCCCGGCAATGCAGTCTTCTACATCGGCTACACCCCAGAGCCCCCGAAGGTTTTCTCGATAGGCCCTGCCATAACCGCTACTGCCGGTATAGTTGACTGTGAGCACCGCGTAGCCGCGTGACGTCCAGTATTGAATCTTCAAATCCAGAACGGTTTCAAACTGGCTGGTGGGTCCGCCGTGAGCAATCACCAGTAGCGGTGGCTTTAACTCGACGTTGAATTCAGGTTTGTAATAGAGAGCGTGTACTTCGTCTTCTCTTGCACCTGTATATGTAATTGCTTGCGCCCGGGTAATCTGAGCTGGTAATAAAGCGGTTGAATGATGTGTTAATGGCTCGGTTTTACCATTGCTGATATTGAATGTCGCAATCGACTGAGGAGTGGTTTCACTTGAAGCGATGAAAACGGCTGTCTGGTCATTGGCCTGGACGGCCGAAATCTGTGAGTAACCTGTTTCGATTGGCGTTTGATTGCCATCTACGAGCGATATCAGGCTTAATT
>Ga0316189_10005670_pt1 | contig 11977 bp, 8 predicted proteins | sample LowCovwburrow_MG_FD_204930 | JGI IMG/M metagenome (GOLD analysis project Ga0316189, IMG submission 204930) | Coastal sediment microbial communities from Maine, United States - Lowes Cove worm burrow | ecosystem: Environmental > Aquatic > Marine > Coastal > Sediment | place: USA: Maine... | reverse complement strand
TTTAAGCAATCATGAATAAAATTAAAATTGAATTTTTAGTCCTACTCTTCATATCCTGTTTCGCTGTATCTGCACAAGATAATTGGGAAGTCCTTTTCAATGGAAAGGATCTGTCGACCTTTCACCAGCTAAATGGGGATGCCTCCTATACAATAAAGAACCAGGAATTAATCGGAACTTCAAAACTAGGGACACCCAATAGTTTTATGGCCACAAAAAAAACCTATGGCGACTTTATTTTGGAGTTTGACGTATTTGTTGAAAATGGATTGAACTCTGGTGTACAATTCAGAAGTTTGAGCACTCCTGATTATATGGATGGCAGAGTGCATGGGTACCAATGCGAAATAGAAACAAGTGCCAGAAAATGGGCCGGTGGAGTTTATGATGAGGCTCGAAACGGATGGCTCTACCCCCTGACAAGAAACCCAAAAGGTCAAAATGCCTTTAGACCTGGAGAATGGAACCATTACCGTATTGAAGCCATAGGTTCAAACATCCGTACCTGGATAAACGGGGTACAATGTACCAACTTGGTTGATGACACTACTGCTGAGGGCTTTATCGCCTTCCAAGTACACAGTATTCATGATAATAGCTTGGAAGGTAAAATCGTGAAATGGAAAAATATAAAGATCAAGACCACCGATTTAGAGAACTCACGAAAGCAAGTGGATAGTGAAGTTCCTGAAATCAGCTATTTAACGAACGAGTTAACCGCTGACGAAACCAGAAAAGGCTGGCGCTTTTTGTGGGATGGAAACACTACCGATGGATGGAGAGGAGCCAAACTTGATAAATTCCCTGAAAAAGGATGGGAAATGAAAGATGGTATTCTCACCGTATTGTCTTCAGGTGGATACGAATCTCGGAATGGTGGGGATATCGTGACGGTGAATTCATTTAGCGACTTTGAGCTAAGTGTTGATTTTAAAATGACCGAAGGGGCCAATAGTGGTATTAAATATTTTGTGGATTCTGAATTGAACAAAGGAGAAGGTTCAGCAATCGGATTGGAGTTTCAAATATTGGATGACGAAAAGCACCCTGATGCCAAAAAAGGAAAAAACGGCAATAGAACGGTAGGCTCTTTGTATGATTTGATCAGAGCTGAAAACAATGGCAGTTTCAGAGGTAAGAACTTCAAAGGGGTGAATACGTGGAACAATGCCCGTATCGTTGTGAAAGACGGTCATGTTGAGCATTGGCTGAATCATGTGAAAGTAGTCGAATTCAATAGGTTCAGTCAAGTTTTTAGAGCCTTGGTAGACAACAGCAAATATGAAAAGTGGAAGAATTTTGGACAGTTACCTGAGGGTTTGATCTTATTGCAAGATCACGGAGACAAAGTTTCCTTTAAAAACATTAAAGTACGGGAATTTTAAACTATTTATCATGAAAAAAAACAGACGCAATTTTATAAAGAAAACGGCTTTGGCATCCAGTGGCATTGTATTAGGGGCAAACGCCATGAGTGCAAGTAGCTACAGAAAAATCTTAGGCTCAAATGACCGAGTTCGCGTGGGTATTTCAGGGTTTTCGAATCGTGCAAAAGGTGCATTGATCCCGGCATTTAACGGTCATTCAAAAACTCAGAATTTTGAAATTGTTGGGGTGTCTGATATTTGGAATCGTCGCAGGGATGAAGGTGCTGCTTTTATAAAGGAAATGACCGGCAACAAAATCAAACAATGGGAGAATAACGAAGAGATGTACGCGAAAGATAAGATTGATGCGGTTATCATTTCTACTGCCGATTTTCAACATGCCCTTCATACGGTAGAAGCAGCTACTGCTAAAAAAGATGTGTATTGTGAAAAACCATTTGCTGAAACAATGGCTGATGCCCGCATTGGTATGAAAGCTGTCAAAGATTCGGGTATTGTATTTCAAATTGGATCTCAAAGAAGAAGTAGTGCCAACTATCACGCGGCCAATGATTTTATAAAATCAGGGAAGTTCGGTGATATCGTTATGGTTGAAATGACCTGGAACGTAAACCAGCCTGGCAGATGGCGTTTACCCAAATTAACAAGTGAAATAAGAGCATCAGATACCGATTGGAAGCGATATCAAATGAATCGTCCACAAGCGGAATGGGATCCTAGAAAATATTTGGAATATAGATTGTTCTGGCCATACTCTTCGGGTATTCCAGGCCAATGGATGTCCCACCAGATTGATACCGTACATTGGTTTACTGGCCTGAATCACCCAAGAAGTGTAGCTGCCAACGGTGGTATTTATTTATGGAAAGACGGGCGTAAAAATTTCGATACGATGTCCGCCGTTTTTGATTACGGCCCAGCTGACGATATGGGTTCAGGTTTTCAGGTGACGTATTCTTCCAGATTTACCAACTCAGCAGGTGGTACTAAAGAAATCTATTATTCGAATGGAGGAGAATTGAACTTAGACACCAACAAAGTGAGTGATAACGGTGGACTTACGGAACGGTTTGCAAAAGCTATGGATATGCAACCCAATAAACTAGAAGGCTTTAATCTTTCGGATAACGCTCCTAAAGTAGTTACATCTGCAAATACGGGTGCCGATAATATGACATCATTGCATATGTTGAATTGGATGGAATGTGTGCGTAATCGCGAGACCACAAATGGTCCGGTAGAGGCTGGGTATAACCATTCCATTGCCAACATCATGACAACGGCAGCACTTAGAACTGGACTCAAAACTACCTTTGATGAGGCAACCCAAAATGTTTTAGCTGGTGGCAAAGTATTCCAATATTAATAGCAAATCATGTTGAAAATACCTAGAAACTTACTTGGATGTTGCTTCATTATTACTTTGTTGCTAGTATCCTGTAAGGATAAAAAGGAAGATGCCAAGTCTGATACTTCCGCAGAAAGTAAAATGACACAGTCATCCAAAGTAAGTTTTGTCAATGATGGGCAAAACAAAAAAATTGACGTCAGGATAAATGGCAATTTGTTCACGAGTTATGTATATGATGGCCAGACCCCGAAGCCTATTTTGTATCCCATAAGAACCAAAAGTGATAAAATTGTCACTCGGGGTTTCCCCTTTGAACAAAGGCCCAATGAGCGTGTAGATCATCCGCACCATGCTGGGCTTTGGTTCAATTATGGTGATGTTAATGGATTGGATTTTTGGAATAATTCATACGCTATACCCGCAGAAGAAAAGCACAAATATGGTACTATTTTCCATCAGGAAATTTTAGGCCTGAACGAAGATGAGGGCACGCTCAGCGCCAAAGCTATTTGGCGTTCACCCGATGGTGTTGATCTTTTGGAAGAAACGACCCAGTTTGTTTTTAGTGAAGAAGGGAATACAAGGTCCATTGACCGAACTACCACTTTAAAAGCCCTGCAAGACGTGTCATTTAAAGATAATAAAGAAGGTATGATAGGAGTGCGTGTTACACGTGAGTTGGAAATTCCTTCTGATAAGCCTGCAGTTTATACCGATGCAGAAGGCAATGTAACTGAGGTTAAGGCATTAAACAATGAAGGTGTGAATGGAAATTATTTTGGCAGTGAAGGTTTGACGGGTGATGATGTTTGGGGTACCCGAAACAAATGGGTTAAATTAGAAGGTAACATAGAGGCCGAAACGGTTTCACTAACCATAATCGATCACGAAAAGAATATAGGGTATCCTACCTATTGGCATGCTAGAGGATACGGCCTTTTTGCAGCAAACCCTTTAGGGCAAGCGATTTTTTCGGAAGGAAAGGAAACGCTGAATTTCAAATTGAACCAAGGAGAGTCTGTTACCTTTAAATTTCGTATTCTGGTACACAATGGTTCAAAGCTTTCCAAGAAAGCTATCGATGAATCCTTTGCCTATTTTAATAAATAGTAATTTGAATTTATAATTTAAGAAAATGAGACATCTTTTTTCATTGATTTTAACACTTGTAATGGCAGTAAATAGTTTTGGGCAAGGCAGCAAGCCTATGATGAAATCTATCTTTAATGGGACGGATTTAAATCAATGGAACATTCCTGAGGGTAATATTTGGTGGACTATGGATGCGGGTACATTATGGGCAAAAAGCGATCCAGATAAAAAAGGATCGATTTTATGGACAAAGAAAAAGTACAAAGACTTCGTGGTACAATTGGACTTCAAATTTGGAGAGGGCGCCGTTGATTCCGGTATTTTCATGCGAGGGGACGATGAAAAAAATGCTCAAATACAAATTGGGGAATCTGGTTCTTTAAAAAGGGATATGACTGCATCGCCCTATGTTCCCAAGTCAGGTTATCCTGTGGAAGCAAAAGGTATCAAGGAATTATTGAAATTGAATGATTGGAACACGATCAAAGCGATGGCCAAAGGGAATACCTACAAAGTTTGGCTCAACGGAAAAGAAGTGATGAACTATACCCTTGAAAATGCCAATCTAAAAGGCCCCATTGGTATTCAGCTTCACCCGAACAGGAAAATGTCCATTCAGTTCAGAAATATATTTGTAGCCCGCTTGTAGTTAGCATTGGGTGAGCATGTTATTTTCAAATTCCAAATAAAGCGTTTGACATTTGAGCCAACCAAACAAATAGATTTATTGACTTAGAAATGGGAATAAAACGAATAGCAAAATTGGCTAATGTTTCTATTGGCACTGTAGATCGGGTATTGCATAAGCGACCAGGAGTATCAAAGGAAACAGAAAAAAGAATCCTTAACATTATCGAGGAAACGGGCTACGTAAAGAACACAACCGCTAGTAGGCTTAAATTGGCCTCAGTAAAAAAAATCAAGATTGCCATTTTAATTCCTAAGGATGAAAATAAATGGAGATGGAATTATTGGAAACTACCAAAAAATGGGATTGTAAAAGCTGTTGAAGAGCTTAGCGAATTAGGTGTTGAAGCGAATTTTTATAATTTTTCGGATTCCATTTCATTCACTGCTCAAAGCAAGGAAATATTCAAAGAGAACTATAACGCCATAGTTACCGTCCCATTTTTTAAAAATGAGAGTAATGACCTCTTGAATCTCGCCAAGTCCAAGCATATTCCTGTTGTTTTTTTGGATACGGAAATAACGTTGGACAGTCCTGCCAATTTCATTCGTCAAAACTCATATAAGGCAGGTATGGTCGCCGGGAGATTGCTACAGGGATTAGTAGGGAGTGAAGGACAATATTATATTGTTAACATTATCAATGACAAAGGCGTTCATGCCAACGGCAAGCAAAGGGAAGATGGTTTTAGAGCATTTTTTAAGACCATTAACCAGCATGTAAATATCCAAACTATAGATCATCCCGTAAATGTTGATTTTGTGATAACCAAAGAATTGAAAAATTGGCTTAAAAAAAACACCATTAAGGGAATCTTTGTTACCAATTCCAGAGCACATCTCATTCCACCATTACTTAAAAAACATAACATAAGTAAAACATTTGTTGTTGGATTTGATTTGAACGAGAAAAATATAGCTTGTTTAAAAAACGACGATATTAATTTCATTATTAATCAAAAACCTAAATACCAAGGATATGCTGCGATAAAAGGGTTATATAATTTTTTGACAACACAGGATCCATCCAATCTAAATGTGGATATTCCCATAGATATTATAGTCAAGGAAAATATTGCTGATTCTTAATTTATCATTTACTCGAATTACTATAATCCTTGCTTATACAGCAACTACTTGCACGCTGGCTATTTAGGCATAACTGGTAATATCAAAATAATCCAAACTTTTATAAGGGGTAAATAGTCATAAAACCATTCTTTTGTGCTTATTCTCCACAATTTTGTTAAACTTTGTTTAATTTATTTATTAATTCGTTAAACAATTAATACCTTGCACCATACAAAACAAAGTCATGGCCAAAAGGAAAACAATTACTGAAAGCGACATTATCTCATTTTACATGGATTATGTCATTGAAAATAATGAAAACCCTAAATCTGTATATGCGTTTGCAAAAGCCAATAATTTTGAAGAATCAAAATTCTATACATTTTTTGGATCATTTGAAGCTATTGAAAAGCAAGTATTCAATGTTTTTTTTAATAATACCATTTCAATTTTAAGTAAAAGTCAAGAGTATCAATTATATGATTCACGCAATAAACTATTGAGTTTCTATTTTACCTTTTTTGAAAATCTTACGGCTAACAGAAGTTATGTTATTTATGTGTTACAACAACATAAAAGTAATTTGAAAGGATTGTCACTTCTTTCCGGGTTAAAAAAGAGTTTCACAAACTATATTGATAGTTTAGGCATTGAAATGATAGCTACAAAACAAGAAAAAATCGACAAAATACAGACAAGAGCATTGCAAGAATCTGCTTGGTTACAATTGTTATTGACTTTGAAATTCTGGATGGATGATACTTCGGCTTCCTTTGAGAAAACTGACATTTTTATTGAAAAATCTGTAAACACAAGTTTCGACGTATTGAATGTGGCTCCACTTAAAAGTATGATAGACTTGGGAAAATTCATCTTCAAAGAGAAAATGCATTCAAATTAAAGGTATATATGAAAACAATCGATAATATTCCCATTTCAAAAATACATCGTGCCTCTAAGCTAGTATCAACTGGAGCGAAAGTTGGAGTTAATTACCTTAAATATTATGGCGATAAACTTACAAAAACCGAACATCTGGCCAGAACACGTCTTAATGAAAATAATGCTGAGGATATTTACGATGGTTTAAAACAACTTAAAGGTAGTGCGCTTAAAGTGGCTCAAATGTTAAGCATGGAAAAGAGTATTATGCCTCAATCCTATGTTGAAAAGTTCTCCTTATCCCAATTTTCTGTTCCGCCTTTATCTTCCCCATTGGTATTGAAAACCTTTAAAAATTATTTTGGCAAATTGCCCAACGAATTATATGATTCCTTTAACCCGACTTCAGTAAATGCCGCCAGTATTGGTCAAGTGCATGTGGCAGAAAAAAATGGGAAAAAACTTGCTGTGAAAATCCAATATCCTGGAGTTGCCCAAAGTATAGCGTCTGATTTGGCTCTTGTTAAGCCGATTGCTATGAAAATGTTCAATATTAAGGGTAAAGATTCAGACAAATACTTTAAGGAGGTGGAAGGAAAACTCATTGAAGAAACAAATTATGTGTTGGAATTAGAACAAAGCAAGGAAATTGCCGAAGCCTGTTCCAACATTCCGAACCTTTTGTTTCCTCAATATTATGAAGACTTATCCAATGACCGTATCATTACAATGGATTATATGAACGGCGAACACTTATCTGAGTTTACAGCATATAACACAGATAAAGAAAAGGCAAATCAACTCGGGCAAGCGCTTTGGGATTTTTACATGTTCCAAATCCATAAGTTAAGAAAAGTGCATGCCGATCCGCATCCCGGAAACTTTTTGGTGTCAAAAGAAGGTAAATTAGTCGCTTTGGATTTTGGTTGTATGAAAAGCATTCCCAATGATTTTTATGTTCCTTATTTTGAATTATCAGAACCAGAAAACATCAATAATCCAGATTATTTTTTATCGAAATTGTTTGAATTGGAAATTTTGCGCGAAGACGAATCAAAAGAAGAAATTGAATTTTTCACAGCTATGTTTCATGAATTATTGAGTTTGTTCACACAACCATTTAATGAAGTAACCTTTGACTTTTCTGATAGTGGATTTTTTGAAAAAATCACTGAATTAGGGCAACGTTATTCAAAGAGTGCCGAATTGCGAAAAATGAATGGCAACAGGGGATCAAAACATTTTATTTATATCAACAGAACATTTTTTGGCCTTTATAACTTAATGTTTGATCTTAAGGCAAAAAATATAACCATCAATAATTTCAATACTTTTTAATTACGCACTAAGGCAATAATCATATTTCCAAGATCCAGCATTTGCACCCGATCAATCCCATAATTACTTGTTCCGGTTATAATTCATCTAATCTTGTTGGAAATATCGGCCTAAGGAATTTTGAATGTACCTTTAAACTAAAACTTGTAGGCCATTCTTATTCCATTCTACTCCCCGAGGCATAAGTACCTGTCTATGCTAACGATAAATAAAATTGGGACTCGTTCCAGAATTACCTCTCCGCCAGCTGGCGGATCAGTGAACCTGTTTTGGGGTCGGTGCTCAAGACAATCCAACACAGACTGGCGCCTGAAAGTATTTTTGTTTTCACTGCTTAAGTGCTTGGCAGCACTACGCTTAAAAACAAAAAATCCAACCACTTTCGTGATTGGATTTAGTTAATAAATTCCTTTTGATAGTAATCAATATTCATTACTCCGCAAAAGAAACCCGCAAACGAAGTTTGTGCGAGTTTCATGCTTGTGCGGGATATGAAAAAATCAGTATGTTATGGTGCCCTTCGCATTATGCTTGGCTACTCCTGAAATGAATACCCCATTGTCCATATCCATTCTTCCCAATGCGCCATCAAAGCGACCGGTACCACCAACTATGTCAAATCCGCCAGTATAGGTCCCTGAAGAATAGGTGCCATCAAGTATGGATTCTGGTGAAAACGTTATAAAGACCTTTGAAGAGGTGTATATTTTATCTCCGTTGGCAACAAGCATAAAGTCCTCACTTGTTTGGGTAGCCTCCGATGCTGAGGTAAAATAAAAATCCGTGGTAGTGCCTTCACCGGTATATTTGCCTCCATGTGATAGGTTCCCAGAGAAACTATTTCCAACGAGTAACCCATCTTCGAATCTGTCAACACCGATAAATGTATTTTTAATAGGTCGGAGCTTTTTAGCTTTTGCAGCTGTACTGGTAAGATTGGTTAACCCGTCCTCACTTATTGATTCCGTGGAACAGGAAACCACCGCTAAAATAAATGTCGATAACACAGCCAATTTTAAAATTGCCTTCATGCCTAACTTACGCTTTGTTTTCATACTTATAAAATTTAAAAGGTTACACAATAATTCAACCTGCTAGTATAGTTGCCTAGGGGCTACTAATTTTGGAAGAACTTCACTAATTAGTGAACTTATACTATAAGGGGATTTTATATGATACAGGGGGAATGTCAGAAGTAGGGAGAACTTGATCGTAAACGACTTCTAAACTGAATTAAAAATAATCAATTAGGAGAAGCGAATTAATTTTAAGGGACGAATAGGCGATATTACTGTCCGAAAGCGCCTATTTAATTACCAAGGGTTTTATAATCAAGCCAATAGAGCAAAAAAAATCCTTCTTATCCCTTCAAAAATACATATTGGATTGTCTCAAATGACAAACTCCTTTGAACGAACTGGACTCAAAACTTTAGAGATTGCACAAAAGATAGTGTGGCAGGATATGCCAGTTAGTTTTTATTGATTCTCAAAAAAAAGTACAAAAATTCCACAGTTAATTAAATGTCCAATAAAACAAACGTTTTTTGAGACATTGGCCTACTTCTTCATTCTGTCCTTTTCAAATTTGTTGAAGCTGAGGTTGAATGAATTTCTTGATTTTCGAAACGGTATTTTTATTCAGATTACAGATCTTACAAACGTGAGATCCTTTATACCCTTGTTCCAATAACTCTATGGGACGTTTGTACTTCTTGATAAAGTTGGGTTGGCAGGATTACCTGCGGTGATCCTGAAATAGGGTTGTTGCTCAAGTAAACCCACCACAAGCTGTCGCCAGTTTGTCTTTTTTGTTTTCACCGCTTAAGTACCTATTGGTGCTAACAATAAGTAAAATTGGGGCTCGTTCCAGGATTACCTCACTACGTTCGGTGAACCTATTTTGGGGTCAGTGCTCAAGACAATCCAACACAGGTTAGCGCCTGTTAGTATTTTTTGTTTTCACTGCTTAAGTGCTTGGCAGCACTACGCTTAAAAACAAAAAATCCAACCACTTTCGTGATTGGATCTTCTTGGTCGGGGTGGCAGGATTCGAACCTGCGACCTCCGCGTCCCAAACGCGGCGCGATAACCGGGCTACGCTACACCCCGAAATGGTTATCAAAATTAAAATTCTGTCTTCTCTCGCAGAATTTAGCGGAGAGACAGGGATTCGAACCCTGGGTACCCTTGTTAGGGTACGACGATTTAGCAAACCGCTCCTTTCGGCCACTCAGGCACCTCTCCTAAATATTTTTCAATGAACTAGCATTCTAAAATGCGGTTGCAAATGTACTTTATCCTATTCGAGAACGCAACAATTTTTTTAAAATTTTTAAAAAAAATACTTACTGAAATTTATGTCCGACTCTTTTAATCAACAGGACTTGAAATTCAACAATTTAAGATGTATCGATTTTAAAAAACAACCTTAACACTTCCAATCTCACCTTGCTCGGTAACAGCGCTTGCTTTTAACTCTATCCGATTAAACGTGCCTGGTGTACTGAAACGAAAAGTAGCCTCTCCGTTTTCATCGGTCTTGATCTTGGGATCCCAAAATAATGTGGTTATTCCGTTCTTATATTTTTTTGGCCTTTTGATCGAATGTTTGACATAACTGTCAAAAGTCGGCGACTCAAAATAACCCTGAAAATTTAGATGCCCTTCTTTTCTATTCACATAATCCATGCCTGCCCCACTTCTAGTGTAAATAACGATTGCGCCTCCTGAGGATCTTGAACCATAAATAGCCGCCTGTGGTCCAAAAAGCAGCTCTATACGTTCAACATCGACATAACTAATTGTGTTCATAAGCTCGGCAAGGGGCGTAGTACCTATCGGCTTCATCATAGGCATACCATCTAAAACCCATAAAACAGAGCCCAAGCCAGCTGCTTTAGGTAGATTTACTGTAGGTCTTAAGGTTCCTAAGCCCATTACCTGAACTCCAGGTATACCCAAAAACAGTTGAGGAATCGTTTGAGGCCTTTTTACATCCTGAAACTTAACTCTTGTTGGCTCAAGACCATAGACCGAAGGCATGGTCTTCTTTTCTTTAAATTTCCTTTGTATTACTTCCACTTCATCCAATTCGACGACCTTATCTTGATCAAGAGGTTTCCATGGCGAAGTATTTACTATTTTTCCTTTCTTATTGGGATTAAAATCCAATTTAGAGGTAGCCGTACTTTCAGCTTCAATACGCTCTTGAAAGGGAACTATTTTTACCAAACGAGATGATGCATCGTTACCAATAGTTCTGAATACAAGCTCTGTTTCGCCGACTAATTGTAGATTTTCCAATCGTATTCTTCCAGATGAATCCGTTTTAAATTCTTTTGTTGTCACATTTGCATCTGAAGACGCCAACATCTGTATTTTGGTATTCTTTAAAAGCTTATTGTTCAAATTATAAGCGTATCCGAATAAATCCAATCCTTGCTGAAAAGGATATTTGATTTTGTTCGGTACTGTCTGGGAAATCATGTCGTTATCACTACTTACCCCTGTTATTAAATCTATATCAGACAAGAACCGTTCTTTTCGTCTAGACTGGTTATTGCCATCGCCATTACTTATTTCATAGCTTTCCCAACTAAAGTCGGTTTTATTTCGGGTTTCATGTAAGCCAGAATTGTTATCAAAATTTGTAGCACTTAATGTGACTTCAGTGGCAACCGGTTTTCCTTTAGCATCAGTAACCTTGATTTTAAATGCAAACTCATCCATATTGTTATCTTGATCCAGTTGCGAGATTCTAAGCAATAAATCTTTTTTTGAGTCGATAAATACGGGGCGTTTTGCCAATAGCCTACCCTCATTATCTTGGATTGAAAGGATTAATACCCCAAACGGAATGCCTTGCTTAGGCACATTAACCGCAATTGAAGATTCTTGTAATTCAAGCTCCTTATTAACATAAGTTACACCACTCATTTCCCCTTTTAACCAAACCTTGGAATTTTTAAATTCCGGCGTTGCTTGAAGCCGAATACGCAATGCAGAACGGTCTAGATTATTCACATTTAATACATATCCGCTAGATAAAGCTGCAGGTAAGGGATAAGAAATACCTTTGTTTGCTTTTAGCGAATAGTGCTCATGGGATTCTGGAGTAAAAATGGTGGACATCACTTGCGGACCATAGGCACGTGCCAAAGCCACAG
>Ga0316189_10005669_pt1 | contig 11978 bp, 10 predicted proteins | sample LowCovwburrow_MG_FD_204930 | JGI IMG/M metagenome (GOLD analysis project Ga0316189, IMG submission 204930) | Coastal sediment microbial communities from Maine, United States - Lowes Cove worm burrow | ecosystem: Environmental > Aquatic > Marine > Coastal > Sediment | place: USA: Maine... | reverse complement strand
GTTCGAAAATAAGTCAATCAAGTGTACTTAAGCTTTATCAAGGTTTTGATAAGACTTCCTTCTCCGTCTTTTGTTAAAACCAGTCCTAAAAAATAATTTTTAAGTAAATTGTGTTGAACTTTTAAAATTAACTATCATTAAAGTTAAAAAGTTTAAATATCTTTATATCACCATGTTTACCTAATTACCTTGTTCATACAAAACAATATTTTTCTAAAATTAAAAAGACTATAAGTGAATTTTAAAGTAATCCTTTTATTAATGGCAGTAATATCATCATCTATCACTTCCTGTGATAATGAAAAGCACACAAAAGACCTATCTAAACAATCATTAACTTCTGAAACTTATTCTGGCAAACATATAACTCATAAATATGATGAGCAGATTGATAGTATTATGGTTCAATTGACTTTAGAGGAAAAAGTTGGAATGCTTCATGGCACAAGTATGTTCACTACTGCAGGCGTAGAACGATTAGAAATTCCAGAATTAAAAATGGCAGATGGCCCTTTAGGGGTACGGGAAGAAATTTCAAGAAGCTCATGGGCTCCTGCTGGATTAGATAATGATTTTGCTACTTATTATCCTGCCGGCGGCGGTCTTTCTGCTACATGGAATACAAAATTAGCATATCTATTTGGTAATAGTGTTGGCGAAGAGTCACGTGCTAGAGGTAAAGACGTTTTGCTTTCTCCTGCAATCAATATTATTAGAACACCTTTGGGTGGTAGAACTTATGAGTATCTTACTGAAGACCCCTTTTTAAATAAAAAGTTGACTGTCCCTTTTATTGTGGGCTTACAAGATAATGATGTGGCTGCTTGTGTTAAGCATTATGTTGCAAATAATCAAGAAACCAATAGAGATTTTGTTGATGTCCAAATTGATGAACGCACACTGCGTGAAATTTATTTACCTGTCTTTGAAGCTGCAGTTAAAGAGGCTAATGCTTATAGCATAATGGGAGCCTATAACAAATTTAGAGGAGAATATTTATGTGAAAATAACAACATGTTAAACGGTGTTTTAAAAGGAGAATGGGGTTTTGAAGGTATTGTAATTTCTGATTGGGCAGCTGTTCATACCTCTGTAAATTCTTTAAAAAGTGGATTGGATGTAGAAATGGGAACTCCAAAACCTTTTAATGAATTCTTTTTAGCCGATCCATTATTAGATTCCGTAAAGGCTGGAAAAATTTCTAAAGCTGAGATTGACAAGCATGTGAAGCGTATCTTACGGTTAATGTACACGTTAAAAAGTATGGGTGGAGAAGATCGGAAAAAAGGGAGCATTAATACTGAAGATCATTTTAATGACGCCTATAAAATAGCTTCAGAATCTGTTGTTTTACTCAAAAACAGTAAAAACTTATTACCAATAAACGCTTCAGAAGTTAAATCAATAGCTGTAATTGGTAACAATGCAACTAAGAAAAACGCTTTAGGCGGATTTGGAGCTGGAGTTAAAACCAAAAGAGAAGTAACCCCTTTAGAGGGTTTGAAAAATAGGCTACCAGAATCAATAGAAATCAATTATGCTGAAGGTTACCAAGAAAAATATGCCCCTAAAAAGAAATCTATATTTGGAGAGGTTACTCAAGAAAGAGCAAAAACCATAGATGAATTAGACCCCAAAATGCTTGAAGAGGCAATCAATGCTGCTAAAACATCTGATGTTGCTATTATTTTTGCAGGATCTAATCGTGACTATGAAACGGAAGCTTCTGATAGAGCAGATTTAGAATTACCTTTTGGGCAAGGAGAACTAATTGAAAAAATACTAGAAGTTAACCCTAATACGATTGTAGTAATGATTGCTGGAGCTCCTTTTAACATTAATAGTATTAAGGAAAAATCATCCGCATTGGTATGGAGTTGGTTTAATGGTTCTGAAGGGGGGAATGCTTTGGCTGACGTGTTATTAGGCAATGTTAATCCTTCTGGAAAATTACCTTGGACCATGCCAAAAACTATAATGGATTCTCCAGCTCATGCCACGAATAATTTTCCTGGAGATAAAACTGTTTCATATGGAGAAGGTCTTTTAGTAGGATATCGTTGGTTTGACACAAAAAATATTGAACCATTATACCCATTTGGTTATGGACTATCCTATACAACATTTAATATTAAAAATGCTCATGCAGATAAAGAAGGCCCTTACTCAGAAAATGAAACCATTAATATTTATGTTGATGTTGAAAACACAGGAACCATAGACGGCAAAGAGGTTGTGCAATTATATGTTTCTAAAAAAGATTCAAAAATAGAGAGAGCTGCACAAGAATTAAAAGGGTTTGAAAAAGTGTCAGTAAACGCAGGTAAAACTGTTAACACTGTAATTACAATTCCTGTAAAAGAGTTGGCTTATTACAATGTGACAAAGAAAGAGTGGGTAGTTGAACCAGGAACTTATAAAATTAAAATTGGAAATTCATCAAGAGCCATTAAAGAGGAAATTTCAATTAATATAAATTGAAAGTAGAAAAACATTATTTAAGTTTTGCCAGAACCAACTGAGGTAGAAAAACAAATACATTGGAGTACAAAAGCCTTATCAAGTCTTGATAAGGCTTTTAATTTTATCATGATTTATTTTTTATTTAAATTCTGAACTTGGGTTTTTCAAAATAATTAAGATAAAAATATTAAAAATTTCTTACAATCAAGGAGTTACACTAAAAATCTAACAATTTTTATGCTTAAAATACCTTCTTTTTAAACCTAAGGAGTCTCTCCTTTCAAAAGGAAAAAATAAGTTGTTTTCTAAACCTTTCGTTTTAATTACCTTTGTACAACTTTATTTATAAGCACATGATATATTCAATGACCGGTTACGGAAAATCTATATTACAACTCCCTACAAAAAAAATAAGTATTGAGTTAAAATCACTAAACAGCAAGAATCTTGATTTAAATGCCAGAATGCCCTCTATTTATAGAGAAAAAGAACTTCAAATAAGAAAACTTTTAGCTGATGCGTTAGAGCGTGGAAAAATTGATTTTTCTATTTACGTTGAAATGACTGCTGAAGACACCTCAACACAAATAAATGTACCGGTTGTAAAACAATATATAAATCAACTAAGAAGCGTAGTTGAAGGTGATGAGTTAGAACTTCTTAAAATGGCTGTTAGGTTTCCTGATGCTTTAAATACAGTACGTGAAGAAATTGATGATACTGAGTGGAAAGCCATTGAAGACGGAATCAATTCAGCTATTGAATTAATAACTAATTATAGGCTAGATGAAGGCAAAGTTCTTGAAGAAGATTTTAAAAAACGTGTAACTATCATTGAAAATTTATTGGAGCAAGTCATCGCCATGGATCCAGACCGTATTGAAGGCGTTCGTGAACGTTTAATAAAAGGTGTTGAAGAACTAAAAGAAAAGTATGATGAAAACCGGTTTGAGCAAGAATTGGTTTACTACATAGAAAAATTTGATATTACTGAAGAGACAGTGCGTTTAAAAAATCACTTGGATTATTTTATGGAATCTATTAATTCCAAAGATTCCAATGGGAAAAAACTGGGGTTTATTAGTCAGGAAATTGGTAGGGAAATTAATACTATTGGTTCGAAAAGCAACTATGCACCCATGCAACAATTGGTAGTTCAAATGAAAGATGAACTAGAAAAAATTAAGGAACAACTTTTAAATGTTTTATAATGACAAAAGGGAAGCTTATCGTATTTTCCGCTCCATCAGGTTCTGGTAAAACCACCATTGTAAGACATCTGCTTGGTATTGATGATTTAAATTTAGAATTTTCAATCTCTGCCACATCACGTGAAAAACGAGGTGAAGAAGTTCATGGAAAAGATTACTATTTTTTATCATCTAAAGAATTCAAAACTAAAATTAAAAACGATGAATTCCTGGAATGGGAAGAAGTCTATCGCGATAACTTTTACGGCACATTAAAGTCTGAAATAGAACGTATTTGGGCAAAAGGCAAACACGTAATTTTTGATATTGATGTCTCAGGCGGTTTGCGCATCAAGCGTAAATACCCTCAAGAAACCTTGGCGATTTTTGTAAAACCACCAAGCATTGACGAGCTTAAAATAAGACTTAAAAAACGAAAAACCGAAAGTGATGACAAAATCAATATGCGTGTTGCCAAAGCCTCTGCAGAACTGGCAACGGCTCCTTTGTTTGATGTCATTATTGAAAATCATCATTTAGATATTGCTCTTAAAGAAGCTGAAGACTTGGTGAGAAATTTTGTAAATTCTTAGCAAAAAAATATGAAGGTAGGATTGTTTTTTGGTTCATTTAATCCCATACATATAGGGCATTTGGTGATTGCCAACTATATAGTTGAGTATAGTGATTTAGACCAAGTTTGGTTTGTGGTTACGCCACACAGCCCGTTTAAAAAGAAAAACAGTTTATTAGATAATTATCAACGTTTAGAAATGGTATATCGTGCTACAAAAGACTATACCAAACTAAACCCTTGTGATATTGAATTCAACTTACCACAACCTAATTACACCATCAATACACTGGTTCATTTACAGGAAAAATATCCACAACATGAATTTGCCCTAATTATGGGTGAGGATAACTTAAAGGGTTTCCACAAGTGGAAAAATTATCAACTTATTCTAGAAAATCACCACATTTACGTCTATCCAAGAGTTTCTGAAAACCAAATAGAAACGCTATTTAGCGGCCAAAAAAAAATATACCATATTAATGCGCCCATTATGGAGATTTCCTCAACCTTTATCCGTAAGGCTATAAAAGACGGCAAAAATGTACAGCCTATGGTACCACAACACGTTTGGGAATACCTTGATGAGATGAATTTTTATAAGTAGTTAATTTAATTGGTTTTTATCCATAACCCAAGCCTCCACCATCACAATCACTTAAATTGGCTTCAACATACATTGCCCAACTCTTACCCCCAAAGTCCTTACCTTCACCCCAAGCAGTTTCTTCGCCTGTTGGCCCTATAACTTCGGCATGAGCTGCAAAACAATATGTTTCACTTACTTCATTCAAAGGTATTGTGTATATCACTTCGGTAACACCGTTTTCAAAAGTATCAGAATACTCAAATTGTCCTACCTTTGGGTTACCTGCATTTGTGATTGGGAAGCTCTGTAAACTACAATTTATTACACTTAAATGGGTTGCATTAATAATCCAATCACCATTCACAGTATATGTTATTATAAGATTTTGACCATCATTGTCTACTGTAATAATACCTGCTTCATAATGTTGCCCAGCCATTAATCTAACAACCTCACAATAAGTTCCATCATTTAAATCATCAACTTCATCAACTTGTTGGTTCTCTTTCAATAGACCTTCAGCATTGGTAGATTCAAAAGCCGATAAAGGTTCTCTAACTGGTTCCACATTACAGCTTAAGAATGTTAAAACTGTAAACGTTACCAATAAAAAAGTATATTTTTTCATGATAAAATAATAAGTAGGTTAATACAATAAATATACAACACATAAAGTTTTAAAGATTAATTTTTTCGACGAACAACAATTAAACCTTACCTTTCATCTATGATTTTAATAAATTTGTAAGAGAAAGTATCATAAAAGATTTATTATAACAAACAAAAAAACCGCCTAAAGCCTAAACTTTAAACGGTTTCCTAACTAAATAACCAACCAAACTATTTTTATCCGCGAGTATTCTCTCTTGGGTTTTCTACTTTATCTTTTCTTTCTTTACGCAACTTTTCAGTTGACGCTTTTTTATCTTTTGTATTTGATGTTTTTAAATATTGAATATATCCTCGACCTACAAATTCATAAACGGTTTCTGATGCTGGATGATATAACTCAATCTTTCCGTCATTTATAACGCTCAATTCAAAGTATTCATTGCTGAAGAAATCATAATCTAATGTTAAAGTTTTTAGGTACATATTTCCATTAATGTTGCCTACGCCATAAACACCTGTATAATCCCAATATAACTGTGTTACATTGGTTCCTGGTTCATCTTGTGAGCTTCTGAATTCCGAATCATTTCCACCAGCCAAAAACTGTAAATAGTTTTCATTATCAAACTCATTGATGGCTCCAAAATTACTGGTGTAGGTTTTTTCCCAAGCTTCATATTCTTGCAAGAAATAATGAATGTTATCATAAAATACATAATCATAATCAAAGTTGCTACGTTGATAACCTTTTAAAAAGTATGACGTGTCATTATTTGGGTTGTAAAGCTCAATGGTGTTGTTATTTATTTGATAAACATCAAAGGTTTCAAAACCATCAATATCATGATACACATCTAAAATCATATCATAGGCATCATAATCTGCTACGGCAATACCTAACCCATTACCGGTACTTCCTATACCAACCAAATTGTTATTGGCAAACATGGTTCCGTTTCTAAAAGAAATGGTAAACGCTTTTTGTAAAAAAGGTGTAGAACCATAACCTATGGTTTCATTAATATCTACATACCATAATTCATAAGAACCTAATAATTGGTTTAATGATATGGTAGGTTCATCTACTATGTAATCATCTACAATAACTTCAGTATAACATGAAGTAAAAAGAGTGGTAGATAATACAAATACTAAAAGTAGTTTTAAAGTTTTCATCTGTTCGTTTTTAAATTATTAAATGGTCAGATGTAATTCGCATAGTAAAGATTTCATTGGAATTGAAATTCTAGTAATGCTCATTTCATACGCCTAAATTTTATCGTTCTATTAACAGATATTCAAAACGTGTGCCAAAAAATATTTTATAATGAATTTAAGGGCTAACCCATAACTAATATTTTATGTACTTTTGAAACCATAACCATTTTTTAAGTATGAGTAATCAACTAAAATATGCTGTTTTTGGTGCCGGAAGTTGGGCAACCGCTATTGTAAAAATGCTTTGTGAAAATCTTCCTGAAGTAGGTTGGTATATGCGAAGTGTTTACACCAAAGAGCATTTATTAAGAGAGCAGCATAACCCTAATTATTTAAGTTCAGTTGAGTTTCATTTAGACCAATTAAAATTAAGTAATGATATTAATGACATGGCAACATATGCAGATGTTTTGATTTTTGTAATCCCTTCGGCATTTATGCATAGTGAATTAGAAAAGCTAAACATTGATATTTCTGATAAAATTGTTGTATCTGCTGTAAAAGGAATTATGCCAGAATCGGGATTACTCGTCGGTGAACATTTTAATGAGTATTACAAGGTGCCTTTTGAAAATATAGCGGTTATAGCTGGCCCATGTCACGCAGAAGAAGTGGCGCTTGAACGTTTATCATACCTCACCATTTCATGTGCCGACCCATCAAAAGCCAAAGAAATTGCTAAGCAATTGTCCTGTGATTATATAAAAACCAAAATCAGTGATGACATTATGGGAACAGAATATGCAGTGATGCTTAAAAACATTTATGCAATTGCCGCAGGAATAGCTCATGGTTTAGGTTATGGTGATAATTTCCAAAGCGTGTTGATGAGTAATGCCATACGTGAAATGAAACGTTTTATAAAGAAAATGCACAAAATGAAACGGAATATTAATAATTCAGCGTATTTAGGTGATTTGTTGGTTACAGGCTATTCGGTATTTTCAAGAAACAGAATGTTTGGCAATATGATTGGTAAAGGGTACACCGTAAAGTCTGCCCAAATGGAAATGAGCATGATTGCCGAAGGTTATTATGCCACAAAAAGTGCGCATTTGCTCAACGAGAAAAACAAAAAGAAAACTCGTTTGCCTATTATTGACGCCGTTTACGACATTTTATACGAAGGCAAAGATCCTAAAAGGACCTTTAAAAAATTAACAGAGAAGTTGGATTAACTCATTTATTTAATCATGGTCAACACCATTTTAAATCTTTCAATTGCTTTTAATGCATGCGGAATATTTGCAGGCATGACAATAGTTTCGTTTGCTTCCAGAACATTTGAAATACCATTGATAATAATATCAGCTTTACCATCAACTATATAAACAACGGCATCAAAAGGTGTTGTATGTTCGCTTAATCCTTCTCCTTTATCAAAAGCAAATAAGGAAATGTTTCCGTTTTCCTTTTTTAATACATGCTTACTTACAACGGCTTTATCATTATAACTGATACTATTATTAAAAGAAAATTTCTCTCCTTTTTCAAATTCATTACTTGCCATATAATTACGTTTTATTGTTTATTAATATTATTCTTTCAATATACCCTTTTTATCCATTAATGGTATGGTCTGTAGCGCTTTTGTGTTGATTGTGTTTTTTCTAAACACATAGGTTTTATCAAACATACTACTGCCTTCAAAAAAAGTAACGGTAAATTCATTGTTAAGTTGCAAAACATCCTCTTGCATTAATTCAATTTTCGCAAAGCTTTTTGCCGAAAGTTTGTCCAATTTATGACGCATGGTAGAGGTTACTGTACTTTCTGAATACCCTTTAGTAACAATTAAAACCATGTCTAAATCTACCTCTTTGTCGTTTATAATATAGGCATTCCAGTCTTGGGTTTTATATATGTCATTATACTCATTAACAATGGCTACGTATACATTTTCTACTTTTGGAATATGAATGTCTTTTTTCAAAATAAGCAAATTTCAGTTAAATCAAAAATACTTATTTTCAATGATTATACAGCAAAAATCCTTAAATTGAAAGGTTGTTATAAAACATCTACAACGTGAGAGTTTTTAACTAAACTTTTTTTATTTAAAAATATGGGTTAGATAATCAAAAATCTTCATCAAATGGATTCTCAAGATAAAATTAATGCCCTTCAAGAAAAGCTAAATCTTCTTTTAAAAAAACAGGAAGATTTTTCTAAAGAAGTTACCCAATTACAAATCGAATTAAATCATTTAAAACCATCTGATAAAGAAGAGTCTAATGAGGCAAAAGCCCAAATTGAAACCCAAACAAAAAAAGAGGTTCCAACAAGGGTTGATGAAAAACCAAAAGGATTTTTTAGAGATACCAATCATCGTGGTTTAGGTGGTGTTTGTTCTGGTTTAGGTAATTACCTTGGTATTAACCGTTATTTAATACGATTCCTTTGGATTTTATTGACAATTTTCTTTGGAATTGGTTTGCTATTATATGTTATTTTGTGGATTGCCGTTCCAAAAATCAATAAAGCACAAATCCTTCGAAAACCGGTTCAGACAGTTTCAAACGAACCTTCAAAACCAATTAAGGAAACGGTTAAGACTCCAACTCAGAAATCTATTCAAATAAGCAATGAACTTGAACGGTTTATTGGAGAAAACCTTATTAATAAAATAGGAATTGCTATATTGATTATTGGTGTTGCTATCGGTGCAAAATATTCTATAGACAATGATTTGATAAGTCCACTCACACGAATAATTCTTGGGTATTTATTAGGGTTAGGCTTGCTAGGGTTGTCTATAAAACTAAAGGCGAAATATGAAAATTTTAGTGCCGTTTTAGTAAGTGGATCTATGGCTATATTTTATTTTCTTACCTATTTCGCTTATAGTTATTATCAGCTAATCCCACAATTATTAACGTTTGTGCTTATGGTGGTTTTTACAGTTTTCACTGTCATAGCTGCTTTACAATACAACAAACAAATTATTGCCCATATAGGTCTTGTTGGCGCTTATGCTGTACCTTTTTTATTGAGTAATGAAACTGGTAATGCGTTAGTTTTATTTAGTTACATAGCCATTATTAATATTGGTATTCTGGTATTATCCTTTAAAAAATACTGGAAGCCTCTATATTATGTATCCTTTGCTTTAACCTGGTTAATTTATTTTTCATGGTTCGTATTTAGTTACCATAAAAATGAAGATTTCACCGCAGCATTAATGTTTGCCAGTATATTTTTCATCATATTCTACGCTACATTTCTGGCTTATAAACTCATTAAAAAAGAACAGTTTGATGCGATTGATATTATTCTTTTATTGATTAATTCTTTTGTGTTTTACGGCTTTGGTTACGCTATTTTAAATGGCCATGAAACTGGTAGTCAGTTACTTGGATTGTTCACCCTTTGTAATGCCATTTTACATTTTATAGTAAGTGTTATTATTTATAGATTAAAGCTGGCAGATAAAAACTTATTCTATTTAGTTGCTGGTTTGGTTTTAGTGTTTATTACCATTGCTATTCCTGTTCAGCTTGATGGTAATTGGGTGACTTTACTTTGGGTTGGCGAAGCTGTTTTATTATTCTGGATTGGACGAACAAAAAATATTTCTATATATGAATATCTGTCTTACCCGTTAATTTCATTAGCAACCTTAAGTCTGTATCAAGATTGGTCAAATGTTTATATAGATTATTATCAATTTGATGGTTCTGAAAAAATAACACCTATATTTAATATTCATTTTTTAAGTACCATTTTATTTATTGCTTGCTTTGGTTTTATTTATTATTTACAGAACAACAAGCTATATGAAGCGTCTATCAAATCAAAAAAAGAGTTACATAATCTGGTTTCCATAATTATTCCTGCAATCATTATAAGTACCATTTATTTTGGTTTTTACTTTGAAATAAACCATTATTTTAATTCGATTTACCAAGAATCAGAAATAACCATAAACCAATATGACCATTATAATAATTATGATGTATTAAATTTTAAAGCCATTTGGCTGCTCATTTACTCTATGGTATTTGTTTCTGCATTATCATTTATTAATATCAAATTCATAAAAAGCAAAGTCTTAGGATACATAAATTTGGGACTTAATGGTTTAGCTGTTTTTGCCTTTTTAATTTCAGGACTGTATATCCTAAGCGAATTACGTGAGAGTTATCTTGGAGAGAGCTTCTCTGAATATTACCAAACAGGTTCGTTTCATATTATCATAAGATATTTGTCTTTTGTATTTCTTGCCATCACTTTATGGATGATTTATAAATATATTCAAGAAGCGTTTATGAAGGTGATCAACAAAATTCCTTTTGGAGTTTTATTCCATATAACGGTTTTATGGGTTTTAAGTAGTGAACTTATTAACCTGATGGATTTATCCGGCTCAACACAATCTCATAAATTAGGGTTGAGTATTTTTTGGGGTTTATATGCTTTGTTTTTAATTGTATTAGGAATCTGGAAAAAGAAAAAATATTTACGTATTGTTGCCATTGCTCTATTTTCAATAACCCTTATAAAACTATTCTTTTATGATATTTCACATTTAGGAACCATTTCTAAAACCATTGTGTTTGTATCTTTAGGTATTCTATTATTAATCATTTCATTCTTATATAACAAATTTAAAAACAGTATTTCAGATGATGTTGAAGACTAAATTTTATACCTGTTTTTTCTTATTTGTCTTTGTGTTGTCTTTTGGGCAAATGCAGAAATATAGCTATAAACGTGCCTTAATTGGTGTAAATGATAGCTGGCACAAAGTAAGGTTACCAGATACTATTTTTGAAAAAGTGTTGCCAAATTTAGCCGATATTAGAGTCTTTGGAATTACATCAAAAAATGACACCATTGAAGCATCTTATGTATTAAACCTTAAAAACGAAAAAGTTGTATCAACCAATGTGCCATTTAAAATACTTAACACGTCACATAATGAAAAGGGTTATTATTTTACACTTGAAGTGCCTTCAAAAACAACCATTAACAAATTACAATTAGATTTTAAGCAATTTAATTTTGATTGGCGTATTGATTTAGAAGGAAGTCGTAACCAAAAAGAATGGTTTTCTATAGTAAATGATTATAGGGTCTTATCAATAAAAAATGCTGAAACTTTTTATGAGTTTACGAATCTAACATTTCCAAATTCCAATTACCGGTATCTTAGAATCCTTATAAAAAGTACTGAAAAGGTAGAATTAAAATTGGCAAAAGCCATCTACAACACTACTGAAAAAGGCGTTTTTAATGATTATGCCATCAAACACTGGAGTATAAAAAATAATGAAACCCTAAAAATCACCGATATTGATGTAGATCTTTTTAATGCTGTTCCGGTTAGTTA
>Ga0316189_10005668_pt1 | contig 11980 bp, 12 predicted proteins | sample LowCovwburrow_MG_FD_204930 | JGI IMG/M metagenome (GOLD analysis project Ga0316189, IMG submission 204930) | Coastal sediment microbial communities from Maine, United States - Lowes Cove worm burrow | ecosystem: Environmental > Aquatic > Marine > Coastal > Sediment | place: USA: Maine... | reverse complement strand
CAACAGCTTGTTTTTCGGGTGATCGGGCGCGGTTCCAATATCCTGGTGACAGATAAGGGCTTTCCCGGAGTAATGATCCGGCTCAAGGGTGAGCTTGAACAGGTTGGTCTTGTAGAGGCTTCAGATAAAAATTCTGATGCGCTAGAGGCAAAGAAGACAGAGAAGGCTGAGGGCGGAGAGTTACTGGTTAAAGCGGGTGGCGGTTGTTCGCTGGGCAGATTCCTTTCCTGGTGTACCAAACAGGGGCTGTCTGGCTTGGAGTTCATGGCAGGTATTCCCGGCTCTATGGGCGGTGCTGTCCGGATGAATGCCGGGGCCCTGGGCGGAGAAATCGGTGATCGTCTGCATTCGGTTGAATTTGTTGATGCCTGCGGCAGCGTCATCCAGGTGCCGAGTTCAGAGTTGCAGCTCTCCTACCGCAAGGCGGAGCTTGCGGGCAGGGATATTGATACGCTGATTGTCGCCTCTGCCCGTTTCAGGCTGATAGCGGGAGTGCGGGATAAAATACATTCTTGTTGCGCAGATTTTTTAGCTCAGAGGAAGGGGAAACAGCCGACCGGAGTGGCCTCGGCCGGCTCGTTTTTTAAAAATCCAGCAGGAGATGCTGCCGGCAGGTTGATTGAGGCTGCCGGTCTGAAAGGATGTTGTTGCGGAGAGGCGATGGTGTCTCCGGTGCATGCCAATTTCATCGTCAACACCGGGAAAAGTTCGGCAACAGATATCCTGACTTTGATGGAGCAGGTACAGGAAACCGTTTTTCAGGAATTTGCTGTCAGGCTGGAGCCGGAAGTGGAGATTATCTAGGAAATCTCTGAAGCAGCTTTTGCGTCAGCCCGGAGAACAGGCGGACAGGAGCAGGATTTCGTGGCTCGAAAAAAAATACGCTATAGGCGACAGAGGGCGGGACGCTCTCCCATGCTTCGCCAATTTCGCTCTGATTATGTTCGGCCGCCTGCGCAATTGCGGATTCGGGTTAATATGGGGCGGTATCAGCAACCGGCCTCTGTTGCTCCTAAGCCTGAATGGAATATTCAGCTTATCGGAAAGAGTTTTTTTTTGCTGGTGCTGGTTATGCTGTTTGTCGGTGCCGGTCGTTGGGGTTTCCGAACCTTGGAACGTTCAGGGACCTTTTCGGTGCGCCGGGTTACGGTTCAGGGTAATCGGATGAGCAATGAGGCGCAGATACGTACTCTTGCGGATATTAAGCGGGGAGATCAGCTCTTCAGTGTTACCCCGGAGGAGGTTGCCGAGCGTATTTGTCGGCATCTCTGGGTTGACCGGGCGAAGGTCGAACGTGTTTGGCCGGATATCCTGACCATACGGGTTTATGAGCACCGTCCGCTGGCGATGATCAATATTGAAGGCAAACAGCAGGGGCTGTACTATCTTGATCATCAGGGGATTATTTTTGCACCGGTGGAGTCTTTGCAGGATATTGACTATCCTGTTATAACGGGTTTTGCCCCCCCGGATGAAAATGGAGAGATACCGGGGCTTGACCTGGGAGAATATGTAATGACGGAAGATGTGCTTGAATTTTTGCACGTTGCTGCGCGGGGAAATCCGATCCTGCCGCTGCAATCCATCTCCGAAATACATATGAACCGTGAAAAAGGAATTATTGTTTATCTTGTTGAACACCCCTTTCCTATTTATGTAGGATATGGTAATGTCGAAAAAAGATATTATCAGCTCGTTAAATTGCTTGAGCGGTTTTATCGGAAGAAAAGAATAGAAGGGATTGAGGAAATTCGAATGGATTATCATGAGGGCCGTATTCTTGTGGCCAGGTCAGAGCCGTAGGCGATGTGCGCAATGGAAGAGCTGGATATAAAGGTTGCTGCTGAAACGGAAGAAACGGAGCAGCCTCAAGAAACCAAGACAGTTGAACCGCCGAGCCGCGGGACCGGAGAATTGGTTGCCGGTCTGGACATCGGTACCACAAAGATTTGCGCTGTTATAGGCGAGGTTTTTGAAGACGGTTGTGTAAACATCATCGGGGTGGGAACAGCCGCATCTTCAGGAATGAAAAAAGGCGTGGTTGTCAATATTGAATCAACGGTCAAGGCGATTCGTCAGGCCATTGACAGTGCCTCGGACATGGCCGGCTGTGATATTGAGACCGTATATGTCGGTATTGCCGGAACTCATATAAAGGGCTTTAATTCTCCCGGAATTATCGCCATTAATAACCAGCAGATCAGGCAGAAAGAAATTCAGGCGGTTATTCACGCAGCGCAGACAGTCAAGATCTCTGATAATCAGCAGATTATTCATGTCCTGCCGCAGGAGTACATGGTTGATGATCATACCGGTATTCAGAATCCGCTGGGAATGACCGGAGTTCGTCTGGCAACCAATGTCCATATCGTGACCGCTGATGTGACTTCTTTGCATAATCTGGTCACCAGTTGCAGTCGGGCCGGATTGAACGTCGCCGAGGTGGTACTGGAGTCCGTGGCCTCTTCTCGGGCCGTGTTGACTTCCGATGAGATGGAACTGGGCGTGGCTCTGCTGGATATCGGTGGCGGGACCACGGATCTGGCTGTTTTCTGCAACGGCACCATTAAATATACCTGGGAGCTGGCCTTAGGCGGCAATAATCTGACCAATGATCTTTCTGTGGGGCTGCGCACACCCTTGCAGGAAGCAGAGATGCTGAAGTATAAATACGGCGGAGCGGTCTCTTCTCTGGTCAAGGAGAATCACATTATTGAGGTGCCCACGGTCGGCGATCGCAAGGCCCGTAAGGTTTCACAGAGGGTGATGGTTGAGATTCTGGAGGCCCGAATGGAAGAAATTCTTCAGGTGGTGAATAAAAAAATCTGCGGTTCCGGTTATAGAAACCGAATTAATGCGGGAATGGTCATCACCGGCGGCACGGCCTTGCTGGCCAATGTAGTCGACATGGCTGAGCAGGTTTTTGATATGCCGGTACGGGTCAGCTTCCCGCAGGGCGTTGGCGGAAGGATAGAAGATGTTGAATCTCCGCGTTGTACGACTGCGGTCGGGCTTGTCTTATATGGCTGTAATGATAAAGAAATCGTGCCGGTTGAGCATGAAGGTGTTGTGAGCAGGCTGCGGAGTTTTCTGAAAAATATGATTTAGTACTGGAAAAGATTCTATGACAGCTTTATAGTAAAACTGAAAAAGAGAATCATTGTATTATACCATAATTTCATTATTTGATTTGTTGCGGGAGCAAAATGCTTGAGGGGGAAAGCATGTCATATAGAATGGCAGAAGAAGAATCAGTGGCGACTATCAAGGTGGTCGGTGTCGGCGGCGGCGGGGGTAATGCCATTAACACCATGGTCGATAATCGGCTTACCGGCGTACAGTTTATTGCCGCCAATACTGATATGCAGGCTCTGGAAAATTCAAAAGCGGATATTCGTATCCAGCTGGGGCCGACGATTACCAAAGGCATGGGGGCCGGGGCTGATCCGTCTATGGGACGGGATGCGGCCCAGGAAAGTCTTGATGACCTGGCCAACGCGCTCTCTGATGCGGATATGGTTTTTGTCACCGCCGGTCTTGGCGGAGGTACCGGTACAGGAGCCGCACCGATTATCGCCGGGCTCAGTAAGGGGCAGGGTGCTCTGACCGTTTCGGTTGTCACCAAGCCCTTTTATTTTGAAGCAAAGAAGCGCATGCGTAATGCCGAGGCCGGTTGGGAGGAGCTGAAGCAAAATTCCGATACCATTATCACGGTACCCAATGATCGCCTGTTGGGTCTGATGCAAAAGAATTCCACCTTGGTCGATATGATGAAGATGGTGGATGATGTCCTGTTGCAGGCTGTCAAGGGTATCACCGATCTCATTAATCTGCCCGGTCATATTAATGTGGACTTTGCCGACTTGAAGACCGTTATGAAGGAAGTCGGTCCGGCGATTATGGGCTCGGGTTCAGCTTCAGGAGAAAATCGCGCCAGCGAGGCCGCCAAGCGGGCTATCGATAATCAATTGCTGGAAGATGTGGGGATTGACGGTGCCTTGGGCATTCTGATCAATATCTCTGCGACTAATTCGTTGACCATGGGTGAATTCATGGAGGCCTCTGCCCTGATTCAGGAAAAGGCCCACGAGGACGCCAATATTATCATCGGTGCTCTGTTTGATGAAAATATGGGTGATGAGTTGCGCGTGACCGTGATTGCCACGGGTATTGCCAATTTTGAGGATTCCGCTGATACGATTTCCGAGTTTGACGTGGTTGGTCGTGCCGGCAGCAAAAAGGTGAAAACGCTCAATGTGACCGAGAGAGGGGGGCTTGAGCCGGAACGTCCGCCGCATAATCAGCCGATGAGCTTTGCCCGCCCTAATCCGGTACCCAAGGGATTACGCCCCATGCCTACTCCGATCTTTGATGAGCAAAATGATCTGGCGGAATGGGATGAACCTGCGTATATCCGGAAAAAAGCAAATTAACATTTTCTTTTCCTTTTTGCGGGCTGCATTGCGTATTCCCGTCCTGCGCATGATTTGCCGTTAGTATTTTTTTGTTGTGCATCCCCTGCTTACAACAGAGATCGGAACAGTCCGCAAGAAATGGAAGGGCCGCCTGTCGGTGGCCCTTCTTTATCCCAATACCTACCCTCTTGCTGTTTCCAATCTCGGGTTTCAGCTTCTTTATCGCCTGCTGAACGCTTCGGAAGAGATAGTCTGCGAGCGTTTTGCCTATCCTCAAGAGCGGGAGCCTTTTCGTTCCTTGGAATCCAGCCGTCCTCTGACGGATTTTCCCCTTGTTTTCGGATCAATCAGTTTTGAACAGGATTATGCCCATCTGACAGCTATGTTGGCTGCCGGAGGTGTGGCCCCGTATGCGGCAGACAGACCCGGGGAGATTGCACCGGGCAGTCCCCTTGTGGTGCTTGGCGGGGTGGGCGTGTTTATGAACCCTGAGCCCTTGGCCTTATTTGCCGATCTGATGGTGATCGGCGAGGCTGAGCCCGTGCTGCCCCGGCTGCTGCCTGCGTTGGCCGGATTGACTGATCGACACAATCTGATCGAAATCGGGGCGACAATCCCTGGTTGCTATGTTCCGTCAGCATATAGTTTCAGGTATGACAGCGACGGGCGGGTGCGTGAGATCTCAGTCAGTAACGGTTTACCACAGCAGGTTCGTCGAGTTGCCTTAGAAAAAAGCGAGCAAGCAGCTCATTCCGAAATCCTTTCTCCCGAGGCTGAACTGGGAATGTACATGACCGAGTTGGGGCGAGGATGCAGCCGTGGCTGTCGTTTTTGCGCAGCCGGTTTTATCTATCGCCCCCCTCGGCTCTGGTCGGCTGATGCGGTGTTGGACAGTCTTGCCCGGCGTCCTCCTAAGGTGGATCGAGTCGGGCTTCTGGGTATGGAAATGGCGGACTCGGAACTCCTGGATCGTATTTCTGGCTTTTTGCAGGCCAATGCCTGTTCGCTCTCCTTTTCCTCATTACGAGCAGACCGGATTTCTCCTCGCTTGCTTGAACTCCTCTCTCATTCCGGCTTAAAATCGGTTGCCATTGCTCCGGACGGTTGTTCGGAGCGATTACGAGGAGTCATTAATAAAGGGCTTTCAGAAGATGATCTGATCGCAGCGGCTGTTGCTCTGGTGGATGCCGGGATCTACACCCTGAAGCTCTATGTCATGGTCGGGCTGCCCACAGAAACTGAACAGGATCTGGAAGAGTTTGTTCAGCTTGTTCAGAAAATCCGACAGGAGATCCTGCCCATCGGACAAAAGAAAGGACGCCTCTGCGAACTGATTCTCTCGATAAATTCCTTTGTACCCAAACCGTGGACACCGTTTCAATATCTCTCCTTTGGCGGACAGGAAGGGGATCAGGCCATGCGGGATCGGGACTGTACGGCGGCGCTGCTCAATCTGAAGAAGAAGATTAAATATCTGAAAAAATCTTTTGCCGGAGTAGATAATCTCCATATCAAGGTTGATCGACCGGATAAGGTGTTGGCTCAGGCGGTGTTTTCACGAGCGGATCGCCGTATCGCCCCGGCCTTGCTTGACATCGGTATGGGGAAGGCTACCTTTAAACAGGCTATGAAGAAACATAAACTTTCCTCTTGGCAATATGCGGTTCGACCGAGGGAAGATGATGAATTGTTCTGCTGGCAGGTGGTTGATCAGGGTATTCAAGCGGGGTATCTTGTCAAGGAGCTGGAGCGTTCTTTAACAGGTCGAACCACCCCGCCCTGTGATCCGAGTCTCTGTCGCCGTTGCGGGGTGTGCGGGGAGTAAAAATAAAGGATTTTAAGTGCTTGATGATCGTTGCTGCCGTTCTGCTTTATCCACGCATTTTCTTGACAAAAGAGGCGGTAGATTTTAGGATAGCGAAAGAACAGGGCCTTGATGGAAAGGGCTGTCAGCCCTCTGAAAGTTCATATGTTTTGTCGGGTTTTGTCAGGGCCGGATCGGCAAAACGAATGTGTCCTTAAAGAAGAAAAGGAAGGAGAAGAACAATGAAACAAGCAGCACGGAAAAAGGCGATACGCAAAATAAAAGGACTTGGATTGGCAGCCGGACTGATCGGTACCGGTATGCTGGTTACGCAGGCTCAGGCCGCTGCCTTCGCCGACCCCTACTTGGCTGGCAGGATTGACCTGTCTTTCGGTTTGGAGGAGATGACCGGCGATATGACTTCTTCCGTCGGCGGTGAGATCAATTATGCGAATGGGCAAAGTGAAAGTACGTTCTTCCCTATCAGCGAGCTTGAGTGGCCGATGGATATTCTGCTGGCCCGATTTGATGCCTCCCTGACGCTGAACCCCATGTGGCGCATAAACGGTACCCTGAAAACAGCTGTTGATGACCCGGATGAGATGATGATTGACCGGGATTGGTTTTATCCGTATGGGCCGGCTGATATTTATTCGGAAAGCAGTATTTCTGAATTCGAAGCATTTATCCTGGATGTGGATTTGGAGTGGACCTACCTCCGGCAAGGACCGTGGAGCCTCTTTGCCGGTGTTGGTTATCTGCATCAGGCATTTGACTACGAGGGAAACCTGATGATGCAGTACTCTCCCACCGGTATTACGGAATATAATTATGTCGGGAACGGCTCCACCGGGGTTACCTATGAAAATACCTTTTCCATGGTCTATTTTCTGCTGGGTGCTGATATGCAGTTGACCTCCCAGTTTGATCTTTCAGGAAAGTTCTCTGTGGCGCCTTTGGCCTCTTCCGAGGATGAGCTGCACCATGTATATTATAATAAGGTGTCTACCGGAGATATGGACGGTACCGCCTATATGTTTGAGGTGAGCGGTAACTTTCGGATTTCTCCATGGTGGTTTGTGGAGGTGGGGGTGCAGTATACCGGTATATCTGTTGACGGAGATCAGTATCAGGTACTTGGCGGAGCACCGCTGGGACAGATTGATCAGGAGGTTGAGAGTGACCAGTCCTCAGCATATATAACTATGGGGTATTCATTTTAGGCTGAAATTCCATACACTGATCCTTTATACTCGGGGCCGGGGTAATTTGAACATCGTCAACCGCCCGGAGTGTTGCTCCGGGCTACCATTATATATCGGGCAACTGAAAACAGATTATTTCATCTACCCCGTCCATTTCCTGCACCTTCTGCACCTTATATTTTTCGCGCAGCCAGGCTACCAGCTCTGTGACAAGGTATTCAGGTGCCGATGCACCGGCTGTGATTCCTACTCGTTCGACATTACGCAGCCAATTCGGATCTATTTCTTTCGCATGATCAACAAGAAAGGCCGGGATATGATTTTTTTGCGCAACCTCGCGCAACCGGTTTGAATTAGAGCTGTTCTTTGAGCCGACAACCAGGATGAGATCGACAGATTCGCTGAGTTCTCGGACAGCAGCCTGCCGATTGCTGGTGGCAAAGCAGATGTCTGTTCGGGAAGGCTCTGTGATTTCCGGGAACTGTTTGCGCAGGGCTGTCAACATTTCTGCGGTGTCATCAATGCTGAGCGTGGTTTGGGTCACGTAACCGACCCGATTCGGGTCTTTAACCTGGATACGCTGGACCTCATCAGGTGAGGAGACAACATGCACCGAGCCGGAGGCATGGCCGCAGGTGCCTTCAACCTCCGGATGCCCTTTATGGCCGATCACCACCACATCATAATTTATTTTATTTAAGCGGCTGACGCGACGATGTACCTTGGAGACCAGGGGGCAGGTTGCGTTGATGGCTCGGAGGCCCAGATTTTTCGCCTGCTCTTTGATGGCCCGGGAAACCCCGTGGGCGCTGAAAATGGCTATCGAACCTCTGGGAATATCCTCAAGCTGCTCAACAAAAACAGCCCCTTTTTCCTCCAGTTCCCTGATCACATGGGTGTTATGGACAATCTCATGCAGGACATACACCGGTGGCTTATAGACCTCCAACGCCTTATTCACCACGTTGATGGCTCTGTTGACACCTGCGCAGAATCCGCGCGGTCGGGCAAGAATGACCTCCATCTGCTTACTCCTCTGTCTCTTGTTCGGTCAGCGGCTGCGGAGCACTTGTCATGGGGTTGACGAGGCCGGACTCTGCTCCAAGCTTTCGGACTGCCAGCATAAAGGTGGAGGGAAGGGGGAGTTCCCGCTCTTCGTCCAATAAGCCCAATTCCTTGGCAAGCAGCAGGCAGGGAATGGAATGAACCCCTTCATGATTATCGCAGAGGGTCTGCATGCGCAGGCTGTCTGTGATATAGGGGATCAGTTCCGCCAATCGGAGAGGGAGCCCTCGTAATTCCTCTTCAATAAGCTCCCGATGATTACGGGCAAAGAGGTTAACTTGGGGATCAAGCGCGTCGCTGCCGTAGAGATTATTAACAACGGCCCCGGCCAAGCGAATTTTGTCTTCTTCAGAGTAGTCCGAATATGCCGAATTTTCCGAATATCGTTGGGAGATACTTTCTTTCAGGCGTTGAAAAAGAATCATCTGCACCGTGGTGATGGCCTCCCGCATGACCGGAATGATCTTGGAGTCAAAGGCCGGCGCGGCCTCTTCGATGGCATTTTGTACTGCCTTGTTCATAAGACCAGCTTGATAGAGGGATCGGCTGTCAGGGCACTGTACAGATGGAGTCGCTGCTCCTCATTATGCACGGTCAATTCCAGGTTGAGGCTGATATATTTTCCTTGCTTGGAGGTGCGGGATTCGGAGAGCGAGTAGGGGGCATCTCCAAGTTGTTCGGAAAGGGCTGCTTGTACGGCTTGACGTTCCATGCCGATAACTTTGTATTGCCAGACACAGGGGTAATCAATTTCCGGTTTGCAGCCTTTCAATGACTGCGGGGATATTTTTTCGTTCATGAGCGGATAAAATGTAGAGAATATTTGTTGAGTATGCAACCTGCGATGTTATCGTATGACTTCGGAAATAGCAAGGGGATTAAGGTGGGAAGAGCGGGGGCGGAGGTTTTCTTTTTTGCTTCTCTCAGAAGCTTCTGGCCGAGGTAATGCGTGCTGATTGTTTCGTTTGAAGTCGGTTGGAATCTCTGTTATAGATCTTTATACGCAGTTGGCGGAAATGTGCGGCTCAGTCTTTTCCTGATTTTCGGGAGCGGTTTGAGAGGCTGGGGGGATTTTGTGTATGGTGTGTGCCGGGTGAGCAGTGGTTTCCTGATAATATGGAATAGTTCAGTTTTATTTTTTCAGGACTCTGAACATTTTGGAAAGGCAGAAAGTCATCAACGTTAATAACAAAGCAGGAGAAAGAAAAATGAACAAAAAAAGTTTTATTTCTATCGTTGCAGTTATTTGTTTATCCTTGTCACTCGGACCATTCTTGAGGGGCGTACATGCAGCTGAAGATAAATTTGGTGGTCTTGGTTTGAGAGTGTCGCAAATATACGATCCAGATACAGACGATCACTTAGGCCCTTTGGTTGTTATTGATCTCCTTGATGAGACTCCGGCTTCAAAGAGTGGTATTTGGAGAGGGGATGTCATTACGCATATCGATGGTGAACCCACCAAGGGCAAGACATTTAAATATTTGATAGTGGAGAAGCTAAGAGGAGAAATAGGTTCCAAAACTGACATTGCAATTGAACGAGCAGGCGCAGAGGCACTTCTGAATTTTGCTCTTACAAGGATTGAAATAAATTATTCTCCCGAGCATAAAGGATAATTTGTCCACGATGTGTAAAATCTCTCCCGGTACACGATAAACCTATCCCGCGAGACGAAAAACCGCTCACAGAAGATGATTTATACCCTCTGAACCTGTCAACCTTTATGCAAGAGCGTAACTCTTGCATTTTTTCATCGTACCTGCTTTCTTTGTGGAGAAATTCATGCATATTATTGTTACCGGCGGAGCCGGATATATCGGCAGTCACACCTGCCTGGAACTGCTGAACAGCGGTCATGAAGTAACCGTTATTGATAATCTCTGCAACTCGGGCCGGGAAGGCTTACGCCGGGTAGAGAAACTCACCGGTAAAGCACTTGATTTTTTTCAGGTTGACCTGCTTGATGCCGATGCCCTGGATACGGTGTTTCGCCAGAGTGCCGATGCCACGGCGGTGATTCACTTTGCCGGTCTGAAAGCAGTGGGTGAATCCGTGGATAAACCCCTGCTCTACTACCAAAACAACCTCACCGGCACCATTCATCTCTGCCAAAGTATGCAGCGGCACGGGATCAAAAATATGGTCTTCAGCTCCTCAGCCACGGTGTACGGTGACCCGGCTTCGGTGCCTATTACAGAGGATTTCCCTCTGCTCGCCTGCACCAATCCCTACGGTCGAACCAAGGCTATGATTGAAGAGATCCTCCGTGATCTACATATCGCTGATGGAGAATGGAATATCAGCCTGCTTCGCTATTTTAATCCGGTGGGGGCCCATGAAAGCGGTGAGATCGGCGAAGATCCCAACGGTATTCCCAACAACCTGATGCCCTATATTTCCCAGGTGGCAGTCGGGCGGCTGGAGCAACTTTCTGTTTTCGGCGATGATTACCCCACCCCGGACGGAACCGGCGTTCGTGATTATATCCATGTGGTTGATCTGGCCAAAGGCCATCTCTGCGCCTTGGAAAAATTGACGGAAAAACCGGGCGTGGTCACCTATAATCTGGGAACCGGCCAAGGCTACTCTGTGCTGGAGATGATCAGGGCACTTGAAAAGGCATCCGGGAAAAAAGTCCCTTATACCATTACTCCCCGTCGTCACGGTGATATAGCCCAATGTTACGCCGATCCCTCCCTTGCCGCCCGAGAGCTGGGCTGGAAGGCGGAACTGGGTCTTGATGCGATGTGCGTTGATACCTGGAATTGGCAGTCCAAAAATCCTGACGGTTATGCTGGTTCATAGCCGAATTTGTAGCTTTTTTTCTATCTTAACATACCATTCCGATTTATTGCCGGGGAGCAGAATACAATGTCCTTAAAAGACGAAGAATCCTGCGGATGCGAAGGGCATGCCCCGCCATCCTTGCTGGAGGATGATTGTATTCCTTCCATTGTCAGCCAGCTGGCAGAGGGATTTACCTCCAAAAAATGGTCAAGCCATATTGAACCGGTCGCCATCCCCTCCAAGGAAGAAGTGGTGGCCTTGGTGCTTCAGGCCCAGCGGATTATGTTTCCCGGTTATTTCAGCTCCACTATGCTCAATCCGTCCAGCCTGGAATATCATCTTGGGTATAATCTGACGATTTTTTTTAGGAATCTGAGTAGGCAGCTGAGCTCTGCCATTCGCCATGATTGCTTTCGTCATAATCAGCCCTGTTCCAATTGTAATGCCCGCAGTCATGAATTAGCAGGCCGATTTATCAGGGGGTTGCCAGCGATTCGGGAAGCATTGGAGTCGGATATTCAGGCGACGCTTGATGGCGATCCCGCAGCCCGTAACGCAGATGAGGTGATTTTCAGCTACCCAGGCTTCTTTGCCGTGTTTGTTTATCGTCTGGCCCATGCCCTGTTTACCTTGGGTATTCCTGTTCTGCCGAGGATTCTCAGTGAATACGCCTATCATAGGACGGCTATTGATATCCACCC
>Ga0316189_10005667_pt1 | contig 11981 bp, 6 predicted proteins | sample LowCovwburrow_MG_FD_204930 | JGI IMG/M metagenome (GOLD analysis project Ga0316189, IMG submission 204930) | Coastal sediment microbial communities from Maine, United States - Lowes Cove worm burrow | ecosystem: Environmental > Aquatic > Marine > Coastal > Sediment | place: USA: Maine... | reverse complement strand
CGAAGTTCCCCGGCGTAATTTCCAGAGCTTTTTTATACGAGGTTAAGGCTTCCAGGTTTTCGAATTGGTGATAAAAAATATCGCCCTGCTTCATAAACACCTGATGTGTTTGAGCACTGACAATTGATGCTGAAAAAAAAATAGTGAGGAGGAAAAGAGATGTGACAGGTAAAAAGTTTTTGCCTGAAGGCATAATGTTCAGATGAGAACATAAGTTGGATAGAGCATAGATTTTTTTTAGGAAATCGTTCATACCGTTACTTTTCATAAGGCTTATCAAACATTGTTTTTTTGAGTAAACCATTTTTCATGGCTTCTTTTTCCCATATTTTTTTTCCCAACTTTATAAATACCCAGCGCCAAAGATCAAACGAGATAAGTGGTATAGGATTTTTGGCTATGAGCTGAGCTGCTTTTTCAGGTACTGGATGTCCTTCCGCAAGGGCTTTTGCGGTAACATTGAGTGCTCGGTTCACATAATAGAGAGGGGGGCGTTTAAGTCCTTTGAGTCCCTTGAATCCTGCGGCAGGTTGACCGCTGAGAAGTCCTTCTCCTGCTCCCATTGCAAGCCCGCCGACCCAAGTCATGCCGCATTCAAGCGCAAAATTTTTACAAATGGCCAATGCGACTGCGTTCTGATGTGATTCTGGAAAACCGTTATTGACAATAGCGAGAAAATTCTTCGCCCGAGTTATGTTACAATGATAGGCCATCACTTCGATAGCTTTTGTTACCTGATAAGGTAACGTATCAATATATAGAGGGAATGATATTACTATAGTATCCGCTCTATCAATTGCTGAACACAGATTGCTTCCGCCTTTTTTAAAGCATTCATTAATGTTCAGGGATTCAGTTTCCCACTCATTTTTTTTGAGCTGCTTCAACAGATGCTCTCCCAGAAGAGCGGAGGTGCTGGGATTATTAATTTTTGGGCTGCCTATAAGGAGTAATGCCCTGCGGTTTCCTATAAAAATTTTTTCTCCACGAGTTGTATTTTTTATCAACGAGATAAAGTCCTTACGCCAAGGAAATTTATCTGTTCTGGAGAACATAGCCTGGTATCGAGAACGGAGTGTATTAGGGGAGTCCATGCTGCTAACAACTTCAGCTACGTAATCTGAATGAAGATTTATGGCATTACGCCCAACAAGTATCTTGAAACAGTTAGACTGTTCTTTTTGAGGGGTTGCCTGGATTCCGATTCCGATAATACGGGGAAAATTTGGATAGCGCGGTGGATGGTGAGTTTCCCCATGTGATTTTCTGAAAAAAGGAAGTGCCACTGGCAGGAAACGATCGATTATTTTTTTCAGTTCAGATGAATAACCTCCAAATACTATAGGGGTAAAGAAGATAACCGTATTGCTGTTCACGATCGCTTGAAGGATATCAGTCCCTGCATCAGTATGAATGCATCTTCCAGGTGTTTTGAAAAAACAGTTAAAGCAACCGATGCAATGGTTAATTTTGATGTTACGTAATGTAAAAATTTTTGTTTTTGCTTTGTATTGATGCTGGAGGACATCGATCAGAAGGGTAAGTATTGAGTCGAGGTCTTTATCGCTCTCCCGTGCTCCATCTAAAATAATAACTTTTTTATTCATAATTTTTTTAATTAATACGAAACAGTATTGCTGTCACTTGTTTTTTTTATAAGGGCGCTTGAACATCTCCTCTACTCTCAAACCATTCTTCACGGCCTCTTCTTCCAATAATCTTTTTGAGGTTTTTATAACATAAGTACGCCAGCTATCCCATGATATAAAGGGTACTGGTCTTTTGGCTATGAGTTGCACAGCTTGTTCAGGGACCGGATATCCTTTTGCTACCGCTGAGGCTGTCATCTTCAAAGCTTTCAATACATAAAAAAGCGGAGGACGCTTAAAACTGCCAAACCCCTTGAGTCCAGCAGGCGATTTTCCACTGATCAGCCCTTCTCCTGTGCCCATGGCAAGCCCTCCAGCCCAAAGCATACCGGACTCTAATGCAAAATTCCGGCAGATAGCAAATGCCACGGTATTCTGATATGATTCAGGAAGTCCGTTATTGATAACAGCTAAAAATATTTTAGGCCTTCCATTTGTTACGTTTTTCCTATGTGAGGCTATCACTTCGAATGCTTTTGTTACCAAAAAAGGTAATGAGTCGAAATAGAGAGGGGATGCTAACAGGACTGTGTCTGCTCGGTCTACAGCTAAGCAGAGATGACGTTGTTGTTTGTCGTTCAAGGCACCTTGAAGATTCACAGATTCAGTTTCAAAATTTTGTTTTTTAAATTTTTTTATCAAATATCCTCCTAGCACAGATGAAGTGCTGATATTGTTAGATTTTTGGCTTCCCGTAATGAGCAGTACCCTCTGGTTTCTTGTCGGTGCCGTTACTGTTGGGGTGATATTTTGAAATATAGCGTTTAATTCTGTAGATAAAGGCGGTTTGTCTGTTCTGGAGAGTAAGGCGTGAAAGCGCTCACGAAGTTCTTTAGGGGAATCCTTGGTGCTGTTTATCACTTCAGCACAGTAATGCGACGGTGGAAGATTCAATGCGTTGCGCCCGACGAGTGCTTTGAAACATTCAGAGAGGTCTTTATCGGGGGCAGGATGCACTCCGATACCTATAATATGAGGAAAATCCGGATAGCGCGGTGGATGATGAGTTTCCCCATGTGCCTTTTTGAAAAAAGGGAGTACCGTCGGCAGCAGGCGATCAATGACTTTCTTCAGTTCTGATGAATAGCCGCCAAAAACTATAGGGGTGAACAGAACGACTCTGTCGCTGTTCAGAATCGCTTGAAGAATCTCAGCACCTTTATCTTTGTTATGAACGCATTGCCCGGGGGTTTTAAGCCAGCAGTCAAAGCATCCGATACAATGATTAAGCCTGATGTTACGTAGCTTGAAGGTTTTTACTTTGCCTGCACCGCATTGACGCAGTACTTCGGACAGGAGAATGAGGATGGGTTCGGATATCACATCCTCAGATAGTGAACCATCGAGAATGACAGTGTGCAGGTTGGACATTTGTTATTTTTTTTGAGCTGGAGTTATCATTTTGGAATCGTTGCGAGCGTTCTGCCTGCGGAAACGTATTTTTTTCGGCAACAGGTCTCCGAGGACGATTCTTCTCCCCATACGACCACGCAATTTCTTCCAAGTTCTTTAACCCGATATAATGCTTTATCTGCATTTTTCACCAACGCAGTCCGGTCGTTATCTGTCATTTCAGCAACTCCTACGCTGACAGTTATATTCAGGACGTTAGTACCGTTGCTGGTCTCGTGGATAACTTTATGTTCACGTACAGCCCTGTTTATTTTTTTTCCGATGACTCCGGCCTCCTTTTTTTCTGTATCCGGGAGTATTACGGCAAATTCATCACCGCCGTAACGGGCTGCCACATCATGCTTGCGCACTTTGTTTCTGATTACTTGGGCCACACTTTGTAAAACAGTGTCACCGACCTGATGCCCATAAGTGTCATTAAATGTCTTGAATTTATCAACGTCAATAAGTATTAAACTTAATTTTTTATTATCTTTCCAGGAGGCCTCGGCACTGTGGAGTAAAAAATTATCAAAATACGCCCGGTTGTATATACCTGTTAACGCATCCATAACAGAATCTTTGAATAAACGTGCATTTTCAATAGAGACGCCCGCCTGGCTGGAGATTAATTCCAACACCCAAAGATCCTCTCTGTTGAACAGACCGCTGATCATACGATTATCAAGGTAGATCACCCCCAGCAAGGTATTTCTGTGCTGTATCGGTACACAGAGCACAGAACGCAAACTGTAATTGATAACACTTGCTTGGTCTTTAAATGCGTTGTCTGTTACGGCATCTTCTATAATTAACGGTTCCTTTTCCTTTTCCACTTTTTTGATAACACTGCGGCTGGTGAAAAAAGTATTTTGATCTGTTTCTATACATTCAACATTTCTTGACACCCTCACTTCCAGTTCTTTAGGAAAGCTCCTGTCTTCCGGATAAAGGAATAATATGCCCTTTTCCGCTCCGAGCAGCTCGATAACCTTGTCCATTATTTTTTCGAGAAGTTCATCAAGATTCAAGATAGAACTGAGGTAACGGCTGGTTTCAAGAGCGGTGATGATTTTTCTTTCAGAGCTGAACCTTTGTTGCGGTGTTGTTTCCTGTTCGTGGAAAATTTGTTGGTTTGAGGGGTGAACTTTCTTTATGCCTAATAGGTTTAACGTTTTTTTGTGGTCTATTTTTGCTCCGATGTCTTTAAATAGATTTCGAGCCTCTGTAAGGTAATGTTTTGCTTCTTCCTTGTGACCGTTATTGTTGTCTTTGATAAGGTAAGAGCCCATCTCCATCAGGAGATATGCGAGGCGGTATCTATCTTTCGTATGTTCCCTGAGAAATGCAACTCCTCTTTTCCAATTATGAACCCCTTTCTTTCTTCTCCCGGTAAGCCAATTATATGTACCGTTCACTTGATAAGACCACCCCGTAATAAACTTGAATTTTCTACTCCATTGGAGAGATCTGTTGCAGAACCATCGTGCTCTTTTGATATATTTCTTTTTTTGGCTCTTTTCCAGATTAGGAATGTTGATGATGCTTTCAAGGTATATTTGTGCTCCCAAAGGAAATAACTCCAATATCCAGGCTCCATTGCTGTAATGCGAAGGAAACAAACAGACAGCTTTTTCAATAATTTCAATCGAGGCAAAGTATTCTTTTTTTCTTAAATAAGCTGAGGATAAAATGGATAACGACATTATAATGTTAGGCATATCTCCCGTTTTTTTTAACAGAGCAGTGCTTTCTTTTATTTCTTCAACTGTCTGGTCAGTTACTTCCCCTGTCAGGAAAAGAGCCTTTCCTTTGCCCATTAGTGCCCAGCCTAAATTCTGCAGCACGTTAGATTCTTTTGCCAACGCTATAAATTCTTCGCTGACTGCAAGGGCTTCTGTCAGATTTCCCGTAAGCAGAGAATTTTGAACTCTAAATGCATAACCTACTCCGAGGTCCAGATATTCACCCGCTCCTTTAAGTAACTGTATACCTTTTTTTGCATATTCTAAACCTTCCAGCGGTCTGTTCAAAATAAGTAAAGCAAGGCTGAAGCCGGCATAGGCTGTCCCTTCCCGGAGTTTGTCACCTGTCATTCGTGCTGTATCTATTCCTAACATTGCATACCTCACGGCCTTGGACTCCCATGGAATAGAGGCCCATATAACTCCACCGAGCACATAGCAATGAACTAACTCTGAGCATGGGGTTGTTTTTTCGGCTAAATTTAGACATTTCAGGTGACAGTACAGGCTCTTTTTCATATCCTTGAAGAAATACCATTTATACAGTATGTTAAGCAGGCGAAGCACAATGGTGTCGTCACAAGTTTCTCTTGTGTAGCCTCTTTTTAAAGGCTTAGGGGAAAGCCAAGTATGAAAATGGAACATTTGTAAGCTGAACTCAATCAGCAGGTTTATAATAATTGCTAACTTTCCTTGAGGTATTTTTATTCCTGATAACTTCAGTGCCTGCTCCAGGGCCTGAAAACTTTTTTCAACATCTCCCTTTTCAAATAATGCATCACCTATTTTTGCAAGAATCCTAGTCTTATGCGCTGAATTTTTTTCTGAAACAAGAGAGTTGCATGATTCGAGTATGTCCAATGAGTTGTTGAATTTTCCGATTATTTTGTACAGCTCCCCTAAGTTTTCCAGCAAATTGACGTACTGTTCAGATCTGCTTTCTTTCTTTTCTAATATATTCTTTGCATAAAGGTAGTAAGTTATTGCATCCTGACAGGCATAATTTGCCTTTGCTCTTTCTCCGGACATAAGCGCATATTTTAATCCGCTTTCTTCATCGCCCCCTTCCATCAGGTGATAGGTCAGTTCAAAGAGTTTCTGTTCTTCTCTTTCGTTGTAGTCATCCTTTAGGAGATAAGCGATTTTTAAATGATATTTTGCACGCTCCTGCTCGGATATCCGAGACAGAAATGTTTCTCTGATGCGGTCATGCGCAAATCTGATCTTGCTCCTGTCGCTAAGTGAGTATTCCAGTAGGTTTCTTTTGACAGACTGATCAATCAGGCTCAGCACGATAGCGTGATCTTTATTTATCAGACTGTACAGGAGATGAAGTTTAAATTCTTTTCCTATTATAGAGCTTATCTTAAGTAGCTGTTCGATTTGATCCGGTAGTTCGCTGGTACGTAACAACATCATGTCAAGGATGTTGTTCGGCAAATGCAGACTATTAATCTTATCCTGATCAACAGTACAGGTGCCTTGCTCCCAAAAAATAGCTTTCTGTTCGACAATCTCCTTAACGAGAGTGATAGTGAAAAAAGGATTGCCCGCAGCTTTTTCAGATACATATTTTGCAAAGTCATGCACTTGGGTACTTTTTTCTTTGAGCAGATTTGTGACCATATTTATAACCCTGTCATGGGACAAGGGGTTGACCTGGATATCCGTGATCGCATTTCCTCGGATTTTCGCTGTTCGTTTAATTTTGCTCAGGGGGTGACTCTCATTGACCTCGTTGCTTCTATAGGTACCCAGGATAAGCAAATTCGATGAACCTATATGAGTGCTTATATGCTCCAGGAGACGTAAACTCCCCTCATCCGCCCATTGCAGATCATCCAGAAAAAGGACCCCCGCCTGGTCCTCCCGAATGAGGTTGCAGATAAAATGGGCCGCAGTAATAGTGAATCGGATGTTCTCTTTTTCCGGTTCCAAGGGAGGTAATTCCGGAACAGGGCCGAGGAGTTCCTTCAGATTCGGATTCAGCCTGATAAGTATGGCGCCGAGTTCTCCAGCCAGCTCTTTGATTCTTTTGATTTCCTGAGCTTTTTCTTGGACACTGGCTTTGGTTGTTTTTTGAATAAATTCGTCAAGGGCATGCCTGAACGCCTGATAGGGCACTTTATTTTCCTGAGCCATGCAGTGGCTCTCAATAAAAATTTCTCCTTTGTTATAACCTCGTATATAAACATATTCTTTTATCGCCTTTACCAGCCTGGTCTTTCCTACCCCTGGTTCACCACCGATAAGACAGATTCCTCCCTGTTTTCGCGCAGCCTTATTGATCAGTCCCTTGATCTTGATCAGTTCCTCTTCCCTGCCGACAAATTTAGTCTGGTAGGAAAGACGTATTTCATTACGATCCGACTCGCCTATAGTGAAGTTACGCTCATTATGCAAATATCTTTTAATGTCATAGAGAAGCCCGTTGGCACTTTGATATCGTTCATCCTGATCCTTTGCTAATAGCCGGTTGGTGATATGACTAATAACATCGGGGAGATGCGGGTTCAGGCGATGCAGAGGAGCAGCTCTCATAGCTGCTATCTGGTGGAGCAGCTCCGCTGCGGTGGAAGATTGGAAGGGAAGTTGACCTGTTAACAGATAATAGAGAATAACGCCGACAGAGTAGAGATCACTCCGTTCGTCAAGCTGTTTACGGATAATGCCGGTCGCCTCTGGAGACATATAGGAAAAGGTGCCGGACATATTTTCGTTTTTTTCGAAATTACCCAGCTCCATGATATGAGCCAAGCCGAAATCCAGCAGCTTTATTTCAGGGTGCGTTTTTACACTGTTCACAACGAAAATATTGCTCGGCTTTACATCCCGATGAATAATATTATGAGAATGGACGCAATGTAAGGCTTCAGCTACTTTTCCGACAAGGGCTAAGGCTTCATCTGTACTGAACTTAACACCTTTTTTCAACAGACCGGCCAGGCTGTCTCCCGCCAATACTTCCATGGCCAGATAGGGTATGCCGTTATAATCTCCTGTCGCATGAAATTTAATAATATTAGGATGATCAAGCTTGCTGATTACCTTGACTTCGTTTCTGAACTTGACAACCAGCTCAAGGTAAGGAAGGGTATTGACGGGATTTAAAAACTTGAGCGCAACTTCTTTATCATCCTCCTTATCTAATGCCCGGTAAACAAAAGACATCCCGCCCTTCCCGAGTTTGCTCAGGATGAGATATCTTCCGTCAACCAGTTCATTTGTTTGTAACGTATTCAGCATGATGCTTTGTTAGGTAGTTACCCTGCTTTGGTGATAACTGCTTGGAATTCGATATCAACCTGATCTGGAGATGTGAACCCATGTCTGCGTCGAGCCTCGCATGATGTCGGCTGTATTTTTTTTATCCTTTAATATAGCCGGTTATCCCTTTCGCAAGAGCTGGGCGAAATATATTTTTGTGTTGAATATGTTGTCGAACTTTTGTTCCCTTGAAAAAGTGGACCTTAATGAGTATGCATACAATAAGTATCCGGGCAGCCTCTGTTATCCAAATTTAACTAAACATAAACTGGTCGAACTTTCATTATGAATATGAGAAGATACAGATGGAATTGTACGGTTCAGCCGCTGTGTATGTAAAGAAAGCTTCTGTTATCATGAGTTGATATCGCATGCGGTGTATGAATAACGCATGGTCTAGCAGATAACAAAAGGGTGAGGAGAATTACAGGAGGAGGCTCTGTTTATCAATGCCCATAAGGTTGTTCATTATGTGGGACTGTGTTATTCTAGCCTGATGCCGGAGAACAGTGCCGGGAACATATTAATACGCAACAGTTTTCATATGAAGATATATAACACACTGACACGAAAAAAGGAAACATTCTTCCCTATGGAGGAAGGTCATGTCAGGCTCTACGTCTGCGGGATAACCTCTTACGATTATTGCCATATCGGGCATGCCCGCTCGGCTCTGGTCTTTGATATGGTGGTCCGTTATTTGCGGTATCGCGGATACAAGGTTACTTTTATTCGTAATTTTACTGATATCGACGATAAGATTATCGCCAGGGCTGCTGAGCAGGGAGTTGATTCCGGTCAGTTGGCAGAGCGATTTATCAATGAGTTTTACACAGACATGGATGCGCTCGGGGCGCTCAGGGCTGATATTGAGCCAAAGGCCACCGAGCATATCCAGGAGATGATTGATCTGGTTCAGGATCTCATTGAGAAAGGGCTTGCCTATCCTGCCGGCGGAGATGTCTATTACCGGGTGAGGAAATTTGCCGACTACGGTACGCTTTCCGGGCGAAAGCTGGAAGATATGCAGGCCGGTGCCCGGATAGATGTAAATGAGCAGAAAGAAGATCCTATGGATTTTGTTCTCTGGAAGGGCGCAAAGCCCGGCGAACCGAAATGGGCTAGTCCCTGGGGAGAAGGGCGTCCGGGGTGGCATATTGAGTGCTCTGCCATGAGCCGCAAGTACCTCGGGACCAGTTTCGATATCCACGGTGGGGGCAAGGACCTCATTTTTCCCCATCATGAGAACGAGTTGGCCCAGTCTGTCGGTGCCAATGAGTGCCCCTTTGCCAACCTCTGGATGCACCACGGTTTTGTCACGATCAAGGATGAAAAGATGTCCAAGTCCTTGGGTAATTTTTTGACCATCCGGGATGTGCTCAGGGAATACCCGGCAGAAACTCTGCGGCTTTTTATCTTCTCCACCCAGTATCGCAATCCCTTGGATTTTAGCGAGACTGCCCTGCAGGATGCTCAAATCGGTCTGGACAGGATGTATGATTGTCTGGCCGGGATTGCCGGGCTTGTTCAAGCAGCAGATGCCGATTCAGGCGGTACTGATGCAGGCACCTCTGTGATCGGACAGAAGGATCGGAAGAAGATCGAATCATTGCAACAGCGTTTTGAGGCAGCAATGGATAATGATTTCAATACGGCTCAGGCCCTGGGGCATCTCTTTGACGGAGTCAAGATCTTGAACAAGGCGTGCAGGTTGGTGTGCTCGCGGCAGGGAGCTGTTGAAGACCTGCAACTGCTTCAGCAGGCCGGGAGAACGTTGCAGGACTTGGCCGGGTTGCTCGGTGTGCTGCAACAAGACCCGGTGCAATACCTCCAGGAGAAAAAAGACAAGCTCTTGGCCTCAATCACCCTGTCTGAGGAAGAGATCAACAGTTTGATCGCGGAGAGGACTGCGGCTCGGGAGAGCAAGGATTGGGCTGCAAGTGATGTCGTCCGGGATAAATTGCTGGCCCATAGCGTGGAGTTGCACGATGGTCCGTACGGAACAACCTGGGATGTGAAGGCATAGGGCTTAGAGTAGGGGCGAATCCCTGTGTTCGCCCTCGCCCTTTCATACCGGGCAGGCACAGGGGCCTGCCCCTATAATTCTGATCCGAAGCGAATTGCTTATTTCCTCAACCCATCTTCATTAGCTAAAAACCAGGCATAGGTATCTGCTATGCCTTGCTGAAGAGTGATCTGACTGCTCCAGCCCAGGGCAGAGAGCCTGGAGACATCAAGAAATTTTCTCGGCGTGCCGTCCGGCATGTCCGTATTATAGCGCACAGTCCCCTGAAATTCCACAACCTGACCGACAAGCCCGGCCAGTTCGGCAATACGCACCTCTTCACCGGACCCCACATTAACGATAGCAGGATCGTTATACTTTTCCATCAGGAAGACACAGGCGGAAGCAAGGTCGTCAACATGGAGAAATTCTCGCTTCGGCGTCCCTGTTCCCCAGATTTCCACTTCCGGGAGGCCCTGTCGCTTTGCCTCATGGAATTTACGGATCAGGGCGGGCAGGACATGGGAGTTTTGCAGATCAAAATTATCCCCTGGGCCGTACAGATTGGTGGGCATCAGGCTGATGGCGTTAAAGCCGTGCTGCTTGTGATAGGCCTGACACATCTTGATACCGGCGATCTTGGCCACAGCATACCACTCATTGGTGGGTTCCAGCTCTCCGGTGAGCAAATGCTCTTCCTGCATGGGTTGGGGGGCAAATTTCGGATAGATGCAGGAAGATCCCAGGAAGAGAAGCTTTTTGCTCCCGCATTGATGGGCTGCATCAATAATGTTGGTTTGGATCAGGAGGTTATCGCGGATAAAATCGGCGGGCAGGCTATCATTGGCATGAATGCCGCCGACCTTGGCCGCAGAGAGAAAGACATACTCGGGTCGTTTGTCGGCAAAGAAAGCACGAACAGCGGCTTGGTCTGTCAGATCCAGTTCGGCATGGGTGCGGGTCAGGATTTTGTCGCAACCTTGCTGTTTCAGGGCACGATATATGGCGGAACCCACCAGGCCCCGGTGGCCTGCAATGTAGATAACTGCTTCGTTCAGGGAAGAAAATGATGATGATGTCGACATGGCGGTAATAAGGATTTGAGGTATGCCCAAGGTGTTACCTTGAGCTGGTATTATTATTGTACCCTTTCAGGGGGCTGGTGATAAAGGTCGCGCCACAGAAGGAGCGGAGCATCCTCTGCCGGATTACAATAAACCTGCAAGTTCGGCAAGGCTTTTAACCAGCTGGCCGTAGCCCTGATCAATATAGACCCCCATCTGGGCAATCAGGGAGTAGGCCAGAGCGAACTGGGCCAGCGCAAAACCGGCAACGGTGAATTGGCTGATCGAGATAAGGCCGATGCCGAATTGCGAGAGGGTGAAGATTCCGCAGGCGAACTGCCCTATAGCAACGACGCCTTTTGCCGGGACCGGACATCTTGCCGGACTGTACTTGAACGAGATATGCAGCCAAGGAAGTCCCATCAGGGTCGTCTTGGACTTATACTCAAAGCCCCAGCCGTTCCATTGCGCTTTGGCAGGAAACGGAGCCCCGCATTGTGGGCAGGCCATTGCCTGTTCGGACACGGTATGGCGGCATTCTCGACAGGGTTTCATGGGATAGGTTCAGGATGGAGGTCACGGGTTGTGGCTATTGTCAGACCGTATCTGGGCACTGAGGCAAAAAACAGCTTCAGTACATTTTCAACACATCATAACGGAGCACCGCAACTTGTTCAATAATATATTGCTGTGAACTCAGCCTCGTTTGGCCCGATAGCGGAGCCAGAGATCTTCCGCCAATCCCTTGAGGTCTGCTCCGAAGCCAAAAAACTCCGGTTCGGCCTTGACGTGTTTTTTGATCACCGAAATCAGCGACTCCTTGTCATTGATGCCCGCAGGTGCCTTTTCCAGCAGCTTC
>Ga0316189_10005666_pt1 | contig 11983 bp, 19 predicted proteins | sample LowCovwburrow_MG_FD_204930 | JGI IMG/M metagenome (GOLD analysis project Ga0316189, IMG submission 204930) | Coastal sediment microbial communities from Maine, United States - Lowes Cove worm burrow | ecosystem: Environmental > Aquatic > Marine > Coastal > Sediment | place: USA: Maine... | reverse complement strand
TGGTATATAACCAAGTAGAGTCAAAAGTATATTTATCCAAAATTGCCCACCAAAACCGACTTGTAGAAAAACTCCAAGTGGTGGCAGAAGAATTGCAATTATTAGTCTTAATAGATCCATATTTCCTCCTTGTAATTAAATAAAAATTGGCGGAGAGGACAGGATTCGAACCTGCAACGGTTTTACCCGCGACGGTTTTCAAGACCGCTTGTCCAACCATTGACCACCTCTCCATTAAACCTATGTGCAATTTCCCACCCTAGTTGCACAGCTCTATTGAGCTTCCCACGTATCCCTATTTGGCGGTGGATACAGGATTTGAACCTGTGGAGCTTTTACACCCAACTGTTTAGCAAACAGTCCTCTTAAGCCACTCGAGCAATCCACCTCTTAATAATAAAAATGACAATCTTCATGCTGCATGTTATTATCTACATATGCAAGACCATTACTATCTGAAAATAATGACCAAGTTGTTGGGTTTAATGCTTTTTGTATAAGTCCCAACCTTCCATTGTTTCTTCTAGTTGGAGTTAACGGTTGGACTAAATAGTCCCAAATTAATGAACAATCAAAAATTAAATCTGCATAATGTTTTGATTGACACATTGGAACGCATATACAATTTTTACAGGGGCAATTGGTCATCTCGTAATCCTTGATCTGGTAGATTGTTGGTATCTAAAATTGTAGAATTAATGTCCATCCAATCCAGATCATATTTATGACCCGATAGCCATTGAAACAAATTTTCTTTAATCCTGTCTGCATTTTCTACAGGAACCAAAATTTTTAATGACATTAGTTCATATTTCATATTTTTCACCCATACCTTTCAAATTGGTTGCACAGATGGGATTCGAACCCATGAAGACATAATGTCACTGGCTTATGAAACCAGCTCTTTTGGCCACTCGGACACTGTGCATCTATTCTTTTTTAGATAAAGATTTGGAAATTGAAATTAATGCCTTTGCTTTCATAAGATTTGCTATAGCATTTGCTATGTCAAGTCTCAAAGAAAGACCTGCGGCAGTTTGATATTTTTTTAAGCTTTCCATATCATCTAATGTTTTATTAATCCATTCTTCATCTGTCATTCTTTTTCCTTTCATTTTGGTAGCGGGGTGGAGTAGCGGGGGAAGGATTCGAACCTTCGACTGTCAGGTTATGAGCCTGACCTGCTGCCACTGCATTACCCCGCAATAAGACTGTAAATTAAGGTTGAAACAATTGCAATTAAGCCACCATAGACCAAAATCAAAACACATTTGTTATAAATTGAATGTTTAAAAGGCCAGCATAATAAGATATAATTTTGCTTTAAATCACAATCTTTACTACAACAGGCCCGAACAACACATCTTTTACATGGATCTTTCATGAAGATATTTTTTGGATTTAATTTCCAAATATCTCCACAGAATATTGAATTACAAATGTCCTCAATGATCTCTTTTATCTTCAATTAATTTTCCTCTTGGTAGCCAAGGAGGGATTCGAACCCTCACGCCATTTGACACACGTTCTTGAGACGTGCGTGTCTACCCTAATTCCACCACTTGGCCATTTTTGAGTTTTTGGGCGGTTTTAATTCTAACATATTCCATCTCATATGATTTTGAACAAACTGGACATCCATCTTCAAGAATCTCTGATAATCGAACATTATCAATTTTTTCATCACACCCACAATCACACTCAAAATCAATTAAGATTTCATGTGCAAAAAATTCCATCTATGCCCCTTTCGGTAATTTGTTTAAATTTAGCTGTCCATCAATAAGAAGGCCTGTTTTGCAAGCACAATCTCTTGCTTCATAAAACATCATTGGTTCTCCAGAAGGAGCTTCAATCCAAATTGCTGTTTCAAGTAATTGCCAAGACATACCTGTTTGAATATCATCCGTTAGCCTTTTATAAAGATCAGCAAAGGTTTCTTCAAATGTATCAAATTCACCAGTTTCTTCAAGATTGTAAATTAATTTAAACATTCAATTTTCCTTTCTCATATTGGATGTATTTGATTTTTGCCCTTACCGCTGATTTTTTTATCTCGTCAACCCACATTTCAAAATCTTTTTCTCTGGTTATTTTTTCTCCTTTCATTGCTAATTTTACAAGGTCTTTGATTATAGATATCCTTACATCTACCATTTTATTATTCATTTATTTCCTTATTGGTTTTTTCAAATTTATATAAGATAACATACCAGAATAAATTCCAGCGCCAATTGCAATTGCATTTCCATTATAATTAAGCCTATCTAAATTTTTAACATCCGAATATTTACTATCTTGTATATCTACTGTTCCATAAAGAATACTATTGACCATTGTAAATGATGTAAATCCCAAAACAAAATCGCTATGTCTTGTTTGTGGAATGATAGTGAGAACTGTTCCGACAATTGTTTGTGCTAGAAATCCTCCTCCGTGGTATAAAGCTTTTTTAGAATCAGATTTGTCATAATAATCATGTGCTGTAATCTTAATTCCGTTATCCCATTTTACTGAAGGATCCATACCTGTTAATCTTGCAGCAATTATATGCCCAGCTTCATGTGTTGCAAATGATACGATTACACCACCAATCATTGGTAATATTTTTCTTCCTTCAAAATGCTTTTTTGTAATGCCAAAGAAAGACCATTCCCAATCAGAATCTGCAGAATAAGCGGGCAAACAAAAAAGAAATACAGAAAATATTATAATAACTGCTGCAAGCTTCATTTCAATCTCTTTTCTTTTGGTAGGGGAACCGGGATTCGAACCCGGACGCTTTTAAGCACAGGGTTTAAGCCTGCTGGCTAGACCAATTCGCCTATTCCCCCATATTCAATTTTGTATTATTATTTTGTTCCCATCAATTTTAATGTTTTCTTTACCAAAAATTCTAACTGCCATACAAACAACTTCCCTTACAGTTTTTCCCCTTTTAATACGTCGCTTCCCTTTATTGTTATGATGCTTTCGATCTTTCATAAATAAATCATCTTTCTAAATTATTATTTGAGTTTTACATTATTTTTTTCTTCATAAATCTTTTCTATTTCTTTCATTTGATTTTTTCCCTTTAAAACAAGAATCTTTCCTTGCAAAATAAGTTCGTTTCCTTCTTTTATTTTAGTTTCTCCACGAGACGTTCTGATTTTTCCTGTAGATATAAAATCGCAACCTTCATCTACAAGATTTTCTCCAAAGTTTACAAAATCATCTCCTCTATACATTAGATCCTGACCGTCTCTAATCATCTTCTCTCCAGCCATCCACTCATCAGCGAGTTTCTGATTTTGTTTAGATGAGTCCATCATTTGAACTCCTTTGGATGGAACTGATGATGAACAAGCAAAAAAGACTAATACCGAGAATAAAACCATGACTTTGTACATTGAATACCCTCCATTTAATTTTTTGGCAGACCCGCCTAGATTTGAACTAGGATTTCAAGATTCAAAGTCTTGTGCTCTGACCATTGAACTACGGGTCTACTTTATATTTAGTTCTGGAGGATTCAGTATACGAGTTTTTGTTTGGACTCCCCGGTGGGACTCGAACCCACATACAGGTAAAAACCATTCACAGATTAGAAGTCTGTTGCCACGTCCTATTTGGCTACGGGGAGATTTTTCTTTGTTGTTTTTCCTTTATAATATTTTCTTTGAATTTCTCTTCCATTTCCTTTATTTCCAAATCTATATGTTCTAGTTAAAGAATGACAATTTGGAATATGCATATTGAAATGCTGTTCTAATTTAAATGTTCTGCCACAATTACATTCAATCATCTAACGCCCTAAATCTGAAGGATCATCCAGGAATTTTTCTGGTTCCTTGCCATGATCAATATCGCCATCAATAACCTCAATCTTGGACATGACAGCATTTATTGAATTGCCTTTCTTAATTATTTCAAGCAAAAATATTTTATCATCAAAATCAACTGCTTTTGTTTTTGCTCTTACAAGAACTTCCCCTTCATTCTCAGCTAATTCAAGGTCAGGATCCAGGGTCAGGATTCCTTCAACGTCTTTTTTTGTCAATTGTACAGTTTCCATTTTTCCCAAAATGTTTTCTATAACACTCATTGTTCATTTCCTTTTCTTTAATTGTTTGGAGCCCGGGGAGGGATTCGAACCCCCGTGGGATTATTAATCCTCCGGATTACAAGTCCGGCGCAATCAACCTCTATGCGACCCGGGCATTACAAGTAACCACCATATTCTTTCCAATTATGAATTGGTGCCCAAGGGGAGAGTCGAACTCCCACGTCCGAAGACACAGGGCCTAAACCTGTTGACTATGCCAATTCGTCTACTCGGGCATTTGATTATTTAAATCCTTGAGGTGTTTCATTTAAAACTTTTTGAATTTCTTTATAAAAAATTTCTATGCCATCATTAACTATAACACTGTTTGGCGCTGTCCCTTTTGTTATTTGATCGGAAAAAGGTATTTCTGGAGGATTCTTTGGTTCAGGGTCAGGAGCCTCTATTATTTCTGGTTCAGGTTTTGGTTGTTCTATTTTATGATATGCTATATATGGATATTTTATTTTATGATACACTAATGCTTTTTTAATTGGTCCTGTTTTGTTATGTTTAAAAATAATATAATGCTCTGCAATGATTAATGCTATATATAAAATAGCTATAGAAAGGATCATTATAAATGCAGCATTGATCAATACTCTAAAATCTTTAGAATCTAAAGTTCTAATTTTCCAAGTTTCCATTTTTTTATCCTTTTAAAAATTGATGCATGGGTCTAATCCTGCAAGAATGGGTTCATTTAACGCTAGCAGCAGTTTTAGCTCTCCCAGTATGAGGTGACTATGTCACACCCATGCCATGTAAAAAGAAAATGGTCGGGTAGGTATGAATCGAACATACGGCCGCTCGGTCCCAAACCGAGTGCTCTACCAGGCTGAGCTACTACCCGAAATAATCTATATTTTTCTAAATTATAAAAAATGAAATAGATCCAAATAACAGCCAGTGGTTGTCTAATGCCAGTGAGGGACACAACCTTGCCTGGGTTTTTCCACACTCATTATCACATGAGCACCCTGTCTTAAATCTTCCCAGCTTGAGACTTAAGAAGCCCGATATTTATCCATGTAGGGCAACATGTTAAACTTTAGATCTTAATTCTTAAATCTTGAAAATAATATGCATCATATATGCATAGCGATTGTATATCTCCATAAAGGAAAATGTCATATTATATCCCAAATATGCAGGGCTCACAAGGTTTTAGCTTTTACGTTATTGAATCCAAAATTTGTCTTGTCTTAGGTGGTGGTATCTATTAGAAGGGGGGTCGTTGCGTTTATGACCTCTAGGCGTGAGTCAATGTTATCATATAAGTCTTGCCACAACCTGAGGCCCTTGGATCTATCCTCTTCAGAATAGAGTCGAATAACACTCGGTGTCTGGCCTTCTGGCGAACGAACGCCTCGTATACGCATTTCTGCATCCGAGGGGTTCATTGCTGAATATGTATTTTGCATCATTTTTGCCAGTTTCCTTTTAATAACCAAAAGATCGCTAATGCGATATTTGATTCCACCGATTTCGACTTCGGTCATAAGATTTGTAAACTCAATTTTCTTCTTTAATTTGAGATACTCACTCACCAGGTCTGTATTTGCTTGGACAAGACTTTTGACTGTTTTACGTTGGATTTCCTCGCTTTCAAACTGAGGACGTTCTGTTGAAACCATAGAACTATATCTTGTAATATCTGAACAATTCGCTGCCATTCTTTTCTCAATAACTCTTAGCCTCTTCATTGCTTCAACAATCATCTGCTGTTTAATTTCACTCATTCGATGTTCCTTTCCTAAATCTTTTTTTTTGATTTCAAAAATTTGTTCTAGTCAACAAGCGATGAAGCAATAAAGAATCTAACCAAACAAAAAACTAGTGGAAGAGAGTGTTTTTAAAAACCTCTGAGGCATGAGGCACAATCTCTTCCACTAGCGGAAACGACAGGGACGGATTCTAATTAGCGGTCAGATTGGGCATAACCTGAACCAAATTAGGGGGAAACTAACTAGCTTGAACCGTCTATCAATTTGGGCGCGCGCAATAACCCATCAGGGTTTCTTTTTCTTAAAATTTTCCCTTTTGGTTTACCCAAGGATGACTAATCCTTTCGCTACACCGTGTAGCTGATACTATATAGTTTTCAATAATTTGATCTCCCCTCTATATAGTATATTTTTGTTATAAGGGGTCTAACCTGTCGCAAAACCTGTATGTTATGTCGTTCATTGCCCAATTTAAAATCTCAAACTCAACCTATCATAAATTAATATATATAGATGATTGCTTTATAATTTAGAACAAATATATGAGAAAATAATTTTCTAGTAGGCAACAAATTAAAAATATTTTTGAAAGGAGAATGAATGAATCAACAAAAGATAATTGTTGCTCCGCATCCAGATGATGAAATCATTGGATGTTTTGAGCAGGTAAATGACAATGTTATCATTATATATGATGGTGACACAACAAAAGAGAGACGAGAAGAACCTCTTAAGCTAAGAAAACACTTCCCACAAATCAAACAGATGTTTCAAAAAAATATTCCTCCCACATTAAAAAGCAAAATCCATATTTTCTATTTTCCAGACCCAGTATATGAGATTCATCCACTGCATAGATATTGGGGACAGATTGGAGAACAGATGGCCAGAGAAGGATATTTTGTTGTCTTTTATAACACAACAATGACAGCGCCATATATTCATGAAGTTAATAATCCAAATAAAAAAGAAGCAATTTTGAATGAAGTGTATGAAAGCCAAAAAAGTCTATGGACCATGGACCATAGGTATTTTTTATTTGAAGGATACTGCAAATGGATGTTCTAGTAATATCATTAAGCGTTGTATCTCTTTTATCTACCATCATTGGTTTGTCTTATTTAGGCGATAAAAATGCAAGAGGATTTCTATTTTTTACATTGAGTTTGTTTTTTCAAGGGGTTATGTTTTTTATGCAATCGAATTGGTTTTTAGTATTTCAGATGTTCATTCTGGTGGTATTTAATTTAATAACTTATTTAAAATGGACGGAGGACAATAAATGATTCAAGCACTATGTATCGAACCAGTTGGAGTACAATTGCATAAGTTTAAAGCAGAAGTAGATGTAATAGCAGAAAATATGAAGAATGGGAATATATTAATAAAGTCGTTCCCATCAACATTTAAAGAATTAAAATTTTCTGATGATGATCTTTGTTGGAAAATAATAAAAGAAATGAGGGAGCTCCCACGTATAGATATTGATACAGAATGGAGACGAATTGTGAAAGGATTAGAAAATGAGGCTTATTTTTGTACCACAATATCCATCTAGAATGCGTTATCAAGAATGGTGGCTATCCGAATTTCCAAAAAATTTAGAACCTTATTTTGATGAAATTATAACAATTTATGGTTATAATGAAGAAGAGATATCTCAAGCAAAACCAGGTGATTTTTCTCCAATTGATAAAGCTATTAATTGGGAGTGTGCCCAGATCAAAGAATATATGGAAATGAAATTATATAATGATGATATTATGTTTATTGCTGATTTGAGTTTCCCTGGATTATTTCCTAATATTCTACATCACAAAAAACCTTCAAAAGTATTTATGTTTTGTCATGGAACAAGCTTAAATTATTTAGATTATTTTCAGTCTACAAGAGAGAGCAAATCAGCTATTGAACGGGGTCATTATTCAATAGCTGATTTTATTTTTGTTGGAAGTCAATATCATAAGGAAAAGCTTGCATGGGGACACAAAGTTAAAGTTCTCCCATTGCCATATCCTCCATTTAGAGGAGTATACCCTGCCAACAAATCAAGATCCATTATTTCTGTAGCAAGACCGAACCTTCAAAAAGTAAATTTGGAAATGGAAAAAACGGTTGAAAAACATCTAAATTTAAAAATTGAAAGACCAAATAAAGAAGATCTAGAATCATGGGAAACATATTATAAATTTGTTTCATCGGGAAGATCTATGTTAATAACATCGAGTGAAGAAACATTTGGGTATCAGGTTGTTGATGCTATTTTAAATAGCTGTGTGGTTATAGCTCCAAATAAATATTCTTATCCGGAATTGCTTTATTCGGGACATCTTTATGACAATGAGAAACAATTAATTAAAATGATTGATAATGCCGCATATTCAAGAATGACAAGCGGTAAGTTGAAATGTGATAGGGAAATGAACGCGTTTTATGAGAATTTAGTTTATTACATGCGGGGGTAAGAATGGCTAATATTAATTTTTGTGGAGAAAATGGAGTTGATTTTTCAGGTATAAAAGGGCTTTTGTGTTTTGATTGTATAACCTGCAATTTATATTTAAAATTTCTTACTGACTGTATATGTAGTAAATGCCCATTTTCGTCAAATAGCACTATGAAAGACAAAACTACAAAGAAAAATAGAATAAGAATTTATCCAGGAAAAGAATTTAAGAAATATGGATTAATTAATTTACCGGCAATGGGCAAACATACTTTATTTTATTTCTTATATAATGAAGAGTTAAACTTTAAATGGCCAGAAATTCCACAGGTTGATTTGCTAGAGAATCTTAACAAACAATATTATCCTTTAGAAGACAACAATAAAAAATTTATATGGCATCTTCATCATGAAAATGGAAATTATTGGGATGATAGCTGCTGGAATCTATTTTTATGTTTGAATACAGAACATGGTTTTTTTGAATCAGAACATAGAAAATTTGAAAGAATTGCACAAACAGCAATTTGGAGGTAAGGAATGCCCTGGAAAATTTTTTATAACTGGTTGTTTGATGGGAGTAGAGATACTCCCATTCCTGAACCAAGATTCGATAGTGAAGGAAAAGTATTAACCCCAGATATATTAAAATACAATAGCCCAATAACTCATACATTTGTAATTTCAATGTTTACCAAACATGGTCCATTGAATATGTATCTCGATAAATATTTTAATAATATAAGTGTAAGATATTTAGGAAAAGAAGAGTTATTTCATTTTATTAAAAAATGTGTTTTAGATTTTAATATTACAAGAAGAGATATGAGGTATGTTCCTTATAGACAAAAGCAACAATTATTTGTAAAATTAAGGGAGAAATTTCCAGAATATAAGAATCATGATTTGACATTATTAGCTGATATTATTGAAAAATCAGACGAGCGTGACAGAACATATCAAGCGTTAGGCATCGAAGCTCCAAAAAAACAAAAAGTAAAAAAGACAAAAAAAATCAAAAGTGTAAAACTCACATTAAAGGAATTTTTGAAAGAGAACTTCTCTATTAGCAAAATGAAATAGAGAAGCTCTCACTTCAAAAAAAATTGATACATTGGATTTAAAAGTAATTTATTTTACATCAAACATTTTGTTGATTTTTTCTTGATTAGTTTCATGAAGCCAACAAATACGATCATCAGGTTTAATTTCAATCTGGGGCTCGGATTTTTCAATTGCTTGGGCAATAGATCCAAAAATAATGACTGGATTCTGAATAGACTTTGGAAAAAATCCGAGCTCCTTACAAACCGGACAAGGCGTGGTCGATTCCAACCCAATGTAACGAACCTTTGTATCAAGACCACGACAATCACGGCAACGGACAAGGTAATGAAATTTCTTATCATTCGGCCATTGTTTTTCAAATCGTTCACACGCCTTGCATTTTACATTAATCCTCAAATTCCCATCATCAGTTTTAAAGCGCCCTGTTGCATTGCATTTTCTACAAGGAATCCATACAAATTTTTCGCCATTGCAAGAATCGCAATGTTGATTGTGAATTTCTTCCGCAATCAATTTGTAAAGATTTCCTGTTCCGTGACAACGAGAACATGGTTCTTCATAGGGAACTCCATTAACAAAAAATCCTCGATCTCGAACCTGAACATGAGTTCGGTGAATCAAAATAGCATTTTTGGCTGCAATAATGTATTTTTGATCTTTTCCTTCTGGAAATACATGTTGTTCAACCATTGATTTAAAATTGATAAAAATATGCTCGTTGGGGGAATCCTGGTTAACCTGTAATGCACTGTAAGCTTCGTTAAGACCCATTGCAGTTTTCATAATAATCCTTCTCCTTTTTTGAGTTTGAAAAAAATTAAGAAAAACAAAGAAACAAAAATCCAATGTATCAATAATTAATATATATAGACATCATTTTTTAAAAAAGTAACAAAATATAAATCAGGAGGTAGCTTATGATCTCAATAAAAAATTCGTTTGCAAATTGTATGAGCTGCGAATTGTTGGAAGCGCCATCATGTATTTTAGAAACAAATTGTGAAAACAATTTGAGCAAAGTTGATATAGTTTTTGTTGCTGAAAACCCAGGAAAGGATGAAATAAATGCTAATCCTCCATGCCCATTAATTGGAAAGTCAGGGCAAACATTCAGAAAATTTTTTATAAAATATGGAATGGACAAATTAAATTATTTGATTACAAATACAGTTCTTTGTTTAACATTGAATGAAGATAGAACAACAGGAAATCCAACAGATAAAGTTATCACAAGATGTAAAACAAATTGTTTTAATATTATTAGAGCATGTAATCCAAAGCTAATTGTTTTGATGGGTACAGCTCCAATGAAGGCATTTGATATTGCAAAAACAGGTATTACAAATCTTCACGGACAATTATTCAAATGGGAAGATAAAGATATATTTTTAACAGTGCATCCTTCATTTGTCAATAGAAACCCAAATTTATGGGAAGCAAAATATGAACAGGATATGGCATTGATTTCAGGATTCATGAGAGGAGAAAAGGTTAACGTTGAAATAAAGTCTGGTATTAAAGATTTGAATACAAAGGGGATACATAGATATAAAATCCCTGAAAAATTTTATAGTGATGATTTTAGATTGATTGATATTCAATATTTAATGTCGAGGAAAAAGCTTTTATATATTTTTAGGGATAAGGATAATAAAAAAATATATTATCAAGAAGATGATGAATATATTAGCTATCAAATTCCGAAAGGAATTCCAGCTAAAAAGCTTATGCCGTATGATAATTTAAATCAAGTGTCAGTCCCATACATGGAAAGATCCAAATTAGATCCAGAAATAACATATGAAGGCGACCTTAGAATTACAGCGAAGCATGCAATTGATTATTATCATTTTAATAAAGGTGAAGCCAAAAGAAAATATGAAAACATTTTCTTTTTTGATATTGAGGTTGATACAGGAGATAAACAGGTATTCCCAAGACCAGAAGATGCATTTTTTCCAATTAACATGATAACTGTAATATATAATGGAATAAAGGTTTGTTTTGTGGTCGATAATCATACAGAACCAATAACAGAAAAACCTGGTACAGAATTAAGAATATTTGAAAATGAAATTTCTATGATGAAAGAATTTATAAAATATTTTAAACATTGTGACCCTGATTTTATTGCAGGATGGAATGCAATAGCATTCGATATATGGTATATTTATAATAGATTGCCTCGTATTAAAATTACCCAAAATTCAATTACAATGTTTAATGAATTTTATGTAGAACCGAAAAAGTTTGTTTGTCATATGCCTGGATGTATAGCGGTAGATCAGGATTTTTTATATAAAACATTTACATTTACAAAAATGGAAAATTATAAATTGGCGTTTATTGCACAGCAAGAGCTTGGAGAAACAAAGATTCAATTACCGTTGCCATTCAATAGAATGTATTGGGAAATGTTAAATTTGACAATTGAATATAATATTAGAGACACAGAGCTGTTGGAAAAATTAGAAAATAAATTGAAGCATATAAATCTTATAAGTGAGTTAAGAGCCGTGTGTACAACAAGCTTTGAGGGAACCTCATCATTTGGTCGGATTGATTCATTAATGACCAATTATTTGAAGGAAAAGGGGATAGCATCAAAAAATGCTGATCCTCATATTGTAAAAGAAAAATTTCCTGGAGCATATG
>Ga0316189_10005665_pt1 | contig 11983 bp, 10 predicted proteins | sample LowCovwburrow_MG_FD_204930 | JGI IMG/M metagenome (GOLD analysis project Ga0316189, IMG submission 204930) | Coastal sediment microbial communities from Maine, United States - Lowes Cove worm burrow | ecosystem: Environmental > Aquatic > Marine > Coastal > Sediment | place: USA: Maine... | reverse complement strand
GCGAAATAATTCGAGAAAGTCATTGTTTTCAAAGCTACTTTCATTCGTACGACTGCATGGAGCAGGAGGTAGGGCAACGCAGGAGCTGTTGCCGAGTAGATTTCTAATACATAATCCGGGTTAAACAATCCTTCTAATCATAATAATACTCAATAGAAACACCAGCAGCGAGGGTACCACAGCACCAAATAACGGTGAAATATTAAATAGCGGCACAAAGAATACGAAGGCTCTATTCAATATAAAGAAACCCAAACCCACCATAATGCCAAGAAATAGACTTCGCCCCATGCCGCCGCTGCGCATTTCTTTGAACACAAAGGGCACGGCTAATATCAGCATCACTGCGGTGGCAAAGGGAGTAACAATCTTTGACCAAAACGCCAGTTCGTAATTATTGGTCTCTTGTCGATTTGATTTTAAGTGATCTATGTATCGATTGAGCTGCCAGATCGAAAGTTGGTCTGGCTGAATCATAAAAACACGCAAAATATCAGGATTCACCTCTGTGCTCCAATAAGCGGCCCCTACTTCGTCAGCCGCAGAGCTCTCGTCATTAATCATGGTTCGCCTCAAGCCCTTGAGCAACCATCTTTGTTGGTCGTACTCTCCTTGCTCCGCGGTGGAAAGAAAGCGCAACAAGTTTTTCTGGTCAAACTCAAATATCTTGATTCGCAACAATGTAAGGTCTGGCAATACTTCACCAATATTCACATAAGTATTGTCGTCACGTAGCCACAGCCCTGAATTTTTTTCCTGACCAATTTTTCGATGAATGGATTCAGCTCGAATTTTTTGCGCTTTGGTTTCGGTGTAGGGTGATACCACTTCGCCCACAAACATGGCCGCCAATGCAAGTACTACGCCAACCTTTAACACTGAGCCAACGATACGCATTATCGAGACTCCGGCTGCGCGCATCACTATCAACTCAGAGTCGCGCGCTAACACAGACAATCCCAAGATGGACCCTATCAGTGCAGCCATAGGAAATACCTCATACAAGCCCTTTGGTATGCCCAAGATCACATATTGTACTATCTGAACGATGCCGTATCGGCCACGATCCAAATAACTCAACTGATCAATAAACTCCACAAACACAAATAGACCAAGTAAGACAACAATCGTCACCAAAATATGTCTCAGCAAAATTTTGCCGATATAAATGTCTAAAATTCTCATTGTGCTATTTTTTTGAATGAGATGGGTTTTAGCCTTGGCAAAATAGGCAGATTGTAGTTTCTTCTATAGAGACAATAGATGGCTATGCTCAAATAACATGCATGAACTATCCATAAGGACATACCGGAATTTGCATCACCTTTCTTTATTAGGGCTACGGTGTAACCCAACATATTTGTGTAGGTAAGATAAACCAAAAAAGCGAGAACCAATCCGGTGGATTTGCCGCGTCGCGAGTCAACATTACTAAGCGCTAATGCAAAAATTGTCAAAATGGGCAAGGTGAAAACCTTCGCTATACGCCAATACCATTCACTCTTATATTTCGGGTTGTCTGACGCTCGCAGCTCCTCATTTGGCCTGGCCCTTATGGGCAGAGATAGATTGGTTCTACTTTTGGGTTCAATTCGCAGCGCGTATTTTTCGAAATCTATCACACGATATTCTGGCGACCCGGGGCTGCCTTCATATCGCGTGCCATTTACCAACACTAGAAACTGATCAAGTGTGACTTTGTCTTCGGTTCGATAGGCAGCCTTGGCAACCACAACCCCTTCACGCTCAAAAGAAGCACGGTAGACGAATACATTTTCATAATTACCGGTAGAACGATTGTAATCCTCAACGAAATACACTCCATTGCCATCTTTGGCCTCGACAAACTTTCCCGTCACCACACCTGACACTTCACTGCTTTGTCGATAGCTTTGTTCCAATGAATATCCTTTTGCCAGAGAAAGTGGCGTTAAATAAAACGAGAAAAAGGCCACCACGCCACCTAAAATGAGGATCAGTACCGCAGAAGGTTTGAGAAAATGCGTGATTCCAATTCCAGCACTAGCCAACACCGCCATTTCTTGGTCTCTGTATAGCCGGTTCAATACCATTATTAGCGCGATGTAAAACATCAATGGCAGCATGACATCCAGATAGGACACCATTTTTAGGGCTACTAGGCTGAATACACCGCCAACTGGTATTAACCCTTCAGCTGCCTGGCTCAAAAAGCCCATCACTCGAAGTACTAGAAAAATACTAATGATCACAAATGTAACTGCCAGCGCAGTTCGCAACACTTCTGTGATAAAGGATTTATTAATGATCATGAGAGAGGCTATAATCTGGCAAAGGCAACATGCAAGTTACAGCGTAACATTTACCAATACACATGCCAATCGTTGAGCTATACAGTTACTGAAATAGTAATGCACGGCGACAATAAAAAAATCGCAAAATTAAACATTCCCCTAACCGGCTCCACTGTATGCCAGAGAGCAAAAACCAAAAGGCTGAAGCGTGAAATATCAAATAAAAGCAACTAAGAATTATCAACAGAAAACCGAGTGCCTGGTGGTTTTTGTTAAGCCCTTGAAAAAGATAAGCTCGCAACACAGCGAACTCAACAAACTAACTGGCAAGGCAATTGATCAGCTTCAGGACTCCGACCAGCTAACTGGCCAAAAAGGACAAATGGTGAGCTTGCCGATTCCCAGCGGCATTGGTGCAAAAAAGTTATTATTTGTCGGCGTTGGAGATAGCAAAAAATTAGATATCGAAAGTGTTAGAGAGCTACTAACATCGGTCGCCAAGCTGTTGCAAGCACATAAACTTAACGCTGCTAGTTTTGACTTAGATGGACTGGCCGACAAATCAAGCTTTGAAATCGTTAGCCGACATTTACTGGAAGCGATTGGCGACAGCTGCTACCGGTACCTTAAACAACCAAAACCGCATTCCGACACCAAACCAAGAAAAGAATTTAACTGCACTATTTTATGCGCTGACCGTAAACAATCCGCTGCTGCAAGACAAGGGGCGGCTAAGGGCTTAGCCATAGATAACGGAAAATCCTTAGCCAAAGACCTTGGCAATATGCCTGGTAATGTGTGTACGCCTACTTATTTGGCAAATAGAGCAAAAAAATTGGGTAAATCGCATGACCTCAAAGTAAAGATTCTTGAAGAAAAGGATATGCAGGAATTGGGCATGGGTTCATTGCTTTCAGTCAGTCGCGGTAGTCGACAACCAGCTAAGTTAATTGTGATGGAATATATGGGGGCCAAGGATAAGAAACAAGCACCTCACGCCCTTGTTGGTAAAGGTCTAACCTTCGATGCGGGCGGAATTTCTTTGAAACCCGGCGCCAAGATGGACGAAATGAAATACGACATGTGTGGATCAGCCAGTGTTTTCGGCGCCATTTTAGCCGCTGCGGAATTAAAGCTGCCGATAAATGTGGTAGCTGTAATTCCAAGTTCGGAGAATCTACCCGATGGCATCGCGACAAAACCCGGCGACGTAGTAACCAGCATGTCAGGCAGAACCATCGAAGTGCTGAACACCGATGCCGAGGGACGTCTTATTTTGTGCGATGCCCTGACCTATACTGCTCGTTTTAATCCGAAAACTGTGGTTGATATCGCCACTTTAACTGGCGCTGTCATCGTTGCGCTTGGCCATCAAACAGCCGGCCTAATGGGCAATGACCAAGCACTTGTTAATGATCTCTTAGCCGCCGGCGAAACCAGCTTGGATTTTGCGTGGCAGTTGCCGCTTAAAGAAACGTACAAAAAACAACTTAAGAGCGACTATGCTGATCTTGCTAATATTGGTGGCCCCAGCGCTGGCTCAATTACCGCTGGGTGTTTTTTATCCTGCTTTACTGAAGACATGAAGTGGGCACACTTAGACATCGCAGGCACTGCTTGGGGTGGTGCAAGTGGTAAGAGAGCCAGCGGCCGTGCGGTACCGATTCTGACACAGTATTTAATCGATCGTTGCTAACAAACGCAGCGCCTTATTAATCACATTAAATGAACTGGATTATGCTGGTCTGAACTATGAAGCAAGTAGATTTCTATCTAATTTCCAACCAGGTGGCTGACGCTAAATTTAAATTAGCCAGTCGCCTATCGAATAAACTACAGCGGTCGGATAAAAAGGTGTTAGTCGTCACCGACGATCAAGCTAGTGTAGAAATACTGGATCGAGTAATGTGGTCATTTAGCGATACAAGCTTTTTGGCCCATGAGCAATTAGGTCAAGACTCAAACTCATTGAGCAAGGTGCAAATAGGTCACAGTGCCACTGTCGACTCAAGTCATCTTCAGGCCGATTTTGATGTTTTGCTTAATCTGTCTGGCAAGGTACCAGCATTTAGTCAACATTTTGATAGAATCGCCGAAATCGTAGAAGCCGATGAAGCATCAAAGGCCGCCGCTAGGATCCGTTTTAGTGATTACAAACAAGCTGGCTTGGAGTTAAAAACTCACTCAATAGAATTGTAAGCAGCCGCTTCGACCACCAGCTGCCTAGAAAGCCTTTCTATTTGGAAACGGCTTTTATAACGGCTGAATCTTATAGGTGAGTCACGTATAATCAATTCCTTCGAATTGCCATTTACTTCTTACTTTGACTCGCATGACTGATTCCTTAGACAAGCAATATTCTCCAGCCGATATCGAGCAATCGATTTATCAGCGTTGGGAGCAAACTAACGCTTTCGCCCCGCAAGCAGCTGATTCAGCCTATTGCATCATGATCCCGCCGCCCAATGTTACCGGCAGCCTGCATATGGGGCATGCATTCCAAGATACCATAATGGATTTGCTCACCCGCTATCATCGTATGTCTGGTGATCAAACGCTGTGGCAGGTGGGCATGGACCATGCTGGGATCGCCACCCAAATGGTGGTTGAACGAAGACTCGCTGCGGATAACATAAGCAGACACGATCTAGGCCGCGAGAAATTTATTGAGAAAATTTGGGAGTGGAAAGCTGAATCTGGTGGCGCTATTACCAAACAATTGAGACGCATGGGCGCCTCAATCGATTGGTCGCGCGAGCGCTTTACTATGGATGATGGTTTGTCCGACGCAGTGCAAGATGTATTCATAAAACTATATCAAGAAGACTTGATCTATCGTGGCAAGCGCTTAGTAAATTGGGACCCTGTTTTACACACGGCTGTATCGGACCTAGAAGTTGAGTCGAATGAGGAGAATGGGCATTTATGGAACTTGCGATACCCGATTAGTGATTCCAATGAATTTGTGGTGGTTGCGACTACCCGGCCTGAAACAATGTTGGGTGACAGCGCGGTGGCGATTCACCCCGACGACGAGCGATACCAGCACTTGCTAGGTAAAACCGTCGAGCTACCGCTTACTGGGCGTAAGATCCCGATTATTGCCGATGATTATGTTGATCCAGAGTTTGGCTCAGGCTGCGTCAAAATTACGCCCGCGCACGACTTCAATGACTATGATATGGGTAAGCGCCACCAACTTGATATCATTAATATATTGGATGACAACGCTGCTATCGACTTGGCAGACTCACCGTATCATGGCATGGATCGATATGTTGCGCGCAAGCAGATCATTACCGACTTACAAGACTTAGACTTGTTGGAAAAAATTGATGAGCATAAGTTAGTTGTGCCCCGTGGCGATAGATCGGGTGCGGTAATTGAGCCCTATCTTACTGATCAATGGTATGTAAAAGTTGAGCCACTGGCCAAAGAGGCAATCAGAGTTGTTGACGACGGCCAGATTAAATTTGTACCAGAGAACTGGAGCAATACTTACTATGAGTGGATGAACAATATCGAAGATTGGTGCATCTCGAGACAGATTTGGTGGGGACATCGAGTTCCTGCATGGTATGACGATTTCGACAACATCTATGTTGCTCGCAATCAAGAGGAAGCACAAAAACAAGCTGGCGAAGGCGTGTCACTGCGCCAAGACAACGATGTACTAGACACCTGGTTTTCATCAGCTCTATGGCCGTTTTCCACACTGGGTTGGCCTCAACAAACTCCTGATCTGGCGAAATACTACCCCACCAATGTACTGGTTACGGGCTTTGACATTATTTTCTTCTGGGTTGCCAGAATGATTATGTTTGGCTTGAAGTTCACCGACCAGGTGCCCTTCAAAGAAGTGTACATTCATGGCTTGGTTCGAGATCAAGAAGGCCAGAAGATGTCCAAATCAAAAGGCAATGTACTCGACCCGATTGACTTGATTGACGGCATTGATCTGGAAAGCTTAGTGGCCAAACGAACAACCGGTTTGATGCAACCACAGATGGCCGCCAGAATCGAAAAATCAACTCGTAAATTGTTTCCAGACGGCATCGAATCCTATGGCACCGATGCCTTACGCTTCACCTTTGCCAGCCAAGCGACGCTTGGACGTGACATACGCTTTGATTTGGCTCGCGTAGAAGGTTATCGCAATTTTTGTAACAAGCTCTGGAACGTGTCTCGTTACGTGTTAATGAACACCGAAGACCAAGACTGCGGACAAAACGATGAACCAGTGGAACTCAGCCTTGCTGACAAGTGGATTATTTCACGCTTACAAATAGTTGAAAGCGAGGTTGCAGGGCAAATAAAAGGTTACCGCTTTGATCAAATGGCACAAACACTTTACAGTTTTATTTGGGATGAATACTGTAGCTGGTATGTTGAACTTACTAAAATTGTTTTAAATGATGAAAACTCCAGCCCAGAACAATTGCGTGGCACACGTCGTTCACTGGTTAGAGTATTAGAGTCGCTGCTGCGTCTGGTTCACCCAATCATGCCCTTTATCAGCGAACAGATTTGGCAACAAATCAAAACACTGGCCGCGGTTAGTGGTGAGACAATTATGCACGCCCCGTACCCAGTTGCAGATGCCCACCGAATTGATAATGAATCTACAATCGAAATGCAGTGGGTTCAGGCTGTGATCACAGGAGTAAGGAATATCCGCGGCGAAATGAACATCAGCCCTAGCAAAGAACTACCTATATTAATTGAGAACGCCGATACGCAAGCATGTCAATACTTGCAAAACAACGCGGCCTATCTAAATAAATTTGGCCGTTTCGAGTCGGTCTCAATTTTACAAGAAGAAGAAATATCTCCAGAGTCGGCAACGGCTTTAATAGGAAATATGAGAGTGCTTATACCATTAGGATCATTTATTGATGCCAATGCTGAAATTGCTCGACTTAATAAAGAACTAGAAAAAGCACAAAAAGGTATCGATGGCGTGCAAGGCAGACTAAGCAATAAAGCGTTTACCGACAAAGCTCCTGCAGAAGTGATCGCCAAAGCACAACAACAACTATCAGAAGCTGAGTCTGCAAAAACAGCGCTCCTCGAGCAAGTTGAACGAATGAAGCAATTTTTGGATTCATAAGCGGTTCTGATAGCTGAAGTCTTGCAGCGTCCGTCTATACTTAATCAGAGCTTAGAGCGCTATCAGCAACAGCAGTCCAAAAAACAATGAATATTTCAAGACGTAGTAAAACGTTCGATTCCATTTTTTAATCTTTCGCGAACCGGTTCGAATGCTGTAAAGCTTTTCAAAAATTCTATTCAGAAAACCGACTTTTTCCGTTTCATCATTTTGGGTCGACGATGCTTTAACCCGGATTATGTATTAGAAATCTGCTACGAATGAAAGTAGCTGAGGGTAAGTAGCCCTCATACCACTTAAGATAAAATCGTGTCCATCCAGTTCGAAAAAATGAATTAAATCCAACGTCATTGAGACGAGTTGCGGCTTTGATCTGACCAGTTTGGGCTAGCTTTAATGCCTCATCTCGTATCAGCTGCCAGTTATTCCGAAGAAACGTCAAATCCGCTATATCATCCGTGGCCAGCAAGGGAGCAGCAGGAAGCTTGCTGCACATATTCATCAATAAATTGTAGGGTGCCAAATAATTAGTATGTGTCAGAATTTGACGTAACTAAGGAAATCTTACAACACCGCGATAATGCATTTCCATAACCGCGATCACCCAAATACCCAAAACAAGCAAGCCGACTGTCACTTTATACTCCTAGCAATAGCTCCTGTTAAAGACCCTACCTAAACGTTAATGGACAAACGTATTGTAAACGCTTATCGGCCACTAATTCAAATAATTTTGCGCTATTGTATTTTCTGGCGCCTACGCGCTTTTGACAAACCCACTACATAGCTACAGGTATAAATACCGCCAAACACATAACCGAGGATCACCGTATTAAATATCTCAGGCGTTCCAGCTATTACATTCACCCACCACGAAGTGCTAAAGATAATCGCGCAGGTGGCAACAATGGTAAGTACGCTTGCAGCTTTCTCTGATTCTGAATAACGCGACGCACAGCGGTACAACATCTCAATCAACATAGTCATCACGAAGGTAAGAGCAAAGCTATATCCACCCTGCACACACGCGGCTTTTACGCCTGCGGCGACACCGTGCATGGAATTCACCATATAGGCCCAGCTGCCATAGACAATGAATCCCGCAAAAGAACTAAGAAGGCTACGTTGTAGAGGACTAAAGCGTTCAAACATGGTTGATATCATATTTGTACAAACGTTTTCAATCTGCCAACAGCTTTGGCCAGTTCTTGTCCGCTGCTTCTATTAGTTTCTGCTTATCGGCAGCCCATTTCTGGTTGATGCTTTGGCTATAATTTAGATAGAGCTTGTCTTCCACAATAGCGAACAACTCCGGCTGTACAGACGCAGTTTTATTGTGAGCCACTGCATAGGCACAATAACCACCATACTGTGGCGAGTACTTTTCTGGGTTAGTTAAAAACAAATCTAAATTCTCCTGAGATGAAAATAACCAAGTAGCCTGATTGTACTCGGTAGTAAACTTCTCATTCCCTTGCACCGGTTTGCCTTGGGTAAAATACGCCACCGTGTCATAACCACGGATCGCCTGATCAGAGAACAAGGCAGTAAACGTTGGCTCAAATGCGCCAGCGCTCACACAAAAAGATAGGCTCACTAATAGAAATAATCTACGCGATAAAACTTTCATTCGTTCCTCCAAATTTCTGGGTTTAGAGATTCCTTAAGAAATAAATTCGGCAAGCTTGCTGGCTACCAAAGACTGGCAATGCTGCGCACAATGCTTGCGTGTATCAAAATCATCTAGGTAGCAGACAGGATGAAAGTGCACTTTAACGTCAACTTTTTTCAGGCTAAACAGGCTTCTAAAATGAGAGCCAAATGGCATAGTCGCATACCAAGCATAGTGGTCTAGCGCTGATTGATCCATTTTTTCTCCGGCGTAGCGGGTGTAAGCCACGGTAATTGGCTGAATCGTGACCCGCTGTTCAGTGTTGGGAATGTTGGCTGCTTCGAACAAGCTAGATTTAAATTCTTTGACATGCGTGCCGTTGGTGCTGGTTCCTTCTGGAAACAAAATTAGGCTATTGCCCGAAGCCAGATGAGATTGCATTACCTGCAATTGAGCTTTTGCTTTACCAACATTACGTTCAAAAAACAGAGTGTTTTGAAAGCGTGCTAATTGCCCCAGCACTGGCCAGTTGGCAACCTCTGACTTGGCAATGTAATATGCCCTTACTCCTCCCAATACAAAGATATCAATATAGGAAATATGATTACTCACATACAAAACGGGCTTTAGACTTGTTTCTTCTCCAGAAAAAACCACATCTATTCCCAAGATGAACCGCACCCCGCGATGAAAGTAATGCGGTAGCTCGCGATAAGCTGGTATACCTAGAGCCCTAACCAGGAAAAATAACAAAGGCAGCACTGACAGCCAAGCAACAATGCAGGGAACACGCCAAATCAAATTGAGATAATTTCGTCGAATCATAATTTATTTTAAACTGCTTTTTATCCCTGTTGTAACGCCAATTTCAACACTGAGGAATGTCTAAATTTGGCTAGGAGGCTGACTCATTTCGGGGTTAGACTGACTTATTGACCAGTACATGATTTGTTCTAAACATTTGTTTTGCATCGACATAAATTGCAACAAAGGTGGTATTGAACACAGGGTCTATCACCGCACAGTCACTAATTTTTGCCCCTATTTTTAGGTAACCGCGCAACAATGTTGGTACCTGACCTCGAGCTTTGCCTTTACCCGGCTCTTGTTGAAAGTCCTTGATTGCAATGCTGTTAACCCGGGGGTGGGGATGCGGCATTAATTTGGCATCTGCCAAATGCTTGTGATACAGATATGAAAGTATCTCGGTGTGTTTATGATAATCAGTCCCGGCAAAGCTGGCACAACCAAACAAAACATCGTATCCATTCTGCTCTATAAATTGCATTGTAAACTTCCATATCAATAGTAGAATTGCACCTCCGCGCGCCTCAGCCGATACACACGCCCTACTTAGTTCTAGAGTGGATTTGTAGTGCTCACGGAGTTTACCTAAATCGAAGGCAGTTTCGGTATAAAACCCTTGATCATCCTTCAACTCTGTACCACTGACCAAGCGTACAGTCCCAACCACTTTGCCACCTTCTTTTCGATCGACTACCACAACATGGTAAGCAATCTCATCCCATTCATCTTCCTCGCGCTCGTTATTTAACATGCTGCGGGTTATCCGTCCGCCGCTTTCTTTAAACAGAACTTCATAGCGCAATTTCTGAGCGGCCTCAACTTCCTTGACAGAGTTGGCAAGACGAACGTCATATTTTCCAGCGGACATACCACCAGATATCAGCTTGGTCAGCTGAGCAAATATTCTCGGCGAAAGAGCCATCTTAGCTGCTTACCATAACGTTTATGCTTTGGTATTCCGTGCATTCAGGCATATGACTTGCGCTGACATCAATCACCAGCGGCTCCCCCAACACAGCCACACAAGGTGGGCCATCAGCATATGCGAAGGAAATGATTTTTTGGCCCACGCTCACATGACTAAAACTTACAGTGTTAGCATCTGCACGATGCATACATACGGACTCTTGAGATTTTGTTGGCTGGTGGCTCGCATGATAATTGATAAAATCTTGCCTACTCTTTGAAGTCGCCACACCGCTCTCAGAAAATAACGTTCTACGTAATGTCTTAACTTCTTTAGCACTGACTGATGAAGATGATTTAGGCGTACTTACCTCCCGCTCTACTCGGCTCTGATGTCCGTCCCAGACACACAAGCGGTTATTGCCCCGACTATCAATTAAAAACATTCTAAACGCGCGATAATTCTCTAGGTTTAGTGATTTGAACCTTTGTTCAGCAACATCTATATCCACCGTGTTGGCAAAGCTTCGCACAATTTCGCCACGGCTGGTCCACGCCTTATAACTAGCAATCTGCTGGAATTCGTAGTGATTCAACAAACACACCGTTATTCCACGATTGTTAACCGCGATCCAAGTACCACCAGCGTCAGTGTCTGTGGGAGAAATGTAATCGATACCATTGATAGTTTGTACCGATGGTGGTGCGGCTCGGCTTCGGGATATTCGCTCATCGCGATTGAAAAAAAGTTCGTAGCCGGCACTGCTCACAAACCAAGTCATGGTGCACATATGCCACTCTCCCGTTGTTCATTTTGAAAGACGCGAGTTGCAATAGCTACTCCAAAGTCAGCCTGGGGCTGGGTTCCATGAGCACGGGCAATCGCCGCTATGATGGCATAGTGATGAGTGGTGTGTGATTGTAAAAAAAGCAGCTCGCGTTCCAGGCTAGTGATAATTGGCCCCGAAGTTTGTTGGTCGCAAATTAAATAGCTCTTTTCGAAATAGCTAGGGTCAAAGTTTTGCAATTCGTTTTCAAGTTTTGCAATGGTTTCCAAGGCAAACTCAAAATCCTGCTCCAAACGTCGATCACGCTGCCTTTGATCATAACAAATTGTATTGCACTCCAATTGTTCAAAAAAACATACAAAATGTTCCAGAATATGGCGGAAATGCTCACCTATTGTTGACTGAAAAGCAGGTCGACACGGGCGTTGAAACAAGCCTTGATCTAGTAAATCGAGTAGCTCTCTGCCCTCTCGAAGTGTCTCTATAT
>Ga0316189_10005664_pt1 | contig 11983 bp, 12 predicted proteins | sample LowCovwburrow_MG_FD_204930 | JGI IMG/M metagenome (GOLD analysis project Ga0316189, IMG submission 204930) | Coastal sediment microbial communities from Maine, United States - Lowes Cove worm burrow | ecosystem: Environmental > Aquatic > Marine > Coastal > Sediment | place: USA: Maine... | reverse complement strand
AATATTTCATCTTTTAGCTAGTCTCAACAGCTATCTTTAGGGAGTAAGTGATGAATTATGATTATGATCTTTTTGTGATCGGTGCCGGATCTGGTGGGGTCAGAGCCAGTCGAATCGCTGGCTCATTAGGCGCGAAGGTTGCTGTGTGTGAAGACCTTTACATGGGTGGGACCTGCGTCAATGTCGGGTGTGTACCGAAAAAGCTTTATGTGTTTGCTTCGGAATATTCAAGCCATTTTGAAGATGCCAAAGGCTTTGGTTGGCAGACACAGAAAACCCCTTTTGATTGGGCAACATTACGTGATAATAAGCAAGAAGAAATCAGTCGTTTAAACGCTATTTATGATGATCTGTTAGGCAATGCCAATGTTGAGGTCATTCGTGGACGTGGTCGTTTAGTTAATTCACACACGGTAGAAGTGAATGGCGAACATTTTACTGCTGAACGCATTGTATTAGCTGTTGGTGGTTGGCCATTTATTCCAGAATTCTCAGGCAGTGAATATGCGGTGAGTTCTAATGAGATTTTTGATTTAACTGAATTCCCACAACGTCTTGCGGTGGTCGGTGGTGGCTATATTGCAGTTGAATTTTCAGGGATCTTTAATGGCCTAGGTGCACAGGTCACACAACTTTATCGAGGCGAGTTATTTTTACGTGGTTTTGATGATGAAGTGCGTGATGTCGCTGCAACAGAGATTGCAAACAAGGGCGTTGATTTACGATTTGAAACCGATGTGACTTCGATAGAAAAGCTGCCAGAGGGTTCATTGAGAATACATTTATCAACAGGGGATGCTTTGGAAGTGGATGCGGTATTGTATGCTACTGGTCGCAAACCTAAGTTAACGGATTTAGGTTTAGAGAATGTCGATGTGGCGATTTCTGAACGGGGTTATATTGAGGTTAACGATCAGTTTCAAACTAGTGAACCGAGTATTTATGCTTTAGGCGATGCGACTGAGGGAATGGCCTTAACGCCAGTAGCATTGGAAGAAGGTATGGCTTTAGCGCGCTATTTGTACAATAACGAGCCTTGTAAGCTAAATTACAATAATATTGCGACCACTGTTTTTTGCCAGCCTAATATTGGCACGATTGGGATGACGGAAGAGCAAGCAAGAGCAGCCTATCCCAACTTAGTGAAATATCGCAGCCATTTTAGGGCAATGCGGCATAATTTGGGGGGCAGCAAAGAGCAGTCGATGATGAAGTTATTGGTTGATGGTGATACAGATAAAGTCGTGGGCATGCATATGGTCGGTGCTGATGCGGGTGAGATCATGCAGGGCTTTGCTGTCGCGATGAGAATGGGGGCGACTAAAGCGGATTTTGATGCTACGGTTGGTATTCACCCAACAGCGGCGGAAGAGTTTGTGACACTGCGAGATCCGGTCGTTGATGATTAGACGTTGAGCTTAGACTTGTCCATGAAAAAGCCGCGAGAGTAAAAATACTTCGCGGCTTTTCATTGATAGATAAGAGATAGCAGCTAATGACTAGGTTGGCGCTTCATTTTTTTCTCATGCATTTTAGCTTTTAGTTCCATCATCTTTGTGCGTTGCTTGGGTGTGAGCTGTTGATGAATGCTATGCATAGATTGCGCTTTTGAGATTGTCATACTTTCGACTAATAATGCTTTTTGATGCGCTAATTTACGCACTTCACTGAGATCGAAATTATCTGACATGACTTGTTGTTTCATGGCGTCTCGAATTGATTTCATTTGTGTCTTATGTGCCATTTTTGTGGCGTGTTGTGCATCTTTAATGGCTTTAATTGCATCATGCTGCGTATCACTTAGATCCAATTTTTCTAGCATATGCATCATTTTGCCACCACATTGTTGGCCACCTTGATGTCCTGCGGCTTGAAGACCACCTACAGTCAATAAACTGCCAGCGAGTAGGATAGCGATAATTTTAGTGTACTTTTTCATGTGAACCTCGACTGTAAATTAAAAAGGCTTAGCATGGCGTTGCTAACGTGGAGACTAGTATGACAATAAATGTTGTGATTTAGTGTCAGAGGAAGGTAAAGCTTTGTAAAGGTGTGTAAAGAGATCGGCAGTGGTTTAAATCTATGTCAGAATCTGCTGTAAAAGGATAAGGCGTTTATATCGATGACACGATTATTAATTATTGATGATGATAAGGAGCTTTCTGCCATGCTGGCGGAATATTTAAGCTCAGAAGGATTCGAGGTAGAGGCGGTATTTGATGGGTTGGCGGCCTTGCAGAAAGTGAAAGGTCAGCAATACGATGCATTGGTATTGGATGTGATGATGCCAGAGTTAGATGGCTTCGGCGTGTTGCGTCATATTCGAGGTTATTCTGATGTGCCGGTATTAATGTTGACGGCTAAAGGCGATGAAGTTGATCGCATTGTTGGCCTTGAAATGGGCGCGGATGATTATTTGTCTAAACCGTTTAATCCCCGAGAATTATTAGCGCGTGTGCGTGCAGTATTAAGACGAAGTCAATTACTGACAGAGCCAAACGCTGTCGATGAGCAGTTGTTGGTGAGTGGCTTAAAGATGGAAATGGCTTCACGCGCAGCAAAAGCTAAAGATCAGTTAATGGATTTGACGAGTACCGAATTCAATGTGTTGTATTTACTGTTACGACAAGTGGGTCATGTGGTCAGTAAGGAGATGCTGTCTCAGAGTGCAATGGGACGGCCACTAGAGAAGTATGACCGTAGCCTTGATATGCACGTGAGTAATTTACGTAAGAAATTGACACAATATGACTTGCCATTAAGCATTGTGACTGTGCGTGGGCAAGGTTATCAGCTGGTCGATGAGGTTGAGGCATAAGATGGGACGGCTGTTCTGGAAAATCTTTCTTGGCTTTTGGCTAACGTTGTTGATCACAGGATCAGCCGCGGGCTGGCTGGTTTGGCATCACGCAAAGGAACGTATCGCTGACTTGGAGATGTTAGCTGATCATCCTAGGGCAGACCAAAATTTAAATAAGGTGGCGGGACTCTTAGCTGAAGGTGGTTTGTCTGGACTTGACGGCTTCATGGCCGAGCGTGAAAGGCGCCAAAAGCACCGGATGCCAATGTTTATTATTAATGAGCAGGGTGAAGATTTTTTAGGTCGACCGGTACCAAAAATGTTATTAGATAAGGTTTATCAGTCTTTGGGTGAACCTGATCACGCAGCAATTAAGCAGGTTATGACGCCGCAAGGTGAACGGTTATTGGTGTTCATTCCACGGCGAGATCATCCGGTCATGCAACAGAATCATTTTTTCCCGACTAACTTGCCTGTGTTGCCCTTATTGATTTTATTATTGGGTAGTTTAATGTTCAGTGCGGGTTTGGCTTTTTACATCACACGGCCATTACAATATTTGCGTGATGCGACGCAGCAATTTGCTCAGGGTCAGCTAGGCAGTAGGGTCATGACTAAGATGGCAGGGCGCCGAGATGAAATTGTCGACTTAGCGGGCGATTTTGATCATATGGCTGAGCAGGTTCAACAGCTTATAGCAGGGCAGAAGCGCCTATTAAATGATGTTTCTCATGAACTGCGTTCACCTTTGGCTCGGCTTCAGCTGGCGGTGGCATTAGGCCGACAGCAGCCAGATCAAGTTGAAGCGATGATGCAACGGGTTGAAAAAGAGAGTCAACGTTTAGATAGTCTGGTCGGTGAACTATTGACCTTGTCCCGTTTGGAAGCCGATGTTGAACGTCATGATCAGGACTATTTTGATTTAAATGGTCTCGTGACATTGATTTGCAGTGATGCCCAATTTGAAGCTGATGAACAAGGCAAGACAGTGCACTTTGAGGCGGGACCAGACGTACCGATTAAGGGCAATATTGAGCTTTTGAGAAGGGCGATTGAAAATATTATTCGCAATGCCGTGTTTTACTCCGCTGACAACAGCGTGGTGACGGTCATGCTAGATCAGACAGCAGCGGGTGTGCTATTCAAGGTCTGTGATCAAGGTGTGGGCGTCAAAGAAGAACAAATGGCTGACCTTTTCTTGCCTTTTATCCGAATGGGCCATGAACAAAATAGTGATGTGCCGGGATATGGTCTAGGTTTGGCGATTGCCGCTCGGGCTATTGCTTTGCACAAAGGCACGATTGAAGCCGAGAACAACCCAGAGGGCGGTTTATGCATCACAGTGAACTTGCCCTTAGTTTAACCAGCCTCCAGTCGCTTGTATCGGCGATGGATTCTTTGGCGTATTGACCCATGTTGCAATCGCGGTCTGTGGGCTGTCGGTAGAAATCGCTGGCAGTTCAACTGAGTGAGTGTAAAAGCCCTTTGTATTGGGTTGCATGGCGACGGTACGATAGCCCAATACGACAAAGTCATGTTGCAATGTACGGCCGGTATTCTCACCTTTTTGTACTTTTGAAGTGAGATCAAATCCCAATAAGGCGATATTCAGGACTAAGGTTTGGTTCTTGGCAATGTCTGCTTGATATTCGGCAGATAGCTGCTTATTGACGTCAACTTTGATGCTGAGCTTGCCGGCATTTTCAGCATGGTGTTCTGGCAGAACACTACGCCGCCAAGCTCGCCATTCTTGACCATTAACGATAACGCCGGGTGTGTAGATAGAGCGAATATTGTTAGCGTGCTGATATTGGTATTGTCTTTGGGTATGACGTGGCTTGGCGAAAGGATCTTTCCAGCCAATATAGTCCCAATAATCAACATGGAAGGCGAGGGGAATGAAATGGGTCCAAAGACCAGATTGGTGTTTTAGACTACTCAACCATTTATCAGCAGGCGGGCAGCTACTACAACCTTCAGAGGTATAAAGCTCGACTAAGTTGACTTGCTGCTCTGTACTACTGAATGTTTGGGCTAAGGCTGTGTTTGATATTGCCAAAGCTAAAAATAATGCTGTGATGATGTTAGGTATTATCATCTTATTATCCTTGTTTTAGATGTGCTTTTGACACCTGACATCGCTATTTGTTACAAGTCAATTTAAAGAACTTGAGTGGCCTTATCACGCCTATATGACTGTGGTGATAAAAGGCTATGTCGGCAATAGAAAGGTTTAGCTATCCGCGTCGATGAGTATACTTTTAGCCACAGCCTCAGCCACTTTAATGCCATCAATCGCAGCAGATAAGATACCCCCAGCATAACCCGCACCTTCACCAGCAGGGTAGAGTCCATGGGTGTTAATACTCTGGAAGTCCTTGCCGCGTCTGATACAAATAGGTGCCGAAGTTCGGGTTTCAACACCGGTTAGGATGGCATCATTCATTGCGTAGCCCTCGATTTTTCTATTGAATGCAGGAATGGCTTCTCGTATTGCATCAATAGCAAAATCAGGCAGGGCTTTGGATAAATCACCCAGACTGATACCTGGTTGGTAGGATGGCGTAACATCGCCGAGTTCTGTCGAGGGCTTGTCTTGTAAAAAGTCGCCGACCAGTTGCGCTGGCGCTTTATAATCACCGCCCCCTAAGTCATAGGCAAGTTTTTCTAAATCTCTTTGCAAATCAATACCGGATAACACGTGTTCTGGATAGTCTTGTTCTGGGTCAATACCGACCACAATGGCGGCATTGGCATTACGTTCATTACGAGAATATTGCGACATGCCATTGGTCACGACACCGCCTTGTTCTGAGGCTGCAGCCACAACCGTACCGCCGGGGCACATGCAAAAACTATAAACACTGCGACCACTTCTACAGTGATGGACCAAATGATAATCCGCCGCACCCAAAATAGCGTTGCCCGCATTGTCACCAAAGCGGGCTTTATCAATGATAGATTGTGGGTGTTCAATACGAAAGCCGATAGAAAAGGGTTTGGACTCGATATAAACACCGTATTCCAATAACATCTCGAAGGTGTCGCGGGCACTGTGCCCAATAGCCAGAATAATGTGCCGACTATGCAGGGTGTCGCCATTACTGAGTGTTAAACCGGTGATTTGGCCGCTATCATCAGGATTGTGTTCACGATGAATAGTGTCGACTTTGTGACCAAAACGAATCTCACCACCTAAAGCGGTAATCTCGGCGCGCATTTTTTCGACCATGCTAACGAGTTTAAAGGTGCCGATATGAGGCTTACTGACCATTAATATTTCTTCGGGTGCACCGGCCTTAACAAACTCAGTCATGACTTTTCTGCCTAAGAAACGTTTGTCTTTGACTTGGCTATAGAGTTTGCCATCGGAGAAAGTCCCGGCGCCACCTTCTCCAAATTGCACATTGGATTCGGTATTTAATTTTCCATTTTTCCAGAGTTCCCAAGTGTCTTTGGTACGTTGCCTGACATCCTGTCCACGGTCTAAAACAATCGGTTTCAAGCCCATTTGAGCCAAGACTAAAGCGGCTAAAAGGCCACAGGGACCAAAGCCAACAATAATAGGCCGTTGCTGATCTTTGCTTGGGTAATCAGCTTCTGCTTGTGCAACGAAATGATAACTTGTGTCAGGACTGGCTTTCACAAAACCTTGCGGTGAGAACTGTTCTAAAACGGTGGCTTCGACAGTGTCTTTGAGCACTACATCTAATTGATATATTAATAAGATATTAGTTTTCTTGCGGGCATCATGACTGCGTTTAAAGATGGTGAAACTTAATAAATCATCGCGATTAATAGCCAACTTATCGACAATGGCTTCCACCAAGTCATCCTCGTTATGATCGAGGGCCAGTTTTATTTCATTGAGTCGCAACATGATGGGTTTCGCTTGTAGGAGAGGAGGGCGTTTAGAGGTGGCATTCTAACATGGCTCATTAAACGGACTTAAACAAATAAGCCCGCGCTATAGCCCGAAGACCAAGCCCATTGAAAGTTAAAGCCACCAAGATGGCCAGTGACATCAAGTACTTCGCCAATAAAAAATAGGCCGGGTTGTTGTTTGGCTTCCATGGTCTTAGAGCTGATGCCGTCGGTATCAACACCGCCTAGCGTGACTTCTGCGGTTCGGTAGCCTTCTGTTGCTGAGGGTTTTAACGACCATTGATTGAGCTTGTTAGCAATAGCGAGAAGCTGCTTGTCGGTGAACTCTGCCAAGGGTGATTGGGCTTGTTCAGGCCACCACCGTGCTTGTAGTTCATTGATAAGCGGTTTAGCCAGTTGATGCGTTAATATGGTTTTGAGCTGGTTTTTAGGGTGTTGTTGTTTTGATTTCAGTAGCCAAGGTGCGGCATCTAGATTAGGCAATAAATTAATCTCGATGGCATCACCCGCTTGCCAATAATTTGAAATTTGTAACATCGCAGGGCCGCTAAGACCACGATGGGTAAAGAGCATGTTTTCTGTAAAGCTTTGCGTGTTACAACTGACTGTGACCTCTAATGCTAAGCCCGATAGTCGTTCGCAGACGGGTTTCATATCATCGCTAAACATAAAGGGCACTAGGCCCGCCTGGCGCAGTGTAAGTTTTAAACCAAACTGTTGTGCAATATCATAGCCTAAGCCGCTACCACCTAGAGAGGGGATAGACAGTGCGCCTGTTGCGATAACCAGAGATTGGCAATTGAGCTTTTGACTTGTCTTGTTATGGCTGAATTGGATTTGGTAGCGCTGTCGATCATCATGATGCTGGTGTTTATCCGAATGGCCTTTGAGGTCAAAGGCATTGATCTGTTCAATTTCGCAATGAGTTTTAATATCAACACCGGTCTGATGACATTCTTCTAGCAACATATTGAGAATATCTTTTGCAGAATCTAGGCAAAATAACTGATTGTGTTTGCGTTGCTCGTAGGCGATAGCATGCTGTTCAACCATAGCAATAAAATCCCATTGGCTATAACGTTTTAAAGCCGCTTTACAAAAGTGTTTGTTTTGGGAAATGAAGTTGTCGGCATCGACGATTTGGTTGGTAAAATTACATCGGCCACCGCCGGACATTAAGATCTTTTTTCCGACCTTATTTGCGCGCTCAATGATTAAGACGCGGCGGCCTTTTTTTGCAGCCGTGATGGCACATAATAATCCCGATGCCCCCGCACCCAGGATAATAACATCGTACTGGGAATGTGGAATTAACAAGGCTAGTGTTTTTAACTTTCTTATTAAGTCACTTTACATTGCTTACTTAAGATAATGATAAACATAAAGTTTCTATTTTCTACGCATGTTGGTTATATCCATCATATGCAGACGGTCAGCTATTTTCACTTTCCAAGCTTCGGCTAATTCTGGTAGCTCAACAGCGGCTCTCATGACCTTTTCTTTGTCAGCAAACTTACTATCATATTGAGCGAGGAATACGTCTCTGACTGTGACATTGGCTGGGTGTTTGTGGATGATAGTGACCTCTGTATCAGCAGCGATGGTACCCGGTTGGATAACACGGAAATAGACACCTGTACGACCATGAGCAATGAATTTATTGAGCATGGAGACTTCTTTAAATATAAAGCCAATTTTAAAACATGGGATGCGAGGTTGACTGACTTCGAGAATACAGTCGTTAATCTGTAATCGGTCACCAATCGCAATGATAGATTCATCTAAACCGGTAATACTGAGGTTTTCACCAAATTTGCCGAACTTAACATGATCAAGATTTAATTGTCTTTTCCAATGCTCATAATGATTGGTAGAAAAACCGAAGACTGCTTTGTCGAGGCCGCCATGATTCATTAAGTCTGCTTGCCTATCGCCTTTGATATTTTCTTTGTTGACTACGATGCTGCCAGAGACTGGTTTTTTTAAGAAGGCGCTTGAGAAAAACTTAAGTTTAAAACGTCGGAGCTTAGGTTTTGAGACATTAACAGAGAGTAGATGCATGGTTTTTAGTGACCCGTGAATAATGTGGAGTTTAGGCATTGTACCGATTCCATTATTGTTGGACTAGTGTTTTTTTGCCAGTTTTGCTTTGCCACAAGGTGATAATAGGAGGGTAAATAGTAAGGTTTATGAAAAATAACGCTTTAAAGACCTTTATCGAACAACATCGAGTACCTCTTAGGCTATTTGGCGAAGGCTGAAAAGTACTTTGTGCCGGTGGTTGCACAATTAGTGTCAAAACAGAGCCATGCTGCTCATCCTATAATTATTGGCATTAATGGTGATCAAGGCATTGCATTGGCAGTCAATGTTTTGAAAATATTGCAGTATCAACAGAATGATGTCGCTATTCCACGTTTTAATAAGGTGCAAGGTGATCGCTATCCGCTTGAGGGTGCCTCATTTGTTTGCATGATAGGCCGTGGGGTTGAACCTGCATTAAAGTATTTAGAAGATATGCCCGCTATTGCCGATCAGTTAGGTGAGCCTGTATTTAAGCAAGTCGCCCAAACCGTCTGGAAAATTTCTCGTACGGCCAATGGCAATGCAATCCCTATCTTTTTGCAATCCATAGCCGCCGTATCGCGTGAGCTGGGTGATAGTATGATTTTGCAAAAATATATCGATATTATCTTTGAAATGATGGATGCAATAAGTGGCTCAATTCATGGCCATCATAAAACGATTCCTAGCCCAAGTATTGCAGACTTACTTGAGAAAACCCCGTATCTAATAGGCCAATTATCACTGGCAGGATTAAAAAATTGGGTAGAATGTGGCGTCCATTATTACAATACGCACCCTGAACGCCAACGAGAGCATTTCAGCCTACAATCAGCTGATAGCATGGCCGTTTTGCAGAAAGAACGCCATGTCACCCATTACCTTGAAGCACAACAGGCAGATAAAAAATTATTATTGATATTAACTGATGGTGAACCAGCGGATATTGATGTTGAAGATGAAAGGCTATTGATCGAGGATGCCCATAAAGCCGTCAAAAAACTCGAACAGCAAGAGATCTATAGCTACTCCATCACACTAGAGCCACATGCCGATGACTCTGTTAGAGACATTTTTGGTCAACAACATATGGTGATTGATAATATAGCTAATCACTAAAGGGGTAACTACTTATTTATAAAAGCGTGTAGTTTGAAAGCTAATTCGCCCCATAAAGGATAAGCTTGTAAGCTATCGGCATGTTTTTTCAGTCTATATAATAAGCATAACCATTCAAAACTAATCTGGAACAACAAAATCATGAATAGCACTCCTACACATAAGTCACGCCCGATGGTTGACCTTATGTTCAGCATCATTTTACCGTCTATTATTCTAATGAAATTTAGTGGTGAAAATGATTTAGGCGCGAGTGGGGGGCTGATCGTTGCTCTTGCTTTCCCTCTAGGATGGGGGCTTTTTGAGTTAATAAAGTATAGAAAATTTAATTTTATCGCTTTGTTGGGCTTAGTCAGTGTTTTACTTACGGGCGGTATTGGTTTATTTGAGCTGGATACCCAATGGTTAGCTATTAAAGAAGCGGCTATTCCCGCAGTGATTGGCATTGCCGTTTTAGTCTCTACCTTTACGCCTTATCCCTTAGTAAAAGCTTTGCTTTTCAACCCGGAAATTATGAATGTTGAAAAAATTAAACAAAGGCTAGAAGAACATAATAGTACAACTTTATTTGAGAACCGCTTGATGAAGGCAACTTATCTTGTTGCTGGCTCCTTTACCTTTTCTGCAATAATGAATTACATACTGGCCAAATGGATTGTAACCAGCCCTGCTGGAACACCTGAGTTTAATGAACAACTTGGCCAACTGACTTTATATAGTTATCCGATGATTGCGCTTCCATCGATGGTGATGATGATGGGCATATTTTATTATTTGTGGCGTACCATTCATGATCTGACCGGACTTGAACTAGAGGAAGTCCTGGCACCAAAGGTATCACAATAATAAGATGGTTCAATTAGCCAAGAAGACGCTTTAATGAATACGGTTCATTTGAATTCAAATTTCATCAATAAATCTTAGGTATAAAAAAACCAGCTAATCACATAAGTGACTAACTGTTTGTTTACATACCAAACTAATGGTTCGCTCAACACGATTCTAACGTGTGGCCGTTTGGTTCGCGATTTGACTAAAAATAAGGCAATTATTTCATTAAATCAATTGCTTGAGTCTACAGCCAGTTTTTTGTGTTTACTACACTTTAGTGATGTTTAGCTTTATTGAACAAAATATTTCACATGACCGACTATAGTGTTTCTGACATAGAGGATGAATTTTTATGTATTTTTCGCAGATATTGGTAATATTTCTAATCAACATACTGGTAGTACTCATTATATGAGAGCAAAGGGAAAGATAACGTCATGGAATGACGAAAAAGGATTTGGCTTCATCACGCCTCTTGATGGTGGCAAACAAATATTTGTTCATATCAAAGCGTTTAATAGCCGAAAAAGACCGTCACTGAATCAAGTGGTCACCTATACAGAATCCACTGATAAAAGGGGTAGGCCACGGGCTGAAGAAGTGACTAGGGCCGGGGAGGTCTTATTCAAAGATAGGAAGCAAAGTAAAAATGCTTACGCTTTTTTGATAGCTATTATTTTCATTACTATTGTTAGCTTGTCAGTGTTATCAAACACTATCCCGTTTGTGATCCTGGCGTACTACTTAATGGTGAGCATCATCACTTTTTGTTGGTATTGGAAAGATAAATCAGCGGCTCAAAGAGATGACTGGCGAACACCTGAAAGTACTTTACATTTACTTTCTTTAATAGGTGGCTGGCCTGGCGGGTTGATTGCTCAACAAGTATTGCGACATAAGTCTAAAAAACAATCCTTTCGAACGGTATTTTGGATCACTGTTTTACTCAATTGTGGTGTGTTTATTTGGTTTCATACACCAGAAGGGGGAATGATATTGAATTCTTTTGTAAGTTAGGCGCTGTATTTTTCTAATGGCTAGTCCAGGAGTGTACATCCTCTGTCACATCTATTTCTAAAGTTCAGGATCGGTCATACCATTTCATGGAGAAGATAGATTTAAGAGCACTTAACACGGTATAAAGAAATATCGACTACATTTTCAACTACACCAAACGTTGGATATAAAAAAGCAGCTAACCACTAAGTGATTAACTGCTTGTTTATATTACCAAATTAATGGTGCGCCCGACACGATTCGAACGTGTGACCGCCTGGTTCGTAG
>Ga0316189_10005663_pt1 | contig 11985 bp, 10 predicted proteins | sample LowCovwburrow_MG_FD_204930 | JGI IMG/M metagenome (GOLD analysis project Ga0316189, IMG submission 204930) | Coastal sediment microbial communities from Maine, United States - Lowes Cove worm burrow | ecosystem: Environmental > Aquatic > Marine > Coastal > Sediment | place: USA: Maine... | reverse complement strand
ACACAAAAATTGAAGAGGCCTTGTTCAGGACCCTTTCAAGAAATCATTATGACTTGCTGAGAATGGTTGACAAAAAGGCCGCTATTATCTTAACCGTCAACTCTATTCTTGTATCTTTTCTGGGAGCACTGCGGCTTGCCCCCGAAGGCAAAATTGAATTCATTGGAACCTTCTTCTCGGTATTAATCTATTTTTGTATAGCTTCAATGATAATTGCGTTGTTGAGTATGTTGCCTCATAAATATCTTGGCAGGAAGTTTAATAGGAGTGCATATACGGGCAGCTTGTATGCTGGTAATTTTGCGAATTTGTCATTGGAAGAATTCCAATCGGAATACAGTAGAATTACGGAAAGTGCGGACACTATTTTCAGTGAGGTTACAAAAGACCTCTATTTCTTAGGATGTATCATTAAGAAAAAACAACATTTGATAATAGGCTCCGTGGGTACACTTATTTTAGGGTTGTTTTTGGCTGGTATGTATGCTTTTTTTTCACTTTAACGTTCTATCCGTGAACTTCAAAAACTTCTCATCAACGCCCTTAATGGGAAAACAAAGCATTATAAATACACCTTGGCCGATTGATTGAACGCTTCTAGTCTATCGTATGGAATATCAAAAACACAAACTTGTGCAGCATCATTTTTAAGTTGCTGTTTAATAAGCCTATCAAGAAGAATATAGTCGTATTCATCGCGAATAGCTTCCGCATTGGCTACCGCTTTTTTTAGGTCTGTTTTTATCTTTGGAAACTTGCCAGAGTAAGAGCCATCGTGAAAGGCTTGGCGTATTAAAAAATGATATTCAAGTTCTGTTATAAAATCCCCATATTGTTCTGGCATAATCAACCAAGGGGTTTTTAGTTTAGGTTTTCCAAATATTGGTTTAAGAACACCAGCTTTTTCAATTCTTTCCTCGAATTTTGTCTTACCCTTGTACCCGAAACGCTCAACATATTCCGCAATACGTTTGCTTAGATGAATATAGGCTTGTTTCATGTCCGGATTGCTTTCAAATTTAGATTTCCACATTTCAAACCTGCCGTTAATAGCCTCGATTTTACTTTCCAAATCATGGGGAGGGTTGTCGTTCTCATGTATAAAATACTCTGTTTTTTGCTCCGTGGTCAGCGCATCTGCAACAAACTTAGGCATGTTTAGTATATCGCTCGAAGTTGAAAATTCAAAAAGCTCCTCGAGCTTCACAAAACATGCAAGCATCCTTTTTATTTTCTCCCGTTCCGGTGTCATAGATTTTGAGGTTATAAATTGTTTCTTTTCCCATACTGTTAAATACACGGCTATCCTTTAGGCGATACCGGACCCTTCACCCCTCCGTCATACGGTGGCGGTAAGTTTCCTGAGCCTCCGAGTCAAAACATAAGATGATGAAACAAAGCAATAGCAAATATGGTTACAACACAAGTAAGTGCTGCAAAAAAGTCTAAAATATAAGTACAATTAAATTCCACCTCTAATTATACTTTTCAAAAAATTACCGTCTATTTTATAAGTGAAGTATGCAGTTCAACCACCTTTGATTTTAGGCGAAAGGCTTAAAAAGGGAAGGATTATATCGTAACCACCAAATTCGATGAGAGCTTCTATGACCCCTATAGGGAGGGAGATATTATTCAGTTAGTTAAAAGATCAGAGTGATTTCAAAATCGGAGCGAATCGATTAGCGTATTTTTTTATGACGGCCTTATCAAAAGTTTCTTCTTCATCGATACGCCCAATAAGCGAGACCCCTGTTTTATGCAGTATAATGTTCTCCGTAAGCGGATTTGCATCACCACTAAAGAGCACCGAAACATCGTACCCCTTTTGCACCAACCAGTTAACGGTCAGAAGTGTATGATTGATACTGCCTAAATAATGTCTTGAAACTACCACGACCTGGTAGGTGGGCATAATAATATCCAGAACCGTATCAGTATCGTTAAAGGGCACTAAGAGGCCACCACAACCTTCAATGACCAAATAATTATCGGTCTCAGGCTCTTTAATATCATCGCGACTAATAAAGACACCATCTATTTCAGCAGCTGCATGCGGACTCATAGGAGCAGTCAATTCATAACTGCTTTTGTGAATTACCGTTTTATCATTGGAAATCAAGGCCTTTACCTTATGGCTATCGGTATTCTCTAAATCTCCCGCTTGTACGGGTTTCCAATAATCGGCCTCCAAGGCTTCGGTAATGATCGCCGAGGCTATCGTTTTTCCAACTCCGGTCGATATTCCGGTTACAAAAATTTGCTTCATTTTTACTACTGATTAGTGATCATGCCACAATTTAGGCATTTGTATTTTCTTTTCTCAAAAAACGGGAAAAGTTTATTAAAAAGCCCCTTGCGTTCGTAGTAAACCTCCGATTTCTGTGCTTTGCAATTTGGGCAGATAACCGGGTTTCCATAATCGTTTAACGCATAAGCTCTTATCTCATTGTAAATGGCCAAAGCCTTCTCAGTATCCTCGGTATAGACCTGTAATTTTACACCCCCAAGGGCGTTACTGATTATCGGATCTGAATTCAGTGTATTCTCATCACGCAGAAATACAGGAATTCCTTCAGATTCGAGCCTTCCTTTTAGTATTTGAACATCCGCCGGATATTCGAAAGCTGCAATGGTAAAAAATTTTTGATCCATTAATTTCTATATCAAGCTCGAGATTAGTTCGAGCACGGTTTGTATCTCATCTTTCGTATTAAAACTATGCAAACATATACGCAGACGTTCTTGCCCTTCGGGAACAGTCGGTGAACGTATCGGTCGTATATCGAATCCGCTGTTTTGGATTTTTTCGGCAATCAATTTTACATTTTCATTCCCCGAAACCACACAACAATGAATTGCCGAACTGCTGGGGATGAAAATGGATTTCAACTTGCCTGCCGGCGAGGCAAGACTTGGTTTTTCAAGCTGCGAGTTGAAATAAATGATGTTCTCCCGTAAACGAGATTGTGCCTTTTGGTTCAAATGAAGATGCATGTACGCTGCAGAAATCGTCGCTATGGAATGTGGTGGAAGCCCCGTTGTGTATATTAAACTACGGGCAAAGTTCACTAGATACCCTTTTAACGCCTTACTCCCCAAGATAGCCGCCCCGTGACATCCCACGGCTTTTCCAAAAGTGACAATTCGCGCGAAAATTCGATTTTGCAGGCCAAGGTGCTGTACCAAACCTTCTCCCTTTTCACCAAAAACACCGACCGCATGAGCTTCGTCGACCACTAAACGGCAGTTGTTCTCCGAACAAAATTCAGTAAATGCGTTTAGGTCGGGCGAATCGCCATCCATAGAAAAGACAGATTCGGTAACGATATAGGTTTCCGTTTCATTAGGGCTTCCAATAGCCTTTCGCGCGCGCTCAGCATCACATTTTAGTTTAAGATCTTTTATGTCATTGTGCTTGAACTTGTAACTTTTGGCGTTCCCTAATTTGATACCGTCACGAATACTGGCATGAATGTATTCATCAAAAAAAACGATATCGCCCCTTTGCGGCACTGCGCTAAAAAACCCAATATTAGCATCGTAACCGGAATTGAAAACCAAAGCCGATTCGGATTCGTGAAATTTTAGCAACGTTTCCTCCAAATCATTATACAGCAGATGGTTACCTGAAAGTAAACGAGAGCCTGTTGCACCGTTTTTGACTATGCTGGTTTTCAAAAGTATTTTGTTGGCACCTTCGGCAATTCCTCGATTTTTTGAAAATCCTAAATAATCGTTAGAAGAAAAATCGACCAAGCTATTCTCCTGAGGTAAATGTCTCAACGCATTTTGGGCGTCTCGTCGGGCAAGTTTTTCCTGTAGCTTTTTTGGAAACTCGGTCATTCCCCAAAAATAACTTCTTTATTAGGAAATAGACAGTCCACATGCATAGAAAAAATCAATTTTCCGTAACGGTAAATTCTGCATCCGATGGGTTTTCGGCAGTTTGAATAGGTTCAATAGCCACCTTCATGTGTTAGTTTTTGTAATCGTAATCCAAATTTGAGGTAAGATAGTCTACATCGATACTTTTGAAAATAAGATAAGAATATAATCGTGGGTGCCTTGTAGTAATAACTAAAGCCTGGGTTTTCATCTTAGAGCATGGCCGAACAAATCAACAATACAATAAGAACAACAAAATATATTAAGCATTTTCGCATGGTATTTATTTCATAGCAAAAAGTATAGACTTGAAAGGTTTTAACGCTTATTTAACAATTCAAACCGCATTAACCCTACCCCTAAACTCGTTTTAAAATCAAAAATCTAAATGACCCAGCTTTTTAGTGCGTAAAGTGTATATTAGATTTAAAAAAACGGAAAATATGCCATACCGAATTCTTTATATTTTTTTGCTGCTTATTTACGGTAATTTATTTGCCCAAACCAATTTCTATGAAATCTCCTTTGAAAATGCAGTTCATCACGAAGCGGTTATTACAGGTGTTTTTTCTGATCTAAAAACCGATACGGTTTCTTTTCGTATGAGCCGCACCTCGCCTGGTCGATATGCACTGCACGAATTCGCAAAGAATGTCTATGGTTTCGTGGCCGCGGACAGCAAAGGAAAACCATTGGAAGTCTTTCGCCCCGATCCATACCAATGGAATGTCGTTGGCCATGACGGAACAGTGAACATCAGCTACATACTGTTCGCCAACCGCGGCGGCGGCACGTATTCACAGGTCGACGAGACCCATGCCCATTTGAATATTCCGGCAACGTTTATGTATGCCCCTGCCTTGAGTGAGCGAAAAATCGAAGTCGAATTCAAGGTCAGGGAAGATTTGAACTGGAAGGTGGCCACGCAACTACCATTGGTCGCCGGCACAACCTATTCAGCCCGCGATTTACAGTATTTTATGGATAGCCCGACCGAAATCAGTAATTATGCCCTTCGCGAATTTGAGGTCAGTTCGAATGGTAAAAAACAAAACATACGCTTTGTACTTCACCACAATGGCACAGAGGCCGAGTTAGACACCTATTTTGAAAAAGTAAAGAAAACCGTTTTAGCCGAAAAGGAAGTCTATGGTGAACTGCCCGATTTCGATTATGGCACCTATACCTTTTTGACCTGTTACATTCCCAATGCCTCGGGGGATGGTATGGAGCACCGAAATTCTACTATTCTGACCAGTACAAGAGGTTTTGCGAATGGGGGTATGGAGGGTAACATAGGAACGGTTTCCCACGAATTTTTCCATGCTTGGAACGTAGAGCGCATTCGCCCAAAATCTTTGGAGCCCTTTGATTTTGAGGAAGCCAATGTGAGCGGGGAACTTTGGTTTGCCGAAGGGTTTACAAGTTATTATACCGATTTTATTCTTTGCAGGGCAGGTATACTAACTCCCGAAGCCTACGTTGAGGGATTAACGGGAACCTTCAATTACGTTTGGAATTCACCCGCAAGACAGTACTTCAATCCTATTGAGATGAGCTATCAGGCACCGTTTGTGGATGCTGCCACCTCGGTCGATCCCGTAAACCGTGAAAACACCTTTATTTCATATTATTCCTATGGAAGTGTACTCGGCCTGGCCTTGGACCTATCCCTCCGGAAAAAGGACTTGAACCTCGACGGCTTTATGAAGTCGGTCTGGCACACCTATGGAAAAAAGGAAATTCCCTATACCGTACAAGACCTGCACAATAGTCTAAATCAGTATGCAGGCAACGCTTTTGGAGATGATTTCTTCGGAAGCTATATCTATAAAAGTAGAATGCCCGATTATATATCGCTATTAGCATCGGTGGGGGTTGTTTTAAAACAAAACTCGGAAAACCCCTATTTCGGTGCTACCGCTTTCCTCGATGGCGATGGTAACGGGGCAATCAAATCGAATTCGAAAATCGGTAGTCCGGCTTACAAAGCGGGTCTCGATAAGGGGGATAGCATCACTGCTATAAACGGTGCAAATTTTCCTGACGGGCAGCAATTCGATGCCTTTATCACTCAGTTCAAAGTGGGCGATACCCTGCAAATTGATTTTGAAAGGTTCGGAATGCAAAAAAGCACTTCCGTGGTGCTGGACGCCGACCCTAAATATGCCATTTACCTTATGGAAAAAGAAGATGGCAAACCTTCAAAAAAGCAATTGCAAAAACGAAACGATTGGCTTAAAAGAGAGTAGTATGATTAGCTATGTAAGGGCAACATCGGAAGAAGAATTGGAGCAGATATTAGTACTTCAACGTAAAAATCTGCAGACGGTCATTTCTTCGGAAGAAAAGAACAAAGAAGGTTTTGTAACCGTCTCGCATACTTTTGAAATTCTCAAAGAAATGAACGATGTCTGCCCACATATCATCGCAAAATCCGATGATAAGGTTGTCGGTTATGCGTTATGTATGCATCCGAAATTTGCGGATGAAATCGAAGTACTAAAACCCATGTTCGATGAAATCGAGGCCATAGTTCCCAAGATTGAAAATTATATTGCCATGGGACAAATATGTGTGGACAAGGCCTTTCGGAAAATGGGCATTTTTAGAAAACTCTACGAAACGATGCAAGCCGCCATTCGACCTGAATTCGATACCATAATTACCGAGGTCGATTCAGAAAATACACGTTCGCTGCAGGCTCATTATGCCGTTGGGTTTACAGAATTAAAAACATATCGCTCAGGAGGGCGGGTATGGAAGTTGATAGGATGGAAATAATTATAATTGATAAGGGCATGAATTTGTTATTTTTTTCGAAACCCCAGTTGCCCATTGAAAAACCATTTCAAAAGCTTCTAATTCAAAATTATTCAAATGCAATTCTAATCTGATTTAAAAGGTACCTATAATACGGAAGGAAGGGCCACCGAATGTCAAATCAAAACTAACATTAAAATTATCCCTATCTACATCCGCGCCAAAATTTAAGAACTGATAATTAAGATTCACCCCAAGATTCTCAATAATCTGGTAAGTAACCCCCGGACTAACATTCCATAACCCACCGGATATATTATCTATTTTTATCCCAAACCAATCCACACTGGCGGAAAATGCCCATTTATCCGTAGGAGCCCAGATATACCATAAACCTATGTTGGGTAAGGGAAGAAATGCGGACACCGCACTCCTGCTAAAACCAGCTGATTCATCGCCAATAAAGCCTTCACCCTCGACAGAAGCTTTAACTTTAAGGCCATGAATACCAAGCCCACCACCAAATTCATGCTTTAGACCTGTAGTTATTGCTCTTCCAACAAAGATTCTGTATAAACCGAACCCAAAAGATACTTTGGCTTCACCACCCACCGGATACGTAATATCATCCCATTCTATTTCTTCATCTAGAGTTACAGTTCTAGTACTCCCCACTTTAAAATGCTCTCCGCGTACCGACCATAATTTATTCCTTGAAAACCTCCAGAGGAAATTTAGATTAAAAGAGTTATCCCCTTCACTAAGCCCAAGTGTCTCGTCAATGTCTATATATTCTATAACATCTGTGTTGATATTGCCCTTTACCCCAAGTTTTACATCTCTGTTCGGAAAATACCAGCCAAGTCCAATAGCATATCTGTCTTTAAGAATGGTGTGCTTTGTATTATCATTCTGAGAAAATGCGAAACTAAAAGTGATTGAAAAAATCAGAATGCTAAGAATACTTTTCATTTTTTCTAAATTTTTTTGCACTGTTAAATCAATACCAAAAAGTGATGGTATATGAACTTCGGGAAGTTAATTAATTTACTATACTTTTTATAAATAAGCTCAATAAATAATAGCTTTGCGATAAAAAAAATATGTAAAAATGAGACATTAAGAATTCGGCGTTCTTTGAATTCTATAAATATTAAAAGAATTTTCGTCTATTGAAACCCAAAATTAGGACTATCACATAAAGTGTGTAAATGGGCTTCCAACTTTGTTAAAATTCACGTCTCGCTAAAAAGAAAAATCCCAAAGGGTTTTTGAACCTTTGGGATTTTAAATACCATATATTTTGACTTCTTAATCCGCCAAAACAATTACTTTATTATCCTTCATTTCGACAGTACCACTAATTATGGAAAGAAGCGTCTTTCCATTGGCGTCCTTTGAAAATTTTGAAGCGTATTCTTCATCGATAACGATATCGCCATCCACCTTCACAGTGCCTCCTTGAAGTAGAGAAACTATGGGTGCATGGTTGTTCAGCATCTGAAATTCCCCATCTACGCCAGGTACTGTTACCGAAGTGACTTCTCCGGCGAATAAGGTGGCTTCTGGTGATACAATCTCTAAGTACATCTTCTTTCGTTGTTGGTTGATGATTGTTAGTTGATGTAGTTTTTTGTTATACTGAAAACTACCAACCAATTACAGTCAACTAGTTTATGCTTCGGCCAACATCTTCTCCCCAGCTTCCATGGCTTCTTCTATGGTACCCTTCAAGTTGAAGGCAGATTCTGGAAGGTGATCCAATTCGCCATCCATAATCATATTGAAACCTTTGATGGTTTCCTTGATATCTACCAATACCCCGGGGATTCCGGTAAACTGTTCTGCCACATGGAAAGGTTGTGATAAGAAACGCTGTACACGTCTTGCACGACCTACGGCCATTTTATCCTCTTCGGAGAGTTCTTCCATACCGAGGATGGCAATAATATCCTGCAATTCTTTATAGCGTTGCAACAACTCTTTTACACGTTGCGCACAATTGTAATGGTCTTTTCCTAAAATATCGGCCGTTAAGATTCGAGAGGTAGAATCCAAGGGGTCCACTGCAGGGTAAATACCCAATTCCGCAATTTTACGGGACAATACAGTTGTAGCATCCAAGTGGGCAAACGTCGTTGCCGGTGCCGGATCCGTAAGGTCATCCGCAGGCACGTATACCGCTTGTACAGAAGTAATCGAGCCTCTTTTCGTTGAAGTAATACGCTCTTGCATGGCACCCATCTCTGTTGCCAAAGTCGGTTGATACCCCACCGCCGAAGGCATACGGCCTAATAGTGCCGATACCTCAGAACCTGCTTGTGTAAAGCGGAAAATATTGTCTACGAAAAAAAGTACATCTTTACCTTGCCCTTCACCTGCTCCATCACGAAAGTACTCCGCTATCGTCAGTCCGGATAAGGCAACTCGTGCACGTGCTCCGGGAGGTTCGTTCATTTGTCCGAAAACGAAGGTCGCTTTCGATTCTTTCATTGCTTTTTTATCTACCTTGGAAAGGTCCCATCCGCCATCTTCCATCGAGTGTAAGAAATCGTCACCGTATTTGATAATACCCGATTCCAACATCTCACGAAGTAAATCGTTTCCTTCACGGGTACGTTCCCCTACTCCTGCAAAAACAGAAAGACCCCCGTGACCTTTCGCAATATTGTTAATCAATTCTTGAATCAATACCGTTTTACCCACACCTGCTCCTCCGAAAAGACCAATTTTACCGCCTTTCGCATATGGCTCGATCAAATCAATTACCTTGATACCGGTGAACAATACTTCGGTAGAAGTGGTTAGGTCTTCAAATTTTGGTGCATCGCGGTGAATGGGTAGGCCATGTTTTCCGGCTTTTGGCAAGTCTCCCAAGCCGTCGATGGCATCTCCGATTACGTTGAACAGGCGCCCGTAGATATCTTCCCCAACGGGCATTTGTATCGCCGCACCGGTTGCAATAGCATCCGTTCCCCTACTTAGGCCGTCAGTAGAATCCATAGAAATGGTCCTTACAGTATTCTCTCCTGTATGCGACTGTACCTCTAGTACAAGGATGGAACCGTCTTTATTGGTGATTTCCAAAGAATCGTAAATTCTTGGAAGCTTATCGCCTGACTGAAATTCAACATCGACTACCGGTCCAATAATCTGTGAAACCTTACCTGTAACTTTTGACATTACCCTTTTATTTAAAAATTCAATTGATTAACTCCGAAAAAACAGCACTATTTACCGTTGTTTTTCCGGCTGCAAAGATATGTTTTTCAACTTGAATTGAAAACTACTTTTTATTCTTTTTTAGGCATAAAAAAGGGCACCAATTTATGGTACCCTTTTTTAATAAATTTTGGTCTTAATAATTACAAAAAAATAATGTGTCGATTTTTAAAATTGCGATTTAGTCGATATACAGACCTGTATAATCAACAGGGTTTACCTTTGGAATGGTCGAACCGTACTTTGCGTTAATTAGACCGATTATCTGATTGGCAATAACAGCATTGCCTCTTGGCGAAGGGTGAATTCCATCTAAAGAAAATGTGCCTCCAGTAACATAATCTGCCGTAATAAATGCACTGCCTGCTTGAAAGCCATTCGTAGCTAATCCGTTAAAAAAAGTGTTTACATCAAAGAACGCGATATCATTTTGGGTTGCCAAATTCTGTATTGTAGTATTAAAATCAGCGATTGCAGTAGCTATTTCCTCTTGTTCACTGGGCAACAAGACCCATTTATCTTCCAATGGATGTGTAATCCCTTCTACAGCAAACTGCCCAGCCAAAGCCTCTGGTAAATTTTGCGTTAACAAGAATGCTACAACATCAGCATTTACCGTTCCGATCACATTACTACTAGGCAGCACCAAGAGATCGTTTTCATTGGCCTGTCTTGTCTGCCCATAGATCGAGCCCAATAAACTAGCAACTGCTGGAGCCGCTTCTACCGGCAGCCCAAATTGTTGGACGAAAAGAGGAAATGCAGGACTTCCGTTTAAAACTGCTGCTATTTGATCACCTATATCCACCAGAGTTTCATCTTTTATGACTACTGCACTTGCAGCGCTTTGAGAAAACACAATTGATCTTTCAGGCATTTCAAGAAAGGCATATACTTGATTCAATTGCCCAAAGATCCCGTTAAGTGTTGGTATTTGAGGACCAAAATCTGGATTGGTTGGATCTAGCGGCGCAAATGGCACGGTCGTAAAATATGGTAGTTTAGCTACATCTGGAATATTGGTGATAATTCCTTTCGCACCTGATGAGGTCATAGCCTCTACCAAGGTGGTCAAAGCAAAATCAAAAGTAGCTTTTTCGGTTATGGGATCTGACCCATCACCACCGTTTCTGGCATAGCCGAGCACATCATTATTCCCGATCCAAAAGGAGAAAAATGTTGGGCTCATAGCCATGGCATCGTCAATTACCCTGGCATCAGGTGCAGATGCCATTCGTATGAAGTAAGGGTTCGCCGCATCGGGAAAATTGGCATAACTACCATAGCCGGGTGCCAAAAGATGGAAGCTCTTCGCCCCAGGGACACCCATATTATTATATGGCCCTGCTATTATATTTGTTATATCGGTGGTCGGTGAACCATCAATAAAAATGGGTTCTTGATTAGTCAAGTCGAAAATTCGTCTAACGTCTACAATTTGCTGACCGTCAGCCAACAAACCTCCGATATCATCGCCTATCAAAGGTTGGGTGAATTCGCCTCCGCCCACTAGGGTAAATTGTTGTGCCAGAATATTGGAGAACGCTACGCCCTGACCCTTTGCAAATAATGCACCATCGGAATAACCGGCAGTAATGGAGCTACCAACCGATACGAATGTCGAAAAATCGGCTGAACCCATTGAAAATGTTGGGCTCGGGCTACTTACAGGCGTATCTTCAATAACAGGTTCGGCAATAACATAGTCATCTTTTTGACAAGCCATAAGCACAGTCAATAAAATGATTAGCAAGCCTATATATTTTGTTTTCATGCTAAGTATATTATTCATTAGTTTATTGTCCAAGAGATAAAGTATTGCGCCCCTACTTGTCCCGATCCTGGAGCACTTACGTAGTTATACCCAAATATATTAGAGCCACCCACCTTGAATGTCGATTTAATATTAGGCACCGATAGGCTTATTTGTGCATCGAATATATGTCTTGCAGGCAGTATACCGTTGGCGAAGGAAGACTCCCAAAGGTAATTATCGTTCCATCTCCAATTTAAACCGAAGCCAAAGTTCTTGAATAGGTCTGTATTACCCAATGAAACTTTAACCTTATGCTCTGGAGTATTAAAATTCGTTTGAAAATCTGGGTCCGAAGA
>Ga0316189_10005661_pt1 | contig 11986 bp, 7 predicted proteins | sample LowCovwburrow_MG_FD_204930 | JGI IMG/M metagenome (GOLD analysis project Ga0316189, IMG submission 204930) | Coastal sediment microbial communities from Maine, United States - Lowes Cove worm burrow | ecosystem: Environmental > Aquatic > Marine > Coastal > Sediment | place: USA: Maine... | reverse complement strand
TGTATCAGAGAATAATTTTTTCGGGGACGATTTCTAATTCTATCCAGAAACATGAATAATGAGACGCTCAACCATAGTCATATTTATTTAGTCGGACCAAGGCACTCGCAATTGAGTATCTATACCCCCTGAACGCATGAACCTGCGGTGCTATAATGCCTTTATCAATTAATCTGTTTGGGTCCTAAACTGCATGATAATTGCCCATCAATCAGATTATGTATTTAATATATACAATGAGAGGGAGTTTGTATGTTTCTTGAACATGTTAATTTTTCGGTACCGGATGTCGGTAGGGCTGCTAAATTCTATCAACACTTGTTGGGTTTTCGAATTCGGTGGAAGGGAACAATTGGTGAAGGGCGCCCTGTTATTCATGTGGGTGATAAGCGTTGTTATATTGCCTTTTTTCAGTCAGATAAACCCGGACCTTCGCCACACAATTATTACCATGATGTGGGTATTAATCATTTAGGTTTTGTAGTGGATAATCTGGATGTGATGAAAAGTCGTTTGCAAGAATTGAATATTACACCGATTCCAGAGAAGCCTTACTCGCCGGGGCGACGGGTTCATTTTTTTGATCCTGATGGTATTGAAGTTGAGTTAGTGGAATATGATGAGCTCGAATTAGAAATGTCAGCCTGAATGTGAATCTTGACCATTCTGGTTCTTTGTTTTGATATCAATGCCAACGGGTGAGGAGCCTTTTTATTCCTTTGTTACTCAAAAATGAATACTGGAGGGATTTGCTTATATTTAGTACTCTCTTCGGGGCAACCAATATGTTTACATTAGTAGTAGTCTAATTATGAGAAATGCAAAAACAGCGATAATTCTTACCCTAAGCACATTTGTGTTGGCTGCTAGCCAGTCACCGGCTTTAGCGAGAGAGAAAGCACAAGACTATCGATCCTTATCAGCGCTTATTACAGACTGCGCAAGCGTTCAACAAGATATACCTCGACTTGAATGTTACGATTCGTTGTCCACTGAGCTCGTTAAGCAACACGATGTGGAGCCTGAGTTAGATAAGCTACCGGAAGATATTGGCGGTGGACAATTCGATACTAGGCCAAAGCGGGAAGAGTTAAGTCGAGGTTTAGTTGTTTCTTGTAAGAAATCACTCGATAAAAAATGGTTCTTTATATTTGAAAGTGGGCAGGTGTGGAAGCAAGTAAACGCCGACAATCGTCGTTATAACTACAAGGGCTGCAATTTTAAAGTGACTGTTAAGAAAGATGGATTTGGCTACAAAATGCAAATAGATGGTCAAGATCGAGAAATTCGTATTAAACGCTATAAATAATATCCAGTTTATAAGTTAAATACGTTTGTCGATGAGACTATGAACAGTGCCGAGCTATGGAGTTAGGCTTCAGACTCGGCTTGGTTGCCATTAATTTTGTATGATTTACCGACCTGAAATTGACGGTCTTAGAGCCATTGCGGTAATCGCAATTGTGCTTTTTCACACGGAGATTGATTTATTCAGTAACGCATTTATTGGTGTCGACGTTTTTTTTGTTATCAGTGGGTATTTAATAACGGCAGTAATTGTCGATAAGCAAAAAAACGACTCGTTTTCTCTGTTCGATTTTTATCAACGACGCATTAGACGGCTTGTCCCGGCCCTTTTGCTGTTAATGTTAGTCTGCATACCGTTTGCTTACACATGGATGTTTGCCGCTCAATTTGAAGATTTTTCACAAAGCTTGGTGGCGGCAACGTTATTCATGTCGAATATCTTGTTTTGGTTGGAATCTCACTATTATTTCGCAGCCTCTTCCTCATTTAAACCGCTTTTACATACATGGTCGCTGGCTGTTGAAGAACAATTCTATTTGTTTTATCCCTTATTCTTGTTGCCCTGGTTACGCTTTGGAAAACGTTATGCGGTACTGTCGGTCACCCTTATTACGCTGCTATCCGCTGGCTATACAGAACTATATTTGATCGACAATGTGGTTTCCAAGTACTACTTGCCGCAGGCGCGAGTATGGCTATTTGGTATTGGTTCTTTAATCTACCTAATAGTTGGCGATAAGGATTATTCGAGTTATTGGTTTGCTGGAGGTATTGCTCAAATTGGAGTTCTGTTATTTATTTTGCCGATAATACTGGTATCAAACAGCATCTTTTTTGATAGTCAAATTGGTGTTTTATCATGGACATCTATCAGCATAATTGGGGTAGCGCTAATTATTGTATTTGCCGGTAGAGCAACTCTTGTTGGTAAGGTTTTGTCAGTTCGGTTATTAGTCGGCATCGGTTTAATTAGCTATAGCGTATATCTTTGGCATTATTCTATCTTTTCACTTGCTCGCATTCGGCTATTTGATGTATCTGCCACCATGTACGGGGCGTTAACAATTCTTGCTTTGCTACTGTCATATTTGAGCTGGCGCTGGGTTGAAACTCCATTTAGAGATTGTAATAAAATCAGTAATAACATTCTCGCCATTGTTGTTGTATGTGTGTCTGCGGTGATTCTAATGGTCGGCTCTTATGGCTTTTTGTCTGAGGGGGCGGTCTTGGGCATGAATTCCAAAATCGATAACGTATTGGGTAATAATTATGGTTTGGCTAGCAACTGCCCCCCAAACAAGATAGACGGTACCTGTCAGTTCGGTGATGAACCTGAAATGGTTATTTGGGGTGACTCATTTGCGATGCATATTATTGATGGAATTATTGAATCTAAGCCTAAGGTATCGTTAATTCAATTTACTCAAAGTGCGTGCAGCCCAGTCCCAATTTCAATTGACCCTGTTATTGGTGCTTTGAAACCTCAGCAGGGTATGCAAAGCTGTATGGAGTTCAATAGAGAGGTGCTCTCATCTATTGATGATATAGACTCCTTGAGATACGCAATTATCTCTAGTCGTTTTTCAAACCTTTTCACTCGCTTTCATTTTAGATCATCGGCTATTACAGCACCCGAGAAAGCGCACCAAGAACACCTTCTTATGACGCACTTGCTTGGCAATTTTGATAAAATTTTAAATGCCTTAGCTGAAAAAGGCATTATCCCAGTGGTCGTCTCAGAGCCCGTGAGGCCGCCTGATGCGAATATTATTTGTGCAGCGAGCGCGGTCAAATTTGGACGCGATACTGGACGCTGCAATTTTTCATTATCACAACTTAGCGATGCTCAACTAAGTGCACGTAGAATGCTTAGGGAAATCGAAAGACAGCATAAGGTTATCTGGCTTGATGAGCCTATCTGTCGACAGGACGAATGCTTTACTGTGCTTGAGGGAACCCCAATTTACACCAACGGTGGACATCTTTCACGTCAAGGTTCGGCTTTAGTTGGTAAGAAGCTTAATCTTTATCAATTGCTTACTGACAATTAGCGGTAAAGTTATGCATTCATGTGCTTGAAGCTAGGAAGTAGCTTGAGCCGTCTCCGCTACGGCAACCTTTTGCAGTTCGCATGGAAGGGCCTCTGAGTTTATTTTTACAATCATTTGAAACTTTTTTCATTTTTCAAACATCTAGGTACTAAGGTGATGCTCTTTGAGCTGATGCGTCCGTTATCTTAATGATCGGATTCAATACTAAAATAATAGGCGTAAAAAGAAAGAATAAAATGAAAATACGGCTGCTCATATTTTTACTTGTTGCCTTTGCTCTGGGCTATCAATCTCACGCACAAGAACCGCGTATAAATTTTAGTGTCATAGATATTGTTGATAAGCCGATCATCGATGGAGACCTGAGCGATGATGTTTGGAAAGAGGCGGCTGTGATCTCTGACTTTCATCAAACTCGTCCTAATGATCATGGCAAGCCTAGTGAAAAGACAGAAGTACAAATCGCACGGACTACAGAATTTATATACGTAGCCTTCAAGGCTTATGATTCAGACATTGAAAATCTTTCGGCAAAGGGTTTTATTCAAGGGCAAAATTATTTCTCAGATGATCGTCTAGCGGTCTATATCGATTCATTCAACGATCGGCGTAATTCCTATTTTTTTCAGGTTAATGGCAATGCTATGCGTCGTGACGCACTCATTGGTAACGACTATTTTATCGAAGATTGGAGCACAATCTGGTACGCTGATACAAAGAGGTACGATTGGGGTTGGGCGGCTGAGATGGCCATACCGATCAAATCGATCGCGTTCGACCCAACTGCCCAGCAATGGGGTATTAATTTTGGCCGCGTTCACCCACGTCGTGGTGAAGAAATGGCTTGGTCGTCTCGTGAGCGAAGCGTCAACCCATCGGTAGCAGGGTATATAGAAGGTGTTCAAGACTTTGATCAAGGGCTTGGTCTGGAGTTGGCTCCGTCTGTTTCACTGACGTATTTTGATGATGACTTAGGCAGTAGTTCAGACATCGAACCATCGCTCACTACGTTTTATAACGTGACGCCGTTTCTTGCCGCTGGGCTGACACTAAATACTGATTTTTCTGCCACAGATGTCGATGATCGGCAGGTCAACTTAAGTCGTTTTTCGCTATTTTTCCCTGAGAAGCGAGATTTCTTTTTACGCGATGCAAGCATCTTTGAGTTTGGCAATATTGATGTCAATGGTCGCCCTTTCTTTTCCAGACGGATTGGCCTTTCGAGTGAAGGCGAGCCATTAAATATCGACGCTGGGGTGAAGCTATCTGGTAGAGCAGGAGCTTGGAATTTAGGTGCGCTGGCAATACGTCAAGATGCTGAGTTTGACAACGCAGACAATGATCTGTTTGTCGGGCGCGTCACGCGTAACGTGTTTGATGAGTCTGAGGTCGGTATTATTGCGACATCTGGAGACCCGAGCTCTAGCAATGGTAACAATTTGTTTGGTGGTGATTACACTTACCGTAATAGCCGCTTATTTGGAGATCAACGTGTACGGGCGACAGCTTGGTATCAAGAGACCGATACTGATGGTTTCAACGACAAGCAGCGAGCCTATGGTCTTGGCGTTAATTTTCCGAATTATAAATACAGCGGCTATGTAGATTATCGCCGAATTGAGGAAAACTTTAATCCTGCTTTAGGTTTCGTTAATCGAGTTGGAGTGGAACAAGTTGACGGGCAGGCAAGGTACCGACATCGCCTGCAGGGAAACTATTGGCAATGGTTGAGAACCCGAGTTCAATATTTTCGAAGCGATAGAATCGATGGTGATTTACAAAGCGAGCGCGTATTCTGGAATTTCTTTGAAGGGTTCTCTGAGAAAAATGACTTCTTTACGTTTTTTGTAGGGCAGACAAAAGAGGGCATCATTGAGCCGTTCGAGTTGCGCGACGATGTTGAAATCCCGATTGGTGAGTACACCTCTGATCGCTATGGTGTGTTCTTTGAAACAGGCCCACAAAGGCCGTTACGATTCGAGTTCGAAGTCGCTGATGGTGACTTTTTTGGTGGCACTCGGTTACAGATATCACCGCAAGTGCAGTGGCGACCGAATAAGCATGTCTTCCTGTCGTTCTCGGCTGATCAGAATCGTATTAAGTTGCCTCAAGGGGATTTTACCAGTCGCCTCTACTCGGCACGCTTTAATTACGCGTTTGATAAACGCTGGGCATGGCTAAATGTCGTTCAGGCAGATAATTTCAGTGACACGATTTCAATCAATAGCCGAATCCGTTTTCAGCAACGAGCGGACCGCGAATTTTTCGTAGTGTTTAATCAGACGCGTGATCGCGTTACAAGTGAGATCATAGATTCTACCGTGGTGTTCAAAGCGGCATTTAACTTCAGGATTTAGCCGAAGTCTAAGATGACATTGGTATCATTACAGCAAATAAGTGCGACCGAGTTGGCCGCACTTATGTGTAAAACGTTAGGGCTGTAAAACTTCAGGAGTGTAAACCCTAAGGCTTGCTTGGAGCGGGTGAGTGATAGTTAGGCGACTAGATAGCGGCGGCCAACACGAAGCCCTCTTTAATTGCACGCTTAGCATCTAACTCGCCCGCCAACTTGGAGCCGCCGATTAAGTGTGTCGTTATGTTTGCCGCTTCAAGCTCTTCGAGTAAATCTTTACGCGATAGCTGACCCGCACAAACAACAACGTTGTCGCATTCGATTACCTGTGGCTCGCCGCCTTGAATAGTAAAATGTAAGCCGCGATCATCAACTTTCGTGTATTCAACTCCACGAACCATGGCTACGCTTTTCATTTTCAATGACGCTCGATGAATCCAGCCCGTGGTTTTACCCAGACCGGCGCCCATTTTTCCTTCCTTTCGCTGTAACATAGTTATCTGCCGTGCCGGTGCTTCAGGGTCAGCATGGCCGAACGCACCGCGATCTTTATACTCTGTATCTACCCCCCACTCTTTATTGAACACGTCAATATCGAGGCTAGGAGAAACGCCTTGGTGGGCTAAAAACTCGGCAACGTCGAAGCCAATACCGCCGGCTCCAATAATAGCCACCCGCTGGCCTACTGGCTTCTGTTCTTGAATAACGTCGATGTACGAAAGAACTTTTGGGTGATCGGCACCCTCGATGGTTAATTTTCTAGGCAAAATACCCGTTGCGAGAACAACTTCGTCATATGCGGCACTGATTAGCGCGGACGCGCTTACACCCTCGTTTAGCCTTAAGTTAACACCGGTTTCTTCTATTTTATTTTTGTAGTAACGCAGTGTCTCGTAAAACTCTTCTTTACCCGGAATCTTCTTGGCGATATTAAACTGACCACCAATTTCACCTGCTTTGTCAAACAGGTCAACGTCATGCCCTCGTTCAGCTAATACGGTTGCCGCTGATAGGCCTGCAGGTCCAGCACCTATTACTGCGACTCGCTTTTTATTATTAGTGGGCGAAAAATTTAATTCCGTTTCGTAACACGCTCGAGGGTTTACCAAACACGTTGAGCGCTTACCGCCAAACGTATGATCCAGACACGCTTGGTTGCAGCCGATGCACGTATTGATACTCTCTGGCTTACCTGCGGTTGCTTTGTTCATGAATTCAGGATCAGCCAAGAATGGACGAGCCATCGATACCATATCGGCTTCACCTTTGGCGATGATGTCGTTGGCTACCTGAGGGTCGTTAATTCTATTAGTCGCTACCACCGGAATTGAGACATGATCTTGCATGCGCCCAGTCACCCAGCTGAAGGCAGCGCGTGGCACATTAGTGGCAATGGTCGGTACCCGAGCTTCATGCCAACCGATTCCAGTATTGATAATTGTCGCACCGGCGGCTTCAATGGCTTTACCAAGTTGAACCACTTCATCCCAACTACTGCCCTGCTCGATTAGATCGAGCATTGAAAGTCGGTAAATGATAATAAAGTTGGGCCCAACTCGTTTCCGTACTGCTTCGACAATCTCAACCGGCAGACGCATCCTGTTCTCAAATGGTCCTCCCCATTCGTCGGTGCGCTTGTTAGTATGCGTGACCAGAAACTGATTAATAAGATAGCCTTCAGAGCCCATGATTTCAACCCCATCATAGCCCGCTTGTTGCGCTAGATCAGCTGAGTTAGCATAATCGTTGATAGTTCGGTAAACCCCTTTAGTACTCAGCGCTCTGGGCTTAAACGGGGAAATTGGCGATTTTATATTTGAGGCCGAGACACAAAGTGGGCTGTAGCCATAGCGGCCAGCGTGAAGAATTTGTAAGCAAATTTTACTGCCTTCGCGATGAACTGCTTCGGTTACTTGTAAATGCCTTTTGATTTCTGATTTTTTACTCAGCTTGCTGCCAAAGGGAGACAGCCAACCTTCAATATTCGGAGCGAATCCACCGGTTACCATTAAGCCGACACCGCCTCGGGCGCGCTCAGCAAAGTAGGCCGCGAGTTTTGCAAAATCTTTGGCTTTATCCTCAAGGCCGGTATGCATGGAGCCCATTACTGCTCGATTTTTGAGGGTGGTAAAACCAAGGTCAAGTGGTTCTAGTAAGTGTTGATATGACTGTGACATTGGTGGTTCCTGCGGCTCGTTATATGGCGATAACAGCTTATAATAACGCTGTTATAAGTTTATTCGCTTATTGTATAAAATGATGGCGACTAAGCAAGTTATTTGGAGCGTTATTTAATCAGAGGCTCCTTAAGATCAACTACGGCAGAAAGTTTGAGACACATCTGATTGCTTAGTTTGACCACTACGACAATGAAACTTTAGTCTTGAATTATCGCTAATAGTGGAGCTGAGTCATTAATTTGTTTATAGTCTAGAGATCTAATTCCAGTGGAGTGTTATCGTGAAGTTTAAGTTGATTGCAGCGGGTCTATTACTCGTTCTTGGGGCGTCGTGTTCTGAAGCGCCTGAACCGATAACAGAAAACCTTAACGGGACGGATGCCAGTGTGGTGGAGGTAGAAATCCCAGTTGCTACTGTTGATGATCCCGTGATCGAAGCTCTATCGGATCAAAACGAAACTTTTGATGCATTCAAAGAGACTCTTTTAAATAAGACATGGGAGTTAGATCCTAGTTTTGCTGTGTACGTTGGCTTTTATCAATACGATGACATACTAGTCGTGCCCAATGGCGAGCATCGAGCCTTACAACGAGAGTTTTATGCTACTGAGCTGCAAGCGTTAAAACAATTTGATGCAAATCAATTGAATGCGTCTAACGCGACAGACCTAGCCATTATTGAGGGGCGGCTGCGCGCCCAGATTTGGTACATAGACGTATATCGTACTTATGAATGGAACCCAGCACAATATAATCCAGCAGGTGCGTTTGGTGTCATTTTAAACACTGACTACAAGCCGCTTACTGAGCGATTGCAGACAATATCGCGTCGTCTTGAATCAGTGCCTGACTATTATCAGGCAGCGATAAACAATCTTAAAACTCCGACCCTAGAACATCTTAGTTTAGCGATCCAACAAAGTTCTGGGGCGTTAACAATGTTTGAAACTCTGATTCCAGAAAAAATCCAAGATAGCACACTAGATGAACCCGCTACTGAGCAATTGACGGTCGGTCTAAATGAGGCAGCGACTGCGGTAAAATCGTATATTGTGTGGTTAGAAAATAAGCAAGCAGAGCTGCAACAAAGTGGGGAAGCTCGAAGCTTTCGTATTGGTGCTGAGTTATACGAAAAAAAGTTTAAGTACGATATCGAGTCTAACTATACTGGTGAAGAGCTATATAATTTGGCTTTGAGCGCTAAGGATAAACTACATGCTGAGATGATTCGTATCAGTGAAGAGCTTTGGCCAAAGTACTTTAATGATCAACCAATCCCTGATGATAGACTGGTGGCCGTTAAGCAGATGATCGATCACCTCTCACAAAACCACGTTGAGCGCGATCAGTTTGTTGACGAGATTCGTCGGCAAATACCCATCATTCAAAAATATATGGATGACAACAAATTACTCGACTCTGACCCGACAAGACCTCTTGTCGTGCGCTTAACGCCGGAGTATCAAAGAGGGTTTGCTGGAGCCTCGGTAAATGCGCCAGGCCCTTATGATGCCACCGCGAACACGTACTACAATGTTTCGCCGCTTGACGATTATACCGACCAGCAGGCCGAGAGTTACCTGCGCGAATATAATCACTGGATACTGCAGATCTTGAATATTCACGAGGCAATCCCCGGACACTATACTCAGCTGATGCATGCAAATAAAAGCCCCAGTAAAATCAAATCGATTTTCGGAAACGGCGCAATGATTGAAGGGTGGGCGGTATACTCAGAGCGGATGATGCTTGAGAGTGGCTATGGCAACAACGAGCCCGAGATGTGGCTAATGTACAGTAAGTGGAACTTGCGAGTGGTGGTTAACACGATTCTCGATTACAGTATTCACGTGCTAGGCATTGAGCGTGATGCAGCGCTCGATTTATTGATGAACGAAGCGTTTCAAGAACGCACCGAAGCTGAAGGAAAGTGGCGCAGAGCGACCATTTCTCAAGTACAGCTTACTAGTTATTTTTCCGGCTACTCTGAGATTTATGCGTTTCGAGAAGAGTTAAAACAAAAGATGGGTGAGCGCTTTGATTTACGTACATTCCATAATGAATTCTTAAGTTATGGCAATGCACCTGTGGCTGTTATTAGAAAGTCAATGCTAGCCAAATTAGAGCTAGCCAAGCCGCAATAGGCCTGTTAGACACCTTTGAGTTAAATCGAAGGGTGATCATAAACATCAGCGATAAATGCGATTAGTCGATATTGACATATTCTGAATCGTTGAGCATTGATGCCATGATACGTCTGAGTTGACTGGTTGATGCCGGTTTGTGGAGTAATAGGGCGTCTGAAGACCGTGCTTCAGTGATGCGGTTGGATGCGGTATCACCAGTGATAATAATTGCCGGTATTTGCTTGCCGAGATAAGTGCGGATGGTCTCTATCGCTTCTCGGCCAGTTTTTCCTCCGCGTAGTCTATAGTCAACCAATAATAGATCGATATCGTTATCTATCATTTGTACTAGGGCTTCTTCGGCAGACTCGGCGCTGATACAGTGGCACCCCCATGTTTCCATGAGGCTATGCATTGAGACCCTAACACGTTCGTCGTCGTCGATTACGATCACTTTTTGACCAGTAAATTCAGTAATATTCGAATCGATCGGAAGATCTTCAATTACTGATGCGCTTGAACGCGGCAATTCAAAGCTAAAGACTGAGCCTCGACCCAGAACCGATTGAACTTTTATCTGCGTGTCTAGCGTTCCAGCTAAGCCTTGCGCGATAGCTAGGCCGAGTCCGAAGCCTTTTTGTGCATCACGCTCTGGGTTTTCAAGTTGTTGGAATTCTCGGAACACGTCTTCAATTTTATCATCCGGTATTCCGACACCGGTATCCCAAACTTCAATCGACAGATGGCTATTACCACGTGGTCTACAGCAGACTAATATCCCACCTATATCGGTATACCGAATAGCATTAGCGATTAGGTTACGCAATATCAACTCAACTATCATTGGGTCTGAGTCGGCTGCAGCGATCGTTTCACGAGTTCGATAAATCAGCTGATTCTCGTCGGCAATTGGGGCAAGCTCATCTTCAAGCTTGAAAAAAATTGATTGTACTAAGAAAGGCTTCGGCGTAGGCATAATAGCGCCAGCATCTAGTTTTGAAATATTCAATAGCGAATCTAACATGCTGCGTGTTGAGTCGACTGCCGACATCATATGTGACTGAATATCATGTTGTTGTTCGTCTAGCTTGGTACCGCCTAAGGTCTCGGTTAATAAGCCTAGTGCGTGCAGAGGTTGCCTTAAATCATGGCTTGCTGAAGCTAAGAACACTGATTTTGCACGATTAGCTTCGTCAGTTTGGTTTAAGGCCGCTCGTAGTTTGTTAACCAAGGCATCGTTTTGGAAGGCGATTTCGATTGACCGCCTAATCGTGCTGGCCATAGTGATGGCGAACCAAGTCAGTCCAAGCGTCATTCCAAAACAACCTATAGCGAGCCCAAAAAAGATGCTTTCGGGGCGGTGATAGAGGCTTACCACGAGCACCATTAGACTCGGATACGTCATGGTATAAAACGCCGGTAGCATAGGCGAAGTCAGGGTTACACCGCCTGCCGCTAGCCCCAGCGTCATTGCGGTGAGAGTCATGACCGCTTCGTAGGAGATAATCGGTACGAAGTGGTAGATTAGGTACGTGTAGTTGAGGCTTGGAATTGCGACCAATAGCAATAGCTTGACCAAGTCTAGCCGAGGATTATCGCCAAAGGTGCTACGACCTCTATAATACAAGCCGCAGCAAATCGCAGCTAACGCGCTTAGCGCAAATACTAAGGCCATCGCCCGTGTGCTGGCGATGTCTATCGATGACCAATACGCCGCTAGAACACAAGTGGAGGTGTATAAAATAGTGCCGGGCAGGTAATTTCTACCAGCGAGCTTAAGCTCTTGTGACAAAATTACGTCACTTGGCGGTTTGGGTAGCAAGAACATCATAGGCAAAATTGGTCTGTACTATGGTTTGTACTATAGTTTGTACTATGGTTTGTAAGTAGCGAGTTTAGGCACTGCTATTTAACTAGTAATACCCTCTCTTTGAGCGATTAATATTGCTTCGGAGCGATTTACCGCACC